>Ga0116134_1000738_pt1 | contig 16748 bp, 14 predicted proteins | sample June2015DPH_19_5_FD_89737 | JGI IMG/M metagenome (GOLD analysis project Ga0116134, IMG submission 89737) | Peatland microbial communities from SPRUCE experiment site at the Marcell Experimental Forest, Minnesota, USA - June2015DPH_19_40 | ecosystem: Environmental > Terrestrial > Soil > Wetlands... | reverse complement strand
GCGATGGCCGGAATGCGCCGGTAATTGTGGCAGACCATGTGGACGACCTTCGCCTTGTGCGCGGCGGCGAACATCGCCTCGGCTTGTTTGAGATTCAGCGCCAGCGGCTTTTCGCACAAAACGTGCTTGCCGTTTTTCACCGCGGCAATCGCCATTTCCGCGTGAAAATTCGTCGGCGTGACAATGTCCACGATGTCAATCAGCGGTGACTCGACGATTTCATGCCAGTCCGTCGCGGCTTTTTGCCAGCCGAGTTGCGCGCGTGCCGCCTGCACTCCGGCGGCATGGCGTCCGCAAATCGTGTGCAACTCGACGTTGGCCTTGAGGTTGAAGAAACGGGGTGCCTGCCGCCATGCATTGGAGTGCGCCTTGCCCATGAAGCGGTAGCCAATCAGTCCGACACGCAAAGTCTTTGGCATGCAAAGTAGAGGTTGAACTGGATACGCCTGCCTTTATAGTGAGCCGCGTTGACCAAGTCAACGGCAACCCGCACAAAATGCCAATATGACCTTTACCACTGCTGAAATTGCAAAACACCTTGAAGGTGAAGTGGTTGGCGATGCCGCAGCAACGCTCAAAGGCTTTGCTCCCGCCGACCGCGCCAAGCCGGGCGACCTCACGTTCGCCGAAAATGAGGACTATTTCGCCCGCGCCGAACAAAGCGCGGCGACCGCAATCATCGCCGGCGACCGCTTTAAATCCGCGAAAAAAATCCTGATCCGCGTGCCCAACGCCCGCATCGCTTTCGCCAAGGCCATGGCGCTGTTCTTTCCCGAACGAACCTACGCCGCCGGAATTCATCCCACGGCGGTCATCGCGGCGAGCGCAAAAGTGGACGCCAGCGCGCACATCGGGCCGCATTGTGTTGTCGGCGAGCGTGTGAAAATCGGCGCGCGGTCGGTCCTGCAGACCGGCGATGTGGTCGGCGACGACTGCAAGCTGGCCGACGACGTGAACCTGTTTCCGAACGTGATGGTTTATCCGCAAACGGAAATCGGCCGGCGCGTCCGCATTCACGCCGGCACGGTGGTCGGCTCGGACGGCTTCGGTTACGTGCAGGACGGCGACATTCACCGCAAGGTGCCGCAGATCGGCAACGTCATCATCGGCGACGACGTGGAGATCGGCGCCAACGTGACGATTGATCGCGGAGCGCTGGGCCCGACGGTCATCGGCAAAGGCACGAAGATCGACAACCTCGTCCAGATCGCGCACAATGTCGAAATTGGCGAAGGCTCCCTGATTATCTCGCAGGTGGGCATCTCCGGCAGTTGCAAGTTCGGCAAGTACGTCATCCTCGCCGGACAGGCCGGTTTTGCCGGACATTTGAAAATCGGCGATCGCGTCACCGTCTCGGCGCAATCGGGCGTGATGCACAACATTCCGGACGGCGAAAAATGGCTGGGCACGCCGGCGCAACCGGACAAACAAGCCAAACGCCAGTTTATCGCTGTCCAGCGCCTGCCGGAACTGCTCAAGCGCGTCGCGGAATTGGAAAGGCAATCCGGCAAGAAATCAAAAAGCCACGGAGAAAAGTAAATTTGTCGCCAGTTTCAACACAAAGGCGCAAAGACGCGAAGGCGCAAGGTGGGTAAAGCCGGATCAATCCTGCTCACTTGATATTGACGGTGGCCGGCCTGACTGGAGAACCATTCTTCCTCTGCATCTTTGCGTCTTTGCGTTAAATTCATCTTTCCCGGCCAAATAATTCAGTTGTCAGCACGCCATCAACCGGCTCATTTTAACCCCATGACCCAGCCAGCCACCCCCTTGCTTTCCGAACCCGGCCCAACCCGCGTTGGGCTGAATAACTATGTAGATGAAGCGCGAAAAGGACACCTCCAGATGGACGCCAGACAAGAAGATTAGCTGGGCGGCTTCGTTGCTCATTGTCGTGCTTACGAACTTCTTCGTGATCTTTTTAACGTCCATCGGCACCTTTGATCTTGAAGGAGGCACTTTTTGGGTGGGCATGGCCATCGGGTGCGCGCTTGCAGCCGCTCTGAATTGGCTACGACCTCGATATGATCACGCAGGACGTTTTTGGAAGCCGATCTACCGTTTTCTGCTGGAGCAGATGCCCCCACCGGATTGAGATGAGAACCGCAAGTTCTGACCTTCAAGCCGACACAGGCTCGGCTGGTCCACCCGACTTTTCCAGGTCAGCCGGTTTGAGGCCGTGCGAGCGCCACAGGAAAAATATCGCTGGATACACGAGGAGTTCCATGAGCGTCGAGGTCACGACGCCGCCCACCATCGGCGTGGCGATGCGTTTCATCACGTCCGCGCCGGTGCCGGTGCTCCACAAAATTGGCGCCAGACCGGCGATGATGACACACGCGGTCATGGCCTTCGGCCGGACGCGTTTGACCGCGCCGTGATAAATGGCGTCGCGCAAATCGGCGGCGTGGCGCATCAGCCCCTTCTTTTTCCATTCGTCGTAGGCGAGGTCGAGGTAGAGCAGCATCACCACGCCGGTTTCCGCGTCCAGCCCGGCCAGCGCGATGATGCCCACCCAGACGGCGACGCTGAGGTTGTAGTGCAGCAGATAAATGATCCAGAACGCGCCGACGAGCGAGAACGGCACGGCGAGCATTACGATGGCGGTTTTGACGAGCGACCGGGTGTTGAGATAGATGATGAGCAGGATGATGAGCAGCGTGAGCGGCACGACAATCATCAGCCGTTGCTGGGCACGCAGCATGTATTCGTATTGGCCGCTCCAGAAAATATTGTAGCCCGGCGGCAGCTTGATCGCACCCTTGGCGATGGATTCATTCACGGCGTGCATGGCCATTTGCACGTAGGTGCCCACGTCCACGCCGCGGATGTCCACGTAAATCCAGGCGTTCGGCACCGCGCCTTCGCTCTTGATGCCCATCGGGCCGTCCACAACCTTGAGCGTGGCGAGCTGGCCGAGCGGCACCTGCGCGCCGCTGGGCGTGGGTACGACGATGTCGTCCTGCAACGAGCGCAGGTCGGAACGGAAATCACGGTCGTAACGGAGATTGATGGTATAGCGTTGCAACCCTTCGACGGTGGTGGTGAGCGGCATGCCGCCGAGCGCCACAGACAATACGTCCTGCACGTCGCCGATGGTCAGGCCGTAACGGGCGATGGCGTCGCGGTTGATTTCAAATTCGATGTAGCGTCCGCCCATGACGCGCTCGGCATAGGCGCTGGCGGTACCCGGCACGGTGCGCATGACCGCCTCAATCTCGATGCCGATGCGTTCCAATTCGTGCAGATCCGGCCCGGCCACCTTGATGCCAACCGGGGTTTTGATGCCGGTGGAGAGCATGTCAATGCGCGTCCGGATGGGCATCGTCCAGGCATTGTTGAGGCCGGGAATTTGCACGGCGTCGTTCATCGCGTCCGCCAGTTCATCCGGCGTGCGGCGGCGATGTGCGATGACACGGCCGGTGTCGTCCTTGATGTCCACCACCGGCCATTCCGCCTCCGGTTTCAACTGGATGGTTGTTTCAATCATGTCCATCGGCGCAGGATCGGTGGCGGTCTCGGCGCGGCCAGCCTTGCCGAACACCGTTTTCACCTCGGGAAACGATTTGATGATGCGATCGGTGATCTGGAGGATTTGCCGCGCCTTGGTGGGCGAAATGCCGGGGAACGTCGTCGGCATGTACAGCAAATCGCCCTCGTAAAGCGGCGGCATGAATTCCGAGCCGATGTTCTGATAGGGGAAAAGTTTGCCAATTTTGATGGCAAGGCTTTGAAGTTTGGTAAGGCCAATCCCGCTTTGCGGGACCTGGACGCGCGGCCCGTCCTCCGTAGCAGAGCCACTGCGGAGGGTGGACAGCGCGTCCCTACCGGGTAGATTATCCACCACGAGCCGGTTCCACGGAAAGAAAACCCAGAGCACGATCAACACGGCGGTGATGACGACCATCCAGCGCCGTTTGATGACCCAGTCAATCACCGGATGGTAAAGCCAGATGAGAAAGCGGTTGATGGGATTCTTTTCCTCCTTCGGAATTTTGCCGCGAATGAACCAGCCCATCAAAATCGGCGCGAGCGTGAGGGACAACACCGCCGCCGCCGCCATCGAATACGTTTTGGTGAACGCCAGCGGCTTGAACAACCGGCCTTCCTGCGCCTGCAACGTGAACACCGGCACGAACGACACGGTGATGACGAGCAGCGAGTAGAACAGCGTCGGGCCCACTTCGATGGCCGCATCGCGGATGATTTCCCAGTGCGGTTTTTTGCCCTGGTCGCGTTCCAGGTGTTTGTGGGCGTTCTCGATCATGATGATGACCGCGTCCACCATCGCGCCGATGGCGATGGCGATGCCGCCCAGCGACATGATGTTTGAACTGATGCCCTGGCCGAACATGACGAGAAACGCAATCAGCACCGCGATGGGCAGAATGACGATGGCCACCAGCGCACTGCGCAGGTGCAGCAAAAACGCGAGGCAAACCAGCGCCACCACGAGGCTTTCCTCCAGGAGCTTTTCTTCGAGCGTCTTGACCGCGCGGTCAATCAGCGCGGTGCGGTCATAAACCACGGTGTATTTCACGTCCGGTGGCAGGGCCTTCATCGCCTGGTCGAGCCGCTGCTTTACCTCCTGAATGACCCGGTTGGCATTCGCGCCATAGCGCACAACGACAATGCCGCCGACGGTTTCGCCTGCACCGTTCAATTCGGCGATGCCGCGCCGCATGTCGGGACCGAACTGCACCGTGGCAACATCACGCAACAAAATGGGCACGCCGTTCGCGCCGGAACCAACGGCGACCTTCCGCAAGTCGTCCAGACTTTGCACGTAACCCTTGACGCGCAGGATGAATTCGCGCTCGGCAAGTTCGAGCGAACGACCGCCGACCTCGCCGTTGCTGCGTTCGATGGCCATGCTCACGTCCTTCAACGACAGGTTATAGGCGCGCAGTTTCGCCGGGTCCACCGTCACCTGGTATTGCTTCACAAAACCGCCGACGGACGCGACCTCGGACACGCCGTCCACGGCCGTGAGTTGATATTTCAGATACCAATCCTGGTACGAACGCAACTCGGCGAGGTCGCGGTTGGTCGAATTGATGGAATACATGAACGCCCAGCCGACGCCGGTGGCGTCCGGGCCGAGCGACGGCGTCACGCCCTTCGGCAACTGGCCGCTGAGACCGCTGAGGTATTCGAGCACGCGGCTGCGCGCCCAGTAAGGATCGGTGCCGTCCTCGAAAATGACATAGACGAACGAGAAACCGTAAAACGAATAGCCGCGCACCGCCTTTTGCCGCGGCACGGACAACATCTTCGTCGTGATGGGATACGTGACCTGGTCTTCGATGATGTTCGGCGCCTGTCCCTCCCAACCCGTGTAGATGATGACCTGCGTGTCCGAGAGGTCGGGAATGGCGTCGAGCGGAATGTGGCGCACGGCATAAACCCCGCTGAGCATCAGCGCCGCCGTCGCCAGCAGCACGACGAACTTGTTCTTCAGCGAAAAATCAATGACGCGTTGGAGCATAAATGAGAAAATCCGAAGCTCGAAACCCGAATGCCGAAAGAAATCCGAATGTCGAAATCCAAAAAAATCCCGTGCGAGGTTGCGAGCAGGGCGTTTCCCGGGTGGCCGCGATCCTGGCGTTTCTAAATTCGGGCTTCGGGCTTCTTTCGGATTTCAGGCTTCGGATTTCGGATTTATTTTTCATTTTGCAACAGTGGCATTCGTCGTCAGTGCCGCCGTGCTCATCACCGGGATGAGCGTCATGCCGCACTTGGGGCATTTGCCGGGCTTGTCCGAATGGACGTCGCTGTGCTCCGGCATGGGGCAGGTGTAATAAAGCACCTTGCCACCCGGCTGGATTTTTTCGAGCAGGCTTTTGGTCACCGGCACCAGCGTCATGCCGCAAATCGGGCATTTGCCGGGATGATCGTAGGTAATCGAAACATGTTCCGGCATGGGGCAGACCCAGACCATTTTGTCTGCATTGGTCCCGACCGGCGCGGCGCTGCCCGTTTCGCTGGTGTCCGGCGCAGTTGCCGCCGCCGGGGACTCGCCGGGATTCGACATTTTCTGGATCGCCTCGCGCAACTGACTTTCCGAATCGAGCATGAACTGGCCGGAAGTCACAATCCGCTCGCCTTCGCTCAAGCCGCTCAACACCTGGTCCATGTCGTCCTGCGCCTGCAATCCGAGCGCGACGGTGCGCGCCTCAAATTTCCCGCCGGGCAGCGCAATGAAAACCGTGTTTTTTTGGCCGCTCCGCAACACGGCTGAGTCCGGCACCAGCAAGGCCGATGGGGCAATGTCCGCCACCAGTTCCACCGTCGCGAACATGCCGGGCTTGAGAAAGTAACCGGGATTGTGGAACTCCATGCGCACGCGGGCCGTGCGCGTCTTCTCATCCACCGTGGGGTAAACGTAGGTGACCCGCCCGCGGAATTTGCGGTCGGGCAGATACGACAGCGTCATCGTCGCCTCCTGGCCGAGCTGGACGGCGGACAAATCCTGCTCGTAAACCTGGGCATAGACCCACACGACGCCGATGTCCGCCAGCCGGTAAAGCTTCATGCCGGGATCCACCATCTGGCCCGCGACGACGTTTTTCTCGACGACAAACCCGGCGATGGGAGCGGTAATCGTCAGGGTCTTTGTCGCCTGGCGTGTTTTTTCAAACTCGGCGATTTGCGCGTCGGAAATGTCGTAAAATTTCAGCTTGGTCCGGGCGCTTTCGAGCAACGCTCGGTCCTCGGCGGAGGGCGTGCCCGACCCCGCGATCAGAGTCGCCAGATATTCCGTTTGCGCGCTGTAAAGTTCCGGTGAATAGATTTCAAACAGCGGATCACCCGGATTCACCAGCGCGCCAGTGGCGTCCACGTACAGTTTTTCAATCCAGCCCTTGTACTTGGTCGTGACGTCCGCCAGCGCGGTTTCATCGTAGTCCACATTGGCCACCGTGCGGATCAACCGGCGCAAGGGCCCGCGGGTGACCTCGGCCGTGCGGATGCCCATCGTCTGGATCGTTGAAGGATCAATGGCAATGATGGATGAAGCCTCGGCGGTGCTGGCATTGGCGTCCTGCTTGCGGATCGGCGTGAGTTTCATGCCACAGATTGGGCAGTTGCCGGGGTGATCCTGGATGATTTGCGGGTGCATGCCGCAAGTGTAAAGCGTCTTCTCTGACGATGAAGTGGTGCTGGCGGCAGCATCATGTTTGTGCGAGCAGCCGGTGATGAGCGCGCCAATACCAATCGCTACGAGCAACAGTGTCCAAACAAAAACCGCTGTGAAACACCGGCTTTGCAGGGTAGGGACAGCGCGCTGCGCTGTCCCCGCCCGCGCCCAGCGGGCGGAGCCAATGGTGCACAACCATGAAAACAATGGCATTCGATTCCGCGCCTGAACGGCGCGGGGACGGCGCAGCGCGCCGTCCCTGCCAACTTCGGTCCTCGGATCTAATTTTGAGTTCATAATCATTTGGTAAATCAAGGATGACTGGTGCTTTTCGCGGCGGCTGCGGGCAACAACGGCGCGTTGGCCGGCGGCACGCCAGCGATGAGCAGCGACAATTCGGACAACGTAAGTTCGCGCCGGGTGCGCGCGTCGATTTCCGACAGCTGGAATTCCAGGAGGGAACGTTCGGCGTCCAACAGGTTGAAGAAATCTGTTTTGCCGGCGAGATAGGCTGCGCGGGCGATTTCCAGCGACCGCTGCGCCTTGGGAATCAATTGTTCCTGCAACAGGTTGAGGTTGCGGTTGACCTCGCGGTAGGCATAGCTTTTTTCCGCAAATTCCACGGTCAGGTTGATCTGCCCGGCGGTGAGCCGCGCCTGCGCCGCGCGTTTGCCGGCCTGCGCGGCGGCGATTTCAGCGGCGACCTTGTCGCGCCAGATGGGCAGCGTGACCGTCGCCTGCGGCCAGTACAACCAGGGCGTGGCCTTCACATCCACCGAGGAACCGATCGTGACATCGGGCAGCTTCGATTTGCGGGCCAGGTCCAGCGACGCCTGCGCCTGACGCACCTCCGCTTCCATCGCCTTGAGTTGCGGATTGTGCGCAAAGGCGGTATCGAGGATTTGCTCCGGCGACAAATCCAGCGTCGTAGCTTCAAAACGCGCCGGCAGAGGTGGATCGGGCTGGTCACGTGTGAGCCCCAACGCAGCCTTGAACTGTGTGCCCAGCGACTGGCGTGAATCCTCGAGGTTGATGATCTCCGTTCTCAACCGGTCCGCCTCGACCTGGGCGCGATAAACATCCTGCAACGTTGCCTGGCCGGTTTCGTTCTGGGCGCGGGCGATCTGTTCCAGTTCGGACAGCAACTGGAGTATTTCCCGGTCAACGGCGATTTTTTTGTCGAGGAACCAGAGCTGGTAATAGCCTTGTTTGACAGCGTAAGCAGCCTGGAGTGCCGCGCGCTCGAAGGTAAAATATTTGGCCCGGCTTTCCGCCGTCTCCGCCTCGGCCTGCGCGCGCAACTTGCCCGGCCAGGGAATCTGCGCCATCAAGCCCGGCATCACCGAGGTAATAACGTCCTGGATATACATCTGAAACGTGAACTGCAAATCGGGCAGCGAGCGGGCCACGGTGATGTTTTCGACCGACGCCACCCAATCATAGTAAGCCGTCTCAATTTGCGGCTGATTGAGCATGGCGTAGGTGAGGAAATCGTCGAGGGATGAATTGGTCGAGAGGTCAGGCAACGCCGGGCGCTGGTCATTGGGCCGGTAGGCTGCTTTCACCGTGACCTCCTGTTGGCGGGCCTCGTGTTCGCCGTGCGTGGCGACGCCTTTGCAGCCGGTCAGTGTCAGCACGGCGAACAGCATCACCGCGCTGCCGAACCAAAATCGGCCATATGTTTGTTTCAAATTCATCTGTGCAAAATTCAACTGCTCAAGAAATTCAATCACGCAGCAACGACAGGAATCCCCGCGCGTGCCTGCGTGGACACACTGCGGGCATTCAGAGGGTAGGAGTCAGATGAGCCGGGCGCAATGCCGCGCGTAAAGCGGCGCGCCGGATGCCGTCAACGGCGACACGAAGGCGGAAGAAATCGAACCCGCTTCATTTTCGGGCAAGGCCCAAACCATCAGGGCCGGAGCCAGGAATGAAAATTGGTTTTGCATGCCGGAGGGCGCGGGAACTGCGGGTGCGGATTGCGAACAAGGCGACGGTTGGGCGGCGCAGCAACTCATTTTGCCGCCGCAATGGCAACAGGCGCGGACCGGTTGCCGGGAGCACGCCGGCATTGGCGCAGCCAGCAACTGCGCCCACACCAGCAACAGGCCGAACAGAATGGCGCTGAACCGTTTCACAATTTTATTTATCCGCGCGCAAGGCAGCAGGTGCAAATCACTTTTTAGGGGCCGCGGCGTCCTGGATTTTCTTCAGGTAGGGGGTCGGGTCCTTGTCGAAATCCTTTTTGCATCCCGAGCAGCACAGTTTGACCTCCTGGCCCTGATAGACAAAGACGTAGGGTTTGCCCATCTCCCCGAGTTTTTCGCCGGACACGGGGCAGGTGGTCAATTTGTCCGGTTTGGGCGGTGTGGCCGCCGCCGAATTTGTGTCGGCCGCCACGTCGGCCAGCGGCAAGGCGAGGAATGGAACCGTCAACGCAAGAATCCTAAGCATTTTCAATGTTTTCATAGTTCATGTCAGCATGATGTCATCCATTATACACCGGACGGTGAAAATTCCCTCAAAAAATCGCGGGTTTCACGCCGCGCCGGGGTAATGCCAATACAACCATTCGGCGGCGCGATGAAGCACCGGCCAAAATTGAAAAAGCAAAAAATGAAAACTCGAATCCTCCTTACAACAATCGGCGCAGCCGCCCTGGCCGCGATCACCCTCAACGTCAACGCCGGCACCACCCTGCTCACGCCCCGCGCCGCCGGCAACCAGATCAAAGCTGCCCTTGGTGTCACGGCAGCCCAACCGGCATTTACGACTCAAGTCGTCTCGCCCCGCGCACTGGGCAACCAGGCCAAAACCGTTGCCAGCGTGGCGAATGACGTAAATCCCGTCATGGAATGCCACAAGATGATCGCCAGTCCCAAGGCCATTCAAGCCTGCGCCGCGAACCCCGCCGGCATGTCGGGATGTTGCAAGACTGCCATGGCCGACAACACGGCGCGTTAATCATCAACCGGGTTGTCCCGGCCTGAAAAAACCGTAAACTACGGGCGGCGGACAAAACCCCGCTGCCCTTGAACCGATGAACAAAGAAAATATCAATCCTGACTCAGGCTGCGCCGGAGGCTTCGCCGAAGCGAGCGATGCCAGGCTCGGCGCGCTGCTGCGCGAGTCGCGGGTCTCACCCGCGCTGCCGCCGCGTTTCCAGGAAGGGGTCTGGCGGCGCATCGAAGAAGCTGCGGCCCCGGTCAAATCTACCGGCGGCATCACCTGGCTGGATGCGCTGGCAACACTGGTGCTGCGTCCGCGACTGGCGCTGGCCACCGCCGCCGTGCTGATGGTGGCGGGCGCGCTGCTGGGCGTGCGCGAAGGCAGTCAAATGGCGAAACAGGACGCCCAAGCGCGTTATCTCGCGGTGGTTGCTCCCAATTCACTGCGTTGATGGCATGAACCGTTCGCTCGTCATTTTGCTGGGCGCGCTGGTTCTGTGCGCCGCGCTGTTCGGCGGTTCCTATTTCGCCGGCCAGCGCGCGTGCCGGATGACGCGTTCGGCGGACGACTTGAGCTGGCTGCGGGACGAATTTCATTTGAGCGACGCCGAGATGGCGCGCATCCAGAAACTGCACGAAGGCTATCTGCCGAAATGCGCCGAGATGTGCGCCAAAATCGCCGCCAAAAAATCGGAACTGGAGACGGTGTTGAACGGCACAACCAACGTCAATCCGGTCGCCCAACAAAAGCTGGCCGAGCTCGCCGCGTTGCGCGCCCAGTGCCAGGCGCAGATGCTGCAGCACTTCATTGAAGTCAGCCAGACCATGCCGCCGGAGCCGGGCCGGCGTTATCTGGCCGAAATGCAGCGCCTCACCCTCGGTTTTCACGAACAGACCGAACAATCCATGTCCGAGTCCGCTGGCCATGAGCATCACCACCCCTGATGCCCAGCCTTCGCCGGAGGCTTCGGCGCGGCAAGCCGACGCCCGGGACCGGGCGGACATGGAGCGGTTGGCCACCGGCCATGACGCGGCGCTCAACGATTTGATGGAGCGTCACGCGACCCCGGTGTTCCATTTTCTCTGCCGCATGGTCGGTAACGAGGACGATGCGAACGATCTCGCGCAGGAAACTTTTGCCCGCGTCTTTCGGGCCCGCGCCAATTTCCGGACCAGCGAAAAATTTTCCACCTGGCTTTTTACCATCGCCGCCAACCTGGCGCGGAACCACTTCCGCTGGCGCGCACGGCATCCCAACGTCTCGCTCGAAGCCGAAACCGGCGAAACGGAACAAACTCTGGGCAGCACTTTGCCGGCGAATGATTTGGCGCCGAACGAACAGGCGCTCACCGCCGAACGCGCCGAAGCGGTGCGGACGGCGGTCAGCAAATTGCCGGAAGATTTGCGCGAGGCGGTTGTGCTGTGCGAATGGCAGGAACTCAGCATGGCCGAAGCGGCGATGATTTTGGAGACGACGCCGAAGGCCGTGGAATCGCGGTTGTATCGCGCCCGGCAAATCCTGCGCGAGCGGTTGAAGTCGTGGCTGTGAGCGGTCGAATCTTGTTGGTGGCACCCGCGTCTCGCGGGTTCAATTCGGCGTCTCGCCGAATTGCAACGGCCAGCGCACGATAGAGATGACATGGATAAACAACGGCAAACTGTGGCCGCATACGGTTTTGGGCGTGACGCCCGAAACGACCCGCGGGACGCGGGTGCTACCGACAGCCTTTCGCGTCTACGCCGTAATTTCGTCCACTTTGCCCCTCTGTTGAGGCGTCCAAAACTTTATTTCGTGTTCAGCAAGAATTCCCAACTCGTAACTTCCGCAACGCGGGCAAGTGTAATGCACAATTTCATCACGGATGACCCCCTCGGCAGTTTTGTTGTGGCAGACTGGGCAGGACATTTGAATAGCGATTATTTCGGCTTCAACTGCGGGAACAGGATGACGTCGCGGATGCTTTCCTGGCCGAGCAGCATCATGCACAACCGGTCAATGCCCATGCCCATGCCGCCCGCCGGCGGCATCCCATGCTCAAGCGCCACGAGAAAGTCCTCGTCCAGCTTCTGCTGTTCGCCGCCGGCCTGGTGCTCCAGCCGTTCGCGCTGCGCAATCGGGTCGTTCTGCTCAGTGTAGGCCGGCGCGATTTCCTGGCCGTTGATGCAGCACTCGAAGACTTCCACCGTCGTCGGGTCGTCGGGCGACAGCTTGGCCAGCGGCACGAGTTCCTTTGGCAGATGCGTGACGAACGTCGGCTGGATGAGCGTCGGCTCTATCAGTTTTTCGAACACCACGCCGGTGACTTCAAAGTCCTCGTATTCCTTGCCGATTTCCGCACCGAGGTCGTGTGCGCGCTGGCGGCGTTCCTTCGCCGGAATGTCAAACCAGTCCGCGCCGGCTTTTTCGCGCACCAAGTCCTTGTATTTCACACAACGCCACGGCGGAGTGAGGTTGATGGTTTTGACGACCTTGCCTTCGGCGTCCTTGTGTTCGATGAACAGTGTGTCCACCACGTTTTCCGCCGCGTGACAGACCAGGCCCTGCACCAGTTCCATCATGCTCTCGTAATCGCCGTAGGCTTCATACGCCTCGAGCATGGTGAATTCAGGATTGTGTTTGCGCGAAAGGCCCTCGTTGCGGAAGACGCGGCCGATTTCAAAAACCTTGTCCACGCCGCCGACCAGCATCCGCTTCAGTGGCAGTTCCAGTGCGATGCGCAGATAAAAATTGCAGCCCAGCGCGTTGTGCTTGGTGATGAACGGTTGCGCCGCCGCGCCGCCTGGAATCGCCTGCATCATCGGCGTCTCGACTTCCACAAAGCCGCGTTTGTGCAGGAAATTCCGGATTTCACGGATGATTTCGCTGCGCATCAGAAAAAGCTCCTTCACCTCCGGGTTCGCCATCAAATCGAGATAACGCTGCCGGTACCGGATTTCGGTGTCTTCGAGTCCATGCCACTTGGCCGGCGGCGGACGCAACGCCTTGGCCAGGATGACGAAGCCGGTGATTTTGACGGAAATTTCGTTCGTCTTGGTGGTGAACAGTGTGCCGCGCACCCCGATAAAATCCGCAAGGTCGAGATGCTGGAAGATGGCAAACGGCTCATCGCCGAGGACGTTTTTCTGCGCATAAATCTGGATGCGCCCGCTCTGGTCGCGGAGGTCCATGAACATGGATTTGCCCATGTCGCGGTGCGCGGTGATGCGCCCGGCGAGCGCGACTTCGCGGCCCTCGGCGTAATGTTCGCGCGCGTGCTGGCAGGTTTCCGTGGGCGTGAACTTGTTTTTGAACGGGTCAATGCCCTTGGTCCGCAACGCGGCGAGCTTGGCTTTACGCTGTTCGATGAGTGAATTCGTGTCATCCATACGGCAGTCGGTTCAGAGTGTCCCCAGTGAATCACAAAATCCGTCCGAGCGCACGAAAAAGGTGTCAGCCCGTTCACCTGAAGTGTTCGGTGTCCCGCCTTCAGGCGGCAAATACTTATGGAGCGCACCGCGCCAACCGCCTGAAGGTGGGACACCAAACCGAATTACCCCGGCTGTTTCACATGTGAAACCAGTTGTAGGCGTTCGGGAACAACCGCCAGTCAATGCGTATTTCCGAAATCAGCATAAACGAGATCATGCCCGCCAACACCAGCGGGCGGATCCAATTGTTTTTCACCCGGCCCAATGCCGAGTCGAGTCCGTAAAGGTAGAGCAGTGAAAATGGAATCAGCGCGCCGAGCATCAACCGGCCGGACGTGAAATACGGGTGCGCGCCCGACGGATAAAAGCAGTCGTGGAAATCGTAGAGGATGGACAGAAATCCCAGAAACACCACGGTCGCAATGAAACTCCCGAAGCCGAACCAAAGCGCCTGTCGCTGCGCTGCGATCGCATCCGTGGAACGGGAAAGCAGGGTGATGACTGCCACCCCGACGAAACCGACGGATAAAATTGCGTAAATCGTGTCCACGACCGGCAACGCCAGCGGCTGGCGATGCCAGCGAAATTCTCCCTGCCAGAACGTTGCCATGAGGCCGGACACAAAGGTCCACAACCCATGCGGCGTGAAAATCGGATGATGCCACCATTCGCCGAACGGTTTGTGCGTCCAGTTGAGAAATTGAATTTTCGCCGCCGTGCCGGTGAAATCGCCGAAGGTGTGCTTGCACCACGCCAGCCAGGCAATCATCGGCAGGCCCGCGCACAACGCCAGCGACGCCAACGCCGGTCCGGCGGCGCGCAATTTTCCCGACCTGGCCAGACTTCCAATTTTGAACAGCACCACCAAGCCGGACACGGCCAGGAGGGGCAGGTTGCTGATTTTGGTCAGGAACGTCGCCGCGAGCGCCAGACCGGTGAGTGTTCCGAGCCGGACACCCGGAATTTCCGCGCGCAACCATCGCACCAGCAAAATGAACGCCGCGCCAAAAACCAGCGGCGACAGAACGTCGTTTTGAATGGAGTAAAAGGCGCTTTGCGGAAGAAACGCCAGCAGCGCCGGAACACCCAGCCGTAAAAAAAGATTTTCCGGAAAAACCAGCCGGGCGGCAACGTATCCCAGCCAGACGAGCACAGCGACGAGAAACACGTTCAGGAACCGGATCCAGTAGAGCAAAAATCCGTCGTGAAAACCGCACGCTTTCCAAAGACGCCACCACAGACCCGCAAGGGTGTAATACAATGGCGGCTGCGAAGCTTCATAATTCACTACCCTGCTCCAGGCCACCTCCCTGGACCCCAACATCGGGGCGATCTTGTCCATCGGCTGGGTCCACGGCGGTGGAAATTTTTCGACGGGGAAATCATTTGAGGGCCAGAGGAATTCGCGCGTGCCATAGATGACAATGTAAGGGGTGGCTTCGGGCGAAACCAATTCCAAGGCGCGCGGGATGTGACCCTGCGAATACTTCACAGCCAGGTCAAAATGGATTTGCTCGTCCACGTTGCTGAAAAATGGAACGGCCGCCGAAAAAACAAACACGTGAACCGCGGCAAGCAGGCACAACAGCCAGACGATTCTGCGCTCTTGCGATTCAGAAAATGTGGCGGGCGGATTGGAATCTGTGGCGTTCACACCATTTTGCATTGCGCGGTCAAATTAAAGCACGCGCGGCAAATCACAAGCCCGGCGCGGCGGGAAACAGTTCGCGTTACGTTTCACAACGCTTGTTCCAGCGTTTCGGTCAATTCCTCCGGCGCAAGCACAATCGGATTCGCCTTCATGCTGCTCGCTTTTGCGGCTTTGACGACCAAATCGGCGATGTGCGTTTGTTGAATTCCAAAACTGCCGAGGCGCGGAACTTTCAAATCGGTGACGAGTGCGCGAACCCATTTCACGCCATCGTCGGCTTTGGCCTTCGAATCGCCGGTGAGCCACCACGCCGCCTCTTCGTAACGATACAACGCGGCACCGTGCGGATCACGCCGGCGCAGCGCGCGGAGATTCATCGCCATCACGTGCGGCAGCAACGCGGCACAAACCGCGCCGTGCGGCGCGGAAAAACTGCCGCCAATCGGCCCGGCGAAACCATGCACCGCGCCCAGCCCTGCGTTGGCCAGAGCCAGTCCGCCGAACAAACTCGCCACCGCCATGTCTTCGCGCGCCGGTTTGTCCTGCCCTTTGCTGAACGCCACGCGCAACGACCGCGCCGCACGGCGCAGGCCCTCGACACACAAACCGTCGGTCATCGGGTTGGCGCGATTGCAGACGAACGGCTCAATGAGCTGTGTCAGCGCGTCGAGGCCGGTGCTGGCGGTGAGCGCCGGCGGCAAATCACAAGTCAGTTCGGGGTCAACCAGAGCCACTTTTGCGAGCATCAACGGACTGCGCAGGCTTACTTTCAATTTGTGTTCCGGCGACGCCAGCACCGCGTTGCGCGTCACTTCCGCGCCCGTGCCCGCCGTTGTCGGAATCGCGATGAACGGCGCGGACGGTTTGGCCAGCGGCTGGCCGCGCCCGATGATTTCGATGTAATCCAGCAGTTCGCCGTCGTTTGTCAGCATCGCGGCAATGGCCTTGGCCGCGTCCAATGCGCTGCCGCCGCCAAAACCAATCACCAGTTCGCAACGCCCGGCCTTCGCCAGCTTCGCTCCCTGCTCCACCGTTTTTAATTCCGGCTCGCCAGTGACGGAAAAAGTCACCGCGCTCACGCCTGCGGATCGCAAGCTGGCCAGCACTCGTTCCGCGCGACTGGAATCACGTCCGGTCACGACGAGCGCGCGGCGGCCAAAATCCCCGGCGATGGCGCCGGCATTATTGACCGCGCCCGCACCGAAGATGATGCGCGTGGCGGTTGCAAATTCAAAACGCATAATAATTTCCGCTGGTAGGGACGCGCTGCCGCGCGTCCTGGCCGACCAGCAGGTCGGCCCTACCATTTTTCGTCATCCGGGAAAATGTTGTTGAACTTCACGCTGAAGCGCGGCTCGGCCATCATTGGCGCGACCGCATCCCGCCAGACCGGGTAGTGCCTTGTTTCCTTGTGCGTGGCGGCCGCATTCGCATCCCGATAAACTTCCACCAACACAAAGCGCGCCGGGTCATCCTGCTGCTGGACGACGTCAAAGCGCACGACGCCCGGCTCTTTCAGGCTTTCCCGCGCGTTGGCGAGCGTCGCCTGTTTGAAAGCCTCAACGCACTCCGGCTTTACGCGAACATGAACATGAACCACAAG
>Ga0116134_1000737_pt1 | contig 16780 bp, 10 predicted proteins | sample June2015DPH_19_5_FD_89737 | JGI IMG/M metagenome (GOLD analysis project Ga0116134, IMG submission 89737) | Peatland microbial communities from SPRUCE experiment site at the Marcell Experimental Forest, Minnesota, USA - June2015DPH_19_40 | ecosystem: Environmental > Terrestrial > Soil > Wetlands... | reverse complement strand
GGCACGCGTCCCCGCCCGGGGGAACCCGGCCGCCCGCCAGCGGTGCCCGCCCGCCAGCGGCCAGCGGCCCGCGGCCCCCGCGGCCCGCGCTTCCTGGCCCGGCGTCCGGCGCACCGTCCTACCCGGACCCCGGGTACCCGGGCCCCGCGTATCCGGACCCGTCCTCCCCCAGGACCGGGGGCTCCCCGGCTTATCGCGGCCCGGGCAGCAACGGCAGCCCGGCCTACCCGGGGCCCGTCAGCAACGGGAACCCGGCCTACCCAGGGCCCGCCAGCAACGGCAGCCCGGCCTACCCGGGAACGGCCAGCAACGGGAACCCGGCCTACCCAGGGCCCGCCAGCAACGGGAACACGCCATACCCCGGCACGTACGGGGACCCGGCGCCGCCGGGAGGATCCGGGGGCACGGGCGGCTATCCGCGGGGGCGCAGGTCCGGCAACCGCGACGACCGCCGTCCGGATGACCCGTACGAGGACCCCTACGGCCGGCCGGACGACACCCGCTACTGAGCAGCCTGCTGGCCCAGCCTGCTGGGCCAGCAGGCTGGGCAACGCCTTACTGGGCAACGCCTTACTGGGCGGCGTCTTACTGGGCGGCGCCGTCACCTCATGGTGCCCCTTCAGGCATGCTGGAGCCATGCCTGAAGGGGACACCGTCTGGCACGCGGCGCGACTGCTGCACGACGCGCTGGCCGCCAGCGAGCTGACGCGCAGCGACTTCCGGGTGCCCCGCTATGCGCTGACCGACCTGGCCGGCCGCACCGTCACGGAGGTCGTGGCGCGGGGCAAGCATCTGCTCGTCCGCACGGACAACGGCCTGACCGTGCACACGCACCTCAAGATGGAAGGCCGCTGGCGGATCGCGCCCGCGTCCGAGCGGCTGCGGGAGAGCTACCGGATCCGCCTGATCCTGGAGAATGCCGAGTCGCGGGCGGTCGGGTACGAACTCGGCATCGTCGAGGTCCTGCCCACCGCGCGGGAGGAGCGGGTCACCGGCCACCTCGGCCCGGACCTGCTCGGCCCCGACTGGGACCCGGACGATGCCGTGCGGCGGCTCACCGCCGACCCGGACCGCCCGGCCGCCGACGCCCTGCTCGACCAGCAGAACCTCGCCGGGATCGGCAATGTTTATGTTGCAGAGATTCTGTTCCTGCGCGGCATACAGCCGTGGCGGCCGGTCGGCAAGATCAGGGACGTTCACAAGCTGGTCGACCTGGCGCACCAGATGCTGGAGGCCAACAAGGACCGGACGCAGCGGGTCACCACCGGGGTGGACCGCCGGGGCCAGCAACTGTGGGTGTACGGCCGCGCCGGGCAGCCGTGCCGACGGTGCGGGACCAGAATCAGAAGGGGCGAGCAAGGCCCTCCGGGCCAGGAACGAATCAAGTTCTGGTGCCCGGCATGCCAGGGATAGAGGCATTAGCGGTTTCCGGGCTCTGCCAACGCGGCGGAACGGTGACTGCCGTGCGCCTATGCCCGGCGCGGAAGCGTCTCACTCGCGGCCGGAGCGGGTAGCCAGGCCGATGCGGCTGCCATGGCCAGCGGTGTCCCGGCCACCGGGCCAGGTGTTTTCCCAGCTCTGCCGTCTGCGGGAGGCACGCCACAGGTAAACCGAACCCGTGCGTGGCGCGTCCTACACGCGGTAGTAGATTTTCCCGATTTATCCGACGTTTGCGACGCGAGCCCCAGTGTGACGCCTCGGGCCGGAGGGGCGTGTCATGCTGAAAAGAGCTCATCTCACCTTGGGTCGCCGTGCCCGACGGCTGGGTGCGACCCTGCTGGTCCTGTCGGCGACAGGCCTTTTGCCTTCCGTATGGCTGGGCGGTGCCGCTTCCGCCGCGGCCCTCACCGCCCCCGCCGTCCCGGTGGCCGGCGTGGCGGCCTTCGGCATCGGCTCCGGCCAGCTCTCGGGCCCGGCCGGGATCGCGGTGGATGCCAAGGGCGACCTCTTCGTCGCCGACCAGACCAGCAACCGGGTCCTTGAGTACACCGCCACCTCGGCGACGTCCTTCGCGCAGGCGGGGACAACGGTCGCCGGGGCCGGCGGAAAGGGCTCGGGGCTCAGCCAGCTCTCCTACCCCACGGGGGTGGCCCTGGATGCCAGCGGCGACCTCTTTGTGAGCGACAGCCTCAATAACCGGGTGGTGGAGTACGCGTACAACGCGTCCACCGGCAGCTACGCCACGAGCGGGAAGGTCGTCGCCGGCACGGGGACAGCCGGGTCGGGGCTCAGCCAGCTCAGCGACCCGGGCGGGATAGCTCTCGACGCCAAGGGTGATCTGTTCATCGCGGACAGCTCGAATAACCGGGTGGAAGAGTTCGCCTACAACGGCGCGGCCGGCAGCTACGCCACGACGGCCAGCACGGTCGCGGGCGCCGGGGGAATGGGCACCGGGAGCAACCAGCTCGACCGGCCATCATCGGTCACCCTGGACGCCAAGGGGGACCTGTTCATTGCCGACGAGTACAACGGCCGGGTGATGGAGTACCTCTTCAGCAGCGCCGCGGGCAGCTACGCGGCCAGCGGCACGGAGATCGGCGGCGGGCTGCCCAACCTCGCCCTGTGGGTCACCCTTGACCCCAGCGGGGACCTCTTCGTCTCCTACGGTTACCTCGGCTACAACGGCGTGCAGGAGTTCACGTACAGCTCGGCCACCGGCTCGTACGCCAGCACCGGGACCGTGGTGGGCAGCGGGAACATGCTGGGCCCGACGGGCCTGGCCTTCAACTCCGGCGGCGACCTGTTCGCGACCCAGACCGCGCAGACGTCGGACCCGAGCCAGTCGGTGTGGGACCTCGTGCTGGAGTTCACCAACACGGGCGGGAGCTTCGCGCCGCTGGGCACGATCATGAGCCAGGTCGGCCGGACCAACGGCGGGATAAGCTCGGTCGCCCTGGACAGCCACGGCAACCTGTTCGTCGCCGACGGGCCCGTCTACGAGTTCCCGTACGGTGCGGCCAAGGGCAACTATGCAGCGTCTGGCCCGGCGATCGCGGGGACCGGTGACGCGCCCGCCCTGGACAGTCACAACAACCTGTTCGTGGCCAACGCGGACAGCCCGGGGGTGCTGGAGTACCCGTGGAACGCGTCGGCGGGCAGCTATCCGGGTTCGGGCTCGGCGGTGCCCGGCGGCGCCCAGCTGGCCCAGCTGACCGTCACCGCCATGGCGTTCGATGCAAACAACGACCTGTTCGTGGCGTCCGGCAGTCAGGTGCTGGAATTCCCGTACAACGCTACGGCCGGCACCTACGCCGCCTCCGGGACCGTCGTGGCCACCGTGCCCAGCAGCGGGTCGCTAAGCCTCATCACCGGGGTGGGCGGGCTCGCCCTGGACGCCAATGGTGATCTGTTCGTCTCCAATCCGGCGGGCAGCCAGGTGCAGGAGTATCTCTTCAGCGCCTCGACCGGGGCCTATGCCGCGGCCGGGATCACCGTGGCGGGCACCGGCGGGATGGGCGCGGGGACCAGCCAGCTGGACGAGCCCACCGGCCTGGCCGTGGACCACAGCGGTGACCTGTTCGTCTTCGACGCCCAGAACGACCGGATCATGGAGTTCACCGGCAACCCGGCGACCGGGGCGTACGCCGCGAACGGCACCGCCATCTTCAGCGGGGGGACCGACAACTACCCCCAGAACGGCGGCGTGGCGGTCGATGCCCAGGGCGACGTGTTCTTCGGCAACGACCTCAACAGCGCGGTGGTCTACGAAGTCGCCGCCGGTACCAGCACGCCTCCGCCGTCCGCTCCGGCGGTGACCGGGATCAGCCCATCGAGCGGCCCGGCCGCCGGCGGCACGGCGGTGACGGTGACCGGCTCGAACCTGTCCGGGGGCAGCGTGTCGTTCGGCGTCACCCCGGCCACCGGGGTGTCCTGCGCGGCGACCTCATGTACCGCGATCTCCCCGGCCGGCAGCGGCACGGTCGGCGTGACCGTGACCACCTCCGGCGGCACCAGCGCGGCCGGCACCGCCGGCCAGTTCACCTACCAGGCCACCCCGCCGCCGGGGAACCTGGTCCCCAACCCCGGTTTTGAGAGCGCCGGCGTGCCCGCCGACCACTGGGGCTCCACCGTCGCCCGCTCGGCCGCGGTGGTGCATTCGGGGTCGTGGGCACTGGCCCAGACCACCAGTTCCGGCAGCGGCGGCTGGGACCTCGACAGCAGCCCGGCCTGGTACGCCCCGGTCAGCTCGGCCAAGACCTACACCGCCAGCATCTGGGTGCGCGCCACCGCCACGGTGAAGGTGGACCTGAACGTGGACCTGCTCAACGGCAGCGGCACCTACGTCAGCAGCGCCAACGGGGCCACCGTCACCCTCACCGCGGGCACCTGGACCCAGCTCACCATCAAGGGGATCAAACCCGGCGCCGGTCAGGTGAACGCCGGCCTGGAGCCGAACTTCGCCAGCGCCACCAAAGGCACCATCATCTACTGGGACGACATGAGCCTCACCAGCCCCTGACTGAGCGCACCACCCGTCGGCGCCATCGCGATATTACGCGTCCAGCGAACCGGTCATCCGGCGCGGACAAAGATCAATTGGCGTAAGGCAAACTAACATCATGACAGTGGACACCCCATGAGCAAGCAGGTAACGCCCCCGCCACGGGGCGACAAGCCGACTCCCTCTGCTCCGCCGCCGCCGCCCGCCTGGCGGCACTGGCTGTGGCCCATCGCCATCGGCATCATGCTGCTGCTGTATTTGGCGCTGCCCGCCGTGCACACCTCCTCCCCCGCGAAGCTGAACTACACGCAGTTCCTCTCGGACGTCTCGGCGCACCAGGTCAAGACCATCTCCCTGGCGCAGAGCGGGCAGACGAGCACCGGGACGCTGACGAACGGGAAAGACTTCACCACCATCATCCCGAGCCAGGCGGGCTCCTCGCTGCTGAGCCAGCTCGAGACGGCGCACGTCCAGGTGACGGCGGCGGCTACGGGCTCCTCGTTCGGCGAAGAGGTCTTGTCCTGGTCGTTCATCCTGCTGCCGCTGCTGCTGTTCGGCTACCTGTGGTTCCGGCTTTCGCGTAACGCCGCCGGCCAGCTTCAGGGCGTCATGGGCGTCGGCCGGTCCCGGGCCAAGGTGTTCGACGCCGAGCGGCCCACGACGCGGTTTTCCGACGTCGCCGGGTACGACGGCGCCAAGCGGGAAATCTCCGAGGTGGTCGACTTCCTCAAGGAGCCCGAACGGTACCGCCGGGTGGGCGCGACGCCGCCACGCGGCGTCCTCATGATCGGGCCGCCCGGAACCGGAAAGACGCTGATCGCCCGGGCCGTGGCCGGCGAGGCTGACGTGCCGTTCTTCTCCGTCGCGGGCTCCAGCTTCGTGGAGTTGTTCGTCGGCGTTGGCGCGGCCCGCGTCCGCGATCTGTTCAACGAGGCGCGCAAGCGCGCTCCCGCCATTGTTTTTATCGACGAAATCGACGCGATCGGGCAGCGCCGCTCCGGTGGGCAGGTCTATGCCTCCAACGACGAGCGCGAGCAGACGCTGAACCAGTTGCTGTCGGAGATGGACGGCTTCGATCCCGCCTCGGGCATCGTCGTGCTCGCCGCGACGAACCGCCCCGAGGTGCTGGACCCGGCACTGCTGCGCCCCGGCCGGTTCGACCGGCAGGTCACCATCCCGCTGCCCAACGTGAGCGAGCGGGCCGCGATCCTGGCCGTGCACTGCCGAGGCAAGCAGCTCGCCCCGGACGTCGACCTGAACGCGGTGGCCCGCGGCACCCCGGGATTCTCCGGCGCCGACCTGGCCAACCTGGTCAACGAGGCCGCGATCTTCGCGGTCCGCGGCGCGCGCCACATCATCACCGCCGCGGACTTTTCCGCCGCGCGGGACCGGATCATCCTCGGGCGCCGCGAGGACTCCAACGTGCTGCTGCCATCGGAGAAGCGCTCGGTGGCGGTGCACGAGGCCGGCCACGCCATGGTCGCCGCGCTGTCCCCGCAGGCCGACCCGGTGGCCAAGGTGACGATCCTGCCCGCCGGGCAGGCGCTCGGGGTCACCGAGCAGCTTCCGCTGGTCGAACGGCACCTGTACCCCGAGGATTACCTCTACCAGTCGCTCGCGGTGCGCCTCGGCGGCCGCGCCGCGGAGCTGGTCAAGTTCAATCAGGGCTCCACCGGCGCCGCCAACGACCTGGCGTCGGCCACGGACCTGGCCACCAGGATGGTCCGCGAGTTCGGCCTGTCCCCCGCCGTCGGCCCGGTCGGCTACCCGCAGGGCGGATCGATGTACCTCGACGGCGGCAGCCCCGGCTTCTCGAGCCGGCCGTACGCCGAGTCCACCCAGGCCGTCATCGACCGGGAGGTCGCCCGGTTGCTGCGCGAGGCCGAACAGCGCGCGATCGAGCTGCTGCACGGCCACGAGGGCCAGCTGGACCAGCTCGCCGACCTGCTCATCGACCAGGAAACGGTGGACGGCGCGGAGGTCTACCGGCTGCTCGGCCTGGCCCCTCCGGACCACATCGAGGACGCCCCCACGGTGGCGCCGCACCTCGTCCCCGCCGAGCACCGCGCGACCGACCACGCGGCGACCGCTTCGCCCCAGGAGAACCACGGCGCGGACTGAGAGCCGCATCCGCCTGATCCGTGGCCGTGCGGCCGACCGACTGGCCACACCACACCAGGGCCCAGAGCCCTGGCGCTTAGCTCACTTTGGCCATGACGGCGGCCTCGGTGGTCACGGGAGGGTCGGCGGACGGGCCGGGACTGCCGGTGCGGGTGGTGGCCCACACGGCGGTCAGGGCGGCGGCGATGGCCAGGACACCCAGCGCGCCGACCCGGCCCAGCGGGCCGTTCAGCGCGGCGATCAGGTAGGGGGCGCCAAACCCGACGTAACTGAGCGCGTAGTAACAGGCGATGACGGCGCCGTGCTCGTCCGGGTCCGCGAGACGCTCGCACTCGCGCAGCCCGGAGACCAGGCACAGCCCGTAGGCCAGCCCGAACGCGATGGCGCAGCCAAGCGCGCCGACCCGGCTGGCGGAGGTCACCGCGACCGCGGTCGCCGTCGCGGCCATGACCGCGAAACCGAGGCCGAGGACGGACCCGGCCAGGCTGTGGCGGGCCTCCATCCACCGGGCCAGCGGCTGGACCGCGATGCCGCTGGCCACGGTCAGCGAGGTGACCAGGCCGGCGAAGCCCACCGATACGCTGCCCGGGCCACTGGCCTCCTGCGGCACCACGACGAAGGCGAGCGCGAGCGAGCCGAACACCCAGGGCCCGGCGGGCGCCACCGCCAGCCAGAACCGGCCCGAGCGGACGGCACGGGGCGGCCATCGCCGCCTGCGGGCCCGCGTACTCCCATGTGCCCCGGCGGCCTGGTACCGGGGCCGGCGGCTGGTCACGGTCTCCGGAGCCAGGCAGATGACGACGATGGCGGCCAGCCCGATCACCAGATGCGGCAGGTAGGGCAGGACGAGCGGATCCGGTGCCCACTGGGCCAGTACCGACGCCACCGCCGGGCCGGACGCGAAGCCGGCCGACAGCGCGATCGCCGCACGCCGGGCGCTGACCGCGGGATCGGGAGACAGTTCCTGCACCCAGGCGGTCGCCGACCCGAACACCACCCCCGAGCACAGGCCCGACAGGGCGCGGCCGGCCGCCAGCAGGGCCAGCGAGTGCCCGCCGGTCATGAGGAGCGTCGTGGCCAGCGGGGAGACCACGACGAACGGGATCACCGCCGGGCGCCGTCCGACGCGATCCGACACCGGGCCGCCGACGAGCAGCCCGGGGATAAGAGTGGCGGCGTAGATGGCGAAGAGCCCGGCCTCCACACCCGTACTCAGCCGCAGTTCATGGCGGTAGCCGACCAGCAGCGGAGAGAACTGGTTCGCTCCCCAGCCGACCGCGAACATCGCGAAGGCGACCCGCCGCCAGCTTCCGGCAGCATGCGTCATATGGGCTCCCCCCCCGGGTGCGTATGCGCCCACCTAACCAGACATAGCCAGGTAGGTGCCGCTAAATGGGGGCATCGACCATAACGGTACGGACGCGGCCGGGTGCCGCTGCGCTGGTCAAGGCGGCAGGTGCCGGATAAAGATCCCCTTTTCGCCCTCGATGACCGGGTCCGGCACGACTATCCCCGGAGGCCCGGTTCCAGGGTGACTATCCCCTGGTGCCCGGTTCCGGGGCGGCCATCCCCGCGACCGGCTACGGGACCGCCGTCACCGGGACGGGCACGGGCAAACGTGCCGCTAATGTCCGGCGAGGGCATTGCGGGCTTATATTCCGGGCACGTCAACTGCCGGTAAACACCCCCATACCGAACGGAACTTAACGGGGCGATGCGGGAGCCGGCGGCGGTGCCGGGCCGTCCGAAGGCGACCGCCTGGGCACCACGCCGAACGAGATCACGCCGAACGAGATCACGCCGGACCGGCAACCCGGCCGACACGCCGCGCCCGCAGCGCTTTACCGGTGCCGGGTCCCGACGACCACGGTGGCGTTCAGGTCCTCGCTGGCCGTCACGCGCGTACCCAGCCCGCCCGCGCGGAAGGCCTCCCTGGCCGCCTGGGCCTGGCGCTCGCTGACCTCGCTGAGGAGGCTGCCGCCCGGCGCCAGCCACCGTGGGGCACCGGCGGCCACCCGGCGCAGCACGTCCAGCCCGTCGCTCCCCCCGTCCAGCGCCACGCGTGCCTCGTGCAGCCGGGCCTCCGCCGGCAGCAGCGCGACCTCCTGGGTCGGGATATAGGGGACGTTCGCGGTCAGCACACCGACGCGGCCCTCCAGTCCGGGCGGGAGCGGCTCGTACAGATCCCCCTCGTACACCTGGCCGCCCGCGGCGGCCACATTGCGCCGGGCGCACCGCACCGCGGCGGGATCCACGTCGGCGGCGTGCAGCTCGGCCGAGCCCAGGGCCGCGGCTACCGCCGCGCCCACCGCGCCCGAACCGCAGCACAGGTCGAGGATAACGACCGGCCCCCCGGGCCGGGCCGCCTGCCAGCCGAGAGTGATCGCGGTGCGGGCGAGGAATTCCGTACGCCGGCGGGGCACGAACACCCCCCGGTCCAGGGAAATACGCACGCCGCAGAACTCGGCCCAGCCGAGGACCTGTTCGAGGGGGAGCCCGGCGACGCGCTGCTCCACCATCGCGGTGAGGTCGGCCGGGGTCTGCGCCGAGGTGACGAGCAACTGGGCCTCGTCCTCGGCGAAAACGCAGCCCGCGGCGCGGAGGGCGCCGATGATCGCCGGAAGATCGGCAGGAGAAAACGATGTGGTCAAGGGAGCCTTCCGGGCGCGCCGAGGGAACAGTCAGGCTACCCTGCGCGGTCGCCGGGGCCGAGCGGCGGCGGGCGCCGGGGTAAGTTGAGCGGCATGGATGAGAACCGGGCACGGCGGGTCGCCGACGCTCTCCGGGATCGCGGCATCGACGCGTACCTGGAAAAGGGCGGCGTCGGCATCTACGGAGTACGCATCGTCCTCGACGGCGGCCGCGAGGCGATCTGGGGCAACGAGGGCACCGCATCGCTGGAGGCCGAGGTGATGCTCGACGGGGACCTGGTCGGCTTCGTGCCGGAGATCCCCGGCTCCGGGGATTTCAGTGAAGAGCAGATCGTGGACGCGATCGCGCGCGCCGACTACACCGAGCCCGAGGGTCACGAGCGCCCGATCGCCCCGCCGCCCGGGCCGCCGCTGCGGCGCGAGGGCGGCCTGTTCCGCCGGTTCCGTGACGGCTTCCGCTACGACTCCGAGGCCTGACCGGGACGGAAAAGACTCACCGGCTTTTCCTCCAGGAATGGCAAAAATTACTTTGTAATTATCTGAAATCCGACTGAAACTTAGCTGGTGAATCGCCGCACACTGCTCGCCGGAATAGGACTGCTCACCGCCGGGGGTGCCGCCGGGGCCGCAGCCGGGCTGGCCGCCGAGCCGGCCCTCAACACCGAGAGCCCAACCGCCCGGACGGTGAGCCCGTCGGGGTCGGCCGCGTACCGGGCGACGGTGACATTCCGGACCGCACCGTCGGCCCACCTCATCGCCCTCACCTTCGATGACGGCCCGACGCGGGAATGGACGCCACAGGTGCTGAACATGCTGCGCCGGCACGGCGCGAAGACCACGTTCTTCCAGGTCGGCGAGAGGGCGCAGGCCGATCCCGGCGCGGTGTCCCGGGCCACGGACGCGGGTCACGAAGTGGCGAATCACACCTGGGCGCACAGCGACCTGACCCACCACGACGAGGCCTTCGACCGGGCCAGCCTGGAACGCACCCACGAGCTGCTGACCAAGCTCAGCGGCCGCGCGCCCACGTTGTGCCGGCCGCCGTACGGCCGGATCGACAGCATCGGGCTGGCCGTATGCGCCAGCCTGGGCTACGAGGTCATGCTCTGGTCGAACTGGGTCAACGGCGGCAGCCCGAAGTTCGACGTCGACGAGACCTTGCGGCGGGCCTCCCCCGGCAGCATCGTGCTGGCCCACGACGGCGGTCCGCAGCCGAACGCCACCCTGATGCAGCAACTCGATCGTCTGGTGGGGGCCATGACCGATTCGGGCTACACCTTCGTTACCGTGAGCGAACTGCTGGCCGCCTCGCGGTAACGGCTCCCGCTGGTACCACCCCCTGCCAAGGGATCGTTATGCGGGTAGATTCGGCACCGTCAACCGTCGCAACAGCGGGAGCGAGTCGTGAGCGCGGACAACGGATCCAGGGTTTACGCTCTCCTGACCGACGGCACCACGATCGAGATCCGCGCCGCCCGGGCCGACGACTTCGACGCGGTGCGGGAGATGCACGAGAAGCTGTCCCCGGACAGTCTCTACCTGCGCTTCTTCAGCATGAGCCCCCGTGTGGCCGAACGCGAGGCGCACCGGCTCTGCCGGCCGCCCGCCCCGGACCACGCGGCGCTGCTGGCCCTGATGGACGGCGAGCTGATCGGCTGCGGCAGCTACGAGTGTGACGATTCCAGGCCCGGGGCCTTGTCCGGGTCGGCCGAGGTCGCCTTTACGGTCGCCGATGCCATGCACAACCGCGGGGTCGGAATGCTCCTGCTGGAGCATTTGATCTCGCTGGCGCGGACCCGCGGGCTGCACGCCTTCACCGCGGCGACGCTGAGCGGGAACGCGCTCATGCTGAAGGTGTTCGCCGACGCCGGGCTGCAGGCGCACCGTGCCCTGGCCGACGGCGTGTACGACCTCACCTTCCCGCTGCCCTCGGGCGAGGAAGACGTCGCCCTCGGCACCTACCGTGACGCGGTGACCGAACGGGAACGGTCAGCCGGGCTGGCAAGCCTGCGGCACGTGCTGACCCCCGCCTCGATCGCGGTGATCGGCGTGAGCCGGCGCCCCCGCTCGGTCGGGCGGGCCATCCTGCGGAACATTCTCGGCGGTGGCTTTTCCGGGCCGGTCTACGCGGTCAATGGGGCCGTGACCGAACTGGACGGTGCCCCCTGCCTGTCATCGGTGGCTGCCCTGCCGGACGGCGTCGACCTGGCCGTCGTGGCCGCACCGGCCAAAGCCGTGGCCGGTATCGCCGAAGAATGCGGGCAACGGGGGGTCAAGGCGCTGGTCGTGATGGCGGCGGGTCTCACCGCTGCGGCCCGCGCGGAGCTACGGGATATCTGCCGCCGTCACGGCATGCGCATGGTCGGGCCGGCCAGCTTCGGGGTGGCCGACACCAGCATCGGCCTGGACGCGACGTATTCGGCCCACCGCCCGAAGCCGGGCCACGCCGGCCTGGCGCTGCAGTCGACCGGCGGCGTCGGCTTCGTGCTGCTGGAGCACCTGTCCCGGATCGGCGTCGGCATCTCATCCCTGGTCTCGCTGGGGGACGAGGACGACGTGTCCGGCGAGGAAATGCTGCTGTGGTGGGAGTCCGACCCGGCGACCAAGCTGGCCCTGCTGTATCTGGAATCAATCGGGAACCCGCCCAAGTTCGCCCGCACCGCCCGCCGCGTCGGACGAACCATGCCGGTGCTCACCGTGAACGTGGGCCGGTCCACCGCGGGCCGGCGTGTGGCCGGGGCCCGCGCCGCAGCCACCCCCCTGCTCACCCGGCAGGCCCTCTTCGAGCAGGTCGGGGTGATCGCGACCGCGAACCTCGGCGAACTGCTCGACACCGCGACGCTGCTCGCCTCGCAGCCGGTACCCGCGGGAGGACGGGTCGCCGTGGTGTCCAACACCCGCGGCGCCGCGGTGCTGGCCGCCGACGCCTGCGGTGACGCGGGCCTGCAGGTCGCCGCGCTCTCCCGCGACACCCGGCAGATGCTGCGAGCGATTCTCCCGCCCGAGGCCGCCGTGGCCGGCCCGGTCGATACCACCCTGCTCGTCTCGCCGGGCCGCTTCCGCCAGTGCCTGGAGCTGACTGGCGCCGACCCGGGGGTGGACGCGGTGCTGGCGCTGACGGCCACCGCCGCGGGCTACGACCTGGTTCCCGAGGTGGCCGCCGCCCGGCTGCCGGTGCCGATCGCCGCGTCGGTGCTGGACCAGGTCGAGGTGGTCCGGTTGCTGCACGGCCCGGACGAGGACGCCCCCGCCGTCCCGGCCTACGCGTACGCGGAGTCGGCCGCCCGCGCGCTTGGCCATGCCGCGCGCTACGGCGCCTGGCGGGCGGTCCCGCCAGGCACCATCCCCGACCTGGAAGGCCTGCGGCAGGACCGGGCCCGGGAACTGATCGCCCGGTTTCTCGGCGACCGGCCGGCAGGCGGCTGGCTGCCACTGGAGGAGCGCGAGGAACTGCTGGGCTGCTACGGCATACGGCTGACGACAAGTACCGCCGTGACCACCGAGGACGGCGCGACCGCCGCGGCCGCGCGGTTCGACGGCGCGGTCGCGCTCCGCGCCGCGGTCCCCGGGCCGGTTCGTAAGCGCGTGGCCGGCGCCGTGCTGACCGACCTGCACGGTCCGGATGAGGTCCGCAAGGGGTTCCGTTCGCTGCAGGAGGCCTTCGGCCGCGGGATGGCGGGTGTGATCGTCCAGCCGATGATCACCGGCGGCGTCGAAGTGGTGATCAGTGTGCTGCAGGAACGGGTGGTTGGCCCCCTGGTGCTGTTCGGGCACGGCGGCGCGGACGACGACATACTGGCTGACCGCGCGGCGCGGCTCGCCCCGCTGACCGACACCGACGCCAGCGAGCTGATCCGCTCGATCCGGGCCGCGCCCCTGCTACTCGGGCGCCCCGGGACGCACAGCAGCCCAACGGCCGACCTCGCCGCGCTGCAGGATCTCTTGCTGCGCGTCTCCCGGATGGCCGATGACCTGCCCCAGATCGCCGAACTGGAGCTGAGCCCGGTGGTCGCCCGTCCGGACGGTGTCCAGGCTGTCGATGCCCGGATCCGCGTGCGGGCCGCCGAGCCCGCCGACGCGCACCTGCGCCGCCTGCCCTGACCGGGCTTGCCCGGGTGACCGCGCCCCGGTCCCTGGCCGGCGACCGCCTCAGGCGGGCCTCATCGTGCCTTCCTGCAGGTAGCGCATGTGCCAGGCGAAAGCCTCGCCCAGCAGGTGCGGGGTGTGCTTTCCGGGGGCGGTGGCGGTGGCGCGGTCCAGGTAGTCCTGCAGGGCGGCCCGGTAGGCGGGATGTGCGCACTGGTCGATGATCTTCTGGGCGCGGTGCCGCGGCGGCAGACCGCGGAGGTCGGCGACCCCCTGCTCGGTGATGATGACGTGCACATCGTGCTCCGTGTGGTCAACGTGGCTGGCCATGGGCACGATGCATGAGATCGTCCCGTCCTTGACGGTCGACGGGCTGAGGAACATCGCGACGTAGGCGTTACGGGCGAAGTCGCCGGACCCCCCGATGCCGTTCAGCATGCTCGACCCCATGACGTGCGTGGAGTTGACGTTGCCGTAGATATCGGCCTCGACCATGCCGTTCATCGCCAGGCAGCCCAGCCGGCGTATCACCTCGGGGTGGTTGCTGATCTCCTGGGACCGGAGGATGATCTGACCGCGATACCCCCCGATGTTGGCGCGCAATTCAGCCATGCCGTCCTCGCTGAGGGAGAAGGCCGTCGCGGAAGCCACCGTCATCGCGCCCGAGCCGAGCAGCCGCAGCATGCCGTCCTGGACCACCTCGGTGTAGGCGGTGAGCGGCGGGAACGACCCGCGGCCGAGCCCGGCGAGCACCGCGTTGGTGACGTTGCCGACCCCCGACTGAAGCGGCGGCAGCGTGGCGGGCAGTCGCCCGTGCCTGACCTCGTGGGTGAGGAAATCCACGACGTGCCCGGCGATCAGCTCCGAGGCGCTGTCCATGGGCCGCGCCGGCGTGGCGTAATCCGGGGCGTTCGTGGGGACAACGGCCACGATCTTGTCCGGCGAGCAGCGCAGGTACGGTTCGCCGATCCGGTCCGACGGCCGGAGGATCGGGATCGGCGTACGGTCCGGCGGCAGCGCCGTGCCGTAGTAGATGTCGTGCATGCCCTCTAGTTCGGGGAGCTGCCAGGAGTTCACCTCGAGGATCACCCGGTCGGCCGCATCGAGCCACGCGCTGTTGTTGCCGACCGAAGAGGACGGGATCAGCGCCCCGTCGGGGGTGATGCCGGCGACCTCGACGAGCGCGACGTCGAGATGGCCGAAGAAGCCCTCCGCCACCATCTGCGCGACGTGCGACAGGTGCACGTCCAGGTAGTCGAGCGACCCATCGTTGATCTTGGCGCGGGTCACCGGGTCGGACTGGTACGGCATGCGGAGATCGATCCCGTCGACCGCCGCCAGCGCGCCGTCCAGTTCCGGCGCGGTCGACGAGCCGGTCCAGACGCTGACTGCGAAGCGGTCCCCGCGCGCGGTCGCTTCGGCGGCGCGGCGGACCAGCGCGGCCGGTACGGCCTTCGGATGACCGAAACCGGTGAACCCGCTCATCCCGACGTGATCGCCCGGCGCGATGAACGCGGCGGCCTCCTCAGCCGGCATCACCTTGCCCGTCAGAGAACTCCCGGAGCCGCCCGTTAGGTGGCCAGGGACCTGGCCCCCGGCCCGGCTGGCCGTGTGGACGGCGGCGGACTGCCCGCGGAGCTCCGGCTGATCTGTCATGTCACCCTCCCGCCTGTGCCCCCACATCATGCCGGTCGGAGTGCCGTCCGGGCAGGGACCTTCTCCCCTATCGGCGACCGGGAAAGCGACCTGAGCTGGTTTATCTGGCCAGGGAGGCACCGGGCATGGACCACGCCGCCCCACAATGAAGTGAAGGACGGTAATCGCTATGGACTCCGTTTCGTATTCAGCGCTGACGCCACTGTCGTTCCTGGAACGGTCCGCTCGGGTGTGGCCGGACAAGACCGCCGTGATCTACCAGCGCCGGCGCCTCACCTACTCCGGACTGGCGGACGAGGTCTCCCGGGTGGCCCGCGCGCTGCGAGCCGCCGGCGTCGAACCCGGCGATCGGGTCGCTTACCTGATGCCCAACCTCCCCGAGATGCTCATCGCGCACTTCGCGGTGCCACTGGCCGGCGGGGTACTGGTGGCGATGAATACCCGGCTGGTCGCCGACGAGATGTCGTACATCCTGCGCCATTCGGGCGCGAAGCTCCTGATCGCCGACGCCGCGATGCTGCCTACGGCCGTGGCGGCGGTGAAGGACCTGGACGCGGTCCTCCGGCTGGTGGTGGTGGAAGATGCCGAGATCGAGCCATCGGGGCCCATGGACACAGACCCCCCGGGCGCCGCTCTGGCCGCTGACCCCCGGCTGGTGAGCTATCCGGACTTTCTGGCCCAGGCGACGGAGGACCCGCTTCCCTGGGCGGTCGCGGAGGAGCTGGCTCCGCTGGCGATCAACTACACATCCGGAACCACCGGCATGCCGAAGGGCGTGATCTACACCCACCGCGGCGCCTACCTGAACTCGCTCGCCCAGATCGTGCACTCCCGGCACGACGAGAACAGCGTCTACCTGTGGACCTTGCCCATGTTCCACTGCAACGGCTGGTGCATGCCCTGGGCGCTGACCGCGATCGGCGGCACGCACGTGTGCCTGCGCGAGGTGCGCGGCGACGCGATCTGGGCGCAGCTGCGCGAGCACGACGTGACCCACCTCAACGCCGCGCCGACGGTCGTGACCAGCATCCTGAACGCGGACGAAGCCGGGCCGCTGACCCGGCCGGTCCTGATCACCACGGCCGGCGCGCCGCCCAGTCCCACGACGATCGCGCACATGGAGCGCATGGGGTTCACGATCGTGCACGTCTACGGGCTGACCGAGACCTACGGGCCGATCTCCCTCGGCCAGTTCCAGCCGGAATGGGCTGACCTGACCGCCGACCAGCGCGCCGTGCTCCAGGCCCGGCAGGGGGTCGACCTGATCCCGGCCGGGAAGCTGCGGGTCGTGGACGCCTCGATGGCTGACGTTCCGGCCGACGGCCTCACGATGGGCGAGATCGTCATGCACGGCAACACCGTCATGGCCGGCTACTACCGCGATCCAGAGGCCACCGCCGAGGCGTTCCGGGGCGGCTGGTTCCACAGCGGCGACCTCGGCGTCATGCACCCGGACGGATACATCGAACTGCGCGACCGGGCCAAGGACATCGTCATCTCCGGCGGTGAGAACATCTCCACGATCGAGGTGGAGCAGGCGCTCATGAGTCACCCCGACGTGCTCGAGACCGCGGTCGTGGGAGTGCCCGACGACAAATGGGGCGAGCGCCCGAAGGCGTTCGTCGTGCTGCGCCCCGGCGCCAGCGCCAGCCCGGAAGACCTGATGGCCCACGTGCGGACGAAGATCGCCCGCTACAAGGCACCCCGCGATATCGACATCACCGTGCAGCTGCCCAAGACCCCCACGGGCAAGATCCAGAAGTTCATGCTCCGCAACGCCGAATGGGCCGGCCACACGAACCGCGTCCACGGCTAGCGCCCTCGG
>Ga0116134_1000735_pt1 | contig 16786 bp, 14 predicted proteins | sample June2015DPH_19_5_FD_89737 | JGI IMG/M metagenome (GOLD analysis project Ga0116134, IMG submission 89737) | Peatland microbial communities from SPRUCE experiment site at the Marcell Experimental Forest, Minnesota, USA - June2015DPH_19_40 | ecosystem: Environmental > Terrestrial > Soil > Wetlands... | reverse complement strand
CTGATCGCGACCGGCGGGGCGCCGAGCTACGGCGACCCCATCCCCGGCCGCGAGCATGCCATTTCCTCCAACGAGGTGTTTCACCTCGAGGCGCTGCCGCACCACGTCGTCATCCAGGGTGGCGGCTATATCGCGGTCGAATTCGCCGGCATTTTCGCCGGCCTCGGCTCGCATGTGACGCTCGTCTATCGCGGCGACAACATCCTGCGCGGCTTTGACGACGAGGTGCGCGCGCATCTGCGCATGGACATGGAAAAGCGCGGCATCCGCGTGATCACCGGCTGCAAAATCGCGGCCATCGAGAAGATGAGCTCGCGCTATTCGGTGCACCTGTCGGGCGGCAATCACATCAGCGCCGATTGCGTGATGTTCGCGACCGGCCGGGCCCCGAATATCGGCAAATTGGGGCTCGAAGCAGCCGGTGTCGCGATCGCCAAGAACGGCGGCATCGCGGTCGACGAATATTCGCGCACCAACGTGAAGAGCATCTACGCCGTCGGCGACGTCACCAACCGCATCAACCTGACGCCGGTCGCCATCCGCGAGGGCTCGGCCTTTGCCGAGACGGTGTTCGGCGGCAAGCCGACCGCGGTCGATCACGCCAATGTGCCGACCGCGGTATTCTCCGATCCCGAGGTCGGCGCCGTCGGCCTGACCGAGGCGGAGGCCCGCGCGACCTTGGGGCAGACCGATATCTACCGGGCCATGTTCAGGCCGATGAAGGCGACTTTGTCGGGGCGCGACACCACGGTGCTGCTCAAGCTCGTGGTCGACGGCGTGACCGACCGGGTGGTCGGCTGCCATGTCGTCGGCGAGGGCGCCGCCGAGATGATCCAGCTCGCCGCGGTCGCGGTGAAGATGCGCGCCACCAAGGCCGACTTCGACGCCACCATGGCGCTACACCCGACCATCGCGGAAGAGCTGGTGACCATGCGCCAGAAGACCGCAAGCTACGCCCGCGAGGCGGCGGAGTAGTAGGGCGGCCGCTCATTGCAATGCGCTTGACCGAAAGGCTGGTCGTATCTACATTGTAGAAACCCAGATAGGAACAGCATTATGAAAGTCGAATTTTTGCGATGGGGCAACAGCCTCGCGCTGCGGGTGCCCAAAGCATTTGCTGAAGAGATTGGAGCGGTTGTGGGAAAGCGAGCCGAGATGACGGCCGAGAACGGCGTCCTCGTCATCAAGGTATCAAAACCGAAGAAGCGGCGCCGTTATAATTTGGAGCACCTAATCAATGGCATTACCGAAGAGAACCGGCACCCGGAGATCGACTGGGGACCGCCCGTCGGCAACGAAACATGGTGAAACCTACTACCCGAACGCGGGCGACTTCATTTGGATCGATCTTGATCCGACCAAGGGCCACGAGCAGCGCGGGCGCCGTCCGGTCCTTGTTCTGAGCCCGCAGCTCTATAATTCGCGGTCGGGCCTGTGCGTCGCATGTCCGATCACCAATCAGGTCAAAGGCTATCCGTTCGAAGTGCCGATCCGAAGCGTGCCGGCGGTAACGGGCGTCGTGCTCGCTGATCAACCGCGCAGCCTGTCCTGGCCGGAGCGTAGGGTCGAACTGATCGGGCATGCCGGGGCTGATTTGCTTGATGAAGTCCGCGAAAAGATCGCGGCGTTGATCGAGATCGACTAGCGGGGCGACCTGCCGCCCGCGAGCCTGCCGCCCTCGCGCGGAGCCGCGCGGGCGTGTATAAGGCGCGCCGAATGGAGATGAGCGTGATGAACCGTTGGACCCCGGAATCCTGGCGGGCAAAGCCGATCGTGCAGGTGCCGGATTATCCGGACGCCAAGGCGCTGGCCGATGTCGAGGCGCAGCTGGCGACCTTTCCGCCGCTCGTTTTTGCAGGTGAGGCGCGCAATCTGAAGAAGGCGTTGGCGGACGTTGCGGCCGGGAAGGCTTTCCTGCTGCAGGGCGGCGATTGCGCCGAAAGTTTTGCCGAGCACGGCGCCAACAACATCCGCGATTTTTTCCGCCTGTTCCTGCAGATGGCCGTGGTGCTGACGTATGCCGCGGCGTCGCCGGTCGTGAAAGTCGGCCGCGTCGCCGGCCAGTTCGCCAAGCCGCGCTCGGCGCCGACGGAAAAACGCGGCGGCGTCGAACTGCCGTCCTATCGCGGCGACATCATCAACGGCAACGACTTCACCGCGGAAGCACGTATCCCCGATCCGCGCCGGCAGCTCGAGGCCTACCGGCAATCGGCCGCGACGCTCAACCTGCTGCGCGCCTTCGCCAACGGCGGCTACGCCAACCTCTCCAACGCGCATCAATGGATGCTGTCCTTCGTCAAGGACAGTCCGCAATCGAAGCGCTATCAGGAACTGGCGACGCATCTGACCGAGGCGCTCAATTTCATGCGCGCCTGCGGCATCGATCCGGAGGTGCATCCGGAGATGCGCACGACGGATTTCTTCACGAGCCACGAAGCATTGCTGCTCGGCTACGAACAGGCCTTTACGCGCGTCGATTCCACCACGGGCGACTGGTACTGCACGTCGGGCCACATGCTGTGGATCGGCGACCGCACCCGCCAACTCGACCACGCCCATGTCGAATACTGCCGCGGCATCAAAAATCCGCTGGGCTTGAAGACCGGGCCGTCGCAGAAGCCGGACGATCTGTTGAAGCTGATCGACGTGCTCGACCCGGACAACGAGCCCGGCCGGCTCACGCTGATCTGCCGCATGGGCGCCGACAAGGCCGGCGAGCTGTTGCCGCCGATCGTACGCGCGGTCAAGCGCGAGGGCCGCAACGTGGTGTGGTCGTGCGATCCGATGCACGGCAACACCATCACCTCGGTGACCGGCTACAAGACGCGCCCGTTCGATCAGATCTTGAAGGAAGTGCGGACGTTCTTTGCGGTCCACGCGGCGGAGGGCACCAACGCCGGCGGCGTGCATCTGGAAATGACCGGGCAGAACGTCACCGAATGCACCGGCGGCGCGCGCGCGATCAGCGACGAGGATCTCAACGACCGCTATCACACGGTGTGCGACCCGCGGCTCAACGCCGAGCAGTCGCTCGATCTCTCCTTCCTGCTCGCCGACCTCCTTAAGACGAAGCGCGACGGGCAGGCGAAGCCCTTGCCGGCAGTGGCGGGGCTGTAGTTACAGCATCAAAAACGCGAGTGCCGGCGGAATTGTGCCCTCGCCCCTTGCGGGAGAGGGCGGCCGCAGCGCTTCAATGAAAAGGGTGGGGGAGGGGTCTCGGCCGCGCCCCCTCACCGGTCCGTGTTTGTTGCACCGCATGCGCCGCCCTCTCCCGCAAGGGGCGAGGGCACGACGATCGGCGCCGCGCCTGTGACGCGGTCGGATTAGTCCATCGACCAGTGCCGCGCGTTGCACTGCCCCACACGTCTTTGCATCTCGTATACCATGCAAGTTTACCGTCCGCTCAGGCTGATCGGTATCGGCCAACCGCGCGAAAGGAATACGAAAACAATTTGACACAAAGTTTCCGCGTCGAGGTCAGGAAAAAACAAACAACCTGCAACAGGCGCGAGGCGTGCCGTGTCAGTACCAAATTGTTTACCGCGTTCGATCGCGGTCGCGATCGCGAGCGTGGGGCTTATAGCGGGGCTTGCGGCGCCGGCGCTTGCGGCGGATCAGTCGCTGCCGCCGTTCTTGACGAAAGGAGCGCCGGTCCCCGATGTCGAGTATTATCAGCCGCAGCCGGTGTCGGCCTGGCAGGCCGATTTCGGCGCCCGTTATTGGTTCGGCGTCGCCAACACCGGAAAGAGCCTCTACGGCGTTCCCAACATGTCGGACGCGATGGTGTCGCGGTTGACCTACAGCGATCTCATCACCAATTCCGGCGAGCTGTTCGGGCGCATCGCCGGCACCAACGGCTTGTTCTTCAAGGGCTATGTCGGCCTCGGCGCGATTTCGGGCGGCAAGCTGCAGGACGAGGACTTTCCGACCGCGACCTTCTCGCCCTATTCCTCGACGAACAGCGACCAGAAATACGGCTGGCAAGGCTACGGTGCGCTCGACATCGGCTACGACGTGGTGCGCGGCGGCGATTTCAATCTCGGCCTCTTCGCCGGGTATTTTATCTTCAAGCAGAGCGTCAACGCGTTCGGCTGCACCCAGACGGCGACCAATCCGAGCGTCTGTCAGCCGGCCGTGCCGTCGGGCGTCGAAGGCATCTCGCAGACCAACACTTATCAATCGCCGCGCGTCGGCGTCGACGGCGCGGTCACCTTCGCCAGGCGCTTCACGCTCAGCGCCGATGCCGCTTGGCTGCCTTATGTGCGGTTGAACGGCGCCGACAGTCACTGGCTGCGCATCGCCGACGGCGAATTCGCCGGACCGATCCCCGAGGACGGCACCGGTCGGGGCTATCAACTCGAGGCCACGCTGTCCTACGCGGTAACGCCGAATATCAGCATCGGCCTCGGCGGGCGTTATTGGCACCTGGAAACCAGCGGCAACTCGCATCTCGAAAATGTCGTGGTCGATGGCGGACCGCAGCCGGTCGACTGGAAGAGCGATATCTACGGCGTCTTCCTGCAGGGCAGCTACAAATTCGGCCCGTATCCCTACGGCAGCACCCTGTTCTGACCGTTGGCGCCGCCGGCCCGGTCTTTCGTGTCACCGGGCCAGAGCCACGCCGACAGCATCACGGCCGACGCCATCCCGATGAACTGGGCGACAATAAAGGCCGGCGTACCGGAAGGCTCGATACCGGCAAAAGTATCGGATATCGAACGCGCGATCGTCACCGCGGGGTTGGCGAAGGACGTCGAGGCGGTGAACCAATAGGCCGCCGTGATGTAGAGACCGACGGCGTAAGGGATCGCCGCCGGCGTTCGCGCGGCGCATCCCAGGATCGTGAGCAACAAGCCGAACGTCGCGACGAATTCCGCGAGCCATTGTCCCGAGCCTGTCCGCACGTGTTGGGACAACTGCCACAGCGGCAGCTCGAACATCAGATGCGCCGTCCACACGCCGATCAGGCCGCCCACGATCTGCGAGCCGATATACACTGCGGCCTCGGGCCACGGCAGCGCGCGGCGCAGCGCCATGGCGATGCTCACCGCCGGGTTGAAGTGCGCGCCCGATAAGGGACCGAACATCAGGATCAGCACGGTGAGGATGGCGCCGGTCGGCAGGGTGTTGCACAGGAGCGCCAGGGCGCCGTTGCCGGCGGAAAGCCTTTGCGCCATGATTCCCGAACCGACCACGGTCGCGAGAAGAAACGCCGTTCCCAGCGCTTCCGCCAGGAGACGCCGCGCAAGCGTAGCGGCTTCGATCATTCGGATGGGCCAAAGTTACGCAACGCGATGCCCGGCGCTATCGATGACCAATTCACCGTCCTCCTTGCGGAATTCGCCGCGTTGCGGCGTGGGAATGAGATCGAGCACGGTTTCCGATGGCCGGCACAGTTTGGCGCCGAGCGGCGTGACCACGATGGGCCGATTGATGAGGATCGGATGCGCCAGCATGGCGTCGATGAGCTGATCGTCGGTGACGTCTTGGCGGTCGAGTCCAAGGTCGTGATACGGGGTGCCCTTCATACGCACGATGTCGCGCACCGAAACGCCCATGCACGCGACCAGCGACTGCAACATCGCCCGGCTGGGCGGGCATTTCAGATATTCGATCACGTGCGGCTCGATGCCGGCGTTGCGGATGAGCCCGAGCGTGTTGCGCGAGGTGCCGCAATCGGGATTGTGATAGATGACGACGTCGATCATGGCTTCGCTGTTTCTCGGTGCTTCGCGGGCGCCGACGTACAGGCGGCAACGGGCGCGCACCGCTCCTGCGCGCCGGCGCAGCAGTTATCCGTCAGATACGCGATCAGCCCGTTCATCGCTTCGTAGCGCGCCGCATAGATCATCGAGCGGCCTTCCCGCCGCACGGTGATGAGGCCGGCCTGCCGCAAGCGGTCGAAGTGAAAGGTGAGCGTATTCGGCGCGAGCTCGAGGGTGCTGGCGATGCCGCCGGCCGGCATTCCCTCCGGCCCCGCCTGCACCAGCAGGCGAAAGACATCGAGACGACTGTCCTGGGCAAGGGCGGCGAGAGCCGCAACGGCATCCGATTTTTCCATATTTCAACGAATATTGAAATGTATGCCCGTCGTCAATACATATTTCGATGATGGCTGAAATATTCGGCCGCATTCCGCGCCGGCCACGTTGCACACAACGCACGCTTGATCCGCCCGGTGCCAGCCCGGCACCCCCATTGCCGCGGCGGACGATCCGGAGCTAGACCTTGAACATGAACAAAGGTCCCGCAAACCACCTCGCCATTGCGGTGGCGCAGCTCAATCCGATTGTCGGCGATGTCGCCGGCAATCTCGAACGCGCCCGTATGGCGCGCGCGCAGGCCGCGCACGAAGGGGCCGACATCGTCGCCTTCTCCGAACTCTTCATCGCCGGCTATCCGCCGGAGGATTTGGTACTCAAGCCGGCGTTCCAGGCCGCCTGCCGCGCCGCCGTCGAGACCTTGGCGCGCGAGACCGCCGACGGCGGCCCGGCGGTGCTGATCGGGACGCCGTGGGTCGAAGACGGCAGGCTTTACAATGCCTACGCATTGCTGAACGACGGGGCGATCGAGGCCCTCCGCTTCAAGGTCAACTTGCCGAACTACGGCGTGTTCGACGAGAAGCGCGTGTTCGCCCCGGGCCCGGTGCCGGGCCCGGTCGCGTTCCGCGGCGTGCGGCTCGGCCTGCCGATTTGCGAGGACACCTGGACCGATTGGGGCGACTACGAGAACGTGGTCGAAACCCTCGCCGAAACCGGCGCCGAACTCTTCGTCGTGCCCAACGGCTCGCCCTATTGGCGCGACAAGGCCGATGTCCGCCTCAATGTCACCGTGGCGCGGGTCGCCGAGGCCGGCTTGCCGCTCATTTACGTCAATCAGGTCGGCGGCCAGGACGAGCTGGTGTTCGACGGCGCCTCGTTCGCGCTCAATGCCGACCGCTCGATCGCCTTCCAGCTGCCGGCATTTCAAGAGGCGATGTTGACCACCCATTGGTCGCGCGGCAACGACGGCTGGCGCTGCGCGCAAGGGCCGCTCGCCGCGGCCGACGATCCCGACCATGCCGATTACACCGCCTGCATGCTCGGCCTACGCGACTATGTCGACAAGAACGGATTTCGCGGCGTCGTGCTCGGCCTGTCGGGCGGCGTCGATTCGGCGCTGTGCGCCGCGCTCGCGGTCGATGCGTTAGGCGCCGCGCGCGTGCGCTGCGTGATGCTGCCGTTCCGCTTCACGTCGCGGGAATCGATCGAGGATGCCGCCGCGATCGCCCGCGCGCTTCGCGTGCGCTACGACATCGTGCCGATCGAGCGCGCCGTGAACGGCCTCGAAGCGACGCTCGCCGACGTTTTCGGCGGCGTGCCGCGCGACGTCACCGAGGAGAATCTCCAGGCCCGCGCCCGCGGCGTTATCCTGATGGCGATCTCCAACAAATTCGGTCTGATGGTGGTGACGACCGGGAACAAGTCGGAAATGTCGGTCGGCTACGCCACCCTCTACGGCGACATGAACGGCGGCTTCAACCCGATCAAGGATCTCTACAAGACCGAGGTCTTTCGCCTGTCACGGCTGCGCAATGCGTGGAAACCGGGCGGCGCGCTCGGCCCCGACGGCGTGATCATCCCCGAGAACGTCATCGTGCGGCCGCCGACCGCGGAGCTCAAGGAAAACCAGACCGATCAGGATACGCTGCCGCCCTACGACGTGCTCGACGGGATTTTAGAACGCCTGGTCGAGCGCGAGGAGCCGCTCGCCACCATCATCGCCGCCGGGTTCGAGCGCGACACCGTAATGAAGGTCGACCGCATGCTGGCGATCGCGGAGTACAAGCGCCGGCAGGCGGCGCCGGGCGTCAAGGTGACGCTGAAGAATTTCGGCCGCGACCGGCGCTATCCGATCACCAGCCGCTTCCGCGATCCCGGCACCGCGCCGCCGGCTCCCGACCGCGCGCTGATCAAGAACGCCGTCGCGGTCAAAGCCGGCGCGGCGGATTTTTGAAGCCGCGTGACGGAACCCGTTCCACATTCGGCCCATGGTCGAAATCACATGATTCGAGCCCCCAGTTTGGGAGTTTGAATCGTAGGTGTCCGGCCAAACGCAACGCTCCTTGACCGGCCCGGCTTTACGGCCTTCAGAAATCTGCGGTTGCAGCGCGAAAGTTCGCGTGTTAAAATATTTTTGGTCAGTGTTCGGCGGTCTTTGTAAGGCCGACCAACATCTTGGGGGGCAACGATGGTTTTATTGTCAAGACGCAAAATCATTTTGTCGGCGTCGGCAGCTCTAGCATTATCGCGCTTAAAAAATCCCGCGGTGGCACAAGACCTCAAAGCCAGCGTTCCGAATTGGTCTTTGAAGCCTGGCGCTAGCCAGCAAATTCTTACCGGCGCGAATGATCATCCGCTGGTCACCGTGAGGTGCGATACTGGTACCGTGAAGGCAAACCTGACGCACGACATTGATGCTCCTGGTTTTTCCGACATTGTGCTCGATGCAACAGGTGCAACCGATGGCACATCTCGGACATCCCCCACATCTGCCAGCGCGTATGCACGTCAGGTGGTGGTCACGAACACAGGTAATAAGGATGCTGCGGGTATCCTAACGATGGCGCCACGACTTAGCAGCGTTGCGCCCGGTGACCCCCCGTTTAGCGCTCCATGGTCGTTGCCCGCGGCCTATAGCGGTGAAATGGAGATATTGGAATTGAATGAGCATCCTTTCGTTACGTTGACATGCGCCGACGGTAGTGTCGCGGCTCAGTTTATCACCGATTTGGCGCCCAACGGGATTTTCAATGTCGTCCTTAATGCGACGAGTAAACCTGACTCGACAGTAGTTTCAGCTCGACAAGTGATTCTTATCGCTCAAAAGGTCTTTTCAAGGGGAACCATCACACTCGCGCCGCCCGTCAGACCGTAGGCGTGTGGATAACGTAGGTTTGTTGTCTTCTACTCCCTCCGCGCCAGCTCCCGATCTCGATCCTGAGATTGGCTGATGAGTCTCGCCTCTAATAGAGGGGGGGCGGCTCTGGCCCATCGCGTCATTTGCTGCGCGTGCGCAGTGGTCGTTATCGGAGCGAAGCGGATATGTCCGAAATTTATGAGCACGCGCCCTAGTGAGCTCATCGTGGACTGTTGGATGAACCAAGGTTCTATTTGTGCGATCTATGAAATCCCTGGCCTAATTACCGAAAGAAATGGTCCTAATTCGGACAGTACTCGAGAACGAAAGGTGAGTCAGCGGGTCAAGCCCGGCGACGAACGCCGAACTTTCCGGTCAATGCGCGGCGACGAAGGGCGGTCCGACCGTGCGCACGCTTCGCTTGGCGGGATCGGTGTCAGGGCGCTCGCGTCAGTGCCAGCGGCCGCGGCTGGTGTATTGGGGTCTGGCGTCTTTGGATCCGTCTTGGGGTCCGTCGTCTTGCCTAGGCGAAATGCGGTGATGTTCGGCGAATTTGTCGGATTGGCGAACGGGACAGCCTGGTTGGCGACATAGACGAGGTCGTCATGCACGGTATGCCCTCCTTTGGAGCTATACATTATTAAGCGTCGCATGAAGCGGGGCCGTAGAATTTGAATGCTGGTGAACTATGGCGTGAATGTATGTATCTGTAGTGACAAACACATAATCGTCGGTGTGAGTTGGATCGCGGTCAAGCCCCTATTTGCCCGCCGACAGATGCGGGTCAGGCGCGCATGGCGTGTGCCTTGCGGCCGCCGCGTTCGATCGATGACGGAGCTTCATCGCGGGAGATCAGATGTGCAGCGAGATCGAGACAGCGTTGGGTGAGCATGGCCGCGCCTTCGGCCAGTTCTTTGGACGCGCGCACGATCTCGACGTTGCGTTCCATGTCTTCGTGCGACCAACCGCGTGAATGGGCGATGTAAGGAAATTGCGGGAAAATAAAGCCAAGTTCGGCGAAGAAACCGAGCATCTGGCCGGCGACCGCTTGGATGTTGTCCTGTCCGCCCACGACGATAAATCCTGCGACTTTGTTGCGAATAAGAACGCGATTGCGGATCGTCACCGCATTCTGCACGCAGTTCAGCCGTTCGGCCATTTTGAAATAGAGCGATGATGCCGCCCCCCATCGGATCGGCGTTGCGATAATGATCGCGTCGGCCCAGTGCACCAGCGCCTCGTAGACCTGGTCCATTTGATCGTTCGCGTCCATTTGAGTGATCGAACAGGGCCAGGTGCAGGCCTGCGCGGACTTTGAGTAGTAACCCTCGCAGTTGCGGAACTTAAGGTCGTTCAGACTGATCAGCCGCGTCTCGGCCTTGAGATCGCGGGCCGTTTGCAAGGCATGGTCGAGGAGATGGTTCGAACCCGAAAAGCGCGGGTTGGCACCGTCCATGGCCGAAGTCGAAATGCCGGCGAGGCGCAACGGCCCCGGCACACGCTGGACTTCGCGCGTGAGCGGATGCGGCGGATGCGGTTTCTTTTGACGTTTGCTGCCAGCCTCAAGATTTACAAATACGCGGCCGCTCTCGATCTTGACCGGATAAGCCGGGATCCGATCCTCTTCAAAACCGGGCTCGCCTATGCCGCTACAGCGGTGAAATTTCCAATTGTGCCACGGGCAGATGATATAATCGCTATCCAGCCGGCCGTCGCCAAGCGGCCCACCGACGTGGTTGCAGACGTTTGAAATCGCGCCGAACTTTCCATCTCTGAACGATATTGCGAGCTCCACGTTCATCGCCATGACGCGCTTGAGCGGCGTCGTGGAAAACTCGTCCGTGTGGCCAACGTCGACCCAGTTTTCGTCCTCGGGCATGGGGTCTGTTTCCTCAATTGTATTGGCGAAAATTGTCTTTGTGAACGCTCACGCTTGCCCTTGCGGAAATATTCGTCTTGTAGTCCAATTTCTCACATCGGCGGCTGTAATAGATCACCAAGGCCGCACCCGTGCAAGATTATCGCCCGTCTGGTCTGGCATGGCAGCAAAACAACAGGCGGAGCGAGGGAAGCCCTTGGACGGATTGGAGTGGCGGCCGCTACGCGGTGTGGACAAGCCCCGGCTGCACGAGGCTCGCCTGCAGGCTCATTACGCGGTGCAATGGCTCGCGCGGGCGGCACGCGCCTATGTCCCGCCGCAGCCTGACGACGGCCATACCAGTCTACAATGGGAAGACGGCCTCGATGGCTTTGTGACGCATCCGTTAAGCGACGGCATGCGAGTGAGCTTGCAAATAACCACGCTGACGCTTGCGTTACACAGCGGCGATGAGCTGACGCGTGTTCAATCCTTTGCTTTAGCCGGGCGCACGGACCCGCAGGTACGCCAGTGGCTGGGCGAACAACTCGGGGCGCGTGGATTTGATGCGCGGGCTCTCGACGCGCCGTCACCCTATGAGATACCGGAACACGCGATCGCTCGCGGCGCTCCCTATAACGCGGCCGGACCGGCGGAGGCCCTAACTGAACTCGCAGCATGGTACGCCAACGCGCAGGTCGTGCTCGGCCGGGTCGAGAGACAAATGATCGAACGTAAGCTGGCGGTTTCGCCGGTGTGCTGCTGGCCGCACCACTTCGATCTTGCCACCCTGACGCTGCTGCCGACGCCGAATGCCAACATAACCGGCTCAATCGGCGCCGGGTTTTCGCCAGGCGACGGATATTACGATGAGCCTTATTTCTACGTGTCAGTGTACCCCGAACCGAGCCCGATGATGCTGCCCGCGCTGCCGGCCATGGGACATTGGCACACCCATGAATTTACCGCGGGCGTAAAGCCCGCACATAAAATTCTTGCCGCAAAAGATCGGGCAACCGAAACCGATGATTTCCTGCAAGGCACGACTGCTGTAGCCCTCAAAATCTTGGGCGAAGCGGCCAAATAACAACACAGCTGCGCCTTTCCCGTGACGTACACCGCGGTCCGCTGGGGGTTGCGAGAATGTCGGCTCATGGCCCTTCGCGTCATTTGCTGCGTCTGTGCAAATGTGGTCGTTATCGGAGCGAAGCGGAGATGTCTGAAATTTATGAGGACGCGCCGTGGTGAGCTCATTCTGGACTATTGGATGAACCAAGGTCTATTTGTGCGCTCTATGAAATCCCTGTCCTAATGACCGAAAGAGTGGTGCTAATTCGGACAGTATTCGAGAACGAAAGATCGGTCACCGGGTCAAGCACTTTGACGACGTCCGAATTTCCGGTCAATGCGCCGAGACGAAGGGCGGTCCGACCGTGCGGACACTCCGCTTGGCAGGATCGGTGTCGGGCGCGCTCGCGTCGGTGCCGGCCGCCGCGGCTGGCGCATTGGGGTCCGCCGTCTTTGGGTCTGGGGTCTTGGGGTCCGCCGCTTTTGCACCGGACTTGGTCTTGCTGCCTCGGGGCTGCAGCGGCTGGGCAAGCGCTTTCGCGTTCTGATCCGTCACGACGATGTCGCCCTGCTCGAGCGTCGAGCTATCGTCCGAGTTCTTCAGCGCGTCGGCCCAGCTTTGGCCGGGGCGGCGGCAGGAACAGGCGGCGGTGAACTGACGGCGATAGACGAAGGCGTTCGGCAACGCCGTATAAGGCTGGCCGCTGACCGACACCGCCGCGTTAATGTCCTCGCCGGGATTGCGATAACTGTAGAGCGCGGCTTCGCTGCCGGGGCAAAGCCGCTGACAGGTGTTTTGGTCGTCGGTGAAGCGGCTCGGCACCGTCGAGTACGAAATCGGGAAATAATAACCGTCGCAGGTGCGCACGCAGACGGTGCGGAACGTGCCGGCCGGCGCGCCGTCGCCGCTCGGATTGAGGATCTTGCCGCCTAACAGCGCGTCGAGAAAACCGCCGGGCCCGCTCGAGGCCGCGGCGGCACGATATTGCGGCCCGCAATCAGCCTGCGCCAGCTGTGCGATGACATCGCGCCGCGCGCTCGTCTGATCGTTGTTGTTGCCGCTCTTGAGCCGCTCCAGATCGCTCATGGTGCGGTCGAGATTGGCACGCATCTGCTGGACCTGGGAGTTGAGCGGCCCGCATTGCGGCGACTGTCCGGTGAACAGCGCAAAGAAGCCGCCGCCTTCGCAGCCTTGCTTGTGCGATTGCACCAGCAAGCGGTCGAGGTCGGCCTGTTGTTTGGCGACCCCGTCCTCGTAGCGCTTGATCTGCTCGGCCCGCGCCGGATCGGCGGCGCCGCGATCGATCGTCGCCAATTGGCTCTCCAGCCGCACGCAGGTGGCGTCGGAGGTTTGTGGCGCGCCCGGCGGCGGAGCGATCTGCGCAGTGGCAGAGGCCGACAGCGCGGCGGAGAGCGCGACCGCGCCCAAGACGATACGGCCGAGACCGCGTAAGTACTTGATCATAATGGGTCCCGACCCCGGTTCCATCCGGGCTGCTGTGATGAAGCGATGCAATGGTGACTAAAGTGTGGAGGCAAGGGCAGGGGGCGCCCGAGCGCTCACTCGGCGTCCGGCTGGTTTTCGGGTTTCGCGCGCGCGAACGCGGGCAGCGCGAGACAGGCGGTTTCGACGCCGACGATCTTGGGGAATTTATCCAGCGGCACCTTCAGCCGCCGCGCATTGGCGACCTGCGGCACCAGGCAGATGTCGGCCAGCGTCACCTTGTCGCCGCAGGCATAAGGGCCAGGCTCCATCAGCGCTTCGAGCGCTTCGAATCCGGTTCGCACCCAGTGATGATACCAGGCGTCGATCGTGGCCTGTTCCTGGTGCATCTCATGCTTGAGGTAGCGCAGCGTACTGGTGTTGTTGAGCGGATGAATGTCGCACGCGATGATGTCCGCCAGCGCACGCGTGTGCGCGCGTGCAACGGAATCCTTGGGCAACAACGGCGGCTCGGGGTGCGTCTCGTCCAGATATTCGATGATCGCGAGCGACTGGATCAGCGTGTCGCCCGATGGCGTGACCAGAACCGGCACCCGCATCTGCGGATTGACCGCGCGGAACTCCGGCCGCCGGTTATGGCCGCCGTCCTTGATGAGGTGAATCGGCACGGTGTCGTAGGCGAGGCCCTTGAGGCTGAGCGCGATGCGCACGCGGTACGCCGCCGACGAGCGGAAATAGGAATAGAGCTTCACGTTTCCTCCTTCACGAATCGGGATTTGCCGGCGGATCGCTGCGGCGGCGAACTCAATCCACGTCCTCGCCGTCTTCCTGCGCGGATTCGGCGACGAGTTCGGCGGATCGAGCCGTGAGCTGCTTCAAGACGCGGCTGAAGGCTTCGGCATCGGCCGGCGTCAGAATCTCGGTGAGCCGCTGCGCGAAATCGAGCGCGTGCGGCGCCAGCTCCTGGTAGATGGCGCGGCCGGCGGCGGTGAGCGAGAGGAACGCTTCGCGCATGTCTTCGCGGTTGGCGCGGCGCACGACGAGCTTGCGCTGTTCGAGGAAAGCGACTGCGCGCGACACCTTGGTCTTGTGCATGTGGGTGTGGGCGCCGATCGCCTTGCCGGTCATGACGCCATATTGGCCGAGCGTGACAAGGACGCGCCATTCGGGCACGCCGATGCCGTAGCGCCGCGCGTAGACGCGCGACAGCGCCTGCGAGGTCAGGCTCGCCACCACGTTGAGCTGATAGGGCAGAAACTGCTCGAGCTTGAGCGGCGCCTGGTCGGCCGGGTTCGGCTCTTCCGACGCGACGGCGCCGCCGCTCTCGCCTTCGATCGCTTGCCGACCGCCCATAAGGATCACCCGAAGGCGCGCCGCCGCCGGCCTGCCTTGCGCGCCGGCGAACGCAAGGTTGCGGCGCAGTTGGGCCGAACATGGCTGAAGTTGCGTTGGCGCGCAACGTCACCCCCGCCGCGCGTCCGCCGCCCGCCCGCCACCCGTCCGCAGGTGGCGGCCTCGAGCGGAACGGTGCTATTCCGTAGCGCAGGGCAAGGGGCTGCGGGCATCGGCCGCCCCAAAAAGACGCCCGCGGGGAAGCGCAGAAGGAGCCGCGATGAGCACGGAATTCGCCTCGACCGGAGATATGGCCGAGAAGACCATCAGCTTCGACGCCATCGGCCCGGACCTCTACGCCTTCACGGCCGAAGGCGATCCCAATTCCGGGATCATCGTCGGCGACGACGGCGTGATGGTGGTGGACGCCCAGGCGACGCCGGTGATGGCGCGCCAGGTGATCGACCGGGTGAAAAAGGTCACCGACAAGCCGATCAAGTTCGTGCTGCTCAGCCACTATCACGCCGTGCGCGTCCTTGGCGCGTCGGCCTATGCCGGCGCCGACATTCTCGCCTCCGAGGCGACGCGGGCATTGATCGTCGAACGCGGCCAGCAGGACATGGACTCCGAGATCGGGCGTTTCCCGCGGCTGTTCCGCGCCGTCGAAAGCATCCCCGGCCTCACCTGGCCGACGCTGACGTTTCCCGATCAGATGTCGGTGTGGCTCGGTCGCCGCGAGGTCCGGATCATGCACATCGGGCGCGGCCACACCGCGGGCGATGTCGTCGCCTATGTGCCGGACGCCAATGTCGTGTTCTCCGGCGACCTCGTCGAATATCACTCGGCCTGCTATTGCGGCGACGCGCATTTCACCGACTGGCCGGCGACGCTCGACCGGCTGGCGGAATTTTCCGCCGCCGCGCTGGTGCCCGGCCGCGGCGCCGCGCTCGAGACGCCGCAGCAGGTCGCCGACGGCATCGCGCTGACCGAGGACTTTCTCACCACGCTTTACAGCGCGGTCACCGCGAGCGTCGCCAAACGCCGCTCGCTCAAGGACACCTACGACGCGGTGCGCCTCGCCATGGATCCGAAGTTTTCGAGCTTCGCCATCTACGACCACTGCATGCCGTTCAACGTCGCGCGCGCCTATGATGAAGCAAAGGGCCTGGAGCATCCCGCGATCTGGACCGCCGAGCGCGACCGTGAGATGTGGGCGGCGCTAAGGAGTTGATCCGGCCATCTCAATGACCAACATCCGCAAATCGGTCTATCGCTACGACTACCGCCGCTCGCCCGATCAGGACGCGGGTACGGTCGCGCGCCGGCCGGTCGTCATCGTCGGTGCCGGCCCGGTGGGGCTCGCCGCCGCGATCGATCTGACGCAACGCGGCGTGCCGATCGTTCTCCTAGACGACGCCGACCGCATCGGCGAGGGCTCGCGCGGCATTTGCTGGTCGAAGCGCACGCTGGAGATTCTCGACCGGCTCGGCGTCGGCGAACGCCTGGTGGCGCAGGGCGTCACCTGGAAGCTCGGCAAGGTGTTTTGCGGCGACGACCTTCTGTTCGCCTTCGACCTGCTGCCGGAGGAGGGTCACAAGATGCCCGCCTTCATCAATCTGCAGCAGTTCTATCTGGAAAAGGCGCTGGTCGACCGAGCGCTGGAGCTGCAAGACCTCGAGCTGCGCTGGAGCAACCGCGTCACCGGCCTCGAACGCCGCAACGACGGCGCGCGGCTGACGATCGCAACGCCGGACGGGGAGTACCGGCTCGACGCCGATTGGCTCATCGCCGCCGACGGCGCGCGCTCGACCGTGCGCAGCCTGCTCGGCCTCGACTTCGCCGGCGTGACCTTCGAGGACAAGTTCCTGATCGCCGACGTGCGCATGGCCGCGGAGTTTCCGACCGAGCGCCGGTTCTGGTTCGCGCCGACGTTTCATGCCGGCCAATCGGCGCTGATGCACCGGCAGCCGGACAATGTCTGGCGCATCGATTTGCAGCTCGGCCCCGAGGCCGACGCTGCCGCCGAACAGCAGCCGGACCGCGTGCGCGCCCGGCTCGACAAGGTGCTGGCGCCGCATCGCTACGAACTGGAATGGGTGTCGCTCTACACCTTCAACTGCCGCCGCCTCGACCGCTTCGTGCATGGCCGCGTCATCTTCGTCGGTGATGCCGCGCACCAAGTCTCG
>Ga0116134_1000733_pt1 | contig 16843 bp, 15 predicted proteins | sample June2015DPH_19_5_FD_89737 | JGI IMG/M metagenome (GOLD analysis project Ga0116134, IMG submission 89737) | Peatland microbial communities from SPRUCE experiment site at the Marcell Experimental Forest, Minnesota, USA - June2015DPH_19_40 | ecosystem: Environmental > Terrestrial > Soil > Wetlands... | reverse complement strand
CTCCCGGCGGAGAATGCGGCATCCTGGATTTCGGAGAGCCGCGCGGACTGATCGGACACTGCTACCGCATCTACTTCAAGAAAGTTCTACCCACAATCGGAACAATGATTTCAGGGGTGCAAGGTCCCTACGCATATTTGCCGGCATCGGTCGAGCGCTTTCCGGCCCCGGATGAAATGCTCGGGCGCATGCGTCAGGCGGGGTTTTGCGAGGCTTCCTGGACTCCCTATACGTTTGGCGTGGCGGGGCTGTACCGGGGTGTGAAAGAAAGTCAAAACCTTTAACCGCAGAGATCGCTGAGTACGCGGAGATGCTTGGGTGTTGTACTCGAAAATTCTCTGCGCGCTCAACGATCTCTGCGGTTCAAATGCCCTTTAGTTCTTCTGGAACGAATCCGCGAACGCCTCAGCATTGGTTTTCTCAATCACCCGCTCGTAGTCGTTCCCGAGAAATTTCTTCAGCCGATCGGTGTTCATGATGTATTGGCCGGTCATGTAAGGCACGGCGTCCGGCGGGATCGCCGAGATCTTCCAGTCCCACAGGAACTGCAGAGCGCGACGCATGCCCCACTGCCCTGGAACTCGCAGCAATTTGGCGTGCGCCAGTTCGATGCATTGCGCGAAGGTCAAAGGATCGCCGCGTCCGGCAACGTTGAGGATAGTCAGCCGCTGCGCTTCCGGTTCACGCTTCAGTATCCATGCGAGCAGCCGGGCCATGTCGTCGACGTGGACGAACTGGATTTTGTGATCCAGATACCTCTGGCCGTAGGGCAGCATACAGGGCAGGCGTTTCGCCTCCTGGCGCATGCGGGCGGCGCGCGGCCCCTTCCCATTGGGCGTTCCGCGGAACGCTCCCATCAGGTAATTTTCGACAGTCGCTCCCGCGAGAATGTGGGGACGCAGAATGAAAACGCCGCACCCGCGCAGGGAAGGCGCGCGCTGCTGCACGACGAGATCGCTTTCTTTCTTGTGGATCGCGTAAGGCAGCGTGTGAGCGCCGAGTGGCGCGTCTTCCGCGACGGGTGCCGGCAGGTCGGAACCATACGCCGACACGCTACTGGGAAAAATGAACTGGCGAATGGTGGTTCCGACATTGCGGTTGGCCTCGGCAATGGCTTCCATCACCCGGGCTGTGCCGGCCACGTTGATCCGCCACATCCGGTCGACGTCCAGGATCCCAGAGCGCTGGGGATCGATCACAAACGCGAGGTGCACAACGGACACAGGCTGCACCTCGCGCAGCAGCAGGAGCAGTTCGCGGGTGGCTTCTTCTCTTCCCAGATCGAGCGCTACAAAGCGGTCAATCGGGGAATGAGTTGGGGGCGTGATATCGATGCCCACCACCGTGCAATCCGAGAGCTGCTGCACGAGTCGCTGGCCAAGATTGCCCGAAACGCCGGTGACAATGATGGTTGGTTTTGCCGTATCCATTTAGTCAGGGTCGTTTCCGCCTTTTGGGGCGGGCGGCCTTGCTCCCCTTGGAAGCGGAGGCATGGCGGGACTTCGGGCGGCGGGGCCGAAGTAGGCATCGTTCAGGTCAACATTGCCCTGAAAACCCTGCATGCTGTCGCGATAGCGCTGGCTGGAAAGCGTTTTCTGGATCTCCGGTTTCGCGGTCTCCAGAGATATGGTCTCCTTGCTAACCAGCTTGTAGATGTAGGAGCCGCCGCTGGCATCGGAGATCACTTCGGACACTTCGCCGGGCTTCAAATCCATGACCGCCTGATGGTTCGCAGGCAGCGTGGTTCGGCGCACCTTCTCCATTTTTGTGTTCGGTGCATTTCCCGCTAGTCCCGCGGCAGCGTAGGCTTCTTTTTGCAGCTTGTCGGGATCTTCACCCTGGACGGCGCGGGCGCGGAGATTGGCGGCGACCTTGGTCATCGCTTCTTCAGCAGCTTTTTTTTGCGCTTCGGTGGGCGGCTGCGGCGCACTGGTTTTCGCGCTCGCCGTCGCACCGGCCTTGGGCTTTGCTACTGGAGGCACGATTTGCTTGGCGCGAGGAACATAAATCCGCGCAAAGGTAGCTTGCTCGTAGGAAGCTTCGCTCTTCTTGTAATAGTCTTCGATATCTCCGTCAGATACCTTACCGGAGTCTTCCTGTAGCACCCGGCCCAGTTCCTGCGAAAGAATTTGCATACGCGCAAAGACCATCTTTTCTTCGAACGCGGGCCCTTTGTCGAGACCGCGTTTTTCCGCCACGGCGGACATCCTCAGCACGCGCGAATAGGCGGTTGCGAGTTGGCGGCGAACGGCAGGCGACATTCCGGGCTGCAGCGCTTCGGCGAGCTTCTCAAACTGCGCGCGGGTGATCACGGTTTTGCAGGCATCGCCGGTTTGCGTGGCATCGGCGCAGAAGCCCTTCAGAGTGATCACCACATCATCGGGTCCTACTTTTACTTCGGGCGCCGTAGCGGGTGCAGCGGCAGGGGTTTGTTCCGCCTGGGCTGCGGCGGCGGGAGGTGTAGCCGGTGGCGCGGCTTGTCCTAAGGCCAAGCCAGCGAGCAGGAGACACACGAGGTACTGAAAACGCATGAATCAAGATCCTCCAGTGAGAAATTACGACGAATGTCATCGTAGCATGTCCCACGGGAGGCCGGGCAAGAGGACGTCGTTCGCAGTCCATTAGCAGTCCAGGGGTTGGCGGCGGACGAATCCAAAGCGATAATGAGTTTTATGCCAGAAATTCGGGCCGCCTTCAGTTCCGTGTCGATGCGCCGGGAAAAACGGGCCGTTGCCGGAAACTCGGTGCTAGCGGCTCTGGTGATCACCAGCCTGAAAATTGTGGTGGGGATCGCGACCGGCTCGCTGGGAATTTTGTCGGAGGCGGCACACTCCGGATTGGATCTGGTCGCCGCCCTGGTGACTTTTTTCTCGGTGCGGGTTTCCGACAAGCCGGCGGACGCCGATCACCAGTACGGACACGGCAAGTTTGAGAATTTTTCGGCGTTCATCGAAACCGGTCTGCTGCTGGTCGCTTGCGTGTGGATCGTCTATGAATCGATCAGGCGGCTGTTCTTTCACAGCGTGGAAATTGAGCCGAGCGTGGCTGCGTTCCTGGTCATGATGCTGTCGATGGCAATCGACGCCTGGCGCTCCCGCGCCCTCGGACGCATTGCGGCCAAGTATGACAGTCAGGCGCTGGAAGCTGACGCGCTGCATTTTTCCACCGACATCTGGTCGAGCGCGGTGGTGATCGTGGGCCTGGCGCTGGTTTGGCTGGGGCACAGCAATTTGGGGCGCAGCTATCGAGTGCAGTGGCTGCGCCAAGCCGACCCTATTACCGCACTGTTCGTGGCGGGAGTAGTGGTGTATGTGAGTTGGCGGTTGGCGCGGAAAACGGTGGATGCGCTGCTCGATGCGGCGCCGGCCGGCGTGCGTAACCAGATCCTCGACCGCATCGCGACGGTCAAGGGTGTGCTGGAAGTGGAGCGGGTCCGGTTCCGGAAAGCCGGGAACGGCTACTTCGCGGATGTTTCGGTAGCACTGGAACGTAATTTCACCTTCCAGCGGTCCGAGCAGGTGTCCGATGCGGTGAGGTCGCGGGTGCGCGAGGTTTTGCCCGACGCCGACGTGATGGTGCACACAGTTCCACGGGCCCGGCGCACGGAAAATATTTTCGACCGCATTCGCGCCGTGGCTACTCGTTACAACTTCAACGTGCACGACGTCAGCGTGCAGGATCTGAACGGGCAGTTGCATGTGGAGCAGCATCTGGAACTTGACGAGCAACTCAACATGAAACAGGCGCACGATGAAGTGACCCGGCTGGAAACGGAGATGCGCACCGAGATCCCGGAAATTGCGACCATTCTTACGCACATTGAAAGTGAACCGGCGACGATTGAAAGGGGAGAAGAGATCGTTCGCGAGCCGGAATTGGAACAACGGCTCAAGGATATTGTGAAGGAATTTCCCGAGGTGATGGACGTGCACGAATTCCAGTTCAAGAAGGTGCGCGCGCGGCTCTATGTTTCGTGCCACTGCACGCTGCCAGATGATATGCCGCTTTCGCGAGTACACGACGTTCAGACTTCGCTCGAGATCCGCTTCAAACACGACGCGCCGGAATTGTTCCGGGTGCTGATACATCCCGAGCCAATGACGGATAACCGGAGATAGCGACAGAGCCGCTCATCGCGATTCGCTGTTCGTCGATCGCCATACCCGGCGCCGCGGACAGCGAGCGACGAATAGCGATCAGCGGGACAAAGGAAGGCCACAATGATTGAAGCCTCAGTCAATTGGACCGACAAAGACCGATATGTAGGGTCGGCAAGTTCGCGGCACTCGATCGTGATGGATACCGCAACCGAAAAGACTGCCAACAGTCCGATGGAGTTGGTGCTGCTCGGTTTGTGCGGCTGCACGGCATCGGACGTGCTGGGAATTCTCCGCAAGAAACGCGAGCCGTTTACCGGGCTCGAAGTGCGCGCCGAGGCCGAAAGAGCGGACGGTTACCCCGCCGTCTATACGACGATTCACTTGATCTATCTCGTTCGCGGGCAGGTGTCGAAAAAAGCCGTGGAAGACGCGGTGCGACTTTCGAAAGAGAAGTACTGCTCGGTTTCCGCCATGCTGGAGAAGACGGCAAAAATCACCTACACCATCGAGCACGTTTCGTGAAGGCTGGGCCTCATCAGGCGGGCCCACATCCGCTGCGGGGTTACTTCTATATCGGGAGTGCGGCCCTTCTGTGGGGGATTTCGGCGACGCTGGGTCGCGCGGCATTCACTGGGCATCTGCTGCCGGGCGGCGCAAAACTGGGAAACATCGATCCGCTGATTCTGTCGCAGAGCCGTGCAACTTTGTCGCTGGTGGTGCTATTGCCAGTGCTGCTGGCACGGAGAGGAGCCTCAGCACTGCGCGTTCCCGGTCGCGACCTGATGCGGTTTTTCATTCTTGGAATTCTGGGAGTCGCCGCGTCAAACTATTTCTATTACCTCGCGATTCAACGGACGAACGTGGCGACGGCCATTATCCTGCAATACACCGCGCCGGTTTGGGTGCTGCTCTATACAGTGGCGCGCGGAGCGCAGCGGCCATCTTTGCGGAGAAGCGCGGCGGTGGGGTTGGCTGTGGCGGGTTGCGCGCTGGCGGTCGGCTTTGTCGGATCGAGGGGCTTCCGCATGGACGCAGTCGGAATCACGGCTGCTCTGCTGGCTGCATTTTCCTTTGCGTTTTATAACGTGGGCGGCCACAGATTGCTGGCGCGCTATGACCGGTGGGAAGTCCTGCTGTGGGTGTTGGTGTCTACTTCAGCGTTCTGGATCTTCGTGAATCCCCCGTGGAAAATTGTCGCTGCTCACTATGGCTGGCAGCAGTGGACATTCATGCTAGTGTTTTCGCTGGTTTCCGTGCTCGGGCCATTCTCCTGCTACTTCGCCGGGTTGCAGCATCTGGAACCGACTCGCGCCATCGTCGCCAGTTGTTTGGAGCCGGTATTCAGTATCGTGATTGCCGCGCTTGTGCTGGGAGAGTTACTGCGGCCGATGCAGACGGTTGGAATCGCTCTAGTGCTGGTAGCGATTGTGCTGATCCAGTTACCGGAACGGGCGACTCGGGGCGAGGAGTTGCTGGTTGAGCCGATCGAGTAAGTGATGGTTGTTAGTCGATAGTCGTTAGCAAACCAAAATCCGCAAACGACTAACGACTAACGACCAACGACCCCGGCCGCGACAAGTTCTCGCGGCAACCAACTTACTCCAACCGCTTGCCCTTCGTCTCCGGTAACTGGGTTGCCATCAAACTCGCCATAAGAAATGCTGCACCGCACAGATAGAAGGCCCAGCTTAGTCCTTTGGCCTGGCCCACCCGTCCGATTACATATGGAGCTATCGAACTCAAGGTGCGAGCGCCGTTGTAGGTAAAGCCCAGCGCGCGCGCTCGCAGCCGCGTGGGGAAGATTTCGCTACCGATGATGCCCGAGCCGGAAAAGAATCCTGTCCCGAAGAAAGCGACAATCATGCCCAGGACGAGCAGCACTGCCTGTGAACGCGCCATGGCGTAGAGCGGCACCAGAAGGGCGGCGGCAAAGGTGTAAAGCATGAAAGATTTGCGCCGGCCCAGGTGGTCGGCAACCCAGCCGAAGCTGATGTATCCGGGAAACATGCCAAACAGGTTGAGCAGGATCAGCAATGTGGTGGTGCCCATGATGCCAAAGCCGCGGCCGCCTTGTGCGATGGGAAGCGAAAGATAAGGCGGAATCCAGGTGAACAGTCCCCACCAGGCAAACAGACCGAAAAAGTTGAGCAGGAGAAGAGCGATGGTGCTCTTGCGATAGGGCGCTCGGAAAATAAGGAAGAACGAATCTTTCTCGTGAGGATCGAGCGTCGGAAGATTGGGCGTTGGAACACGGGGTGTTGGAACACGGGGCGTTGCGGTTCCATGATGGTCCAGCCACATCTGCGATTCGGGCACGCGGTTCTGGATCCAGAGCGTAACGATGGCGGGAAGAATTCCGACGAAAAACACTATCCGCCAGTTGGCATAGCGCAGAACGATGCCCGCGACCAGTGCGGCCAGCGCATAGCCGATTGCCCAGGAGCTCTGCACCACTGCAATCGCCTTGGCCCGCAATTCATCAGGCCAGGTCTCTGCGACCAGAGTCGCGCCGGTATTCCACTCGCCTCCCATGCCGAGTCCGAGGATGAATCGAAACACCGCCAGCATGAGCACGGTGGTTGAGAGGCCGGAAGCAAACGAGCAAATCGAGTAAGTCAGGATGCTGAGCATCAGGGCGCGCTTGCGTCCGATGCGGTCGGCGAGGAAGCCGAAAAATATGCCGCCGATGCCCGAGGCCAACAGGGTGAGCGTGTAGAGCAGGCCGGAGGTCGCCTTCGACATGCGGAGATCGCGCATCACATACGTCAGGACGAGCGCGTAGAGCATGGCGTCAAAGGCGTCGAGCATCCAGCCGAGAGCGGCCGCCAGTAAGGTACGGCGCTGTCCGGGGCTCGCTTGCTTCAGGAGTTGGATTGGCCCGATGGCCATGCGGGGAACGATTGTATCAGCGGATCGGGGACGCTGTTTGCGGATTGCTAACGTTGGGGATAAGATGCAGTTGCTTCGGGGGATTGGATGAAATTCCGGTTACTGTGCAATCCGCGCGATCCGGCACAACGGGACTATTGGCAGAGGATGAAAGCCGAAGGCAAGAAGAGCTACATTCTGCGGATGGGAGTCATCCGTTGGGGTGGAACAATGTTCGTTGTGATGACAATGGCAGACCTGCTCCGCCATGCCCCTTCCGGCTACGTTTTCGATATCGCGATTAATCTGCTGATTTGGCCATTAAGTGGCTATATTGGGGGCCTTCTGATGTGGCATTACTGGGTGTACAGGTTTGAAAAGCAGGTCTCTGGTGGCAGCGACCCACCGACCAGAAGTAGGAGGGTGAAAATTTAGCCACGGGCCGCTGTGCAGGCCTTCTGAGCGTATAGTCGCCCATCCCTAGGAACGAACCCCTACCTGCTCCAGTCGCCGCAAATACTTCTGTGCCTTGCGCACATCGCGCCCGATCTGCTCCTTCAAAGCTTCGACCGACGGAAACTTGATCTCGTCGCGCAGGCGATCCAGGAAATGCAGTTCGACTTCTGTTTCCGTTGAAAGTTCAATCGGATGAAAATTCAGCAAGTGAGTTTCAATCGCAAAAGAATCTGCGCCAAACGTGGGCCGGTTCCCAACGTTAGTGACCGAATCAAAACACTCTTGCCCGATTCGCGTGCGAGTGATGTACACGCCGTCTTTGGGGACGAGTTCTTCGTAGCGCGCCAGGTTGATGGTGGGTACGGTGTACTTCGAGCCATAGCCGCGCCCTCGGCCGGCGGTGGAGAGAATGCTGAACGGACGCGCCAGCAAGTGGCGCGCCCGGCTGACTCGTCCTTCGGAAAGCAACTTGCGGATGTGGCTGCTCGAAACGTGCTCTCCGCGCAGGCGCATCTCGGGATAATCATGCACCTCGAATCCCATTTCCCGGCCCAGTTCGCGCAGCATTTCAATGTTTCCCGCCGCTTTGTGCCCGAAGTGGAAGTTGTAGCCTTCGTGAACTTCGCGGGCATGCAGGCGCTTTTTCAGAATTTCATGGGCGAACTGGTGCGGCGTCATCAGCGAAAGATCGCGTGAAAACGGGAGCAACAGAACCGCATCGACGCCGGTCAATTCCAGCAGGCGTAGTTTTTCCGGAAGCGGAGTCAGCAGTTTCAGGTTGTGATCGGGACGCAGGATGCGGGCGGGGTGAGGATCAAAGGTGACAGCCACCGACTTCGCGTTCCCGGCCTGCGCTCGCCGCACGATCTCGTCCAGAACATGGCGGTGAGCGCGGTGCACACCGTCGAAGTTACCGACGCTGACGAGCGCAGGACCGAAGTCGCGCGGGACGTCGTCGAGTTTGTGGAAAGTCAACATGTGAAAGTTTTTCGCCGCCGAGACGCGGAGGACGCCGAGAAGCTCCTATTCAAAAGACCTGGCATACTCGGCGTCTCGGCGGTGAACTCAAATTTCAAACTCCAGCTTCATTCCGTCAAACGCCAGCTGCACGCCGGACGGCAAGGCGGCATTGGTCGCCTCGTGCGGCAGGTCGTGGCAGATGTGCGTGAAAAACGTGCGCTTCGGTTTCACCTCGTCCACGATCTTCAGTGACTGCTCGACGCTCGAATGCGTGGGATGCGGCTTGTAGCGCAGCGCGTCCAGAAACAGAATGTCGAGATCCTGCAGCTTCTCCAGCGTTTCCGCCGGGACCTCGCTGTGGTCGGTCAGGTAGGCGGCCGATCCGAAACGGAAACCTAGAATCGGGGTTTCGCCGTGGATCACCGTCAGCGGCTCGAAGCGCGCACCGAACAGTTCGACGGCGCCCTCGATTGGGCGCAGCTCAACCAGTGGCAGTCCGCCAAACTTATACTCGGCTTCAAAAATGTAACGGAACATGTTGCGCAGGAATTCGCAGTTTCGCGGCGTGGCATAAAGAGGCATCTTGCGCGGCTTGTGCCGATAAGTCAGCGGGCGCAGGTCGTCGATTCCGAGAATGTGGTCGGCGTGCGTGTGGGTGTAGAGCACGGCATCGAGCTGCGTAATCTTTTCGCGCAGCGCCTGTTCACGAAAGTCAGGCGTGGTGTCGATCAGGACGTGGCGGCCGTTGTAAGTGATCATCACGGAGGGGCGGGTGCGACGGTCGCGGGGATCCAGCGAACGGCAGACGGCGCAGTCGCAGCCGATGGTGGGAACTCCCATCGACGTGCCGCTGCCTAATACCGTCAGAATCGCGCGCATCAGCCGTTTGTACCTGTAATTGGGCCCGGCGCCTGCGGAGGATGCGCGAGAGCATTGGTCACTTCCACGTAGGCCATGCGCAATTCATAGAGGCAGTTTTGCAAAAAACCCTGCTCCTTTGGAGTGAGGTTGCCCTTGGTCTTCTCTGCGATCATGCCGAGCGTGTCGATGGTTTGTCGCGCGCCGATCAAGTCAACTCCGGGCTGGCCTCCCTGTTCGTGCATCAGGCCGAGCTGCATCATAGCGGTCATGTAGAGCGAAGCCATGAAGCGCTCAAAACTCATTTCGAGTTCTTTCGCCGAGTGTCCGCTCAGCTCGACTCGCGTGTCCAGATCACGCGACGACTGTTTGTAGGCATCGTGCTGTGCCTGCTGCTCGGAGGCGGTGGGAGGTTCGGGTATATCCGACTCGGGAGCGGGCGTGGGTCTTGCGGGCGCGGCTTCTGGGATCGTCACAACGGGCGGCGTTGAAGCGGGCGGCGCCGGGGCCGCGGTTGCTGCAGCCGTCACTGCGACGGGGGTTGGTGTTTGTTCTTCGGTGGAATCGCGAAGTTCTCCCTCGGAGGTGAACAGGCGCTTGTCGCTCACTTTAAATTCGCTTTCTTCTCTTCTTTTTTGAGCCATGTGGTTTACCTGATTCTCGAAATCATCGACTGTTGAAATTCTTTTTGAAATTCACGCGATGGGAAGCGATGCTGGTTTGAGTTTCGCTGTTCCCGCACGCAAATCTTTTCCGGCAGCTTCGCGTCGCAGATAACCCAACGCGACCGTGCGATCTCCGCCGGGCAGAGGCAAAACGGCGCTGCTGGTGATCTCGCCAACTTCTTTCTCTTCCGTGTTCTCTCCGGCCATAATCTTCGCGCCCGGTTCGGGCAGCGTGCCCTCGACCACGAACGCGGTGAACTGCCGGTGCACCGCGCCGCGCGATCGGATGCGCTCCACGATCTCCTGACCGAGATAACAGCCCTTGGTGAAATTCAACGCCCGTGTCTGTCCGGTTTCCTGCGGCAGATCGCGCTCCCGGATATCTACGCCGTAACGCGGAATTCCGAAACCGATTCGCCGAAGCTCCAGCGCGCCGGCCCCCACGGCAATTGCGCCTGATGCAACCAACGCGTCCCATGTGGACTTCAGCTTGTCCAGTGCCAACCAGATTTCATAAGATGTGCCGGCGGAATCGTCGCATCTCACCACGGTGCATTCCAGGCAGCCACATGCACAATCACATTCTGCAGAGCAGAACTCTAACGGCGCAAGATCGGGGACCGTGATACCGGCGCGCTCAAGCACGCGGCGCGATTCAGGTCCGGTCAGGCCGATTGCGGTCAGTTTGTCGCTGAGGTCCGCGATCTCGACATCGTCAGCGATGATGTAATGATCGAACAGCTGCAATACTTTTTCTTGCTGTCCGCGTTCCGTATCCACCAGCAGCGAGTCGCCACGCTGAAAAACGTAGAGATCGGCCTGAATGCGGCCCTGCGCGTTCAACAGGAAGGCATAGACGCCATGGCCGGGCGCAAGATCGCGAATGTTGTTTGTGGCCATGCCATTGAGCCAGCGGACGCGGTCGCCTCCGGTCACCGCGATCTTGGTGCGCCAGCTCAGGTCATAGAGGCCGCAACCTGAGAGCAGGGCTTGGAACTCGGCGCGAGGATCGCCGAAGTCCGCAGTCGGGGGTGAGACGTGTGCCGAATTCTGGTGCAAGGCTGTGCTCATGCTTACCTATCTGATTATAGCGAAGGCTAACCGGCGCAAAATGTATAGAAGGCTTGCGGTCGGAACTCCATGAAACCCGGACAATTAGTTGGAGTCTGCCTGTCGCCAGGTATGGAATCCCCCGAAAACCGTATCTGCGGGCTGCCTAGTCGCCGTAGCTCGCATGGTTATGAACTCTGCGGGATAATTGTCAGTTCTCATTTTCGCGTCCAAGAGCCCGACTTCTTCAAGACCATACAGAATACAATCCAAACTCTCAGACATCACTTTAACCTTTGTTCTAAAAGCTGCCTGAGACCCGGCCCAAGCCGCGACCCAGACGAACGCCCCCTGGTCCTTACCAAACCTACGGAAGTTCTTGCAACTCGGATTTCCCCTCAGTTCGGCCAGACCAACCCATAATTCCATACGTTGATAGTGTAGCGGTGTTTCTCCGTCACCGATTCTGTTATCTTCGTTTCGCGTGAGTGAAAAGAGAAGAATTGCCGTGATTCCCGGCGATGGCATTGGGAAGGAAGTCATCCCGCAAGCAGTGCGCGTGGTCGAGGCCGTTGGTGCGGATCTGGCGTTAACCCACTTCGACTGGGGAGCCGACCGCTATCTTGCCGACAAAGTTACGGTTCCACCGGACGGCTTCGCCACCTTGGCTCGAGATTTCAACGCGATCCTTATTGGCGCCTTTGGCGATCCGCGCGTGCCCTCCAATATTCATGCGCGGGAAATCCTACTGGACATGCGCTCCAAGATGGACCTCTACGCCAATGTCCGGCCGGTGCGGTTGCTGGATGCGTCGCTTTGCCCGCTTAAAGGCATCGAACCAAAAGACCTCGATTTCGTTGTGATTCGCGAGAACACGGAGGGCGTTTACGGCAACCTCGGGGGAGTTTTCAAGCAGGGAACAGCAGATGAAGTCGCGATCCAGGAGGACGTCAACACGCGCAAGGGCGTCGAGCGCATCATTCGCTACGCGTTTCAGTACTGCGCCAGCAACCGGAGGCTTGATGTTTCAAAGGTCAATGGTTCGGCCCGCCGGCGAGTGCTGATGTGCGACAAATCGAACGCCATGACGCACGCCGGCGGCTTGTGGCAGCGCGTGTTCAAGGAAGTCGCAGCAGAGTATCCGCAGATCGAGACGCAGCACATGTACGTAGACGCGTTGTGTATGCAGATGGTGCACGACCCGCGCGGGTTTGATGTCATCGTCACCAACAACATGTTTGGCGACATCATCACCGATCTTGCTGCGGGATTGCAGGGTGGGCTGGGGATGGCCGCGAGCGGCAATCTGCACCTGGGGCGCACTTCGGTGCGGTGCAACGGGATGTTCGAGCCCGTGCATGGTTCAGCGCCTCCGATTGCGGGGAAAAACATTGCCAATCCCTTCGGCGCGATTCTGACGGCGGCGATGATGCTGGCGTATCTTGGAATGGTTAGCGAGGCACAGAAGATCGAAGCCGCGGTGCTCGAAGCGGTGCGGCAGAAAAAATCGACAACCGACATCGGCGGAACGCTGGGGACATGCGAGGCGGGCGAGTGGGTGGCGCAAAGAGTCGCCAGTCGCTAAGAACCGCGTGGTACTTGATCATTTTTTTCAAGACTGAAGCTTTCAATACAGAGGGAACATGAAGTTGTGGAGGTCCGCCGTAGTTGTCCTGCTATTCGCATTGCTAGTTCGCGGAGCGTGGTCGCAAGACCAGCCCCAAGCTCCAGCCAACAACAAGAACGTCGACAATCTTGGCCTCCGCGTCCAAGACCAAAGTAAAGCTCAGAATCAGGATCAACCGCCGACCGCGCCGCCCCAAGCGCCCGCGGGCGAGGGCGCCCGCGCTACACAAGAAGCCACCGTATCGTCCAAAGAGGCGAAAGAACTTTTCCGCTCGGTGGATGAGATCCTGCAGTTTGCCAGCCAGGACACGGGTCTCCCGATCAAGCACAAAGTGAAGCGCAGATTGACCAAGCGCGATGAGGTACAGTCCTACATCGAGAAGAGCATGAAGGACGACAAGGACGCGAAGCGATTGGAGCGGTCGTCGGCTGTGCTGAAGAAGTTCGGGTTGCTGCCGCGGAATTTCGACTTGCCCAACTTTCTAGTGGCGATGCTGCGGGAGCAGGTGGCGGGATACTACGATGTCAAAACGAAAACTGTGAACTTGCTGAACTGGGTGGACGTCGAACAGCAGAAACCGGTGCTGGCGCACGAACTGACGCACGCGCTCCAGGACCAATCGTTCGGCCTCGAGAAATGGATGAAGGGACCAAAGGAAGATATCGATAAGAAGGATGATCCAAGTCCGGACGATATTGCAGGCGACGAAGAATCAGCGGCGCGGCAGGCGGTGGTTGAGGGACAGGCGATGGTGGTGCTGCTCGACTATTCGTTGGCGCCAACCGGAAAGTCGCTGCAGGAATCGCCGCAAATTGTCGAAGCGCTCAAGCAGGGCATGCTGGTGGGGACGGCGGATTCTCCAGCGTTTCACGATGCACCGATCTTTTTGAAAGAGGAACTGACCTTCCCGTATCGCTTCGGACTCGACTTTACCGCTGCGCTCCTGCAGGCGGGCGGGAAGGAACTTGCCTATGCGGGCGCGTTCAAAGATCCGCCAAAGACGACGCGCGAGATCATGGAGCCCGAAACTTATCTTGCGCACGAGAAGCTGGAGCAGCTGAAGTTGATCGACATGGAGAAAGACTTTAAGGGCTACGACGCTTTCGATATCGGCGCGATGGGCGAGTTTGACGTTGATGTTTTGGTTGAGCAGTATGCGGGAAGGGATGAGGCTACGGCGATCTATCCGGAGTGGCGCGGCGGCTATTATTTTGCCGGGAGGCCGAAGGGAGATAAATCGGCGCCGATCGGAGTGCTGTACGTTTCCCGCTGGTCGAGTGCGGCGAAGGCAGCGGAGTTTGCGGCGGTGTACGCGAAATCGCTGGCCAAGCGATACGAGAAGCGGCAAGGGCTGGGAGGGGATGGCAAGGTTGCGGAAGACGCGCCGCCGGCAGATTCCTGGCGAACCCTGCGCGGACGACATGCCTGGATGACAGAAGAGGGAGGTGTGATGATTGAAGTCCGCGGCGATACGGTGCTGATCAGCGAAAGTCTGGATGACGCGACGACGAAAAAAGTTGAAGAGGATTTCTGGCCGGAGGAAAAGGCCGCGCCCGGCAAGCCATGAGTTTCCGTCTTGTATAATCACGAGTTCCGCAGTCATCATTCATTTCCAGCCCAACCAGGAGCTCACTTGCAGCAGGCAGAGATTGGCATTATCGGCGGCAGCGGTCTGTACCACATGCCGGGCTTCAGGGACGCGCATGAGGTCGAGCAGCAGACTCCGTTTGGAGATCCTTCGGATGCGTACATTCTGGGAACGCTCGAGGGGCGAAAGGTGGCGTTTCTCGCGCGCCATGCCCGCGGGCACAAGCTTTTACCGAGCGAACTGAATTTCCGGGCCAACATTTACGGTTTCAAGCAACTGGGAGTGGAGCGCATTGTTTCGGTTTCGGCTGTGGGGTCGCTGAAGGAAGAGCACAAGCCGCTCGATTTCGTGATCCCGAACCAGTTTTTCGACCGCACCCGGCACCGCGTGGACACTTTCTTCGGCGACGGGATTGTGGCGCACATCGGATTCGGCGATCCGGTATGCGATGAAATGATGAAGGTGGTCCGCGGCGCATGCAAGGCTGCGGGTGTATCCGCGAAGCTGGGGGGCACTTACGTCTGCATGGAGGGTCCGCAGTTTTCCACCAAGGCCGAGTCAAGCGTATACCGCAGTTGGGGCGCGGATGTGATCGGCATGACTAACTTGCAGGAAGCAAAGCTGGCGCGGGAAGCGGAGATTTGCTATGTCACGATCGCCATGGTGACTGATTATGACTGCTGGCATCCGCATCATGATTCCGTAACGGTGGAGCAGATTGTTTCCGTGCTGGTGAAAAATGCCGAGAACGCCGCGAAGGTCGTGACGGCCACGGTGTCAGCGATGCCGAAGGAGCGCTCCTGCAAGTGCGGGCGGGCGCTGGCGAACGCGATTCTGACCGATCCGGCCAAGATTCCGACGGCGACGAAAGAGAAGCTGCAGTTGATATTGGGAAAGTATTTGAAATAAGTCGTTAGTCGTCGGTCGTTAGTCGCTAGCATCGCTCTGCGCAAATTCGCTAACGACTAACGACCGATGACTAACGACTGACTTATGGAGACTCATGAGGATTCTGGTAGTAGGTTCGGTTGCCTTTGACACGATCGCTACGCCTTCCGGCCAAGTGAAAGATATTCTTGGCGGAGCTGCAACTTACTTCGCGCTGGCCGCGAGTTACTTTACTGAAGTGCGAGTGGTCGCGGTGGTGGGCGAAGACTTTACGCCCGAACACGAAGCCGTGTTGAAAAATCGCGGAGTGGACACGCGCGGCATCGAGCGGGCGCAGGGTAAAACCTTTCGCTGGGGCGGGCAGTATCTCGACAACCTCAATGAGGCCAAGACCGACTTCACGGAACTGAATGTATTCGAAAAATTTCAGCCACGCATTCCAAAAGAGTATTTGGATACGCAGATTCTGTTTCTTGCGAACATCCACCCCTCGCTGCAAGCGGCGGTGCGCCTGGAAATGGATGGCGTGCGCCTGACCGGCGGCGACACCATGAATTTCTGGATTAAGGGTACGCCCAGGGAATTGGCGGAAACGTTGAAGCTGGTGAACGTTCTCCTGATCAACGACACCGAGACCAAGATGCTGGCCGGGGAGAAGAATCTCCCGCGCGCGGCGAAGAAAGTCCTTGCCATGGGACCGAACGCGCTGGTGGTGAAGCACGGTGAGTACGGAGCGACCATCTTTTTTCGTGAGGGCGCCTTCGGCATTGGATCGCATCCTTTTCGCGCGCCGGCCTTGCCAATGGAAGAGGTCAAGGACCCGACCGGAGCCGGCGATTCGTTTGCCGGCGGATTCATGGGATACATCGCTTCGCAGGACGAGATCAATCGCGAGGTGCTGAAGCGCGCCTTGTTTTACGGCGGAGTGATGGGGTCGTTTGCCGTGGAACGTTTCGGTACAGAGCGGCTGCAGAATCTAACGCGCGGGGAAATTGACGCGCGCTTTCAGGTGTTCCGCGAACTGACGCACCTGGAATAAGCCATGACAGAGCGCAGAGTGAGTAGAAAGACAGCGTGAAGACAGCCGCCGTTCCCGACCGTAGCGCGACCCGCGTGGCCCTCGTAGCTGTCCTTGTGTCTCTATCTTCTTTTCTTTATTACTTCCAACGTAGCGACCTTCTGCTCTATGGCGATGCGGTCGCGCACATCAATATTGCGCGGCGCGTGTTCGATTCGCAGACTCCCGGTCTGCTGCAATTGGGGACGGTCTGGTTGCCCCTGCCTCATCTGTTGATGATCCCGTTCATTTTCTGGGACGCCATGTGGCGGAACGGGGCGGGTGGCTCGATTCCCTCGATGATCGCCTACGTGCTCGGGGTGGTGGGAATATTTCGCCTCGTGGGCGGCATGGTGGAAGCCGGTCTTCACACGAAACCGGACACGAAACCGGGCACGAAAGCGGCGGCTGGCGTGGGCGCATGGGTCGCCGCGTTAGCTTATGCGGCCAATCCGAACCTGATCTACATGCAGGCAACGGCCATGACGGAGTCTGTCTATCTGGCGCTATTTATCTGGGCCGTTGTGTACTTTGCGGAATTTATTCAGGCTCTGCAAAAGAATGGTCTGCAGAAGAATGATCTGAAAAGGAATGAGCTGCCAAGAAATGAAGACGCAGATGGACGACCAACGCGGTCGGCGCGCACTTCGCTGATGCGCTGCGCCTGGTGTCTGGCGGGCGCGGAACTCACGCGTTACGACGGATGGTTTCTGGCAGGTGTGATGG
>Ga0116134_1000732_pt1 | contig 16846 bp, 15 predicted proteins | sample June2015DPH_19_5_FD_89737 | JGI IMG/M metagenome (GOLD analysis project Ga0116134, IMG submission 89737) | Peatland microbial communities from SPRUCE experiment site at the Marcell Experimental Forest, Minnesota, USA - June2015DPH_19_40 | ecosystem: Environmental > Terrestrial > Soil > Wetlands... | reverse complement strand
GCGCTCCCGCCGGCTGCTCAGCGGCCTGCTGCGTGGCAGGCGTACCCGAACCGCGCGCCGCCGTGGGGGTGCCGGTAGCCGCCCGCGCCGGTGCTGGCGTACTAGCCGCCGCCGGCGTGCTCGCGGTAGAGCCCGCCACCGCAGAACTCGCCGCGGAGGGGAGATTTCCGTTGCTGACGAATCCGGCCACGCCCTGCGCGGCCAGCGGGCCCGGGTATTCGTGCGCGTTGACCGAGAAGTTCGGCAGCGAGTCGCCACCCACGGTGGACAGGACGCCGTCGGAGTACTTCGTCACCACCTCCACGTGGCCGTCGAACAGGACCCAGTCGCCGGGGACGGGCTGATAGCCGTCGCCCAGGGGGTGCCAGCGCTGATGCGCCTGCGCGTCCTGCAGAACCGAGGTGATACCGGGCGACGCCGGGTTCGGGTCGACGCGTACGTCGGCCCAGTCCTGGAGCGGCCACGGATACGTGGATCCGCCGGTCACCCAGCTCTGCCGGCCCACCATCTGCGCCGCGAGTGCCAGGGTCATGCTGGCAAAGGCTGCGCAAGATTCGCCATGGTCCACCCCGTCCGTGCTGTCGCGCTGCCAGATCAGCGCCTCCATCTCGGCCGGGGTTTTGCTCTGCGCCATGCGCAGGTAATAGTTCGCCACGCTGACGATGGCCGAGCGAACGGCCGAGTCGTCCTGCGCCGCAGGCCGGGCGGCGTGATCCAGCGCGGTCAGCGTCACCGGGATGCTGGCGGGCGACGCGACCTGATCCGCCGTGCCCGGGGCGAAGGCGAAGCCTGTTATCGCCCCGCCCGCGCTCAGGCTGACGAGCGCGGTCGCCTGCTGCCACCAGGGCTTGCGAGTGGAGTTCACAGAATCACCTTCTTCCGAGATTGAGCCGGAGGGATGGACACGGGGGGACTAGCGGTTGTGGAACTGCCTCACAGGTTCGTCTGCGACAGATGCTCGAGGATCGCCTGCACCTGCGGGTTTCCCGGGTTCCCCGCATTGGCGAACAGCACGGCCGCGTCCTGGGCCGCCCCGGGCGTCGTGCCGACGGCCCATTTCTTGTAGATATCGGCGACGAGGGCCGCCTCCTGGCCGGGGGTCGCGATCGCGCCGGAGCAGACACTCGGGAAACCTGGCCGCGAGGTCATCGCGGATGAGCCGGTGTACCGGGCACAGTTAGCCGGATAGCCCTCCAGCCCCGGCTGGACCGACGGGCTGCCGTTGGCCCCGATGACCGACGCGCCGCCAATGATGTTGTTGATGGCCCGCGCGGCGACCTCAAGGCTGTCGATCGGGTTCATCGGGTCGTAGGGGTGGTGAAGGTTCAGCGACCAGGCGACCTCGGCCCCTTGGTTGGGGGCGATGGGCTCCAGCCCCATCCGGCCGGTCTTCTGGTCGGCGAAGTGCGGATTACCCGAGCTGGCCAGCAGTGCGAACACCCACAGAATCTGCTGCGTTGCCTTGGCGCATGCGAAGTTCACCTGTCCCGGCTCGGACGTCACGTCCGGGTTCTGGCAGGCCGTGGTGATCTCGGCCTGCATGGCCGGAACGCTGGCGGGCCACGACGCCCCCCCACTGAGCAGCAGCGCGATCAGCACGATGATCAGCACCAGGGCGGTGCCACCGGCACCGAAGGCGACCCTGTGCCGCCGGATGACGCCCGGGTGGTAGCTACTGCCCCGGCCCTGGTTGATGAGCCGTGAGGTACGGTCCGGTGCCGCGGCGCCCCGGCCGCGTGCGTCATCACCGGCAGGTTCGTGGCCGGATCCGGCGCCACGCCCGTATCCCCGGCCGGGGACGGCGTGCTCCGGTATCGCGTAGAACGCCGCCGTACGGTCGCCCGCGGGTACCCGGTCCAGGTCGTCCAGGGCGGGCTGCCGGGTGCCGTCATAGGCGCGCGGGGCAGCGTCCCGCGCCAGCACCGATTCGGCCAGCCGGCGTTCCAGTTCCTTGATCCTCTTCATAGAGACCGCCTCGGGGGTGCGGTGGGTGATGCGAAGGGGCGATGCGGTTCACGGTCCGGGCGGAGGGAGGGGAGGACAGGGCGTACGGCCGCGGGGATACTGAGGGAACGGACGAACCGGGGCAGCGCAGGTGCGATGGACGCGCCACGCCCGCGCCGCGCCGCGACGGCAGCGGAGCGGGAGATGCCCTCCGACCTCGGAACTTTCATGCGTTTGACCTCCCTCATGGAGATAATTAGAACACATGTACGACTGAACCTCAATCGGAATGTCGTAGCCTCATGATAAGCGAACACAAGTTCGACTGCAGGTGTTCCCGGGGCCGGGCACCCGAGCCGCGGCGGAGGGGGCGAGTTCTGCCACCGGCCGGTCCGCGCGCCAGTTCAGCGGCGCGGCGTCAACGATTCCGGGCCGCCGGTGATCATCGGTGGCACCGGCGACCCGGCAGGCGGGTGACCAGGCGGGTGAGCTCGAGCTGAACGTGCTCGGACCGAGCGTCGTCGTGGCGCGGGACCAGCGCGTCGGTCGTCGGTCGTCGGTCAGCTTCGCTGACCCGCGCCCGCGGGCTAGCTCTTGTCCATCCGCGGGAACGCGACCTCGTTGAGGATCAAGCGGATCGCGGCGGCCACCGGGATCGCGACCAGAGCGCCGACAATCCCCAGCAGCACACCGCCGATGAGCACCGCCACCAGGCTGACCACGGCCGGCACCTCGACGGTGCGGCCCATGATGCGCGGCACGATCAGGTAGTCCTCGGCCAGGCGGTAAGCGATGTAGAAGGCGAGTGTGGCCACCGCGGTGGGCAGCGAGACCGTCAGGGCCACCAGGGTCACGATGACCCCGCCGATCGTCGACCCGATGACGGGAATGAGGTCCAGGATGGCGATGAGCAGACCCAGCAGGACGGGGTACGGAATGTGGAAGGCAAGCATCCAGAAGAACGTGCCGAGCCCGGCGATCGCCGATGTCAGGACGTTTCCCAGCACGTACCCGCCGACCTTGACCATGATCTGGTCCGTTATCAGGATGACCCGGGGGCGGCGGGAGTGCGGGACCAGCTTGTAGGCGAACAGCTTGATGCTGGGCAGCCCGGCCAGGAAATAGACCGTGAGGACCAGCACGGCGAGGATCGACGAGGCGGTGGTGAGGACCAGGGCGCCGGCCCCGAGCACCCCGCCGATGAGCGAGGACCCCTTGCTGGTGAGCAGGCTCGTCAGCTTCTGCTGAATTTGGTATTTCTGATTCAGCTTGCCCAGCTCGGAGTTGTGATCCTGAAGCTGGTGCAGGTAGCTGGGGACCTGCTTGGCCAGCGCCGTCGTCTGCGAGGTGAGCGGCGGGATGGCGGTGGCGAGAAAGATCGCAATCACGCCGACCAGCGCGGCAAGGACGGCCAGGACCGCGGCCCAGCGTGGCAGGCCGCGGCGGGTGAGCGAGCTGACCACCGGGTCGAGGCCCACGGCGATGAACAGGCCAAGGCCGATGATGATCAGGATCGACCGCGACCGGGTGATCAGCTCGACCAGCCCGTAGGTCAAGAAGACCCCGGCCGCGCCGGTCAGACCGATATAGAAGGGCGAACGCTTGTTCATGGGCCGGCCGGGCTCGCCCATTCCGCCGGTTTCCTCCGCCACGGCGTTGGCCGCGTCGACGGCCTGCTGGACGCGGCTTTCGGCCTCGTCGGTCGCCGTACCGGGCGTGTTCCCCTCGCCGGACGCGGACTTCCCCAGATCCGCGGCGTCCTCTTCGGCAGCCCGCAAATCGGCGGCCGGGGCGTCGCCCACCTGGGTGCGGCCGGCGCGGTCAGGCCTGTCCGCGGTCACGGTGCATCACCGAACACGGAGTCTCCCCTTGCCGGTCCGCCGGCTGTGTCGTTACCTGGTCCCGCTTGCGCGGCAGAGCCGTCCGGCCGCCCCGGTGGGGTGACGGACGTACCGTCCTCAGATCTTACGGACGTGCCTTTGGGGCCGACGGACGTCCCGTCGGGGCCTGCGGACGTCCCGTCAGGGCCTGCGGACCTGCTGGCAGGGCCTGCGGACGTGCTGGCGGGGCTGGCCGACGGCGGCGGCAGCCGTTCGCCGGTCGTGTCTCCACGGCTCATCATTCCCGCTACGGCCTGCCGCATCGCGCCCAGGCCCGCGCCGCGCGGAACCTTCAGCGTGGCGTAGGCGACGGCACCGGCCGGGATCGGCATCCAGAAGTTGACCAGACGCCAGCCCAGGACGCCGAGCGTCGCCACGTTGCGGGTTACCCCGAAGCTCACCAGCAGCAGTGGCGTGACGGAGTCGACCACGCCCAGCCCGGCGGGCGTCACCGGAAGGGCACCGGCCACGTTGGCTATGCCGTAGGCCGCGAAAAGCTCGACCGGATTGACGAACCGGCCGAACGCCGCCACGAAGCACCACAGTGAGGCCGCGTCGAGCATCCAGTTCAGGGACGCCCAGGTGAGCGATTCAGCCAGCACCCGGCGGTCACGGGCGAGCGCCGACAGGTTGGCAGTCGCGTCCCGGATGACGTTTTCGAGGCGGTCACCGACCCTCGGGAACCGGCGCCCGATAGCGCGCATAATGCGCACCGCCCGGCTCGTGCCGCGGGTCACGCCGAGGATCAGCAGGCCCACGGCGAGCATGACGACCGCGCCGGCGATGGCGACGGTCACGTAGATGGGGTGAAAGCCGGCCAGCGGGATGGAGATCACCAGCGATATCCACAGCAGCACGTTGAGCACTACCGTGGACCCGATGCCCTTCGCGGCCATCATCACGCCGGCGTCGACGCCCGGTATTCCTTCGGCCGTGAAAAGCCGGTACCCGATTCCCGCGCTGCCCAGCGTCCCGGCCGGGATGACGTGCGCGACTGCTGCGGCGGCCAGGTCGATGCGGAACAGCCGGGACAGGCTGGGCCTGCCCTCGGGAGGCAGCAGGGCCCTGGTCAGCAGGCCGTAGCAGAACAGCGACACGCCCTCGAGAATCACCCCGGCCGCCAGCCAGTAGGGGTTCAGCTGGCCGAGCAGGTGCAGGTCCTTGCCGGCCCCGGTCAGTTCCGGGATCACCAGGTATTCGATGATCAGCACGATGATGAAGAGCAAGACGCCGCGGCGCAGCGGCCGCGCGATCACCGGCAGCCAGCCGCGCCAGCCCGGCCGCCGTTCGCGCGGCGTTTCCCGGGCACGCCGATGCCACAGCCGGCGCCGCGGTGGCGGCGGGACCGGGCTCAGGCCGTCCTCATCCTGTGGCACATGGAACGTCTACCCTACATACGGGCCGAAACCCACCTGAGAGCAGCCGACCTGCGCTCATTTGCCGCTACGGGACGAGGGTCGCATAGGCGACGATGTTGCCGAGGTAGTGGCCCGTCGCCGGATCGAAGGTTCCCCCGCACGTAATGAGGCGCAGTTCGGGGTCGGGAGCCGGTCCGTAGACCTCGGCCGCGGGGAACGCGTCTTTCTCGTATGTCTGTATTTTCATGACGCTGAAGACCGCCATCGTCCCGTCGGCCCGGCTCACGTACACGCGGTCGCCGCGACGCAGCGTGCCGAGCCGGTAGAAGACGCCCGGACCGCTCAGCGAGTCGACATGCCCGGCGATGACCGACGATCCGACGGCGCCGGGCCGCGGGCTGCCGGTGTACCAGCCGGCCACGGCGATGCTCGACGGGACCTGGAGCGATCCGTTCGGCTCCAGGCCGAGATGAACCATCGAGGCGTGCACCCCAATGGTAGGGATCGTCAGCTCGACCGGGAGAGCCGGCGCCGGGGCGGCTGCCAGGCCGCCCGGCGCCTCCGCCGTCTGGCTGGGCACCGGCACGATTGACGGTTTGCCTACCAGGTGCAGGGCCGCCGATGCGTGAGCGTGGCTAGAGACGATGAGCCCGACCGCCCCGGCGCTCACGGCCAGCAAGCCGGCCGTGAGCGCCGCGATGGGAAGCAGCCGCGTATGCGGCCTCCTCACTGATGAGCTCCGGCGCGCACCCGGGACCGGCGCAGCCCGGCGAAGCCCAGCAGGGCGAGCAGTGACCCGCCCGCCAGGGTCATCAGCCACGGCGCGGAACCGGGACCGGTGCTGCGCGCCATTCCGCCGAAGCCGGTGGCGGCGCCGCCCATCGGCATCGTCTTGCTGCCCGCTGCGTCGGTCAGGTCGTCGACCTTGAGACCGGAGGAACCGTCCAGCACGACGATCGTGTGGACCGTGTCGGCGGCCAGGGTCACCGGCATGGAGATGGCGGCGCCCGATGCGCTGAATTTCACCGTTCCCGTACCCGGTGAGAGAGCCGAGTAGGTCGTGACCGAGCCGAAGGCAAGCTCGTTCGCCAGGACGTCCGAACCGTAGCTGACCGTGACCAGATGGTCCTTGAGCGACGCCTGGATCACCCGGACGAGCGTCTTGCCCGCCGGGGCCGTCAGGTCATCCTTCAGGACCTGCAGTTTCAGCCCGGATTCCGGCCCGACTCCGGCCACGGTGTAGGAATCCCCGGCACTCACCCAGAAGCTCGTCGAAAGCACCGGCGCGGTGGAGGCGGGCGCGCCGGCCTGGCGCATCGCGACCGTGTACTGGCCCGCAGCGATGGCCATGTAGTCGGAGACGTTGCCGTAGGAAACGTGCTTCAGCACAGTCGGGTTGCTGTCGTTGCCGAACGGATACATGTAAACGTCAACGGCCGGAGTGTTCGGCGACAGGTGCGCGCAGCGAACCCAGCCGACCTGGGTCGCTGCCGGAGCGCTGGTGGACGCGGACGCGGCCGGGGAGGCCGCGGCCAAGAAAGCCAGGGATCCCCCGAGCAACGTCAGCAATGCGGAAAGCCGGAAAAATCTCAAAAACGGTCTCACAGCTACTCACCTCTCATTGGTAATAAAATGCCCGCCCCGAGGAGAGACGCTCCGGCGGTGACCTCGTTCACCGCCAGGGGCGCTGTCAATAAGGAGGAATTTCCGCCGGTCAGCAGTCCCTGCAGACTTGGCGCACCGAATTCGATGCGCAGGACGGTCGGCCCTCCCGGATGGACGATGGTCGCATTTTCGGGCAGGTACGGCGTTCGTTGGGTCCGTACCTGGTCAAGGTCGGCGGTGAGGGCAGAGCCCTGGCCGCCGGGGCTGGTGATGGTGACCTGCCGGAACTGTACGGGTGCGCCGGGTCCGGTGTCGCCGAAGGAAACAACGCTGACGGCGCGCTGGGAGACCAGCGAGGCCAGCGTGACCAGCAGGCGCGCGTCCACCTGGCCGGCCGTGATCTGGCGGGCGGCCTGCGCGGTGGCGCGGAAGCGCGGGTTGCGCAGGAGTTGTGCCCCCGCTGCCTTCCGTGCGTTCAGGTCGGGCTGCTCGGCGGCCCGGTAGGCGGCGCCGCCCCCGGCGGCGACGGCCCGGACGTCGACGCGGGCAGCCCCGGTGCCGAAGCTCGCGATCAGCCCGGGCGCATACACGCTCGTGAGTTCGCTGCCGTACTCGCTGCGAACCGCAGGGGAGGCCACGATCACGTCGGCGCCAAAGGGGTTCGCCCCGGCCGATTGCAGCGGAAGGAGCCGGCCTGCCGGGATGCCGCGTCTCAGCAGCGCAGAGCACACCACCGGATCACACGCGATGACGTTGTTGCTGCCCACTTGCTGCGCCACCCACGCCGCCGTCTGATTGCGCGCCGCGGCGGCCGCCGACAACGATGACGCGCCGCTGGTGCCGGCGCCAGCCGCCGTTCCGCTGGCGGACCCGGGCTTGCTGAGCACGCCGGAAAGCTGTATGGCGACCAGCGCCAGGATGGCGACGGCAAGCACGATCGCGGCTAGCCGCCAGCGCCAGGCGCTGCGCGACCGGGCTGGTTCGGCCGGCTTGCGCTGAGAGGCCCCTGCTCCGGCGTAGAGCGGGCGGCGCGGGCCAATACCGATCTTGCGGAGGCGCCGGCTGACCCACAGCCTGATCGTCGTGACCAGCACCCGGGCCAGTGAAGGTTCACTCGTGTCGATGACCGGCCGCGCCACGACACCGGAGCTCCTGACGGCCACCGGCCCGCGCTCGGCCGCGTTCTTCTCCGGATCCGATCCGGGCGGTGACCGCGGCGCCGAGGTGCTGGCCGGCTCGATGGGCGCGGCCGCCGGCTCCGGCTGACCTGGATCACTCACCGGGGCGGCTGGGAACTTCTCGCGCCCACCACCCGCGGCGCCGGTTTCCGGTTCCCCCCTGGCCCGGAGTGGCATCACGATGGCGCTGCCTTCCTCGGTGGGGATGCCTGGCGCTGCCTCCCGTGACGCGGTCGGCTGCGGGCCCACGGCTTCCCCCGATGCGGCTCCGGCCACGCCGGCCATGAGGATACCGCCGTTAGGCGCAACGCCATGGTCGTTTTCGCGCATACGTACTTCCCCCACCGCCGCAAGGAGGCGTGTTGCGGCTAGTTTGCCCTAGCAGAGCACACCACGGTCGTACATATCAACCTATATAACCAATTGCTTACGGTCTGATACGTGACGCAGGCGAACCGGGGATCCTGCTGGGCGGGACCGTGGCTGGCATTGACGTCAATGTCAATGCTGGGAGAATGGTCGCCATGCCCGCGACACTGTGGTCGGTGCGGACCGGCCGGGACCGGCTCGACAGCCAGACCCGGGCTGCGCTGATCGCGGCCGCGAAGGTCACGTTCTCCCGGCTCGGGTACGCGCGCGCGACCGTCGCTGATATCACGGAGCGGGCCGACGTGTCCCGTGCGACGTTCTATGTGTACTTCGCGTCCAAAGATGATGTGTTCCGTGTGCTGACCGAGCAGCTCAAGGATGCGTTCCTGGAGGCCCAGGAGGCGCACGGCGCAGACCCGGATAATCAGGTCGCGGTGGCCGCCGCATCGGTCACGCATTTCGTCGACGTATACGCGAGAAACCTGGCGTTCATCACCGTGCTCGAACACCAGGCGCTGACCGACGAGCAACTGCGTGCCATGTGGCAGGGCGTCCGGGAGCGGCTGCTGAAGAGAATGACGCGGTTCGTGCGCCAGCTCGTGGCCGACGGCGTGGCGCACCCGGTCGCGCCGCCGGACATGGTCGCCACCGCGGCGTCGGGTATGGCCGTCCGGTTCGCGCCGTTGATCGCGGCCAGCCCGGCTGATCGGCCGCAGATCATGCGTTACCTCGTGCGCCTTTACCTGCAGACGCTCGGGATCGAGCCAGGACCCCAGGCGGAGGAGACATCGTGAACGTGCGCGGATCGGGTGCGGTGGTGACCGGCGGGGGCAACGGAATCGGCCGTGCGCTCGCGCGGAGGCTGGCGGCTGCCGGAGCGCGCGTGGTGGTCAACGACCTGGATGCGGCGGCGGCCGCGGCCGTGGCCGGCGAGATCGGCGGCTGGTCCGCCCCGGCTGACGTCTCGACCGAAGACGGCGTCCGGGCCCTGATCGCCGCCGCCCGGGAGCACGTTGGCGAGATCGAGATCTACTGCTCCAACGCGGGCGTCGCCGCCGGGAGCGGTGGCGACAGCACGGAAGAGGTGTGGCAGCGCTCGTGGGACATCAACGTGATGGCACACGTGCGAGCGTCGCGTGAGCTCATCCCCGGCTGGCTCACACGGGGCCACGGCCGCTTCGTCGTCACCGCGTCAGCCGCGGGCCTGCTCACGATGCTCGGGTCGGCACCATATTCGGTGACCAAGCACGCGGCCGTCGGCTACGCGGAATGGCTCGCCGCCACCTACGGCCACCGCGGCCTCCTGGTGCACTGCATCTGCCCCCAGGGTGTCCGGACCAGCATGCTGGCCGGTTCGGGCCGGGCCGGCGACGTGGTGCTCCAGCAGGCAGCGATTGAGCCCGAGGTCGTCGCCGAAGCGCTGTGGAACGGCATGACGGAGGGCCGCTTCCTGATCCTGCCGCATCCGGAGGTGGCCGGCTACTACGCACTGAGGGCCAGTGACACAGATAAGTGGCTGCACGGCATGAGCCGCCTGCAGCAGCGCATCGAGGAAAACTGAGAGCGGAAAGCTGAGAGCGGAGGCATCTGGTGAGGGCATGGCAGGTTCATCAGTTCGGCGACCTGCGGGAGGCCATGACGCTGACCGACGTACCGGACCCGGAGCCCGGCGCCGGGCAGATCTTCGTCCGGGTCCTGGCCGCGCCGGCGAACTTCCCCGACGTTCTGATGTGCCAGGGCATCTATCAGGTCAAGCCGCCGCTGCCGTTCACCCCGGGCGTCGAGCTGTGCGGGGAAGTCGTGTCCCTCGGCCCGGGCGTGACCGGCTTTGCCCCCGGCGATCGCGTGGTCGGGACCGCGGCGATGCCCACGGGGTCGTTCGCGGAGGCCGCCATCATGGACGCGGCCGGGGCGTTTCCCGCTCCCGAGGGCCTTGACGACGCCGAGGCGTCCGCCTTCTATATCAGCTATCAGACCGGCTGGTTCGCGCTGCACCGGCGGGCTCACCTCGCCCCCGGCGAGACCCTGCTCGTGCACGCCGCGGCCGGCGGTGTCGGGAGCGCCGCAGTGCAACTCGGCAAGGCGGCCGGCGCGCGGGTCATCGGCGTCGTGGGCGGCGAGGAAAAGGCTGAGGCCGCCCGCGCGCTAGGTGCCGATATCGTCGTGGACCGGCGCACGCAGGATTTCGTCTCCGTGGTCAAGGACGTCACCGGCGGTCGCGGTGCCGACGTGATCTACGACCCGGTAGGCGGTGAGGCCTACGACCGTTCCGTCAAATGCATCGCTTTCGAGGGCCGGATCCTGATCATCGGGTTCGCCGGCGGCCGCGTGCCGACGCCGGCGCTCAACCATGTTCTGATCAAGAATTATTCCATTGTGGGCCTGCACTGGGGCCTGTACGGGACCAAGGAGCCCGGGGCGATCAAGGACTGCCACGATCAGCTCCTCAAGCTGGCCGCGGACGGGGCCATCAGGCCACTGGTCAGTGAGCGCCTGGGGCTGGCGGACGTCATCGACGGCCTTGAGCGGCTGGCGGGCGGCAGCACCATCGGGCGGGTGACCTTCCTGCCGTGAGGGCGGGACGAAGGCGGTAACGGATATGACGGACACAGGAACGGGAACGGCCGGAGGCCCCGCTGAGGCCGCGGCCGGCCAGGACGTGCCGGGGCTGGACCTGGCGGCTTTCGGCGCGTACTTCACCGCCGCGTACCCCGGGACGGTCGGCGGCCCGCTGCGGGCCACCGTGCTGGCGGGCGGCAAGTCGAACATCACGTACGAGGTGACCGACGGCCACGGCCGCTGGGTGGTGCGCCGTCCCCCGCTCGGCCACGTGCTCGCCACGGCCCACGACATGGCCAGGGAATACCGCGTGATCAGCGCGCTGGCCGGTACCAAGGTCCCCGTCCCGGCGACGTATCTGCTGTGCGAGGACACGGACGTGATCGGCGCGCCGTTCTACGTCATGGAAAAGGTGGAGGGCACGGCCTTCCGGACCGCGGCTCAGCTGGCGGCCGTCGGCGCGGCACGAACCAGGCTGATCGCCAACCGCATGATCGGCACCCTCGCCGACCTGCACGCGGTGGATCCTGGCGCGGTGGGGCTCACCGACTTCGGGCGGCCGCAGGGCTTCCTGGGTCGCCAGGTGCGCCGCTGGAAGAAGCAGCTCGATGCCTCCCGCAGCCGTGACCTGCCCGGTGCCGACGAGCTGTACACCCTGCTCGAGGCCCGTATCCCCGCAGAATCCGACGTGGCGATCGTGCACGGTGACTTCCGGCTGGATAACCTCCTGGTCGGCGGCGACGACCGGATCACGGCCGTCCTGGACTGGGAAATGGCGACGCTGGGGGACCCGCTCGCCGACGTCGCGCTCCTGCTCGTTTACCAGGCGCTGGCGCATCTCGAAACCGGCTACGCCGTGGCGGACGCGGCGACGGCGCCGGGATTCCCCGACGCGGAGGAGATCGCGGCCAGGTACGCGGAGCGCAGCGGCCGGGACCTGTCGAACCTGGGCTTCCATTTGGGCCTGGGGTATTTCAAGATTGCCGTGATCTGCGAAGGCATCTACTTCCGCTACACGCACGGCCAGACCCTGGGCGAGGGATTCGGGGATATCGGCGCCGCGACCGGGCCCCTCATCCAAGCCGGTCTCGCGATTATGAACTCGTCGTCTTGAGGGAGCATTTCTGATGGATTTCCGCTTCGACGCCACCACCGAGAAGCTGCGGGACAGCCTGCTCGCCTTCATGGACGAGAAGATCTACCCGGCCGAGCCGGTCTTTGCCGAGCAGCTGGCCGCCCTCAGCAACCGCTGGGCCTGGACCCAGACGCCGATCCTCGCCGAACTCCGGGCCGAGGCCCGCGCGCGTGGCCTATGGAACCTGTTCCTGCCCGGCGAACACGGCGCGGGGCTTACCAACCTGCAGTACGCCCCCTTGGCGGAGATCACCGGGCGCAGCGTGGCCCTGGCCCCGGCCGCGCTCAACTGCGCGGCGCCGGACACCGGCAACATGGAAGTGCTGGCCATGTTCGGGACCGACGAGCAGCGCAAGACGTGGCTCCAGCCCCTGCTGGACGGAGAGATCCGCTCGGCCTTCGCGATGACCGAGCCGGACGTCGCCTCATCCGACGCGACGAACATCTCCACCCGGATCGAGCGCGACGGCGACAGTTACGTGATCAACGGGCGGAAATGGTGGATTACCGGGGCGATGAACCCGGACGCCAGGATTTTCATCGTCATGGGGAAGACCGACCCCGGCGAGCAGCGGCACCGCCAGCAGTCCATGATCCTGGTTCCCCGTGAAACATCCGGGCTGACGGTTCGCCGCGGCATGGAGGTCTTCGGCTACGACGACCATGAGCACGGCGGCCATGCGGAGCTCGAGTTCACGGACGTCCGGGTGCCGGCGGCCAACCTCATCGGCGCCGAGGGTGACGGCTTCGCCATCGCCCAGGCCCGGCTCGGTCCGGGCCGGATCCACCACTGCATGCGCGCGATCGGTATAGCGGAGCAGGCGGTGGAGCTCATGTGCCGGCGTGCCCTGGACCGGACCGCCTTTGGCAAGCCGCTCGCCGAACAGGGGGTCATCCGCACCTGGATCGCTGAGGCGCGGGTGCGGATCGAACAGCTCCGGCTGCTCGTGCTGAAGACCGCGTGGCTCATGGACACGGCCGGGAACAAGGGCGCGCACACCGAGATCCAGGCCATCAAGATCGCCACGCCGGAGGCGGTCGAATGGATCCTGGACAAGGCGATCCAGGTGCACGGCGCGGGCGGTCTGTCTCAGGACTTCCCGCTCGCCGCCCAGTTCAGCGGCATCCGGACGCTGCGGTTCGCCGACGGGCCGGACGAGGTTCACAAGAACTCGCTGGCCCGCGCCGAGGTGAAGCGGTACGCGCCCAGATCAGCGAACTGACTGGCCGCCCGGGCGGGCCCTGGCCCCCTGGGCGTTCCGGCGGTCGGCGGAGCCGCTGCGGCAGCGGGGTGCTCGTCCGGCGCACACCCCGGCTCCCCCCAAGCTTGGCTCGGCCGAGCCCGCATCGCGCGGTGATCCGACGGGGCTCCACGGTCCCCTCTCGCCCTGCGTGGCCTGGGCCACGCCGCCTTACAATACGCAAATACCGTGATGAGGAGAGCCGATGCCAGGTCAGGTCGGATGGGTCGTCGTCGGCGTCGACAATGGCGGAACCGCCAACAACGGTACCGTCATGGACGCTGACGGCCAGTTCCTCATCGACCGCATGGCCGAAATCCCGAGCTACGTGCGGGAGGGACCGGACAAGGCGGTCCAGTCCCTGCTCGACTCCGTCGATCACGTGCTCGGCCTCGTTGGTCTGCCCAGGTCAGCGGTCCGTGCGGTGGGCCTCGACACTCCCGGGCCAGCCAGCGCGACCGGGGTCCTGTCATCCCGTGGGGCCACCAACTTCGCGAGCCCCGAATGGTGGGGGTTCGACATCCGCGGCGCCATGGAGGATCGGCTCGGGCTGCCCGTGGTCTATAACAACGACGGCAACGCCGCCGCCCTGTACGCCCACCACACGCAGTACGGGGCCGACTCGGACGAGCACAGCTCCGTCGCGGCCATCGTCGGTACGGGCCTCGGCGGCGGCGTGGTGGAAGGCGGCCGGGTCATCAGCGGCGCGGTGGGGATGGCCGGCGAACTTGGCCACGTGCCCATCCCGATGGGCGGCCTGCTCGAAGACGACCAGCCGGTTCCGGAGTGCAACTGCGGCCAGCAGGGCGACGTGGAAAGCGTGGCCTCGCTGACCGGGATCGAAAAGAACCTGCTGCCGTACTGGCTGACCCGCTACCCGGGGCATGAACTTGGCCGCGGGGTACCGCTCGGTAAGGCGGCCAAGCTGGTGCGCGGCTACGGGGAGGACGCCGACGAGCTCGCGCTGAAGATCTTCGAGCAGCAGGCGATGGCACTCGGCCGGCTGTTCACGATCGCGGCGAACTTCACCGATCCGGGCACCTACTTCGTCGGCGGCGGTGTGGTCGAGGCGGCGCCGCATTTCCGCGACTGGTTCCTCGGCCGTGTCCGGGAGCACTCCATGCTGCGGGCCGAGCAGGCCCGGGTGGCCAAATTCGCGTTGGTGCCGCACCTCGACATGGCCGGGGCCCGGGGCTCCGCGGTAGCCGCCCGCGACTGGCTGCTGCGTGGTTAGGGGGCTGTGCTGGCCCGGGGGGCGACCCCCCGGAACCCCCCGCATGCGCTCCGCGCCCGCGCGGTGGTACTTCGCCGGCACACCGGCCGCTCACCCAGGCCTTCGGCCCGGGGTCGCTGGGCCGGTAACGACCGCCTCGCCGTAGGTCCTGCTGGGTGCTCGCCGACAGCACCGGCCACTCGCCCGGGCTGAAGCCCCGGGGTCGCCCAGGTCGCTATCGGATTACCTTAAGGTGATCAGATAGTCGCGGGCTCGCGCGGCCGGACGGATCAGCTCACTCATCCGGCCGCGCGAACCCCGGGGAAGGGGGACATCAGAACAAACGGGTCGTTAATCGTCGGCATCATCTTTCCGGCCGGGAAAGATGAGGCCGCAGACTTCAAGGTAAAGCTGCTCAGGGTAAGGAAGATGGTCTACCACGCGCAGCGCCTGGTCCTGGCCGGCCGACTCCAGGATGAACTCACCATACCCGAGCAAGCGCCCGAGAGTTGAACGCTGGAAGCTCATGTCCGTGACCTTGACGAGCGGCATCATAGCCACCTTGCGGGTGACGACCCCGGTGGCCAGCAGCATGCGGCGGGACGTCACGATGAAGTAATCCTGTGACCATTCGACGACCTTGAAGACCAGCCACAGCAGGAGGACGGCCCACGCGATCCACACGAATCCGACAACGCCGGCATTGTGCCGCGCGACCGTCGTGCTGACCACGGCCGCAATCACGAGCCCAGCGAGGCTGACGCTGATGGGCTTCAGGAGGACGGCCGGATGCTTGCGAACCGTAATTACCTGATGCTCATGCGGCAAAAGGTATTTATTGACGGCATTGGGTACGGTATCGGTCCCCGGCACGAGCCTCATAACGATTCCTGAACGTAAGGTGCGGAACGGCTCATAGTGAGGTGAAGAAGGCAGAGAATCCGCGCGCCAGAGCACTGAGGAAGTTGCCGATATTGTTAATGATGTGCGCCGCGCCTGCCGGGTCCTTGATCACGAAAAACAGGAGGAAGGCTATGAATGCATAACCTAGGATCGTCTTGAGCTTCATGGTGCCTCCCGGACCCGGCCCAGTCCAATTATTATGTCACCACAGCTTAACCCATGGCGCTCCGCGTACCAATGATTACTGTAGGTAATCTTACCTGCTGTCCCGGGCACCGTGACAGGGGGGGTCCCCGCCGAACCGGCGGGAACACCATTCTGCCAGAAAGCTGGGCGATTCGGCCGGATATCGGCGAGCCGGCGTGGCGCAGCGTGACCGGGAGGCCCGGCGCCGAGCCCGGAACGCGGTCGGATCGTCCCCGGAGCGCGACTGCTCTTGCGCGAAGAGCCCGGCGGCCCGAAGCTGCCCTTATGCTGAATCACCGGTTTGGCCGCCCCGGGCCGCGCCATCTGGCAGCATTCCCCCCGTGCACAGGATTTTTACGGAATGACGATGACAGACGTGAGCGCCACCGATTTTGCTGTCATCGCTTACCGGGAGGATGACCGGTGGGAAGCCGAGGTCCTTCCCGAGGTGCTGACGGCCGATCTCAGTGGCCTCGTTCACGCGCTGCGCCAGCAGCCGAGCGTGGCCGGGACGCTCGGCTTCGTTGGTGTCGGCGACGACTTTTTCATCGCGGTACGGGTGATCGGCGGGGAGGTTTCCATATTCCTGTCGGACGTCACCGCGGCCGCCGACTGGCCACTGGCCTCGCAGGTTCTCGCGATGCTCGACATCCCCGTGCCAGCGGATGAGGACCTGGACCAGGTGCTTCCCGCGGGCGATCTGTCGATCTTCGCTGATCTGGGACTGGAGGAGTGGGAGCTGTGTGCCATCGCCGGTGACCTCGATCTCTTCCCGGACGAGGCGGTGGCCAGTATCGCCGGGCGGCTGAAGTTCCGTGAGGCGATGGAGCGGGCGCTCGAAGTCGCTCTCGGGCCTTAGGCCCCGCGCGAGCGGGACCGGATGCCGTGATGAGCCCGGATAGCCCAGGCCCGGATAAGGCAAGCACGGGGTACGAGGCGCTGTTCGCGCCCGCGATGCGGCTGGCGCTGGCAGAGGCTGCGGGGGCCGCGGCGGGGATAGCTCCCGGCGCAGCCGACGTGCCGGTGGGCGCCATCATCCTGGACGCTGACGGTGCCGTTGTGTCACGGGCCCGCAACCGCCGTGAGGCTGAGCACGACCCCACTGCACACGCCGAGATCCTGGCCATCCGCGCCGCCGCGCGCCGCGCCGGTCAATGGCGGCTGCCGGGCTGCACGCTGGTTGTGACGCTGGAACCGTGCACCATGTGCGCGGGGGCCGTGACCGCCGCGCGGCTGGACCGCCTGGTGTACGGCGCCGAGGATCCGAAGGCCGGGG
>Ga0116134_1000730_pt1 | contig 16878 bp, 16 predicted proteins | sample June2015DPH_19_5_FD_89737 | JGI IMG/M metagenome (GOLD analysis project Ga0116134, IMG submission 89737) | Peatland microbial communities from SPRUCE experiment site at the Marcell Experimental Forest, Minnesota, USA - June2015DPH_19_40 | ecosystem: Environmental > Terrestrial > Soil > Wetlands... | reverse complement strand
TAGTAATACGATGTGATGAAGCAGGCAGGGCCCCCCGTGGCGCTTTCTCTGCAACTTTTGGCAGGCTGTAGGTAGATGTGAACCCAACGCAGGGAGGTAGGCGTCGCCGATGAACATCGTCGTCTGCGTCAAGCAGGTCCCGGACACGTGGGCCGAGCGCAAGCTGAAGCAAGGTGACGCCACACTCGACCGAGAGTCCGTCGACGGCCTGATCAACGAGCTGGACGAATACGCCATCGAGGAGGCCTTGCAGATCAAGGAGGCCCACGAGGGCGAGGTCACCGTGCTGACCATGGGCCCGCAGAAGGCGTCCGAATCGATCCGCAAGGCCCTGTCCATGGGCGCGGACAAGGCCGTGCACCTGATCGACGACGCGCTGGCCGGGTCGGACGTGCTGCAGACGTCCTACGCGCTGGCCAAGGTGCTGGAGAACATCGGCTTCGACCTGATCGTGCTGGGCGCGGAGTCCACCGACGCCCGGATGGGCTCGATGGCCGCGATGCTGGCCGAGCGGCTCAGCGTCCCGCAGCTGTCACTGGCGTCCAAGGTGGAGATCAACGGGACCGCGATCAAGGTGAACCGCCAGTCCGAGGACGGTTACTGGCAGGTGGAGGCCCAGCTTCCGGCCGTGATCAGCGTGGTGGAGAAGATCAACGAGCCGCGGTACCCGTCGTTCAAGGGCATCATGGCCGCGAAGAAGAAGCCCATGCAGGTCATGAGCTGCGCCGACGCGGGTATCGACACCTCCCTGGTGGGCCTGGCCAACGCCGCCACCGAGGTCGTCGACTTCACCGAGCGGCCGCCCCGGCAAGCCGGGACCATCGTCAAGGACGAAGGAGACGGCGGCAGCAAGGCCGCTGAGTTCCTCGTCACCCAGAAGTTCATCTGAGCGGGGGTGGGAGAGACATGGCTGAAGTTCTGGTCCTCGCCGAGCACTCCGGCGGCGATGTCAAGAAGGTCACCGGTGAACTGCTCACGCTGGCCCGCCAGTTCGGTGAGCCCGCCGCCGTGTGGGTGGGCGACGGCGCCGAGGAAGGCCAGCCCCGGCTGGCCGAGTACGGCGCCGGGACGGTCTACGTGGCGGTCGGCGCCGACTTCACCGACTACGTGACCGGCCCCGAGGCCGACGTGCTGGCCGCGCTGGTGCAGGAGAAGGCTCCCGCCGCGGTGCTGATGGCCAGCACCGGGCAGAACAAGGAGGTCGCCGGCCGGCTCGCGGTCAAGACGAACTCCGGCATGCTCTGCGACGCGGTAGGCCTCACCGCCACCGGCGGCAAGATCGTCGCCGAGCAGTCCGTGTTCGGCGGGGCCACGATCGTGCACTCGGCGGTCAGGACGGGTACCCCGATCATTACCGTCCGGCCGAACTCGGTGGCCGCCGAGGCCGCCCCGGCCGCGGCGGACCTGCAGAACGTGGACGTGACCGTCAGCGAGGCGGCCAAGGGCGCCAGGGTCACCGAGAAGATCGTCCAGGAGACCGGGGAACGCCCGGAACTGGCCGAGGCGGCGATCGTGGTCTCCGGCGGCCGCGGCGTCGGCAGCGCCGACGGCTTCGCGATCATCGAGAAGCTGGCCGACTCCCTCGGCGCCGCCGTGGGCGCCTCCCGTGCGGTCACCGACGCGGGCTGGTACCCGCACAAGTTCCAGGTCGGCCAGACCGGCACCACCGTCTCCCCGCAGCTGTACATGGCGATCGGCATCTCCGGCGCGATCCAGCACCGGGCCGGCATGCAGACCTCCAAGACGATCGTCGCGGTGAACAAGGACCCCGAGGCCCCCATCTTCGAGCTGGCCGACTTCGGCGTGGTGGGTGACCTGTTCCAGGTCGTGCCCCAGCTGATGGAGGACATCCGGAAGCGATCGGGCTCCTGACCGCCCTTGCCCCCGGGCCGTGGCGGCTGGACCGCCGCGGCCCGGCTAGGCTAACCCCGTGATTTACCTCGATCATGCGGCTACGACGCCGATGCTGCCCGAGGCCATCGAGGTGATGACGGAGGAGCTGGCCCAGCTTGGCAACCCCTCCTCCCTGCATAACGCGGGCCGCCGGGCGCGCCGCGTCGTGGAGGAATCGCGCGAGCAGATCGCCGAGGTGCTGAACGCCCGCCCGAGTGAGGTGGTGTTCACCAGCGGCGGCACCGAGGCGGACAACCTCGCCGTGAAGGGCCTGTACTGGGCCCGCCGCGAGGCTGATCCGGCCCGGCGGCTGATCCTGGTCACCTCGGTCGAGCACCACGCCGTGCTGGATTCGGTGGGCTGGCTCAGCCGCCACGAGGGCGCCGAGACCGGCTGGCTTGACGTGGACAGCCAGGGTATGCTCCGGCCCGATGCCCTCCGCGCCGCCATCGAACCCGATCCGGGCCGGGTCGCACTGGTCAGCGTCATGTGGGCGAACAACGAGGTCGGGGCCGTGCTGCCGATCGCCGAACTGGCCGAGGTCGCGCACGACTACGGGATCGTCTTCCACAGTGACGCCGTGCAGGCGGCCGCGCAGCTTCCGGTCGACTTCGGCTGCTCCGGTGTGGACGCGCTGACCGTCACCGGGCATAAGCTCGGTGGTCCGGTCGGCGTCGGCGCGCTGCTGCTCCGGCGGGGCACCGAGCCCGTACCGGTTCTGCACGGAGGCGGCCAGGAACGCGACGTGCGTTCCGGGACCCTCGACGCGCCAGCCATCCGCGCCTTCGCGACCGCCGTCGTCATCTCGGCGGAGCGCCGTGAGGCCGAGGCCAAGCGGCTGACGGTCCTGCGGGACGACCTGATCCGGCAAGTCACCGAGGCGGTGCCCGACGCGGTGCTGAACGGGCCGCCGCCCGGCCCGGACCGGCTGCCCGGCAACGCGCACTTCTCCTTCCCCGGCTGCGAGGGCGACGCACTGCTCATGCTCCTCGACGCGAAGGGCATCGCGTGCTCGACCGGGTCGGCGTGCACCGCGGGCGTGGCCCAGCCCAGCCACGTTCTGCTCGCGATGGGGGCCGACGAGGACCGGGCCCGCGGCTCGCTGCGCTTCTCTCTTGGCCGCACCTCCACCCAGGAGGACGTCGACGCCCTCGGCGCCTCGATCGGCGAAGCCGTAGACCGTGCCCGCCGCGCCGCCTCCCGCTGACCTCGCCGCGCTCCGCATGCCGGTTCGTTCCGGGAGCCCGCTCTGCTCCGCGCCCCTCGTGGGCAGAGCCGGTCCCGCACACGCGTAGGCTCGGTAGGCGATGACTTCTCTACGGGTGCTGGCCGCCCTGTCCGGCGGCGTTGATTCGGCCACGGCCGCCGCGCGGGCCGCCGAAGCCGGCCACGAGGTAACGGCGGTCCATCTCGCGCTGTCCGCCAACCCGAGTTCCTACCGCACCGGCGCGCGCGGCTGCTGCACGCTGGAGGACGCCCGGGACGCCCGCCGTGCCGCCGACGTGATCGGTATCCCGTTCTACGTCTGGGACATGGCCGAGCGGTTCCACCGCGACGTGATCGAGGATTTCGTGGCCGAGTACGCGGCGGGCCGTACGCCGAACCCCTGCGTACGCTGCAACGAGAAGATCAAGTTCGCCGCGGTGCTGGACCGGGCGCTGGCGCTCGGCTTCGACGCGGTGTGCACCGGTCACCACGCGCGCCTCGAGAATGGCCTGCTCCGCCGCAGTGTCGATAACGGCAAGGACCAGTCATACGTCCTCGCCGTCCTGACCCGCGACCAGCTGGCCCACTCGATGTTTCCGCTCGGGGACACCACCAAGGAGCAGGTCCGGGCCGAGGCGGCCCGGCGCGGTCTCGGCGTCGCGGACAAGCCCGACAGCCACGACGTGTGTTTCATCGCCGACGGCGACACCCGCGGCTTCCTGGCCCGCCACCTCGGCGAGGCTCCCGGCCCGATCGTGGACAGCTCCGGCGCGCCCGTCGGCACCCACGACGGCGCCTACGCCTTCACCGTCGGCCAGCGCCGCGGCCTGCGCCTGGACCATCCCGCCGCCGACGGCCGCCCCCGCTACGTCCTCGGCATCGAGCCCGTCTCCCGCACGGTCACCGTTGGCCCGGCCGAAGAGCTCGAAGTCCGCGACATCACCGCCCAGCGCCCCGTCTGGACCGGCTGCGCCCCGCTCACCGAGCCCCGCGACTGCGAGGTCCAGCTCCGCGCCCACGGCGAGGTCTACCCCTGCGAGGCCCGTCTCGACGGGGACGCCCTCCAGATCACCCTCCGCGAGCCCGCCCGCGGCGTAGCCACCGGCCAGACCGCCGTCCTCTACGACGCCGACACCGTCCTCGGCAGCGCCACCATCACCGCCACCCGGGTGACCGCTAACGCCTGACCGGCGCTAGGGAGATGGCGGGTCAGCCAGCCGTTCACCGACCTCGCCCACGTTAACGACGAACTCGTTTCGGTCGGCGGGAAATTTAGCCGATCTGAGTGATTCCAAAAATTCGATCTGCTCACGCAGATCTTCAGCGATGGAGTGATATAAGGGATCAGGCATCGGCCCTCCAGGACGGGTCGGCTGATCGCTGGCCGTTGCGGCGGCTGACCAGAAATAGCCTTGCCAAGACCTTACATCGGCTTGAAGCTGTCTATGTCACAGGAAACGCAGAAGGGCCGCGTATGCTGCCTATGTTCCAATGGACGAGCTTCGACGTTAACGGCATGCTCCCGCCGAAGTGGAGACAGGAGGTCGCGGCGGTGGCGGCGGAGGCCGATTTCAGGAACTTTCCCCGCACTCCCGGGCTTTCCCGGGAAGCACGTCATGTGCATCACATCAGGCGCGGCCGGGTGCACGCGCGCGCCGTCAAGGATGACCTGGATTGGCTGTATCGGCTCTACCGCTCTGACTTCCGGGAACTTGCCGAGCGGGCATTTGGGGAACCGGTCGCCGCGGCTCATGACGACCGTTATGGCCTGGTACTTAACGTGCAGCAGGGCACGACCATGCGTTTCGAGTGCCACGTCGATTCCAACCCGCTGACCGGGCTTCTGTTCTGCTCCGATCACGAGCTCGGCGCCGGCGGCGAACTGGTCTTTGCCCGTGACCGCGATTCACGTAGCGCAACGGAAATAGACAGGGCCTGCTCAGTGCTCCGGTCCCAGGCCGGTCATTTGATCTTCTTCGACGGCCGTGATCATCCGCACTACGTGCGAAGGCTGACATCGGATCGGGACACGCGCATCGTCGCGGTCATGAACTATTACACCGATTCGTTTCCGGAATCGACACGCCCGGCCGAACTGAATCGCCACCTCTACGGTGCCGTCTAAACGTGCGCGGAAGCGCCGGTCAGCCCAATTCGCGCGAAAGCCTGCCGTCCAGCCCAGCACGAAGATCGGGCGTCTCGCGGATCTCTCGGATCCAGCCAGCTCGGTAGCGCATTTCGTGGGCTGTATCGGCGTCGGCACCGCGTGGCTGCAGCCACGCGGTGCCGACGGCTATCTCGACCGGATTAATCAACGGGGGTCGTAGTGCTCGTACCGGTAGTGCAGGGAAGGGCGACCGTATCGCTTTGCCATGGTGACGCCTCCTTTCTGTATGTTCTGACCGCTGTTACGGCGGCTCTGCCTCACACCTGGTTCGGCCGTCAAGCCGCGTGGCTTGATTAAGGAGTAAATACAATAATCCAGACTGAAATAGACGAAAATAAGTCAACCCGGGCCGCTCAAGTATGTAATTCGACCTGGCTGCCGCCGGAGCGGGTGGTGCTTGTCACGACGGGGCGTCCGCAGCGAGTGGCACCTTCGCCCCGTCGGCGGTCGGCTCACTCGATGATGCTGAGCGAGCCGACTGCGGGCTGGGCGGGGGCGGTGGAACTTCCCCGGCTATCATTTCGAACTGGTTCCGGTCGCCTGGGTAGATGGTCACGGTGACGCGAACTGGATTGCCCTCCTGGTCGAACCCGGTGCGTTGCAAGTCGAGCATGGCCACTTGCACCCGGTCGGACAGATTGAAGAAGGTCCGCTCATTCGCGTTCGGCGGCCGCAGGATGAACCGGTCACGCCAGCCCACCTGATCGATGCCGAGGCCACGGAGATAGTCGACCACTCCGCCTTCGATGTCCCGGGCCTCCAAGAGCCGCGTGGCCGCGTTTTCCGTGACGAACTTCATCGGGTAGTAGGTGGTCTGCATCGAGTACGGAGTACCGTCGATGGTGTCGGCTAATGACCTGAGCGTTCGGATCTCCCGGATCTCCCTCAAGCCCGAGCGCCTGCGCGATCTCAGCTGACGGTGATTGAACCTCCACGCGCGGCCGGGTCTCGTCCGGCGTGCGACCCTGCCGCTCGACCTCTGATCGGTAGATCGCGTCCTCCAGGCCGCCAGCCGCCGGGTCCGCAGTCAGCCTGGACACGAACGGGTCATTGCGTTCCAGGACGAAGGTTCCCTGGCCGGGACGGGTCTCGACCAACCCTCGGGATATGAGGAATTTTATCGCATCGCGGACCGTAGTTCTGGAGATCGGCGCATCGGGTCGCCTGTACTCTTCCCGGAGCTCCACCTCTGTCGGGAGCTGACTTCTTGCCGCGAGCTGGCCGGATTCGATCCTGCGCCGGAGGTCGTCGGCGATTACCCGGTACATGGATTCGGCCATGCCAGCAGTCCCTCCCGTTTGCATATTCCATTGCTTTTCTGACTTAGTTTCCGATTTTGATGACAGGTGGAGCGGTCACCGACGTACCACGGTGACGGGCGCATGCCTCACTGGACGGGATCCGCCCGCCCGCCGCACACATGCGCCGTCCCAGCCGGTCTCGTGACCCCGGGCCGGGAAGCGTCTGGATCTTGCTCGGTCAGACCTCGGCTGGTCCGGCGAGGCGGCCTGGGACCTCGCCGGCGTTGATGACGAACTGGTTCCGGTCGCTGGGGAACACGCTTTCCGTGAACCGGAAGGGAAATGGCTCGGTGGAAGCGCCGTCAACGCCGTACGCCGTGCGGAGGAGGATGAAGACCGGGATGCTGGCGTCTTCGCGCAGGCCGAAGAACCTAAGTTCGGTCTCGTTAGCCCGCCGGACCGCGATCCGGTCCCGGTACCCGACCTGCTTCAGCTGGAGTATGTCCCCGAGATACTTGACCGCGCCGTCTTCGATGTCCTCCGCCAGGAGCAGCTGCTTCGCGCCCCGGTCGGAGAGGCCCATGGGGTAGTACGACGTCTGCAGCGACCACGGCTGGCCGTCAATGAAGCGCTGCTGATGGCGGCTGATGACGTTGGTGCCCGGCGGCACGCGCAGCCGTTCGGACACGTTCTTGCCGGCGAGCTGGATCTCCACCCGGGGCGGCAGGAATTTCCCCGTCCGGCCGCGCGCCTCTACCTCGTTGAAGGCCGCCGATCCTTCGCCCCCTCCCAGGCCCGAGTCGGACCCGGGCTGCCACTCGCCCGAGAGGGTCGTCACGAACGGCTCCAGCTGCTTGCGGAGAAAGGTGCCCGACCCTGGCCGCGTCTCCACCAGACCCCAGCCGGACAGCAGGTCGATGGCCTGCCTGATGGTGTTGCGGGAGGCCTTGTACGTGACCTGTAGCTGGCTCTCGGCCGGCAGGGGCTCGTCAGGATCGAGCTGACCTTCTTCGATCTCGTCGCGCAGGTGCTCGGCGATCTGCCGGTACATCGGGTCAGGCATCATTACTCCCGAGAATCCGGGCCAGCCTAGCTACAGCCGCCGGGCTCGCGTGCTGGTCGTCGACGCGCCTGAGATCCAGGACATGCTTGCCAGATGCCCAGTGAGCATCCGCAAGGAATACATTCTATCAGTTGGAACAGGAAGTATTGCTGGGCCGAAGGTGCCAGTACCATTCTCTGGCCTACCGCCGACGCGCAGATTTAATGGAACGGTGTCTGCTTCGGTACTACATAGCGCATCTTTTAGGTAGGCGGCCACACCGGACCTGAGACACGGGGGCCCGAGCTCTGGCGATTGGTAGGCCGACCCATGCAGTACGTTGAGCTGCAGAGACGGCCATCACTCCTGCTCAGTCGCGGCTACCATTTGCCCGCACCCTTGATACCAACCGACCTGACTGATCTTGTAGTCCAACAAGCAGAAGATATGGGATCAATCTGGTTTCGCCCGCATCTGCGCCGGGGATATCTGGCCTTGAAAAGGTACCAGACGTTGGGACAGCCTGGATGTTAGGGCAGGCGAAGGACATTCTAATGAGTAACAAGAAAGGGAAGTGTCACCATCGTCGCGGTCGGGTCAGAGCGAAGTGAACATCGCGCGCAAGCGGAGGACCGTCACCCCTGCGTGACGAACCGGCGAGCATCATGACGCGGGGAGGCCGCACGCTGACCGGAGTTGGCAGCATTTCCGAAGACTGAGCCGGGCCGAACGGTGGAAAACCCCCGGCTCTGTCCTCGTCCAGGTTGGGCCCTTTACGGATGACGAGGACAGGCCGACGAGATCCCGATGCCCGGCAGGCACCGGAAGCTACTGCACCGCGCTAGGAGCGGGCGAGGAGCGCGGCGTCGAGACCGTCGCGCAGGTCCGCGACCGAGCGGTAGACGCGTCGTGGCTCACTGGCGCCCGCTAGCACGCGGTCCACCACATTGTTCTCGCCAGGCAGGACACCGCCGCCGAGGTAGCTCACGTTAGCCAACTCGGTGCGTACACCCTGCTCGCCGCTGATGAAGGTGCCGCGTCGCCAGCCGGTGACCTCATCCCAGACTAGAGCCAGTTTCTCAGCGGAGACGTTCGACGCTGTATCGGAGAAGATGATGGTGGCGTCGCGCGGATTACGTGGGTCCAGCCAGTTGCGCTCAACGAGCAGCCCGCTGGTGCCCAGACTCTCGGCGGTCTTGGTTACGTAGCCGCGCAGGACGTCAATCCATGGGTCTGGGTGTACTGCCGGAGGGGGAGTGTAATTAGGCATCTGCCGTCCTTCGGTAGGTCTCAGCCGATTATGCCACATGCACATGCCGATCTAATTTTTCTTATTCCGCATCAATATTAACAGTGGCCACAGCTGTAACTGAGTTAACAGAAGTTCATAGATATTGTGCACATTTTGGTGGCCCGAGGGCGTCTCAGAGTCCAAGACAGAAGGGCCTAGCCCGCTCTCGTCCGACGTGTCACGCTCATACCGCTGTTGCGCGGGATAGTTTTTGTCGGCGACCAGGCCGGACTCCTCGAACCCGCGCTTCTCGTAGTAACTATGCAACGCCGTGTTTGCCGTCCAGACGTCAATTCGAATTTTATGCGCATTATATCTTTTCCAGGCCCGGCGGCCGGCCCAGTCGATGATTGCAGCTCCAATATGGAACCCGGAAAGGCCCTCCGCCACGACAAGCCGGTTTAGGTACACGGCCCGATATGCCGACAATTCGGCTTCCGTCCAGACCGTGGTGCTGCCAGTTTCCTCAACAGTAACGGTGGCCGCGGCGATCATTCCCGGGTCCGTGACATCCCGTGACCTGAATTCGGCGAGCCACGTTTTTCCCTCTTTGATCGAAGCCATCACCCTGTGGATCCGCCTCCGGCCGAACTGGTCTGGCCAATCGGTCGACCATTGGTCGGTGCCCCGCTCTCGCAGGCGGTCCTTGGCGTCGTCGATCATCTGCTTGATCGTGTTGAAGTCTTCCCGGCCCGCCGCTCGCCTGATGTGGAGTGGTGCTCCGGCCGCGGCCAGATACCTGGCGTGGATCAGCTTGGAGCTTTGCGCGTGCCCTGACGTCTCCTGCGTCGGCCCGCCGTCGGCCGTCGCCGGTGGTTCCTGAGGCATGAGTGTGGAGCTCCATCTGTAGCCGGTTTAGCGCGGTCGTATGCGAATGTCTCTGGGGGGAGCGGGGTGCGCAGTTGATCTAAGGGCCTGAACGCGGCTGGGACTAACTTCCGTCCGGGGGGACTACCTCGTACTTCGCAGGCGGAACCTTGCCGACGTTGACGATGAACTGATTGCAGTCCGTCGGGAAAACCGTCACCGTGACCCGCATTGGGTTTGCGTCCTGGTCAAAGGCGGTGCGGAAAATCTCGAAGACCTGCACACGGCCGTCGGGCGGAAGGCGGAAGAACGTTATCTCGTTCAGATTCGGAGCGCGCACGGTGATCCAGTCACGGTAACCGACCTGTTTCAGTTTCAGCTTTTTTAGCAGATATTCGACGGTGCCTTCCGCTATGTCCTGGTCTTCGAGGAGGCGTTCGGCGCCCTGGTTGGCGAATTGCCTGGGATAAAAGGAGGTCTGCAATGACCATGGCGTGCCGTCAATGAACCGCTGCTGGTGCCGGCTGATAAGTCGCATTCCCTCGGGGACTCGCAGCCGGGCCGCGATCTCGCCGCCGGCGGTCTGGACCCGGACGTCGGGTTCGGATACGGCCGGGGTCCGGTGCTCCTCGCTCACCTCAGAGCGGTACGCTGCTCCCTCGCCGCCCCCCAGGCCCGTCACTTCGTCGGCGGAGAGGGTGGTAACCAGCGGATCCGGCCGCTTGGTGACGAAGGTGCCCTGCCCCGGTCTGGTTTCGACCAGCCCGAGGTTGATGAGCGACTTGATCGCGTCGCGGATGGTATTCCGGGACGCCCCGAACTCATCGGTCAGATCGCTCTCGGTCGGCAGCTTTTGGTCTGGGGGGTACACGCCTGATTCGATCTTGAACCGCAGACCGTCGGCGATCTGCCGATACTTCGGGTCAGCCATGGACTCTCCCGTTGAGCCGGACATCAGACGTGATGTGTATCTACCCGTCTCGGGACTGCGGACGGGTCCTATGCATGAGGCGTACCGGACGGCGCTTGGGATGAGATATCGCCCATGTTGTCTGGAGTGTCTGATACATCAGAGCCATACCAACCAGTGACCCCATCGGGCTGGAATCTACCACGTGGCGTCTTCGCCCATGTGAAGTTTTTTATTTCGTGATGCCGGCGTGTCGCGTGAGGTCGGCCAAAGTGAGCCGACCGGACCATCGCCGCTGGTCAGGGCGAGCGCAGTGGTGCGGCAAGGCAGGGTGCACTTCACGGATGCCGGGTCGACCGGGCCGGTCTGGCGGCGCGTGCCGCGCACCTGTGGGACGGCCGCCGTCCGCACGGCCGACATCGTTTCAGCGTGGCAGCGTGGTGCGTCCCACCGGGTTGATCTAGATGGATGGTCTGTTTGGATGGTTTAGCCCATACAGCACCGGTAATAAGACTGATATGGGAGGTAGGTATCTCTTGAGCAGCACCCTCCAGCCGTATGAAGTGCCGGCTCGTCGGGTTGGCGACGAGCGGTGCGCGGTACCACGTGTTGCCGAGAAGGATCAGGGCGATGGCCGGCCAGGCGGCGATCGTACCGGGAAGCGGGAGCGGTTCCTGCCGCATCTGGAGGTCACAGCCGAGGCCGGTTCCGCTCGCGCGGATGTGAAGCGGGTCAGCGGAGCGGGTGCCGCTGACGGAAGTACGGGAGGCCAGCGATGGCCAGTGTTGTCGAGCTAGTAGCCGTGGTCGTCATTGTGGTGTTCGTCATCGGCGCCGTGTTCGGGGTCATCTTCATCGTGGCGGCCGGAGTCAAGGCCGAAGAAAACGTGGCGCGTAAGCGGAGGGCTACCACGCTCCGTGACGAGCCCACCAGCAGCATGACGCGCGGAGTTCGCCGGCTGACGGGTGTCGGCCACGACTCCCAGAACTGAGGGCAGACCGAACGGTGGGGAGGCCGCCGTGAGTGAAGTGATAACCGCAGTCATCCTGATCGCTGTCATCTTCGTACTGGGAATCGCCTTCGGCTACCTGATGGCCATGTTCGCCGGCCGCAGGAAGTAGGCCTTGATCATGCAGGGGCGGCCAAGGCTCACAGCGTGCCTCACCACTCTCGTGCCGGGGGTGCCTGGCCTCGGCTCGGCGATAGTTCCGGGCCGGGGCCACGCCGTGCACCGCGCCATTGTGGTGGTGGACATCGTGGATTCGACCGATCCGATCCGGAGAAATGGTGACCGCCTGGTCATCCGTGACGCGATGTACGAGGCCCTGTCCGGCGCGTTCAGGTGGCCCGGCTGGCTGAAGTGCTACCGCGAGGACAGGGGCGACGGGGCGCTGGTCCTGGTCCCGCCCGGGGTGCCGAAGGACTGGCTGGTGACCAGCCTGCCTGAACGGCTGGAGGCGGCCCTGGCCCGTCACAACGCGGCCATGGCCCTGCAGGACGCCACTCGGGCCGCCGCCACGCAGCTCCGCCTGCGGGTGGCGGTCAACGCGGGTGAGGTCACCTTCGACCGGTACGGCGTGGTGGGCGCAGCCATCGACTACACCTTCCGGCTGGCCGACGCGCTCCCGCTGAAGACGGCCTTCGCCACTTCCCCTGACGTCTGCGCGCTGATCGTGTCGGACTGGTTCTATGACGATGTCGTGTTCCACCACCCGGACTCGCGGCCGGACAGCTATCAGCACATCGACTGCCGGGTTAAGCAGACGCCGGTGTCCGCCTGGATGCGCGTCCCCGTTCAGACGCTATCCCGAAAGGATCAGACCCTGACCCTGAAAGATACGGCCTAAGGTGCTCCCCTCGGAACCGGGCTCCAAGGCCCGGCATCGCGACGGAGAACACGCTCGGTGACGTCAGCGGCCTGATCGCGTCGCCAGCCGAGGTCACGACGGCGGACGTGGCTAAGGTGCCAGCGAGTGCCGGTTCGTTCGGCTGATGAAGCGCCGCTTGTACCGGATGGCGGGCCACGAGCGGGGCGGGGCATCTCGGCGGCGAATGTGCCCTGGCCTGGCCGGGGCTAAGCTCAGCATCGTGCACGATGACACGCTCGGTGATGCGCGCGGCGCGCGGCCGTTCCCGTGGCTGGCCGGCAGTGCGACCGGCATCGGTTCCATGCCCGGGACGGACCCGATGGAGGCGGCCCGGATCGTGGCGGGTGAGCTGCCGGACTTCCCCTACCTCCCCGAGCTGCCCAGCCGCGGGCCCGGCGCCGATCTGATCGGCCGGACGGCCGCCCTGCTGATCGACATGCCGGTGGAGACGACCACCGGCGGGTGGCGGATCGCGGAACGGCCGGGCCGCTACATGCAGGCTGCCCGCAGCATGATGTCGGCTGACCTCGACGCGATCGAGGAGGTCTTCTCCGGTTACGAGGGCCCGCTGAAGTTCAGCCTGTGCGGCCCGTGGACGCTGGCCGCCACCATCGAGCTGGCCCGCACGCTGAATCCGGTCCTCTCCGACGGCGGCGCGGTCGCCGACCTCACCGTGTCGCTGGCCGAGGCGACGGCCGCGCAGGTCGCGGAGATGGCCAAGCGGGTACCCGGCGCCGACCTGGTGGTTCAGTTCGACGAGCCGGCGCTGGCCGCGGTGGCCCGCGGCGAGATCCCCACCGCCAGCGGGCTGTCCCGGCTGGCCGCCGTCGACGCGCCGGTAATGTCCGACCGGCTGGGTACCGTGGTGGGCGCGGCCGGGCGGTACTCCGTCGTGCATTGCTGCGCGAACGAGGTCCCGTTCGGCATCATCTGGGCGGCGAGGCCAAATGCGATCGCCTTCGACCTGAGCCTGCTGCGGCGGGAAGAGGCAGACAGCGTCGCCGAGATGGCCGACGCGGGCGCGGGCATCCTGGCCGGTGCGGTGCCCGCCATACCGCCGGTAGCCCAGCGGGAGGAGCCGGTCAGGACCACGCAGCGGGTGCTGCGGTTCTGGCGGCGGCTCGGCATGGCGCCGGAGGACTGCGCGCAGCAGGTCGTCGTCACCCCGTCCTGCGGCCTGGCCGGCGTGCCGCCCGCGCGGGTGACCGAGCTGCTGGCGCACTGCCGGGAGGCGGCGAGAATGGTCGCTGAGCTGGCCGAAGAGAGCGAGGACACGGAGGGCTGGGCATGAGCGAGCGGGCGGGCTGCAAAGCGCTCTGGACGCGAGCGGGAGACACCGCATGAGCCAGCCCGGGGGTGCCGGGCCGGAGGATCCGATCGAGATGCCCGTCGACGCGCGGCAGCGGCACGCCGAACTGAGCGCGCGGATCACCGAGGCCCGGCACCGGTACTACGTGCTGGATGCGCCGACGATCTCGGACGCCGAGTTCGACACGCTGATGCGCGAGCTGGAAGGCCTGGAGGAGAGCTTCCCCGAGCTGCGTACCCCCGATTCGCCGACGCAGCAGGTCGGCGGGGCGGTCTCCACGCTGTTCACGCCGGTGGAGCACCTGCAGCGGCTGCTCAGCCTGGATAACTCGTTCTCCGCCGGCGAGCTCGACGCCTGGGCCGACCGGGCGGCGCGCGGCGGCGGCACCGGGCCGTACCTGTGCGAGCTGAAGATCGACGGGCTGGCCATCGCGCTGGTCTACCGGAACGGCCGGCTGACCCGGGGCGCGACCCGTGGCGACGGGCGCACCGGTGAGGACGTCACGCCGAACATCCGGACCATCGATTCCGTCCCGGCCACGCTCAAAGGCACCGGTTACCCGGAGACGCTGGAGGTGCGGGGCGAGGTGTTCCTGCCGGTGGCGGCGTTCGAGGAGCTGAACGCGAGCCTGATCGAGGCGGGGAAGCCGGCCTTCGCCAACCCGCGCAACTCGGGAGCTGGCTCACTGCGGCAGAAGGACCCACGGGTCACCGCGAGCCGCGCGCTCGACGTGATCATGCACGGCGTCGGCCGGGTCGAGGGCTTTCCTGAGGGGGAGGGGCCGCCGGAGACCCAGTCCGGCTGGTACGAGCGGATGCGCGGCTGGGGCCTCCCGGTCAGCGACCGCTTCCGGGTCGTGCCGGACCTGGCCGCCGTGCACGAGTACATCGGCTACTACAACGAGCACCGGCACGACCCGCCGTACGAGATCGACGGGGTCGTGGTCAAGATCGACCGGCTGGACCAGCAGCGGGCGCTCGGCGCCACGTCGCGGGCGCCGCGGTGGGCGATGGCCTACAAGTACCCGCCGGAGGAGGTCACCACCAAGCTGCTCGACATCCGCGTCAACGTGGGCCGCACCGGGCGGGTGACCCCGTTCGCGGTGATGGAGCCGGCCAAGGTGAGCGGCTCGACCGTGGAGCTCGCCACGTTGCACAACGCCGACGAGCTCAAGCGCAAGGGCGTCCTGATCGGTGACACGGTGGTGCTGCGCAAGGCGGGTGACGTTATACCGGAAGTCGTCGCGCCGGTGGCGGACCTGCGGACCGGGGACGAGCGGGAGTTCCAGTTCCCCGCGCACTGCCCGGAGTGCGGGACCAGGCTGACCAGGGAGGACGGCGGCGTCGACTGGCGCTGCCCGAACGCGCGGTCATGTCCGGCCCAGCTCCGTGAGCGGCTCTTCCACCTGGCGGGCCGGGGCGCCTTCGATATCGAGGTGCTCGGCTACGAGGCGGTGACCGCGCTGCTCGACGACCACCTGGTCACCGACGAGGGCGACCTGTTCGCGCTGACCGAGGAGAAGCTCGCGACCTCGCCGTTCTTCGTCAACAAGCAGGGCACGCTGAAGATCAACGCGCACCGGCTGCTGGCCAACCTCGAGGTGGCCCGGCAGCGGCCGCTCTGGCGGGTCCTGGTCGCGCTGTCCATCCGGCACGTTGGGCCGACCGCGGCGCGCGCGCTGGCCACCGAGTTCGGCTCGCTGGACGTGATCGCCTCGGCCAGCGCCGGCCAGCTCGCGGCGGTGGACGGGGTGGGCCCGACCATCGCGGCGTCCGTCGCCGACTGGTTCGGCGTGGACTGGCACGCCGCGATCGTGGACAAGTGGCGCGCGGCCGGGGTCCGGATGGCCGAGGAAGGCTTCGACGGCAGTCGCCCCGCGCCCCGGCTGCTGGCCGGGGTCACGGTCGTGATCACCGGATCGCTGGCGGAGTTCAGCCGGGACGAGGCGGCGGAGGCGGTACGCGTTGCGGGCGGCAAGGTCACCGGGTCGGTGTCGAAGAAGACTGATTTCGTGGTGGCGGGGGAGAACCCCGGCTCCAAGTACGACAAGGCGGTCGAGGTCGGTGTCCCCGTCCTCGATGAGCCCGCTTTCCGCCTCCTGCTCACCGGGGGCCCGGCCGCCGTCCGCCCCGGGCCCGCTGCCGAGGAGGCCGGCGCGGAAGAGGTCACCGGAGAGGGCGCCGCCGGGGAGTAGCCCCCTGCGATCCGCCGCGCAGGAATCCAGGCGTTCCTTTTACACGTAGAGGTGCCATCACGTGTATCCCCGTACACGTAGAGGTGCCATCGCGTACATGGGAAAAGCGGCTGGGGGCAGAGTTGGAGCGCCCGCTCGGGGCCCGGAGCAAAGTTGGCGGCCCAGAGCGGGGTAGCCGACCCGTAATTGGGTCGGGGCGGGGTCCGGGGGCTTCTAGGATGGCGTGCATGTCCATTACCCGCGACGAGGTCGCCCATCTGGCCAGGCTGTCGAGGCTCGCCCTCGGCCAGGAGGAGCTGGATCACCTCGCGCCCCAGCTTGACCAGATCATCTCGGCGGTCGCCCGGGTCCAGGAGGTCGCCGCCGAGGGGATCCCGCCGACCTCGCACGCCCTGCCGCTCACCAACGTGTTCCGCGAGGACGAGATCGTCCCGTGCCTGCCCGCCGATGTGGTGCTCAGCGAGGCGCCGGCCGTGGAGCAGCAGCGGTTCAAGGTGCCCCGGATCCTGGCGGAGGACTGACGCATGAGCGAGCTCACCACGATGACGGCGGCGGACCTGTCCGCCGCGTTGCGGAGCAAGGACGTCTCGGCCACGGAGGTCACTCAGGCGCACCTCGACCGGATCGCGGAGGTCGACGGCCGCGTGCATGCGTTCCTGCACGTGGCGGCGGAGGAGGCCCTCGCCGCGGCCGAACAGGTGGACTCCCGGCGTGCGGCCGGCGCGGAGCTGGGCCCGCTGGCCGGGGTCCCGGTCGCGCTGAAGGACGTCTTCACCACCATCGACATGCCGACGACGGCCGGGTCCCGCATCCTGAACCAGTGGCGGCCGCCGTACGACGCGACGATCACCACCCGGCTGCGCCGCGCCGGGGCCATCATCCTGGGCAAGACCAACATGGACGAGTTCGCTATGGGCTCTTCCACCGAGAACTCCGCGTTCGGCCCGACC
>Ga0116134_1000725_pt1 | contig 16964 bp, 14 predicted proteins | sample June2015DPH_19_5_FD_89737 | JGI IMG/M metagenome (GOLD analysis project Ga0116134, IMG submission 89737) | Peatland microbial communities from SPRUCE experiment site at the Marcell Experimental Forest, Minnesota, USA - June2015DPH_19_40 | ecosystem: Environmental > Terrestrial > Soil > Wetlands... | reverse complement strand
CCGCCGGCTCCGGAAGCGCAGGCGATCGTGGACTTTTACCACGATAGCCGCTCCGCGTATGTGCCCGTCGAGGAGCTGATCGTGCCGCGGCACGACACGCAGACCCACGCCCTGCACGTCAAGCGAGTCTTGGAACACGTGGATGTGCTGGGCATTTCTTCCAAGCGGTACAAGGTCGTTTTGGACAGCGTCAATGGGGCCGGCTGCGTTTCCACCGCCACGCTGCTCAGCAAGCTGGGGTGTCAGCTCGTTCATCTCAACGGCTCTCCCGACGGCCGGTTTCCGCATGAGCCGGAGCCGACTGAAAAAAATCTCGCGTCTTTGACCGACGACGTTCGGCGGCATCACGCCGCGGTGGGATTCGCACAGGACCCGGATGCCGATCGGCTGGCCATCGTTGACGAGGCCGGAACCTACATCGGCGAGGAATATTCGCTGGCGCTGTGCGCCAAATGGATCCTGTCGCGCCGGCCCGGGGTGACGGTGACCAATTTGTCCTCCAGCCGCATGCTGGACGACATCGCCGCCGCCTGCAACAGCCAAGTGATCCGCACCCCCGTTGGCGAGGCAAATGTCGTCCAGGCAATGGTTGCCCATAACGCGGTGATCGGCGGCGAAGGCAACGGCGGGGTGATCGACCCGCGAATCGTTTCCGGCCGCGACAGCCTCGTCGGGATGGCTTACGTTCTCCAACTGATGGCCGCGACCAACCTCTCCATCAGCCAGCTTGTCGCCCAGATTCCGCGCTACCAAATCGTCAAAACCAAGTTCCCATGCCGGCGTGAAGAGGCGAATCGCGTGGTCGCCGCCCTGAAGAGCCGATTTGCTTCCGAGAGAATCGACGCTCAGGATGGCATCCGCATCGATTGGCCGCGGGCTTGGCTGCATGCCCGGCCCAGTAATACCGAGCCGATCATGCGGATTATTGCTGAAGCTCCGGACCGTCCCACGGCCGAAAATTTGATTGCCGACGCTCAGTCGGTAGTACAAGAAACGCTCGAGCATCCCCAGTTGCACAAAACGTCGCCGCCCGGTTAATTTGACACCCCTGTTGAGACGAAAATAAAAAACAAAACCGGGCTGCTCTCCCTCTCCATGAAAGGTCTGCCAATATGTTTTTTGCTTCGCCCCTAAAACGGCGTTCGCTTGCTCACCTTGTCGGCGCCACCCTCCTGCTGGCGCTATTTTCTCCAACCCTGACGCTGGCCGGCGATGTCAGCCTGAAAATTCCCGACCTCAACAAGGCGAGATTCTTCAATAATTCCATCGGCGGCCAAACCCTGCTGACCTGGGGCATGGCGATCTGCGGGCTGGGGTTCCTTTTTGGTCTGGTCATTTACCGCAGGCTTCAGGCGTTGCCCGTGCACTCGTCGATGCGCGAGGTTTCCGAAACGATTTACGCAACCTGCAAAACGTATCTGAAAACGCAGCTTAAATTCATCCTGCTCCTGGAAGTGTTCATCGGCGCGATCCTGATAATTTATTTCGGCTGGCTCGCGACCGACGAAGCGGGCAAACACTACACGCCGCTGGAAGTCGGCATCATTCTCCTGTTCAGCCTCGTGGGGATCGCCGGCAGCGTCTCGGTCGCGTGGTTCGGAATCCGCATCAACACCTTCGCCAACAGCCGAACCGCCCTGGCTTCTCTCGCCGGCAAGCCGTATCCCGTTTATGCCATTCCGATCCAGGCGGGCATGAGCGTCGGCATGGTTTTGATCAGCGTCGAGCTGGTCATGATGTTGGTCATCCTGCTGTTTATTCCGCGTAATTACGCCGGTCCGTGCTTCATTGGTTTCGCGGTTGGCGAATCGCTCGGGGCCGCGGCCCTGCGCGTCGCCGGCGGGATCTTCACCAAGATCGCCGACATCGGAGCCGACCTTATGAAGATCGTCTTCAACGTGAAGGAAGACGACGCCCGCAACCCCGGCGTGATCGCCGACTGCACCGGCGACAACGCCGGCGACAGCGTCGGACCCACCGCCGACGGGTTCGAAACCTACGGCGTGACCGGCGTCGCGCTCATCACCTTCATCCTTCTCGCCTGCTCCGAGGCGATTCAATCCCAACTCCTGGTTTGGATCTTCGCGATGCGCCTGGTGATGCTCCTGACCAGCGGCGTGGCGTACCTTCTCAATGGGACCATCGCCCGCGCAAAATATCTCCATGCGGATGAAATGAATTTCGAAGCGCCCCTCACCGGCCTGATTTTCCTGACCAGCATCATCTCGATCGGAACGACGTACCTGGCCAGCTATTTCCTGCTCAAGGGCAACCCGTCGATCAACCCGACGATCTGGTGGAAACTGTCCACGATCATCACCTGCGGCACGGCGGCCGGCGCGCTGATCCCCGAATTCACGAAAATCTTCACCAGCACCAACAGCCGGCATGTTCGCGAGATCGTCGATGCCAGCCGCGAAGGCGGGGCATCGCTCAACATCCTCAGCGGGCTGGTGGCGGGGGATTTCTCGGCGTTTTGGATGGGGGGCCTGATCGCCGGCCTGATGGCCATCGCCTATGCGGTCGCATCCTGGGGAGGCGCCGCGGGCGTGGAATCGCTGCTCAATACCGGCGCCGGGGCCGCCGTTGCCGTCTTCGCATTCGGTCTCGTTGCCTTCGGATTTCTCGGCATGGGGCCGGTGACAATCGCCGTTGACAGCTACGGTCCCGTCACCGACAACGCCCAGAGCGTTTACGAGCTGAGCCTGATTGAAACCCTTCCCAATATCAGGTCCGAATTGAAGCGCGATTACAACATCGACGTCGATTTCGAGCACTCCAAGCTGCTGCTGGAGAAAAACGACGGGGCCGGCAACACGTTCAAGGCCACCGCCAAGCCGGTCCTCATCGGAACGGCCGTCGTCGGCGCAACCACGCTGATCTTTTCCATCATCATGATGCTGACGAGCGGCCTGACCAATACCGCGGCGATTGCAAATCTCTCCATCCTCCATGCACCGTTTCTGCTCGGCTTGATCGTCGGCGGAGCGGAAATTTATTGGTTCACCGGCGCCAGCATGCAGGCCGTCGTCACCGGCGCTTACCGCGCCGTCGAATTCATCAAACGCAACATGAAGCTCGAAGGCGCCGCCAAGGCCTCCACGGAAGATTCAAAGAAAGTCGTTGAAATCTGCACGCGATATGCCCAGGCGGGAATGCTCAACATCTTCCTCGCCGTCTTCTTCCTGACCCTCGGCTTCGCCTGCATCGAACCGTTTTTCTTCATCGGGTTCCTCATCTCCATGGCCACCTTCGGACTCTTCCAGGCCATCTTCATGGCCAATGCGGGCGGCGCATGGGATAACGCCAAGAAAGTGGTGGAGGTTGAGTTTCGCCAGAAGGGGACAGCACTTCACGCCGCGACCGTTGTCGGCGACACCGTCGGCGATCCGTTCAAGGACACCAGTTCCGTTGCGATGAATCCGATCATCAAGTTCACGACTCTGTTCGGATTGCTGGCCGTCGAGTTGGCAGTGAAGCTGAAGCCCACGACCAAGTTGATTCTGGCGGTGGTGTTTCTGACCATCGCGCTATCGTTCGTGTATCGCTCGTTCTACGGCATGCGAATCCGCAGCGGCTCGCCGGCAAAAGCCGAGCACGAACCGGCGCCAGGCGCCCAGCCGGCCAATCAACTGAGCTGAGCATTTCAAGCACGACGGCACGGCCTGCTGACTTCAGTCGGCAGGTCTCCCAACCGGCCAAAATTGCCCTGCTTACGCGTCGGGTCCGAATAACTCGCCGTTTTTTGGACCGCAGGATTTGGTTCGTCGCCGGCCATATCGCATGTCATTGGCAACAGGAGAAGCCAATGAAAATCGAGCGGCCCAAGGAGCCGGTGAAGCCGAAAGCAACCAAGATCCTCCGGGACGAGTTTGCGCCTCGGGCCGAGCCGGTGAAGATTGTGCAGCAAACCAACTGCCCCTGCGATCCGTTTGACGAGATTCTTGAGGCTTATGCGCGCAACCCCGAGCGATGGGACGGCCTGGAATAAACGATTGCCCAAAAAGCCTACCCCAACGACCCCTTCGTGCTGGGCACGTCGGGATTGCGCGGATCCAACGTCACCGCCTGCCGCAGCGCCTTGGCCGTCGCCTTGAAAATCGACTCGGCAATGTGGTGATTGTTCGTCCCGTATGCCACGTTGATGTGTAGGTTCAGTTTCCCGTTGATCGCCATCGCTTTGAAGAATTCCTCGACCAATTCAACCGGGAAAGTTCCGATCGTGCCGCCGGCATATGTCGCGTTGTAAACGAACGCCGGCCGGCCCGACAGGTCGATCGCCACCTGCGCCAGCGTTTCGTCCATCGGCACGATCGCCCAGCCATATCGCCGGATTCCGCGCTTCTCGCCCAGGGCCTTGTCCAGCGCCTGACCCAACACGATGCCCACATCCTCCACCGTATGATGCGCGTCAACCTGCAAATCGCCCTCGGCGTGGAGCGTCAGATCGATCAAGCTGTGCCGACCGAGCAGATCGAGCATGTGATCGAAAAACCCCACGCCGGTCTCGGCCGACGTCTTGCCCGTGCCGTCGAGGTTGATGGAGAGTTTGACCTTGGTCTCTTTGGTTTGCCGGGATATTTCCGCCGTCCGATCCATATGAGCGCCAATTCTCCGCACAAAAGAATCGAAATGCAACGCCGCCCCGACGCCGAGAATCTCTCGATCCCCCATTTAACCCCCGGTGATTCACCGGGGGCTCCGGGGGAGAATTCTCACGCCGCCTTCCCCGCGGCGCTCAGCATCTTCACCCCGGCGAGCAGCGCATTGTTCTCGTGGCTCTGGCCGATCGTGATGCGAATTTTGTCCTGCAAACCCGGCAAATCGAAATAGCGCACCAAAATCCCCTGCTGCTTCAGGCCCAGATACATCTCCTTGCCCCGGCCGGTCGGGACCGCCGCGAGGATGAAATTCGCCTGGCTCGGCAGCACCGTCCACCCAAGCTGCGTCAGCTCGCTGCTCAACCGCGTCCGCTCGGATTTGATGTTTTCCCAGGTGCTCCTGGCATAAGCCTGATCTTCGATCGCGGCCGTGGCGGCGATGATCGACAACGCATCGCAGTTATAGCTGTCCTTCACCTTCATCATTTGCGCGATCACCGTCGGCTGGGCGATCGCATAGCCAAAGCGAAGTCCCGCCAGCGAATATGCCTTGCTCAGCGTCCGCGTGATCAGGAGGTTGGGAAATTGCTGAACCAGGGCCACGCAATTGTCGTCGGAGAAATCGGCGTAGGCTTCATCCACCAGAATCAGCGCGGAAAAACTCCGCGCCAGTTCAGCAACTTTCAGCGGTGAAACGAATGTGCCGCTGGGGGCGTTGGGGTTGGCCAGATAAATCGCCTGGGCGCCGCTGCCGGCCAGGGCCTCGATCGGCAGCGCCCAATCCCGTTCCCACGGAATCGCCATCGCCTTGGCGTCTTGCAGCCGGGCCAGCACCGGATACAGCGAGTAGCTCGGATCGGGAAACGCCAGCGTGCCGCCCGGCGGAACGAAGCATCGCGTCGCGATCGTCAGGATATCGTCGCTGCCGTTGCCGGCGATGATGTGCTCGCGAGTCAGCCCGTGCAGCTTGGCGGCCGCGTCGCGAAACGCATCGGCCGTTGGATTCGGATATCGCCGCAGCGTTTCCGCGCTGATTCCGGCGATCGCCTGCATGACGCGATCGCTCGGCTGATACGGATTCTCGTTGGTGTTCAGTTTAACGACGCGCTCCCCCGCCGCCGGCTGTTCGCCCGGCTCGTATCCCTCCATCTCACGCACGCATGTCCGCACCAATTGGGGAGCCATGGGGGGAATTATAAGCGACGGAGACGAAGAGACAAAGTGTTGGAGAGACGAAGAGACAAAGAGACGCCAGAGACGAAGTGCGCGCGGATATTCACTTCGTCTCTTCCACGCGCACTTCCACGCTGCGCGCATGCCCCTCCAGCCCTTCGGCCTGTGCCATCGCCACGATCGCGCCGGCATCGGCGCGCAGTCCCGCCGCTTCGTACCGCTCAACGCTGGATCGCTTGAGAAATTCGTACACGCTGATCCCGCTGGAGAAACGCGCCGTCGTGTTGGTCGGCAGGCAGTGACTCGGGCCGGCGACATAGTCTCCGGCGGCGACGGCTGAATATGGGCCTACGAATATCGCCCCGGCATTCCGCAGCTTTTTTCCCACCGCCTGATCGTCGCGCGTTTGCACGCTCACGTGCTCGGCCGCGAAGCGGTCGGCCAGCAAGATCAGTTGATCCATCGATTCGCCGATGATGATCGCGCTGTGATTTTTCAGGGCCTTTTCGGCCGCGGCGCGGCGGGGCAGAGTAGATACCTGCTTTTCGACCTCGCGGCGAACGGTCTCGGCCAATGATTTGCTGGTCGTCAATAGAAAACTGCTTCCCGGATCGTGCTCGGCCTGGGCGAGCAGATCGGCCGCGATGAATTCCGGTTTGCCGGAATCGTCCGCAATCGTGAGAATTTCGCTCGGACCAAGGAACCCGTCGATTCCCACGCACCCGGCCAGCGCCCGCTTGGCGAGTTGAACGTAAACGTTTCCGGGACCGACGATTTTGTCCACCCGTGGAATGGTGGCCGTGCCGAAGGCCATGGCCGCGATCGCCGCCGCCCCGCCGGCGCGATAGACATCCGTCAGCTTCAGCTCGTGACATGCCGCCAGCACCAGATCGCTGCGACCATATTTGCTCGGCGGCGTGCAGACGACGATCCGGCTGACGCCGGCTACCTGGGCCGGAACCGCCAGCATGATCAGGCTCGACGGATACGCCGCCTTCCCGCCCGGGAAGTAAAGTCCGGCCGATTCCAGCGGCGTAAATCGCAAACCCAATTCGACGCCCGGCCTCCGCAGCGGCGGCGGGTCCTTCGGCATGACATGCGTTTGATATTCGCGCACCTGCGCGATGGACCGTCGAATCGCCGCCGACTGATGCCCCGGCACTCGCCCCGCCGCTTCCGCCATCTCTTTTTGCGTGACGCGAATCTGCGAAGCCGAGAACTCCGGATCGTCGAACTCCCGGCAACTGGCCACGAGGGCCTCATCGCCGCGCTTGGCGACATCCTCCAGAATTTTCTGCACCGACGCGACCTGTTTCGCGCGCTCGCCGCCGCCGACCGCCAGGGCCACGGGATCCAGCGCAAGCTCATGCAGCAGCGAATCCACCCGATTCGCATCCTTGGCAATATTCAGATTCAGAATCGGAATCATGGGTAGGATTCCAGCCGCAAATGGACTACCTGATTTTCGTTACCCGGCTCTTTTGGCGGGCAGACGTCCCGGATGGGCGGGGCGAGGTGGGGGCGAGGACACGCGGCGCCCGTCGCGTCGGGCCTGATCGGTTTTGCGGTCCAGGTCATCACACATTGCTTTAATATCGTGACCGAATCGGGCGGAATATTTCTGCCGCTCTCTTCGCACTTCGGCGACGATTGGATCATTTTTCATGGCCGCTCCATTAACTGCTCCGGGGTTACGATCCGAGGAGCCGAATATCCACAACTCTTGCAGGTGCGCTCAATTCTATCCGCCAGCGCGGCATTGGCCAAGTGGCGACAGTTCCATGTCAGGAGAAATGACATGCGGTGCACGGCTGCAATCGCCATGTGAACGGCATCGGCACGTGCTCGGGGCGGCAGGCGAAGGGACGCCGCAAGTTGTCCGGCCAGCTCGGGAATCTCCGAGGTCATTGCCAGAAGAGGGATGCCGTTCAGCGCCTTGAGCCGTTCCGCCGCCGCCGTTTTATTACCGCCGGCGGCCTCCTGCATAACGAGTTGAGAGATGTAGAGATCGAACCGCTGACGCTCCTTTGTCCACCATTGCCGAGTTAAGACTTCGTGCGAGAACCGCATTGCGTCCCCGCTCTGACGGGCCGTCAGATAGCTAACGATCGTGGTTTCGACGTACAGGGTCTGCTTCATCTTTAGAAGCTCTTATTCTGTCACCCAACACGCCGCGACGTGCCCGGGCTTGCCATTCTTGGCTTCCAGCGGCGGAGTTTGAATGGCGCATTTGCTCAGGACGCGAAATGTTTCGCCGCCGCTATCCACTTCGGTGACGCCGCCAAAATCCAGCACGCGCAAAGAGATCGTTCCACCCAGACCGCGCTGGACCACCGAAACCGTTGCGCTCGGATCGGCCGCGCCTTTCGCGGCCGCCTCACGCGTCAGTTGGCATCGCGGATGGAACGGGCATCCCCCAGGCGGATCGGCCGGCGAGGGAACTTCCCCGCCGAGGACGATTCGGTCGCGCTTTCGGCGCGGGTCCGGCTCGGGGACCGCTGACAACAATGCGGTTGTGTACGGATGCTTGGGATTGGCATACAACTCGCGCGCATCGGCTTTTTCCACGATTCGGCCCAGATACATCACCGCAACCTCGTCGGAGAAATGTTCCACCACCGCCAAATTGTGGGCGATGAACAGATACGCCATATTTCGCTCGGCCCGCAGATCGGCCAGAAGATTCAATATCTGGCTCTGAATGGAAACGTCCAGCGCCGACACCGGCTCGTCGCAGACGATGAAATCCGGGGAAAGCGCGATCGCCCGGGCGATGCCGATCCTTTGCCTCTGGCCGCCGGAGAATTCATGCGGATATTTGCCGGCATCGTTTTCATCCAGGCCCACGCGCTGGAGCAGCGACGCGACCCGCTTTCGCTTTTCTTCGCCGCGGGCAATTCCGTGGACTTCGATCGGCTCGCCGATGATGTTGCCGACTCGCATGCGAGGGTTGAGGCTGCCGATGGGGTCCTGGAAAATAATCTGCATCCGGCTTCGCAGGCGTCGGAGTTTCTCCCCGCGGTAGGCCAGGAAATCCTCGCCCTTGTACGCAATAGCGCCCGAAGTGGGCGGGATGAGCCGCAGGATCGAGCGGCCGACGGTGGTCTTGCCGCATCCCGATTCGCCAACGAGCCCCAGAGTTTTGCCCGCCTGGATATCGAAGCTGACGCCATCGACGGCCTTGATCCATCCCACGGTGCGCGACAGAACGCCACGCTTGATCGGGAAATACGTTTTCAAATCGCGCACTTGCAAAAGCGGGGTGTCCTGGCTCATCGGGACACCTCGGCTCGGCGTGAATCCGTGTTCGGCGGCGTGATGGGCTTGGCGGCGAAATCCTCGATCTTGTGGCACGCCGCCCAATGCCGCGGGGCAATCTCGCGCAGCGCCGGCTCCTGTTCGGCGCACAGCGCATCGCCATTCATCCGCGGGCATCTTGGATGGAATTTGCACCCCGACGGAAATCGCCGCGGGCTGGGGACTGAGCCCGCGATCGTTTGCAGCCGATCCTGCACATGCCCCAATCTCGGGATCGCCCGGAACAGCCCCTCGGTGTACGGATGTTTCGGCAAATCGAAGAGATCGTCCACGGCCGCGCATTCCACTACCCGGCTGGCATACATGACGGCCACGGCGTCGGCGTTTTCGGCCACCACCCCCAGATCGTGGGTGATCAGCATCACCGCCATCCCGCGCTCGTGCTGAAGTTCCCGCAGCAATTCCAGGATCTGAGCCTGGATCGTCACATCCAGGGCGGTGGTCGGCTCATCGGCGATGAGCAGTTTTGGCCGGCATGACAAGGCCATCGCGATCATGATTCGCTGCCGCATCCCGCCGGAAAGACGGTGCGGATATTCGTGCAGTCGTTTGTGCGGATCGGCGATCCCGACATCGTGCATCGATTGCTCGGCGATTTCGTACGCCTGTTTCGTGCCGACTTTTTGATGGAGCTGGACCGCTTCGACGATCTGCTCCCCCACCGTGAAGACGGGATTGAGCGAAGTCATCGGCTCCTGAAAGATCATCGCGATGTCTTTTCCGCGGACGGCCTGCATCTGTTTTTCCGAGCGGGGAAGCAAGTCCTTGCCCTCGAACAGAATCTGGCCGCCGAGCACTTTTCCCGGCGGGCTGGGGATCAGGCGAAGAATCGACAGCGCGGTGACACTCTTTCCGCATCCGCTTTCGCCGACGAGAGCGACCGTCTGGCCAGGATAAATGGAAAGCGAGACATCCTGCACGGGCCGGATTTGGCCGCCTTCGGTGTCAAACGCGACGGTCAGGTTGCGAAGTTCCAGGAGCGGCTGGGGCATCATTTCACTCCGTGCAATTTCGGGTCCAGCGCATCCCTCAGCGCATCACCCAGCACGTTCAGGGCCAGCGACAGCACCAAAATCGCCAGTGTCGCCGCCGTCAATTCCCACCAGACCCCGCGGAGCAATTCCAGCTTGGAATCATCGATCATTCTGCCCCAGCTTGGCCTGCTGGTGATGCCGAGGCCGAGAAACGCCAGGATCGTTTCCGCCTGCACGTAGGCCACGGAACTGAGGCTGAACGTGATCAGGATAATGTGGAACGTATTGGGAAGAACGTGACGAAAGAGGATTCGCGACCGGCGCAATCCCAAAGCCCGGGCGGCGACGACGAAATCGAGATCGCGCAGCTTGATGACCTCTCCGCGAATCAGGCGGCAAAGCCCGACCCAATCGGTCAGTCCCAGTGCGAGGATGACCGTGCTCGATCCGCCGAAGAATTGGGCGATGCGCGACTGCACGGAGCCGGCGTTCATGGTCTGGATATTCTGCAGCACGTACGCCATGGCGATGACCAGCAGCAGCCAGGGAATGCTGCTGACCGTGGAGTACAGCCAGGTGATCAAGTCGTCCACCCAGCCGCCGAAGTACCCCGCGAGCAGGCCAAGGACTGAGCCGATCGAGATGCTGATGGCGCAAGTGCAGACCATGATCAGCAGGGCCAATCTGGTTCCGTAGAGGAGACGCCAGAAGACGCTTCGGCCCTCGAAATCCAGCCCGAACCAGCGTTCAGGGGCGACCGCTCTGCTTCCGTCATCCAGCGTTCGCCAGAACGAAGGGGGAGCATAGGTTTTGTCCGCGGAATATGGTTGATCGATCCTGGCCACGACGAACGGCGTAAAGCTGAACAGACCGACCGCCACATAAATCCCCACGACGATCAGGCTCGCCAGGGAGAGCCGATTCCCGAGCAGCCGGCGCCAGGCCTGGCGTCCGATGGACTGCGGCGCGGCTGACGGCCGCGCCGGGGAATCGCCGGTAATTTCGGCCGCGGAAGTCATTTCAGCGTCACCCTGGGATCCACGAGCGTGTAAAGAATATCCGTCACGATCAGCATGACGAGGTAGATGAGCGACGTGACGTAAACGATGAACATCACGACGGGCTGGTCCTGGGCGTGAATGGAATCGACCAGCAACGCGCCGAAGCCGGGAATCTGAAAGAGCTGTTCCAGGATCAGCGATCCGGTAAACAGCAGCGGAAGCACCACGACGGTGTTGGTCAACACCGGGATCAGGACATTGCCGAAGACGTGGGTGAAAAGGACCTCGCGCCCGGCGACGCCCTTGGCGCGGGCGGTCCGCACATAGTCGGCATTGATCTCTTCGAGGACAATCGTGCGGTAGAACCGCACGCCCCCGCCGACCCCACCGATGATGCTGACGATGATCGGCAGCGCGGCGAAATGAAGGGCGTAGAAGAATCCCTGGCTCCACCCCGCGACGGGGAACCACTTCAGCCAGCCCCCGAAAACCCATTGCGCCGCAAGATAAAGGCTGATGATGGGAACGCTCATTCCGAGAACGGCGGTGACGGTGAGACCGTAATCGAGAAGGGTCCCCCGCCGCGACGCGATGAGCAGCGCGAGGGCCAGTTGCAGGCCCAATTCGATGAAGAACGCGGGAACTTGAATGGCCAGCGAGACCGGCGCCTTGCGCGCCAGCAGGCCCCAGACGGATTCCTGGTATCGGAACGAATGGGCGAATTGGAAGGTCAGGATGTTGACGAACTCCCGCCATTTGGGGACGTCGGTGCCGAGCTGGTGGCGGATGGCCTGGAGCTGCTCGGCGCTCTTGAATTTGCCGGCGTACACCACCGCCGGGTCGGGCGCGATGACGCAGAAGAGCAGGAACGTCAGCGCGACAATCCCGATCAGAATAGGAATCGACAGCAGCACTTTACGTACGACGTATGCCCACATCGGCGGCCTTACCGTCCTTCCAGCCTCTTGCGGCGAAGCGCGTAATCGAGCGAAACATACTGCCGGTAACCGTAGCCGTAATCCATGCTATGCAATCCGCCCAGCCAATCGTAGTGCAAGGCGTACGAAGTGGGATAGAACTCGATCAGCCAGGGGCAATCGTTCATGACGACTTCTTCCATTTGCACGTAGAGCCGGCGTCGTTCGGGACCATCCGGCAGGATGGCGGCGCGGTCGTAAAGCTGGTCGAACGCTGGATTCACATAGGCGGATGAATTGACGCCCATGGCCGGCGCGTTTTTCCCGTAGAACATCTGGAGGAAATCCTGCTCGTCCGGATAATCCGCCACCCACCCGGCGTCGAACAATTGCGTTTGCCGGTTGTCCACCATTTCGTTCAATCGCGCAAAATCGCGGTACTCCGGCTGCACGCTCAGGCCGATCTGACTCATCTGCAACGCGAAATTTTCCGCCATTTGCCGGCTCAATGTTTCCGAATCGCGCATGAGAATGCGCAGCGGCGGGATGGGTCCGCCGTTGATCTTCTCGGCCTCTTTCATCGCTTTCCTGGCCGCGGCAAGGTTGAATTGCGTGTATGGGTTCACCTGGCTCGGGTCGTAGGTCACAAATCCCGGCGGAATCGGCCCGATCGCCGGGAAGCCCCGTCCGTTCCAGAAATTCTCGATGTAGGACTCCCGGTCGAACGCCATGGACATCGCCTGTCGCAACGGCCGGTTCGGGCCCACTATCGGATCCTCCATGTTGAATCCGATGTACTCGGTCACGGGCAACGGACTCTTGCTCAGAATCACGCCTTTCTCCCGGAGATCGTCGCTCAAACGCCCGGTTTGCAATTGAATGGCCTGACCGAACGATTCCTTGGGAATTATCGCCGCGTCAAAAAGGCCCTGCGTGAATAAAATCCATGGGGGAAGGGTTTCGGTGAAATAGTCATATTCCATCCGCTTGATGCGCGGGAGTCTTTCCGATTCCGCAACCTCCGCGCCGCCATCCACGTCGGGCTTGCCACGGTAGATAGGATTGGCCTCCAGGACGATCCGCTGATCGGGCAGGTTTTCCTTCAAGTAATACGCGCCGGTCCCCACCGGATGAAGCCGGAAATCCCGTTTCCAATAGTTCACGGCGTCGCGCGACACGATGGAGGTCCAGCTCGCAGCCAGATTGTAAATCATCTGCGGATTCGGCTTCGGCATCACCAGGCGGATCGTGTGGTCGTCCAGAATCTGAAACCCCTTTACCGGGCGGTCCCAATCGAGTCTGGCGTCGGGCGCGGTCTTGGTATAATTCCACCAATCCTCGATGCCGACGATCCGGTCTTCAAAAACGGTGGAATAATTGACGCCCGAAAGATTGGCGTCGCATACGCGCTTGAAAGAATAGATGACGTCTCTGGCCGTGATCTCCGGCCCCACGCCGTCGGGAAAAACCTTCTTCTCCGGATCGTAGAACCGAATCCCCTTGCGAAGGCGGATGGTCATTACCGTCCCGCCATCGGAATACACCGGCATTTCAGCGGCCAATTCGGGGAACAATTCATACGGATTCACGCCGTACTTATAGTTGTATAGGCATTCGTAAAACTCCCCAATGATGAGGGCGGCGGGCTGGTCGGCGGCTTCGGCGGGATCGAGCGTACGGATCGTGCCGGGATGTTCGGTGTAAAGAGTGTACGGGTCCCGGGCCGGCGTGAAGGACAGGGAGAAGCCCACGCCAACGACAAACAACCCCACCACCCCAAGGTAAAAGAAGAAAATCCATTTCGTCTTTCGCATTCAATCCAGCGGTTAATTATTTGGATGACGGCATCGCCCTAAATCATCGCCGCCTCGCGCTTCGGATCAAACGCATCGCGGAGTCCATCGCCGACGAAATTCAACGCCAGCAGCGTCACGCCCAGCAGCGTACACGGAAATAACAGCAGCCACCAGCACGATGCCACCGGCGCCAGCGCCAGCCCGAGACCGTCGCTGGCCAGGGATCCCCACGTGGGCAGCGGCTTTTGAATCCCGATGCCCAGGAAGCTCAGGAGCGACTCCTGCAGGATCGCCTGCGGGACCGTCAAAGTCGCATAGACCGTGATCGGGCCGATGAGATTCGGCAGCAGATGCCGCAGGAAAATCCGATGCTGCGGGACGCCGGCGGCCCGGGCCGCTTCGATGAACGGCAATGTCCGCAGCGACAGCACCTGGCCGCGAATTACCCGCGCCATCGTCAGCCAACTGACGAGTCCAATCGACAAGAAAAGCACCACGAGGTTGGCGGCGGCGCTGGACCTGAGGATTTTCCCCAGGGGCGATTCCAGCGCTATTTTGAACAGGATCACCAGCAGGATGTACGGCAAGGCATAGAGGACATCGACGATTCGCATGAGCAGGGAATCGAGCCAGCCCCCGCGATAATCGGCCAGGATGCCGACGGTGACTCCGAGGGCGACGCTGATGCCCGCTGCGGCCAGGCCGATCGTCAGGCTGATCACCCCGCCGGCGAGACATTGACCGAGCAGGCTTTGGCCGAGCTTGCTGGTTCCGAACCACATCCAGGGAGTGTGCAGTTGCGGCGGAAGCAGGGCCGAGTCCGTGTGCTGCCGGTCGTAGTAGAAATTCGACGAGGGGCCGAGCGTCCAGGGAAGCGTCGCGATGCAAGTGCCTAATAACAGCAAGAGAATGAGACCGCCGATTCTGATCCGGCCGCGTTGGAGTTCGCTTCTCATTCCGGCCTCGCAGTGACCTCGATGCGCGGGTCGATCACCGCATATCCGATGTCCACGAGCAGATTCAGCGCCAGCAGGAACGCGGCGTACACCAGCACCGTGCCCAGGATCAGCGTCTGATCGCGATTCTTCACGCCATTGACGAAATGCTGCCCCAGGCCGGGAATGTTGAACACCGTCTCGACCACGAATGACCCGGTCATGGCGTAGGCGGTGGCGGGACCGAGGTAGGTGAAGACGGGGAGAAATGCGGTTCGAAATGCATGCTTCCATACGACCGTGCGCTTTGGCAATCCCTTGGCCCGCGCGGTGCGGACGAAATCGTGGCCGAGGGTGTCGAGCATCGACACGCGCGTGAGGCGGGCGATGTACGCCATCGGCATCAGGGCCAACGCCACGGCAGGGAGAATCATGTGTTGGAATTGGCCCCAGCCCCCGCTGGGCAGCCAGTGCAGGCTGTCGGAAAAAATGACGATCAGCATCCCCGCAACGACAAACGGCGGAAGGCTGATGCCGACCAGCGCGACCGATAGACTCAGGACATCGAGCATTCCTCCGCGGTGCAGCGCCGCCGTGACGCCCGCCACGCTGCCGAACAGCAGCGCGATGAGGATCGCGAGCAATCCCAGCGAAATGGATACCGGAAGCGAGCTGCGCAGAACGTCGTTGACGGTCCAGCCTTCATACGACAGGCTCGGGCCGAAATCGCCGTGCGCCACGATCCGCCAGGGATAATAGGCGAGAAACCTTTCCCAGCTTTGTGCGTGGAAGCGGGCCTTGAGATCATTTTTCGCCGCCTCGCTCAGGGCGCGGTCGTTGTTTCCATACGGCGAACCCGGCGCCAGCCAGACCAGGGCAAAGGTCGCGAGATAGACCACCGCCAGAATCAGGGGCAACTGCACGATTCGCCAGGCGATGAAACGAGTCATTGGGAACTTTTGCCGCCGTTTTAACGGACCACGTGCACCGACTGGAACATGATCATCGCATTGGCCGCCAGCGGAAGCCCATGGACCTCATCGCGGAACATGTAGGCGTTCACATAAGTGTACAACGGAATGATCGGGGCTTCGCTCAGCAGAATTCCTTCCGCCTCGCTGAGCAGCGCCAGCCGCCGATGCGGGTCGGTTTCTTTCTGCGCTTCGGCGCAGAGGCGGTCGTATCGCGGATTGTTCCACTTGGAATCGTTGTCATCGCTGTCCGATTTGTATTTGTCCGTGAACGTCGTCGGATCGTCGTAATCTCCATACCAGCTTGCCCGCGCCACGGCGTATTGCTGCGCGTGCAGTTTCTCGCCGAATATCTTCACCTCCACGCCCTGGAGATCCATTTGGATGCCGAGATTGCTCAGCCATTGGCGGCGGATGATCTGGGCCACATCCGCGTGAATGCTTTCGGTGTTGTACAGAATCGACAGATGCGGAAATCCCTCGCCGTTGGGATACCCCGCCTCGGCAAGGAGTTTCCGGGCTTGGGGCACGTCATACGGCAATCCCGGCGGCGAAACATATCCCTCGAATACGCGCGGCGGAATGTACGTGAACGATATCGGCTGCCCGAGGCGGCCGACGTTCCGCACGATCGGGTCGCGATCGATCGCCATCGCCAGCGCCCGCCGAACGCGGACATCCGATAGCGGATTGGGCCGGCCATCCGGTAACATCGGCAGACAATTCAGCGAATAAAAATACGTGCCAAACGCGGGAAAAACATGTAGATCGCTTCCCCCGCCTTGCGCCAGAATCTGCGCCGCCAGATCGGAGTCCACTTCCGAAAGCCAATCGACGTCGCCCCGCTCGTAGGTGCGAAACGCGGCCGTCCCGTCCTCGGCGTAGATCTGATCGATCACCCGGCTCTTCACGTTCGCGCGGTTCCAGTAGAAATCCGACGCCACCATCCGCAAACGCCGCTTGAACGTCCACTCCGCCAAGCGATACGGCCCGTTGGTAACCAGATGAGGCGGACGCGTGAAATTCAGGTTGTAGTGCAAGCCGTCGGGTTCCAAAAACGGCCGCATCGAAGGCTCGTGCATCGGGTAATACGGCGGAAACGCAAGCAGGGCCGGAAAGAACGGCACCGGATCGGCCAGCGTGATGACCAGCGTCTGGTCGTCCAGCGCCTTTTCGCCGACCGTCGCGAAATCCGGCGCCGCAGCCGCCCGGTCACCCTTCTGGCGAGCCGCGAGATAATCCGTGAAATCCGAGGAATATTGCCTGGCCCCGCGAATG
>Ga0116134_1000724_pt1 | contig 16978 bp, 15 predicted proteins | sample June2015DPH_19_5_FD_89737 | JGI IMG/M metagenome (GOLD analysis project Ga0116134, IMG submission 89737) | Peatland microbial communities from SPRUCE experiment site at the Marcell Experimental Forest, Minnesota, USA - June2015DPH_19_40 | ecosystem: Environmental > Terrestrial > Soil > Wetlands... | reverse complement strand
TCACCGCCGAGACCAGCTGTTACCGCTACTGGGGCGAGGGCGTCTGGACCCAGTACGGCGCCGAACTGGCCCGGCGGACCATCGAGATCATCACCCACGAGTTCTGACCAGCGAGGAGCCTCCGATGGCCGACACTGCTTTCGCCCTGGTGCTCAACCTGCATCAGCCCGCCGGCAACCTGGACGATCTGCTTGAGCACCGCGAGTGGGAAGCCAGCGAGATCTTGTGGGCGCTGGATCGTATCCCCCGGTCGCTGTGGACCTTTGCCGATGTCGGCCGGGTGCACCTGTCGCTTTCCGGCACCCTGCTGGAGACCCTGGCCAGTCCCGGCTTCCAGCGCCGCGTCTACGGCATCGCCGACTGCGGGTCGCTGCTGTGGCACCTGCAGAACACCGCCATCATCCAGATCCTGGGCACGGGTTACTACCATCCCGTGCTCCCGCTGATCCCCGAGGCCGACTGGGACGACCAGCTCGGGCGCTGGCAGGGGATCGGCCAGCACCTCTTCGGCCGCACCGGCTTTCCCGGCTTCTGGCCCCCCGAGATGGGCTTTTGCATGGAGCTCATCCCCGCGCTGAAACGCCGGGGCTACCGCTACGTGCTGGTCGACAGCGACCACGTCGCACCGGTCGGCCCGATGAGCTGGGCCGAACTGCGCTACCGCCCGCACATCGCGCGGTTCGGCGGCGAGGAGATCATCGTCGTGGTCCGGGACCGGGAGCTGTCCGACGCCCAGGAGTCCGGGATGGAGGCTGACTGGTTCATCCAGGAGGTGTCGCAGCGGACCAGGCACTGCGACTTCCCGCCGCTGGTGACCACCTGCACCGACGGGGACAACGGCGGCTGGTTCCGCAACACCTGCGCGGAGGCCAACTTCTGGCGTGTGTTCTACGAGAGCCTGCTGCAGCGGGTCCGGGACGACCGCAGCGCCGGCATCCGCCCGGCGTTCATCGACGACTACCTCGACCGGCACGGCGCGCACGGTGAGGTGACGGTGCGCACGGGGGCGTGGAACACCGGCTGGCACAACGGGTCCGGCTTCACCCAGTGGACCGGGTCGGCGGCCCAGCGGCAGGCCCTGGCCCGCCTCGGCGAGACCAGCCAGGCCATCCACGCGGCCCGCGGCACCGCCACCGATCCCGGGACGCTCGACCAGGCCTACTGGCGGGTCCTGCGCGCCGAGACGAGCTGCAACTTCTTCTGGGGCGAGGCCTGGCTGCCACGCTGCCGCGACGACCTCGATCAGGCCGAGGGCCTGCTCGGCCGGGTGCGCTAGGAAACGAAAAGGCCGCCAGCTCTGCGGAGCGCAGAGCTGGCGGCCTTCCGCCGACCGGCTACACGTCGTAGTACAGCTCGAACTCGTGCGGGTGCGGGCGGAGCCGCATGGGGTCGATCTCGTTGCTGCGCTTGTAATCGATCCACGTCTCGATCAGGTCTTCGGTGAACACGCCGCCCTCGGTCAGGTAGCCGTGGTCGGCCTCGAGCGTGTCGAGCACCGCTTCCAGCGAACCGGGAACCTGCGGGATGGCCAGCGCCTCGTCCGGCGGCAGCTCGTACAGGTCCTTGTCCACCGGCTCCGGCGGCTCGACCTTGTTCTTGATGCCGTCCAGGCCGGCCATCAGCATCGCCGGGAACGCCAGGTACGGGTTGGCCGACGGGTCCGGCACGCGGAACTCGATCCGCTTGGCCTTGGGGTTGGTGCCGGTGATCGGGATCCGCACGCACGCCGAACGGTTCCGCTGCGAGTACACCAGGTTGACGGGCGCCTCGAAGCCGGGCACCAGCCGGTGGTAGGAGTTCAGCGTCGGGTTGGTGAAGGCGAGCAGCGACGGCGCATGCTTGAGCAGGCCGCCGATGTAGTGCCGTCCCAGGTCCGAGAGCCCGGCGTAGCCGACCTCGTCGTAGAAGAGCGGTGATCCGTCCTTCCAGATGCTCTGGTGGCAGTGCATGCCCGAGCCGTTGTCCCCGAAGACCGGCTTGGGCATGAACGTGACGGTCTTGCCGTTCTTGTCCGCGACGCTCTTGATGATGTACTTGAACAGCATCAGCCGGTCGGCCGTGTCCAGCAGCGAGCCGAATCGCATGTTGATCTCGGCCTGGCCGGGGCTGCCCACCTCGTGGTGCTGCATTTCGACCTGGATGCCCGCCTCGATCAGGGCGCGCGTCATCTCCGAACGGAGGTCGGTGTAGTGGTCGATCGGCGGGACCGGGAAGTAGCCGCCCTTGTACGGGGGCCGGTGCGCGAGGTTCTTGCCGCCGTCCTCGATCCCGGTGTTCCAGGCGCCTTCGATCGAGTCGATGTAGTAATACCCGGCGTTCGGCGTCGTCTCGAACCGCGCCGAGTCGAAGATGTAGAACTCCGCCTCCGGCCCGAAGAACGCGGTGTCGCCGATGCCGGTGCTCCGCAGGTACTCCTCGGCCTTGCGCGAAATGTTCCGCGGGTCACGGGTGTACGGCTCGCGGGTCAGCGGGTCGTGCACGAAGAACGTCAGGTTCAGCGTCTTGTACGTACGGAACGGGTCCAGCCTGGCGCTCGTCGGGTCAGGGAGGAGGAGCATGTCCGACTCGTGGATCGCCTGGAAGCCGCGGATCGAGGAACCGTCGAACATCAGGCCGTTCGTGAACACGTCCTCGTCGAAGACCTCGACCGGAACGGTGAAATGCTGCATCGTTCCCGGCAGGTCGCAGAACCTGACGTCAATGAACTGCACATTCTCATCTGCGACGAATCTCAGAACCTCGTCGGCATTTTGGAACATTAACCCTCCCTGACGGGGCATGCATATCAGTATTCATCGGTACGCAGTAGGTGGACGCGCCTTGGACGCTAGGCGCTGGCAATTTCCGGCCCGTGTCTCTCGTGTTTCGCACATGTTACGCATGCGGAGAGGACCGTGCTCAGCGGGGTAGACGGTGGCCGCGCGCACTCCGCACGGGGCAGGGGATACCGTGGTGAGGTGGCCGATGAACAGTGGGCCGGCGCCGGCCCGGCCGGGGGGACCCAGACGGCGAACGGGCGCGTCGTTTCCAGCTATCCGGGTGAGAAGTTTGGATTGCCCGAAAGTGGTCCCCGCTCGGTGCCCGGAATGGGGCGCCGGTTCGGTGCCCTGTTCGTGGACTGGATCCTGTGCGCGTTCATCGCGAGCGCGCTGCTGCATTCGCAGTACTGGGCGCTGGCCATCTTCGCCGCGGAGACCTACATCCTGACCGTGCTGACCGGCACCACCATCGGCAAACGGCTGTTCGGCCTGCGCGTCGCCCGGCTGGACGGCCGCCCCGTCGGGGCCGGCTGGGGCCTGGTGCGGACGCTGCTCCTGCTGGCCGTGGTGCCCCCGCTGATCTACGACCGGGACCGGCGCGGACTGCACGACAAGGCGGCCAACACCATCGTCGTCCGGATGTAGCCGGCGACCGGGGCCGCGGCGCAGTCGGCCCGGACGTAACCGGCTACCGGGGACGCGGCATCTTGGGCTGGCGGCCGCGCGTCGGCATCGGGCCCTTCGGGGCCTGGAGCGAGGGCGGTAGCGCCTTCAGCCGGAAGTTGAGGTCGGCGACCTGTGTGCCCTTCAGGTCGCGGGGCAGTTTCATGATCTTCCGCTGCAACTGCTTGAGCGGGATCTGGCCCTGCCCCTCACCGACCTGGAAGTCGAAGATCGGCACGTCGAACGCGACCCGGGCCACGCGCTTCTTCTCGGCCGCGAGCAGGCCACCGACCCGGTTAGGGGAGCCCTCGCCGACCAGGACGACGCCGGGCCGGCCGACCGCGCGGTGCACCACGTCCATGTTCCGGTTGGCGGCGATCGCCGGGGTGACGGTCCAGTTCCCGCGCATGCTCTGCAGCACGGCCGCGGCCGCCCCGGGTTGCCCCTCGATCGCCGAGTACTGGGCCGTCTGGGCGAACCGCCCGAACAGGAACACCGCGACCAGGATGCCGAGCAGGACGCCCAGCGGGATAAGGAACCCGCCGAGCCCGGTGAGCAGGCCGACGACAACGAGCACGACCAGCACTCCCAGGCCGCTGCCGATCACAATCGGCAAGGCCCTCGGGTTGGCCTTGTGCACGAGCCCGGCCACCATGCGTATCTGCTTGATACGACCGGGCGTAGCCTCGTCGTCCGCGTTCTTCTGCTTCGCCATGAACGGCAGGATATGGGTTTCGGAGCCCGAGTGGAAAACCGCCCTGACATCGACCCCAGCAGGTTCTTTAACGTCAGCCACGGCGGGTTACGGCGAGGCGCTCATACCGGCCCAGCGAACCGGGCCCGGTGAGCGGCCGGTGTGTCGGCGAGTTACCGCAGCGGGGCGCGGAGCGCAGCGGGGGGTTCCAGGGGGGGCGTCCCCCCTGGGCCAGCACCGTCCCCCCGGGCTTGCACCGCCTGACGGTAGAGCCGTCCCGCGCGGTACGAGGACCTGACCAGGGGGCCGGACATGACGCCGGCGAAGCCCATTTCCAGGGCCTCTTCGCGCAGCTCGACGAACTCCCCGGGCTTGACCCAGCGCTCGACCGGGTGGTGGCGCGGCGTTGGGCGCAGGTACTGCGTGATCGTCAGCAGATCACACCCGGCCGCGTGCAGGTCGGCCATGGCCTCGCTGATCTCGTGACGCTCCTCGCCCATGCCGAGGATCAGGTTGGACTTGGTGACCAGCCCGGCCGACCGGGCCCGGGTCAGCACGTTCAGCGACCGCTCGTACCGGAACCCGGGCCGGATCCGGCGGAAGATCCGCGGCACGGTCTCGATATTGTGCGCGAGCACCTCGGGCCGCGCGCTGAACACCTCGGCCAGCCAGTCGGGCTCGGCGTTGAAGTCGGGGATCAGCAGCTCGACACCGCAGCCGGGTACGGCCGCGTGGATCTCCCGCGCGGTCTGCGCGTACAGCCAGGCCCCGCCGTCGGGCAGGTCGTCCCGGGCCACGCCGGTGATCGTCGCGTAGGCGAGCCCCATCGTCGCGACCGACTCAGCGACCCGGCGCGGCTCGTCGGTATCCAGCGGCTGGGGCCGGCCCGTGTCGATCTGGCAGAAGTCGCAGCGCCGGGTGCACTGGTCCCCGCCGATGAGGAACGTCGCCTCGCGGTCTTCCCAGCACTCGTAGATGTTCGGGCAGCCGGCTTCCTCGCAGACCGTGTGCAGTCCCTCGCGCCGCACCAGTTTCTTCAGTTCCGTGTATTCCGGGCCGGTCCGCATCTTGGTCTTGATCCACGGAGGCTTCTTCTCGATCGGGACTTGGCTGTTGCGGGCCTCGACCCGCAGCATCCGCCGCCCCTCAGGTGCGACTACCACCCCTCCACCCTACGTTCCGCCGCCCGTTGCGCCACCCGCGTCACCCGAGCCTCCAGGCGCCGAGAACCTGCTCGATGGCGGGCTCTATCCGCTCGCGGGCGACGTCACGCGGGACGCCGGACATCAGCAGGGAGTCGTAATCGGTGTCCTCGTGGCGCACCGATGCCACCACGGCCAGCGTGATTGCCTTCTCGTCCAGCGATCTTCCCGCCGCCGAACGCCCTACCCGCCCGCTGCCCCTGAGGCCCGTATGCCGGGCGATCGCCTCGGCGCGCCCGGCTGGGCAGCCGGGGAACAGCCGCGCGATCTCTGTGGCGACGCGAGCCTGCAGATCCACATCCCAGTTCGCCCGGCGCTCACGGTCCCGCTCGCGGCGCCGCATCCGGGCGTCCTCGTCAGCGAGGCACTGCTGCTCCGCCTGCTCCAGCGCCGGTTCCTCGACCAGGATGCCCCGCCGCTCGTACCGCTTCCGCGTGCGGCTCCACTGAACGACCACCGCCGACAGGCGGCTGGCCTTCTTCGCCCTCCGGGTGACCGCCGCGTCGCCGGCCGGGAGGAACACCAGGTGGTCCAGGTCGGCGCACGTCAGGCAGAGCGGCTCGTGATCGTCCATGATCAGCAGATTCCCCGTGCCGCCGCACTCGGCGCAGGACCAGTCCCCGGCGGGCTGGACGACAACCAGGTCGGGTGGCGCAGCCATGCGTTCACGCTGCGGGGCCGATAGGTCAGGCGAGACCCAGTGCGTCCGCCAGGCGCGTTCCGTAAAGGGGTCACCGGCAGAGGTGAAGCGCAGCGGACGCCGGTCCCTGGAGGCGGCAACGTAGTCGGTCTCGACCGGCTTCAGCGCTTTAGCTTCTGCCCAGTGCTGAAGATATGCGGGGATCTGAGCCAGTTTGTCGCCGTGTACCGGCAGGAAGGACTCCAATTCCGGAGCGCGGCCTTGCCGCCAGCTATCCACGTGCCGGCCATGGAGCCAGCCGATACCGATGCACACGTCGGCGACGCTGACGAATTTCTGCCGGGCCAGCGCCTCCTCAGCGGCGGCCACCACCCTGCGTTCGAGACCCGTTGTGCTCACGAAAGCGAGCGTAATGCGTTCCGAACTGCCGTTCCCCACGGTTGATTTGGCGCGCACACCGGACACATCGGCACGCCGGGTCCAGCGCAGGGACGCGAGATCCCGTCACCTGGCCGAGCTGACCGTACGCGGGTGGTCGCCGGGTGCCTTACTGCATGCCCGTCCCGAGCGCAGTTCGCCTGGATCAGGCGGCGCAGCGTTCCGAGCCGATGATGTAGGTCCAGCCCGCGGGCGTGCCCCAGGCGAAGATGCCCGGTTCGGGTTGTTCGAGCCGCCATCCTCTGAGCCGTTTCATCCGATGATGATGCCGGCAAAGAGGAGCGCGGCAGCATGCGCAGATATGGCCGCTGAGCTGCGAAAATAGCATGCGATCATCGAGCGCTTAGTACCAGCTAGCCGCATGTCCCTGGGGGTCATTTGGACACCCGCATTGCGGCGGCTGGGTGTACAGAATTTCCAGTTTTGTGCGGTGTTAGCCGTGGTATTCGTCGTGGCGGCGCAGCCACGTCTGGAACGTGTTGCCCTCGTCGCGGCCTTCGGGCGTGCGGTCCAAGATCGGGTAATAGCCCATCAGGAACTCCACGCCGCGCCCGGTGCTGGAGTAGGTGTGGTAGACGGTGCCGCCCTCGCGCGCGAACACATCGACGCCGAACCCCTCGCAAAGATAGCTGACGATGTCGGTGCCGCACGCCGCGGCGTTCTGGATGGCGATCGGCGGCATCCAGCCCTCCTCAAGCGCCGGCTCGACCCACTCGCGCGCCGCCTCCTCGGTGCTGGATACGCCGAAGTCGAAGGTGAGGTCGCTCTCTCCGGCAGAGGCCCAGTTGAAGTTCCAGCCCATCCGCTGGCGGTAGGCGAGCAGCTTCTCGAGCGGTGCGCGTGAGACGCAGATCATGGTCACGTCGTGGGCCCTGAGGTGCGGGAGGACGCCGTTGAAGCTGTCGGCGATCGACGAGTTCGTGGGGCAGCCGGACGTGTAGGCCGGCCCGAACATGAAGTGGTAGACCACGAGTTGCGCGCGGCCGTCGAACAACTGCGCCAGGGTCGTGGGCCCGTCCGCGGTCTGCAGCGCGTACTGCTTGTCGACCGGAACCCACGGAAGCTCCCGGCGCTGCCGGGCGAGGTCGTCGCCTATCCGGGTGAGTTCCTTCTCGCGCTCTAGCAGGCTGGCGCGGGCCGTAAGCCACTCCTCGCGTGTTCCTGTCTTGTGATCGGTCATTGTCTCGTCTCCTTTGTTGTCGTGACTTCAGCTTCGGCCGGGGACCGCGCCACATATGGCCGCCAGCATCCCGGCCACAGGGCGGCAAAGAACCCGAGCGAGCAGAGCCTGGTCGCCACGCCCTGTCCATCCCGTTCAGCTGCCGGCTGCGACGACCCCGGATGCGGCGGGCCTGAGCTTCACGGGAAGCGCGGCTGCCATCGCAGGTGTTCGCCTGAGAAAGCTGCGGCTCGCCGTCTTGTGCTACCTGCAGATGCTCCTTCGGTTCATCCGTTTGGAGATCGAGTAGGCCGCCCTCGTCGTAGCGGGGCCGCCACGACGAGGGCGTACGGTGATCCTGGCTGACATCGCCGGGCTCATGGCCAGCCCGTGAGCTAGGAATCGCTATGTGCCGGGCTCGGATATCCCTGACCGGTCGTGATCAGGCTTCGCAGGCTGCCGTTGATATAAGAGCCCCACGCGCTGGAACATGCGCCGAAACATTCGGTCTGGGGAATCAGGCCCTGATGTGTGAAGCGGACCTGGGTTTTTCCGCCGGCCGGGGAAATCTCGAAACTGATGGTCGTGCCCCGCCACTCCTGCTCGTCCTGGGTGAAGGCGGGACCGCCCTCGAGGACGAGCCACGTGACCTTCTGGCCCGGGTCGGCCTCGGCGACTCGGATCCGGCATAGGTGAAGGTCTTCGTAACGGTACGTGAACTCATCGCCCGGTCGGCTGGTACCGCCTTCGATCTGCCCCGACCACCAGCCGCGAACGTCACCGATGGCCTCGAAGACTTCGTCCGGGGTCTGGTCGACCGAGAAGGCGGTGGTGAAATCATTCACGGCGTCCTCCGCTTCGCGGTTGAGGAATGGCGCTGTGATCTGCGTCCTCAGGTCTCTGGCTCGTCCTAGGCCGCGAAAGGCTGCGGCCGCAGGAGGGCGGCGTTCTGCCGCTCAAGCGCCTTGGCCGGCCCCGCCTGCCAGCCGTCGGCGAGGGTGGCGGACAGCGGATCGGGGAAGATGTCCTCCTCGCCCCGGTCGATCCCGTCGAAGATGCCTTGCGCGACGGACTGGGGAGAAGCCTTCGGGATGTCGAGGTCGCGGACCATGTCGGTGTCTGTCGGCCCGGTCAGCACGGCGTGGACCCGCACCCCCTCTGCGGCCAGGAGCATCCGCAGCGACTGGGTCAGGCTGAACGCCGCCGCCTTGGACAGCGAGTAGGCGGGGGTCGCCGGGATGGGGGCCAGGGCCGCGATCGACACGTTGTTGACGATGGCACCGCCGGAAGCGATCAGCGACGGCAGGAAGGCCTGGATCACGCCGTAGGTGCCGAACAGGTTGACCGACAGGTGCCGTTCGAGCGCCTCGCGGTCGCTGAGGTCATCGAACAGGAAGACGCCCGCGTTGTTGACGAGGATGTCGAGGGACCCGGCCCGGGCGGCGGCCGCCCGCACCTGCCCCTCGTCGGTAATGTCCATCGGCAGTACGGTGACCCGCGGGTCCGGGTGGGCGTAGGGCCGCCGCGTTCCGGCGTACACCCGCGCCGCGCCCCGGCGCAGGGCCTCGGTGACCAGCGCCTGCCCGATGCCCCGGTTGGCCCCGGTCACCAAGATGGCCTGGCCTTCGATCGTCGTGCTCATCGGTGTTCTCTCCTCGGTGTCGTAGCTGGGCTATATCCCGAGGGTGCGGCTAAGGCGGGGCGAGGCGGATCAGGCGATTGCCCGGTATCCGGGGCGACATGGGCCTGGATTGGCGCCGAGCCGGCCTAAGGTAGCCGACCCGGCGTAAGGTCCTGCGACGGGAAGGAGTCGAGAAGGCGGAGCCGGTGGGCGGTCGCGGCGGCTTCGCCGCGGCTGGTCACGCCGAGCTTGCCGAGGATATTGGACACGTGCACGCTGGCGGTCTTGACGGAGATGAACAGCTCGTCGGCGATTTCCCGGTTGCTGCGCCCGGCCGCGACGAGCCGCAGCACGTCCAGTTCCCGCACGGTCAGCCCCATCCGGTCCGGCTCGGAGATCCGGGCCTGACTGGCCATGGCGTCCGCCGCGTCACCGGGCTGGTCGAGCGTGATCCGGGCCCGCCGGGCAAGCAGGGCGATGTCGTCACTCAGCGGCTGGGCACCAACCCGCTGCGCCAATGTGGCGGCCCGGCGCAGCCGGGCGGTGCCGCCGTCGCGGTCGCCGGCGCCCAGCGCTGCCTCGGCCGAGCGCAGCAGGGCCACGGCTAGCGGGTAGGGCTCGCCGGCCGCCTCCCAGGCCTGCGCCGCCTCGTCCCAGGCACCGCGCATATCGGCCAGCGCGGTCAGCTCGCCAGGCCCGGCGGTGGCCAGGGCACGGGCGGCACGCGCCGCTTCGGCCGCGAAGGTCAGCCGGTGAGCCTGCTGGGCCAGCCCCTCCGCGGCCAGCTTGCCCGCCACGGCGTGCAGGCGATCACGTAGCGCCGCCGCCTTGGCGAGCAGCGTGTTGTCACGGACCATGATCACGGCACAGGCCCGGGCGCCGACGACCAGCAACGGCCACGCGTACCGGGGACTTCGCAGCACGTCGAAGCGATCGAGAGCATCCTCCACCCCGGACCAGGCCTCGGCCGGCCTGCCCTGGGCCAGCGACAAGCCGGTTTCCAGCCGGACCATGGGCAGGTGGTACTGGTCGAGATAAGGGCTGTCATCGAGCACGGACCTGATCCAGGCCACGGATTCGGCTGCGGCCGCCAGGTCGCCACGCGCGAGGGAAATGTCGCCGGCCAGCCGCCACAGGCAGGTCCGGTAGACCCGCGGCGCGTTGAGCCGCAGCGCGCCCTCGATGACCTCGGCCGCCTCATCCCACCGGCCCAGCGACACCAGCGGCTCGGCCAGGTTGGCGGCGAGGTGCGCACCACCGGTGCGGCCGAGCCCGTATTCGCGGGCGACCGTGAGTCCCTCGCGGGCTACCGTCGTGGCCAGCTCATGCAGGCCGGCGCCTTCCAGCATTTTCGACTCGGTGATGGCAGCTGCCAGCAGCGGCTGGTAAGCCTTCGCCCGGGAGGCGATCGCACGAGCCTGGTCCAGCAGTGCCCGGATCCGCTGCACATCCTCGCCGACCGGCTCGGCGCAGGCCAGGGTGACCAGCGCGGCCGCTTCGGTGGCGGTATCATCAGCTTGGCGCGCGACGACCACCGCCTCTTCGGCAGCCGCCCGCATTTCCGGGTCGTCCCAGCCGCCATTCACGTGCAGGGTGAAGTGGGCCAGCACCTGAAGGACCCGGGCCCGCGCCGGGCTGGGCGGGTCGGCCGGGACTAGCCCGACCGCCTCGCGCAAATCGTCGGCGTAATCGGCCCGGCCGAGGCGATACTTCAGACGGCCGCTGACCTCGAGCAGGAGAGCAGCCCGGACCGGTTCCGCCTCGGCATCGATCTCCCGCAGCGCGGGCTGGGCCAGCGTGATCCCCCGGTCATCCTCCCCGGCCAGGTCAGCGGCTCGTACCGCTGCTTCGAGCACCGCGACGTGATCAGCGCCGATGCGCTGCGCGGCGTCCGGTACCTGCTCCCACAGCTCTAGCACCCGGGACAGCATGGCCAGCTGCTCGGCGTACGCCAGCGCACGGCCGGCCCGACCAGCCGCCTGCCAGGCGCAGACCAGCGCCCGGATCGGATCGTGCGCCGCATGCCAGTGAAGCGCCTGCTCGACCGCGGCCTGCACCAGACCGCCCGGCATGACCAGCGCCGGGTCGGCGCCGATAGCCTCGGCGAACCGGCGGTGCACCTGGCCCCGCTCCCCGGGCAGCAGCTCATCATGCACCACCTCGCGGATCAGGGCGTGCCGGAACGCGTAACCCTCGGAGTCGGTGAGCAGCACGTTGGCCGCCACGGCCGGACGCAGCGCCCTGGCCAGCGCGGCGTCATCCAGCCCGGTCACCGCGGCCAGCAGGCCATGACCAATCCGGTCACCGCCCGCGCTCGCGACCCGGACCACCTCCTGGCTCTCTTCCGGCAGCCGCCGCACGGCCGCCACCAGCAGGTCCCGCAGCGACTCCGGCAGGCCGGAGCCCAGCTCACCGTCATCCAGCAGGGCCTCGACGAACAGCGGGTTGCCCTCGGTCCTGCGATATACGGCCGCGAGCAGATCATCGTCCGGCCCGCGGCCGGTGATCTGGGCGACCAGCCGGCCGGTGTCCAGCCGGGTGAGCCTGCCCACATCCATCCTGGTGACCCAGCCGACCCGGTCAAGTTCGGCCAGCAGGGGCCGCAACGGGTGGATGCGGGACAGCTCGTCGGACCGGTAGGTCACCACAATCAGCACGCCCTCGGCAGACGGCTGGTTGCGGATCAAGAAGGCCAGCAGGTCCCGGCTGGACCGATCGGCCCAATGCATATCCTCCACGATCAGCACCACCGGACCGGGGCCGGCCAGGCGCTCCAGCAGCATGAGCACCTGCTCGAACAGCCGCGCCCGCGCTTCGCCACCGTCGTCCGGTCCGGCGGGCTCACCGAACTCCGGCAGCAACCTGGCCAGCTCCCGGGCCGAGCCGCCCGGCAGCAGCCCGGCCACCCCGGCGGCGCCAAGGTCCCGCACGAGCCCGCGGAGCACCGAGATGAACGGGGCGAACGGCAGGCCGTCCGCACCAAGCTCCAGGCAGCCACCCAGCAGCACCCGCGCACCCGCACCACGTGACCGTTCAGCGAACTCGCAGACCAGCCGGGACTTCCCGACCCCGGCCTCCCCGCCGACCATGACGGCCGACGGGCTGCCCCGGCTGGCCTTGGCCAGCGCGCTCTCAAGCGCGGAGAGCTGACTGGAACGACCTACCAGAACCGGACTCGACACCTGAGGTTCCACATCGGCAAGCATGCCAGCTACCCTGCCTAGCTGAATCGGCCAGGTGACGAAGCTGGATTCGGCCACGCCATCCGCGGCTACGTCGAGGCCCTCGGCGGGACGGTCGACGTCGTAGCCCGGGTGAGCGACTAATCCGAAAATCGCACCCGAGCCGGGCGTGCGGTAGTACCCGGCGGAGCGCAGCGGAGCCGGGTGGATGTGAGATAGCTGGTCAGGCGGCGGGTTCGAGGGTGACCTTGTAGCCGAGGGCTTCGAGCTGGTGGATGTGGGCGCGCTTGCGGCGTTCGGGATCGATGCGCTGGCCGTAGAAGCCGGCGCCGAGGTCGGCGTAGCGGACGTCCGGGCCGGAGAGCAGGTGCCAGATGATGACCAGGGTGGAACGGCCGACCGCGACGATGGCTTTCTTCGTGCCCCGCCGGCGGCCGATGCGCCGGTAGCGCTCGCCCAGGAAGGTGTCGGTTTTTGCTGCTCCGACCGCGGCCTCGCCAAGGACCCGGGCCAGGTAGCGGTTGCCGTGCCCGGTGGAGCCGTTGCCCTTCTTCTTCCCGGCCGATTCCTTGACCCCGGGCGTGAACTTGGCCCAGGAGGCCAGGTGCGCGGCGGTCGGGAACCGGCTCATATCGAGCCCGATCTCGGCGATGATGACCGCGGCGGCGACCGGGCCGATGCCGGGGACCTCATCCAGCCGGGCCACCGCCGCGGCGATAGGGGCGATCATCTCCCCGATCTTCGCGTCCAGTTCGGCGATGTCCGCGTCGATCGCGTCTACCCGGGCCAGCATTTTGGCCAGCAGGAACGCGTGGTGATCGGTGAAGTGGCCGGTGAAGGCCTCCTCCAGGGCACTGATCTTGGTGCGCATCCGGGACCGGGCCAGCTGCGCCAGTACCTTCGGGTTGCGTTCCCCGGCGATCAGGGCCGCCATCATCGCCCGCCCGGAGACCCCGAAGATGTCGCTGGCCACCACCGACACTTTGATCTGGGCGTCTTCCAGCAGCTTTTCCACCCGGTTCTTCTCCGCGCCCCGCACCCCCACCAGGTCGATCCGGTAGCGGGTCACGTCCCGCAGCTGGCGGATCGGCGGTGGCGGCACGAAACTGGGCCGGATCATCTGCCGTTCGGCGACCTTGCACAGCCACACCGCGTCCAGCTTGTCGGTCTTGGGCCGGCCCGGCAGGTGCTTCACATCCCGGGCATTGACCAGCCAGGTGTCGAACCCGCGCGCCTCCAGCACATAGAAGACAGGCTTCCAGTAATCGGAGGTTGCCTCCATCACCACCCGGGTCACACCCAGGCTGGCCAGCCGGTCCGCCATGCCCAGCAGCGACCGGGTCATCGTGGGATAGGTCTCCACCTCCTGCAGCCGCCGGCCGGCCCGGCCCTCCTGCGGCACCCGTACGCAGCACACCACCTCGGTCTTGCCGATATCCAGCGCCGCGACCCGCTCGATGATCTCCTCACGGTCTTGTGTCTCCTGCAGCACCCGGCACCTCCCATGCGGTCGGGGGTGAACGGCAGGCGGCTGCCCGCGGGAACCGGAAGGGACAGGCAGAATCTAATCCGCGTGCTCGAAGCAGCACTGAAGCTCCCAGGACACGGCTCCCAGCACCCGGCTAGACGACGACCTCAAACGATCAAGGAGCTACGGCGTCAGCGGGCAGCCAACCCCAATTTTCAGCCCGGAACGGGCGTCCCCGCAGGGATATCTGGGGCTAGACGGTCGTATGAGCGCGGAACTGAAGTGTGTCATTATCGTTTGCACTGTGGAGTATGGCTGCATACGCAGATGGAACCTCGGTCTCAATTGCGTACGTGATCGATCCGCCGGCCGAATAAGCGACAACGGCCGTTCGGCGCCGTTAGAGCTGACAGGTGTCGGCCTTCCCAGCTATCCATTAGACGCCGGCATGCGTGCAACTGCTCCTTATACGAGGGACGCTCATCACCGACCGGCACGTCGTGATCATCCCGCAGAGGTGATCAAGCCCAGCAACCCGCGGTGGGTATCGCATCTCTCGGGCTTCAATCGGCCTGTCGGGGGTGGTTCGCGGTGAAGGCCAACAGTGGCACGGCGGTCCGCGGCGGATCCTCGAGGTTGGGGGAGTGCCCGGCACCGGGCAGCATCTCGACGATCGCGCCGGGAACGGCACGGTACTCGGCGGCGGACGAGGGGCGCCACCTGCGATCTTCCTCGCCGTAGATCACCAGTAGCGGCTTGCCGAGGGGCGCCAGCCGTTCTGGCAGCCCCTGTTCGTTCAGGTACGCGCGGACCCCCTGTGAGGTCGCGGCGAACACGTGGAGATCCATGTCGCGTACCTGGTCCAGGAACGGTTGGGGGATCTGATATCCCGGGGCGAACCCGGAGCTGACGGCCTGGCGGAGCTGTTCGTCGGTGAAATTCGGCCACTGTTTCGGGTCGATGGCGGCCTCTTCCCCGATGTAGGCGGCCATGTTGGGGCCGAAGTTGATGAACACGAGCGCGGTCACCAGGTCGGGTCGTTGCTCGGCAAGGGCGGTGGCAACCGCCACGCCGCTCGAATGGCCGACCACGATGGTGTGCTCGACGCCGAGCCGGTCCAGTGCCGCACCGGCCCGGCGCGCCTGGTCCGGGATCGCGTAGCTCGCGCGGTCCGGTTTGGCTGACTGGCCGCATCCGAGCAGATCGATCCGGATGACGCGATGGGCCCCGGTCAGCAGCGGAACCATCGGCTCCCACGAGCGGGCCGATGCGGCGGTCCCATGGATGAGCAGGAGTGCAGGGGCGTTGCGCGGGCCGTCCTGGCACACGTGGATCTCGCCGCCGTCCAGAGGCAAGATCGACTCCTCGGTGGCCGGGGCGTGCAGCCGCGACTTATCGTTGGAAACAGTCATGGGTGGATTGTCGCCGCCGGTGCGCGCCGGCGGCTTGGACAAATGTTCCGGTCGGGCCGGCGTGCGTAGCATGAAGGAATGTGGTCCGGCGTGTCCGAACGGGACGACGGGGTGTTGTGGGACATCGCATGCCCGGCCCAGCCCCGTCGCGTGCCTGGGGTCACCATGGCCGGGTTTCGTGACCGCGGCATCACCCCGCCCGGCCTCCGGCTGATCCCGCACCCAGCCGTGACCCTGATTCTGGTGTTCGGCGGCACGATTGCCGTGGAAGATGCCGCCGGGCGGCGGCAGCAGGGCAGTTTCGTTACCGGGCTCGGGTTCGGCGAAGTCCTCCGCGCGCTGCGGGCGGAGGCCTTTGAGTGCCTGCAGGTGCGTCTGTCACCGCTGGTCGCACAAGTGGTGCTGGGTGCCGCAGTGGCCGACCTGGACGGCGCTGTGGTGACCCTCGATGATTTGTGGGGCCGGGAGGCGGCACGGATCAGTGAGCACTTGGGCGATCTGTCCTCCTGGGAGGATCGCTTCGCATTGACCGACGCGTGGCTCGCCCGCCGGTGCGCGGCGGGGTCGCAGGTAGCCCCGGAGGTGGCCTGGGCCTGGCATGGCATCGTCGCCGGCCGTGGCATGGTCCGGATCGAGCACCTGGCGGCCGAACTCGGCTGGAGCCGCAAACGCCTGTGGTCCCGGTTCCATTCGCAGATCGGCCTGCCGCCCAAGCGTGCCGCGAAGCTGGTCCGCTTCGACCATGCCGTCCACAGCCTGGTCGCGGGCCAGGACGCGGCCGGAGTCGCCGCCGACGGCGGTTACACCGATCAGTCCCACCTGCACCGGGACGTCGTAGCGTTCACCGGGTTGACCCCCGCGACCGTGGTCAACGAGCCGTTTCTCGCGGTCGACGACATCGCATGGGGCTGGCCCGGACCGCGGAACTCTCGCGGCCGGCCTTACCGCACCCCCGCATCAAAGTCCTCGTCATGCTCACCCGCGGCAGCCCCTGGCTCCCCACGACTAACTGATCTCGATCTCGGCGATGATTATGTGTAGTCGTTTGTAATACCATGACTGTGTGAACGGTGAGCGGTTCGACCCGGATCTGCTGGACGAGGAAGATCCGTTCGAGATCGACACTCAGGTCGCGCACCTGTTCAAGCATCCGTACCTGGGGATTGACGATATCGACGCTGTGTGGGCCAGCAGCCCGCTGTTCTACCCGGCCAAGCCTCCCGCGCACTGGCTCATATGCGCCGAGGTCGGTGGCCGCGTCCTCATGGTGCCGCTGGCCCCAGCCGATAGCGGGGATCCGCGGCGGTGCCGCCCGATCGGCTGCTATGAGGCTTCGCAAGCGCTTGCCGCCCAGTACCGGAAGGACAGCAGATGACCACGCCGATGACGCCTGATGAGGAATACGCTTTCTATGCGCAGCCGGAGAACCAGGAGCCACAGGGGCCGGCACGCCGGCGGAATGCTGCCCGGCTGAGCGCTCCCGTGCCTGTCCGCTTCCCCCCTGAGCTGCTGGAGTTGGTCCGGCGGGCGGCGGACGCCGACGACCGTTCGCTGTCGTCCTGGATCCGCCTGGCCGTCGAGCACGAACTGCGCCGTACCGCCTGACCTGGCCGGGGCGTTCGTCGTCTAGACGACCGGCTGGAATGACGATGCCAGCCGGACTGCCGTCGGGGAACTTGCCGTCGTTGTCCTCGTCCATGTCGGCTCCTTCACGGAGCCACCTGGACAATGTGTGTCATT
>Ga0116134_1000722_pt1 | contig 16984 bp, 8 predicted proteins | sample June2015DPH_19_5_FD_89737 | JGI IMG/M metagenome (GOLD analysis project Ga0116134, IMG submission 89737) | Peatland microbial communities from SPRUCE experiment site at the Marcell Experimental Forest, Minnesota, USA - June2015DPH_19_40 | ecosystem: Environmental > Terrestrial > Soil > Wetlands >... | reverse complement strand
GCGTTGGTTGAGCATTGTTCGCTTGATTCAATCATTTATCAGTGTTAATCTCCTTGTCAGTGCAGCATTTAGAGAAGTTACCGCTGCCGAATGGTTTAGGCGGGATTTTGGATAGTTGAGAGACCTGCTCGATTCCGTCTCTCGCCTCACTAACTGACAAAAGGGACGTATAAGAGGGTGTAAGCCGGTTTCCGTCCGGTATTTGTCGGCGGGTGAAATCTCCCAGCCTTGCGCAATGACCCGCCGTCGCCCACGCTGATTCGAAAACGGCGAATGACTTAACCACGAAACTTGAAACCAACCAAGGCCAACAACCCGACGGACCCGGATGCGGTGGATGATATCATCGCCTATCACGACCGGACGAAGCATCATCCCGAGCGCTATGCCCTTGGGCCAGGCGGTCTCGACTGGGCGACCCAGCCGGATCCGTTTCGCCGTTTCGCTGGTTCACCCGTGCTCAAACTGCCGTTGGCCGACCGCGACGACACGCCGGCAGCGGCCATCTTGTTCGGCACAGGCGCAGCGCCGCCGCGGCCGTTCACCTTCGATGCGTTGGGGTTGTTCTTCGAATTGTCCATGGGCCTTTCCGCACGGAAGGAGATCCCCGGCATGAGCTGGTATCTGCGGATGAATCCTTCCAGCGGCAATCTGCATCCGACCGAAGCCTATGCCGTCCTGCCCGCGCTGGAATGGTTGCCGGGCGGCGCGGGTGTTTATCATTACGCACCGCTGGATCACGCCCTGGAACAACGGGCGCGCCGATTGCAGAGCGCCAGGCCGGACGCGGTCGGATTCTGTGTGGGACTGACTTCCATCACCTGGCGCGAGGCATGGAAATACGGCGAACGGGCCTTTCGCTATTGCCAGCACGACGTGGGGCACGCCCTCGCCGCCCTTCGTTATGCGGCCGCCGCGCTGGGCTGGCGCGTGGAACTGTTGCCGGAGTGGGATGACGCGCAACTCGCCCGGTTGCTCGGCCTTGACCGCACGGAGGATTTTGCCGATGCCGAACGCGAAACTCCGGAACTGCTCGTCAGGGTGATGGTGAACGAAACGGAGGAGCCAGCCCCATCACCCGTTACCGATGCATCTGTCAAATGGTTCGGACGTGCCAACCAGTTGAGCCGTTCCCACGTCGAATGGCCGGTGATTGATGAAGCCATTGCAGTCTCGGAGCGAAAAACCCCGATAGCAGACAAATCCGTCGTCCCGGCTTTGTGGCCGTCGCCCTCGCCGCCCGCCTGCGCCCACTCGTCCGGTCAACTGATCCGCCAGCGCCGCAGCGCGGTGGATTTCGACGGCGTCTCCAGCATCACGCGTGAAAAATTTCTGGCCATTCTGGATACCACGCTGCCGCGGGCATCCGCGCCGCCGTTCGACGCCTGGCCATTTCCGCCGCGGTTGCACCTGGTTTTGTTCGTGCATCGGGTCACGGGACTGGATCCCGGCATGTACCTCTGGCTGCGTGCGCCGGCGGACGCGGAAACCTTGCGGCACGCCTTTCGCGACGTTCCCGCTTGGGAAGTGCCGGCGGACCTGGCCCCCACGGTGCCGCTCCGGCGGTTGGGACGGGGGGACCTGCGCGATTTCGCGCGGACCTTGTCTTGCCAGCAGGACATTGCCGCCGACGGCGCGTTCAGCCTCGGCATGCTGGCGCGGTTCGAACCGGTCTTGCGGGAACGCGGCGCGGCGGCCTGGCGCGAGTTGTTCTGGGAGTCCGGAATGATCGGCCAGGCGCTGTACCTGGCCGCTGAGGCCGCCGGGGTGCGCGGCACGGGCATTGGTTGTTACTTCGATGATGTGCTGCATCGCGCGCTCGGTTTAACGGGGCACGATTGGCAGAGTCTTTATCACTTCACTATCGGCAATCCCGTCGAGGACCTGCGGCTGCGCACGGCACCGCCGTACGCGCATCTTGGAGATGGGAGATACCTGCACCCGAATCTCGATCTGTGCCCGCTGACATGATGTCTAAAGCTGTGCCTGTCATATACAATCGAATCTGAGATGAAGTCAGATTAGTATTGGATGATTTGAGCAAGGCGGCGATGGCGGCGGCATGAGGCGCGGCTGCGGAAGTTCCCGTGAATGGTGCGAAGCCAGGAACATCCGTCGTTATATCATCTGCGGCGGTGATGTCCGGTTTTTGCCGCACGGTGCCGCCTGTGGATGAAAAATTGCCGGGGGTGATGGGTGTGCCGTTGGCCTGAAAGAAAACGCGACGTGGGCCGTCGGAACTATAAGTTTCAACTGGATTCGCTGCGCCACCAGTGAAAGCATAGGGGTAGGAGTTATTTGCATCCGTTGCGGCAACGCCAAAGGCGTTTGTTGCGCAGTCATGTCCTCTGGTCGAACCTTGTGTGCTGATACTCAACAGCCCACGTCCTGTTGAAAGGTGTAAAAATCTCCCCGCTCCAGAATACTTCACGATGACGAGCAATTCTCCGCTGGCAATCGTTCCCACAGATTCGTAAGGGTCTTGGCTGCCGTTTTGCGTATTAAGCGAAGACGCAATAACCGTGGTGCCACTCGAATTGAGCACATAAAGGTCGTAATCATTGGTGGATGCACCCAACGGGTCTGACCAAAATAAATCCGCGCGCAACTGGCTGCCACCGGGACCAGAACCCAAACAAGTGTTGGCATTTATGCCACTAGCAAAATTATGAATACGCCCAGCCTCCAAAGGCGATGGAGTTTGCCCGCCGTCGGAAAAATCTCCCTCCCAAGTCCCGCTGGTTCCGTCATCCTGATTTCCAGCATTACTCGCGGATGAAAAATAGAGAACACCGTTCGCCGTCACAGAATTTACAGCTTGTGCGACAATGCCGTCTTGGAATGGCGATTCGTCGTTATACAATTCATCATCCACAATAATGTTGCAACCTGCGGCCTGAAGCTGCTGAATGTTGTTGGCGAAACTCGCTTCACTGCTTGCTGCGGTTGCAAAATACAGTTGCGCTCCAGGGGCTAAATCATGGACAATTTCAAGCATGGCAGTGCCTTCACCCGTTGCCGGAGTGCCGCTTTGCCCTGACAGAATTGTTACCAATCCGGCAATCTGAGAACTACTCAAATAATCCACACTGTCAGAAAGAACACCAATTTTGAGGCCACTCCCATTCACACCAAATGTTGTGCGGGCTGTGTTAGCTTGGTGAGTGTAATCCCCCTCACTATCCACTGTGTTATTCATCGCGTGAATGGCAGGCTCAACAAACTTGACGTCGGTTCTCGCCGCCAAAACTTCAATATTGGATAGTGGAACATTTGCGCGAATCGCCTGATATTCAGGAAAGTCGTTGATCACTTTCCCTCCCAAAGTTCCAATGTATTGAAGTAGCGAGTCTGTGACATCGGCCTTGATGTCCACGGAAACCCGGCCTTGATCATCTTTGTCCAAAACCACTCGTTGCGTTGCAACGCCTTCCGCAATGGGTTCGCCGCGCCGCATTTTGTCGGCGTAAAGCAGTTGTGAATCAATTTTTTGCTGGATTGGAGAGCGCCGCGACTTTTCAGCTTCCAACGCGCCAATCTGTTTCAAGGCGCTGGCGCTGATTTGACCGTCACCTTTCGCGGAAAGGTTTCTGGTTGTATTTGTGGCCAATGAAAATGTTGCTGAAGTCGCGTTCGTGGCGACGGCAACATTGTTCCGCAAAATATTATGAACTGCATTTGATAAAGAAACTTGGTTGCCAGTCGCATTTACGTTTTCAATCGAAGATTTAATTGCGAAACGTTTTTCCGACGGCCTGTTTGTCTCCAAAAACCAAAAGCAGCAAAGAGCGAATAATAATAAAATACTCGCCAGGATGGCATTCCGCTTTGAGTGGTTGAATTTCATACTTGGCCTATCAAAGTTTCCAAATTAGCTATCAAAACAAGGGCGCGGACTCAACGCACCCTGACTCAGGCACCGCGAAGCGCCTTCCCAGAAAATGCGCCAAGCCGCGCCGAGTGGCGGCTTGGTTTCTGGGAGGCTTTGAGAAATTCGCGGTTTCGAGTCAGCCCGTAGCCAAAAGCTACAAAAATATGTGTGCTATGTTTTGATTTCTTTTTTTCTATCAACAAGATTTTTACGTCCTCCGCCAATATTTTACAAGGCTTATTTCGTCTTGCAGATGCGCTGGTGGCGTTGGCCACAACAAAGACGGCTATAGTTAAGTTTGGTGTAGTTGATACGCCATAGGCAACGCAAATTTAGAGGGCTTTGAGGCCGCATTGCTTGGCGGCATTTCTTAAGGCTTCGTCGCGTGATGCGAGCGGCAGTGTGCGTGTTGACCGTCGGCACGCTGATGTGCAGCGAATCGGCGATTTCCTTATAGAGATAGCCGCGCGCGAGCAGTTCCAAAACTTCGCGCTCGCGCGGGGAAAGATTGTCCGGCTCCGCTGGGGACGGGCTGAACCGCTGGAACAACTTGGCAGCGTCAATGTTGGCAACAGGAGTTGTGGACTGCGCCTGGGCTACTCAGGCGGCGGTGAGGAATATCGTTTTGAGCAGGAGACGTTTCATAGGATTGCCCGGGTTTTCAAGGGTTTCGAAACAGCAGCGGCGCGAATTGGTAGAAGCTTCGACGCCAGCTCTGCCATTCGTGCGCCGTGCCTGGCGACTCGTAATAAATGTGGTTGATGTGCGCTTCGGCGAGGAGTTTGTCCAGATTGCGCGTAGCGGTGAAGTTCTCGGCGGTTCCCATGCTGAAAAACATCACGCTGATCTTTCTTGTTGAAAGCATCGGTAAGAATCATCACCCGTTTGCCGGAATCCGTGCTGCGCTGGCCTTCGTAAGTCGCTCTCCTGGCAAAGAGTGGACAGGCATACCGTACGCGATTGGCCGAGCCAGAAAAAGAATTGTCCCCGCTTATAGCATTCCCGTCATCGCCCGACTCGGTCGCGTCCTGCCAGAATCCGTCCGCGCCGATGCTAAAAAACGCCTGGTTCATGTATTTCCAAAGAAGACTGCGAACGGCAGGATTAAAGACGTCCATGCATTGCGATTCCGGAATCAGCCCGTGAGGCATGACAGCTAACGCGCGGCCAATGATGCCTTGGGTATTTAACCACACCGAAATCATGTATTTGAAATGTTACGCGTGGAGTTGGGCAATCATGTTCGTGCATCGGGATAATAATGGCTCAAGTCCCATTCGCGCACAAGGCTGTCGGAACAGACCGTCAGCTTCATTTTTCCCGGCGCCATCGTGAACGTCACGCCGTCGGGATCTTTTTTGACGCCCGCCCGGCGATGGGCGCGGCAAAGGTTCGCACCACCGAAAAACGGACGGCGCAAACAAACACGGCATTAAGGAAACGTTTCGTGCCGATATCCTTAGGCGTTTGTTGTTTCCCGGTAAATGCGGAATCACACCGTCACTCCCCGCCCCCGCCGACGGGCAAGACGGAGATTTCGGCGGCACTCGTCCAGCCGTTTGCATTGATCTCCCGCAAAGCCGTGAAGCGGAAAAACCGGGCGTTGACTGGAGCAAAGGTGACTTCCTGGAGAGAGGGGTTGTTCCGAATGTTGGCGAAAGTGCCGGAAACGACGTTAGTAGTCCAGTTGACTCCATCCGCGCTAGTTTCAAAGCGGTAATTCTCGACGGTGCCGTTGGGGTTGCCGTCCTGCCGCGGCAGATAGGTGAACCCGCCAATGTGATGCGAAGTTCCCATGTCAACTGTGATGAAATGCGGCAGCTTCAAATCCTCGTTCCAACGGGTGTGCCAGAAGGTGGACGAGTTGCCGTCAATCGCATTGACCGCACCGTTGTTTTCCCCGGCCATTTCCTGGCTGTCCACAGCGACCACTTTCCAACCCGCGGGCGGCAGACCGGCGAAGGTTTTTGAAACCACGATACCCAACTTGCCGTTCGGCATCACACAGGCGGCTTTCACGGTGCCGGTCAATGGCAGCTTGATTGGGGACGTATAAACCGGCGGGCTGGTTGCCGGCTCAGTTCCATCCACCGTGTAAACCATTTTGCAGCCGCCGATGTTGCTGATCGTCACCAGATTGTCGGTGTCACGATCCGAAATGGTGGGAGACAGACCGTAAATGGATTGCTTGAAGAGTCCGATTTCGGCGAGCGTCGGTTCGAGGCGCGAACCGGTGATGCGCACACGCATCTGGCTCGTGGTCACGGGCGACTTCAAACGGATGAGCCGGCGATGGCCGACCGTCGTGAGGCTGTCTGACGCGACGTGTTCCGCTGTGATCCACGCCGAGCCATCCCACGTTTCAATGACAAAGGATTCAATTCGTTGACCGCGATGGTCCACCGCTTCCTGCAAGGAAACCACGTCAAATGTCACGTCCTTTGGAAGTGTCAGCGTCACTGCGCCGGTGGTTTGACCCGGCGCGGCTTCCCACCAAGTGTCGAGGTTGCCATCCAACGCGAGTGACGGGCTGTTCGTTGCATTGGAATTGTCGGCAGTGAGCTTGCCGCCGTCGGCGAGGTTGGTGGCGAAAGTTGCGTTGACCACCTGCGCCATCCGGCTCAAGGCCAGGACTTGGTCATCGGGAATCAAGCCGCGTGTGTCCGGCGAAAGATTCAGGATCAGATTTCCGTTGCGGCCGATGGACGTGTAATAGATGTCCACCAACTGCGAGATGCTGCGGGGCTGCTTCCCGCGCGCCCAAAACCATTGGCCGTGGTCGAGAATGGTGACGTTCACTTCCGCCGGATACCACCAGAGGTGCGAACCGGGCGTAAGTTTGTCGCGACCGCCGAGATCCCAATCCTGCAAGTCGGGCCATCGGCACTGATCGGGCGGCATCGGCAAAGGAATGACGTCCCATTCCGTGGTGCGGCCAACGCCGCCTTCATTGCCCACCCACCGCACGTCCGGCCCTTTGCCCATGATGACCACTCCGGGTTGCAGGTGGCGGATCAGGTCATACCACGCCTCGTAGTTGTAAGTTTCATGCACGCTCGGATCGGGATTCGCGCCGTCGAACCAGACTTCTTCGATCGGTCCGTATTCGGTCAGCAACTCGTAAAGCTGATTCAGGAAGTAGCGGTTGTAGTCGTCCACCACGCAGGTGTAATTCGTGAAACCCGGCGCTGGCGTGCGGCCCTTTGAGGGATCGCTCTTGAAACTCGCCGGATCGGTGGGAATGACTGAGAGAACATTGCTGCTGCCGTTGCCGTAATATCCCGCCGGATTTTTCGGATTGGTCCGCAACTGGTAAAGGTCCGCAGGCGAAAGATAAACGGCCAGCTTAAGGCCGTGCGCACGCGCGGCATTGGCCACTTCCCGCACCTCGTCGCCCTTGCCGTCACGCCACGGACTGGCCGCGACCGAATGCGGCGTGTAGCGGGTCGGCCACAGGCAGAATCCATCGTGGTGCTTGCAAACGAGCACAATCATTTTGCCCCCGAAGTTTTGCATCACGTCGAGCCATTGGTTGGCGTCCAGTTCCTTGGGATTGAAAATCGAAGGATCTTCCTGTCCGCTGCCCCACTCGACGCCATTGAACGTGTTCACGCCGAAGTGGAGGAAAAACGTCCGCTCCAACCGCATCCAGTTCGTCTGATTGGCGCGCGGCAGAACCTTCGCCGCTTTTTCAGCGATGACGGCGTCGGTATCGCCGTTGGAGATCACCTGCAACGTGGCATACGGGATCGGCGCAGGCGCGGCGGCGCCGGTGTCCGCGAGCGTTTGCCCGCAGGCCAATACCCAGGGCAGGAAAAGAATTGTCGCCAACGTTCGGGTGCCCGTGGTGTTTTGCGTAAATGACATTTTCATTGATCAGCGAAATAGTGAACCGCCTGAATCCGCCCAGCCTCGGAGCTATTGGTTGAGTGCATTGAACATCAGCCTTTTTGCAGTGACTGGTTGAAATTTACTGGAAGCGCTGCTTACGAACGAATCCATGAGTCCGGGCAGCGCCAGTAGCACGATTTTGCCTTTGCCACACTGGACGACAGCCGCGGCGACGCCAACGTTTGGATCGTGATCTTTGCCGTAACCGATGACGGACTCGACACCGGAGCCGGAAAGCATCAGGCCATTGCCGCTGGTAATCTGGTATGGCCAGTCCAGCACACAATCCGATGGCAGCCCGGCGAGCAGCTCATGCTTACGCCCGAAGAACCAGAATCCCATCCATGACGGTCCTGAGGAGCCAACGGGCCCGGAATACGTAACGAGCCCCTGCGCGGCCAGAAAGGCCGCCATTTGCTCAGCGTCCCCGCCGCCGGTGGTGAGCAGGACGACGCGCGTGCCATCGCGTCGCGCCCGTTCGATGGCGGCACTAAGGTCAGGCTTCCAGTAGTCATCATCTTGTTGGGAAATCGGCGTCCACACGTTACCAGTCGGATCTGTGTATCGCTCGTCCCGGAAGGCTGCTCGCACTACCTTACCCGACGAATCCCGCAACTCCACAGCGGCCAGCGTTGCGTTGTCGGACTTCACGCGCGGCACCGAAAGGCGAATCGTTCCCTCGGGAGCATCGACCACGAACGTTTCCACGAGCGCCCGATCTTTTCCGCCTGCCTTGGCGAAGATGTCCAGGGCTCTAGCAACGACCGTGCCGTTGATCGCGATGTCAAAGACCCGCTGGGCAGGCCCGCTGGAGTAGCCGTCGTCCATGTAGAGCTTGACGGTGATCTCGCCAGGCGTCAGGCCGTGCCAGGCATGGATCGGTCCGGCCTGGCCCCACATCTGATGCTTGTAGAGTTCCGGGTCATCCGTGTTGGCAACGGCCGCGTCGGTGTAGCTTGACTGCCATTCTTCCGGGCCGCCAGCGTCTGTCGCCAGGAGGATGGTCGCAATTTTTCCTAGCCCCGGCGAAAGGGGAACCGCGTCCGCATTGAATTGACGCTTGACCGCAGCGATCAGCTCATCGGATTCGCCGCCGCAGGCGATTGTGCCTTTCAGCGCTATTGGCTGCGGGTCGATCACGAGCAACGGCTCGTCGCGCTCGAGCACAGCCCGGCCGCCGGCCTTGGAGCTTAGCGTAGCGTGGATCGTGACGAGACCTGGCTCGTCAACCTTGAACTGGATATCCTGTTTGAGCAGTTGGCCGAAGGTTTCGCCGCCGATCAACTCGACCGGGTAATCCGCGTGGAACAGCGGCTTGCGACCGGCCATGGAGGCCGTTACCGCCAGCCGCCATGAGCCGGTCAGATTTTGCTCATTAATCTGATGAACATCGACAACGGTCGTATCGCCCTTGGCGATCACGTAATGGCGCGGCCTGACGACCAGAACCTCCGGTTGCGCAGCCTCATGGATGAGCGCGGGGTCTGCCTTGAGTTGGCGCAATGAATCCACAAGCCCGCTGTGGTTGTCTATCGTGGTGGATTCCCAGCCGGAGAGGACGATGTAATCGACGGCGTCGCAGATGCGGGCGTTTTCCAGAAGATGCGCAGCGGAGAAGTAATGCTTCGCCCCCGCCTGTTGGAAGAGCGTTTCGGCGGTTGGAAACGCCTGGCGGAATTGATGGTCGTCCAGGAATTTTTCGTAAGCCGCGAGGATCGCCTGGTGGGCGGCCAGATCGTAGCCGGACCGCTGGTTTGTTTTGTACCAATTAACAATCGCAGCATGATCGTCCGGCGACGCGCCCGAGGCCATCTCGCCCCAAACAACGATCTCCTTTTGGTTGTCGGAGCGATACTTGTAGTCGGCGGGCGATTTGTACATCGCATCGGTCCACACGCCGGGCGAATCCATCGCCGTGTGCTGATCCCACCAGCCCGAGCGGCCGGTGCCGTCATCGGTCATCCAAGCGTTAGTGTAAGGGAGGAACCATACCTGATTCACGATGACGTCGCCGGATTTGAGGAGGACCATGCGCGAGGGGTCGGCCTCGCGCATCTTCTCGAGCGCGTAGCGCATGCGGGGGTTGTTGACGTCGGGGCTGGTCTCGTTCTGGAGCGTCCAGAGACTGACGCAAGGGTGGGACCGGAAAGCCCGGATCATGGCCAGCTCCTTGTCGAGCTGGTAGCGGTTGAGGAAATCCAGCTCCACTGTTTTGCCGTTCATTTCCACCTGAACGCTAGTCTGCGGAGGTTCCTGTTTCGCGGACTCGAAGGTCAGCACGCCGCTGCCAGCTTCGCAGTAACGCAGATACCCGACGCGGTCAAAAGCATCGAGCACGACGGCCTTGGGCATGTGACGGTGGTTTTGAAGGGAATCGAGCCCGAAGGCTTTCATCGCTGCGATCTCGCGTCCTGCCGCGGCCTCGTCGGGAAAAATGCCGTTCGGAGCCCAGAAACCCCATGAAATCGAGGAGCGCGGCACAATCCGACGACCATTCAAATAAAGCTTCGCGTCGGTTCCGAGGCCTTTGACGCCCAGCCAGCGGAAGCCAAAGGTCGTGCTGCGATCGGAATGCGCGACCGTCGGCAGATTAGCGGAAGCCTCATAGAGATTCGGCTGATTGATGTCCCAGAGCTGCGCGTTGGTGACAGTCGCATCAATCGAAGTGGTGATGGTTCCACCGGGCGGAACATGAACATTCTTGCTTTGATTAAAGATAACGTTGCGATCCCGGGTGATGGAAAAATTGACCGGCCCGTCGTAGGCCTGGCCAGTGGATGAGATTTCGGCCTGCATACGAACCGACCGGGGGTCGGGTTTGTTAAAAACCACCAGATCGCTCACGCTGACCGAGGCGCGCACCTGCATCTCCACGGCCCCGGCCAGACCGCCGAAGGCATGGGTTGCCGGCAGCGTATATTTGCCCCAGGTCATCGTCAGGAAGTCCATCCAATCCAGTCTGCCTCCCGGATTGGTGATGCGCACGGCCAGCAGGTTCTTTCCGCCGGGGTTGATCGCCTCCGTGGCGTCCGCGGCAAACGGCACCTCGGAGATGATGTTGTAGCCTACCAGCTTGCCATTAACATAGACCTCGCTGCGCAGGCGGGCGGCGGGGAAATAGAAAACCAACCGCTCACCGGGTCGCAGGGCCGGCGGCGTAAACGGCCGATACCACCACGACACGCCCTGATAGTACCCATCCGCCGCGACGATGTCCGATGGCTGGGTCGAAGCGTTCGTGCGCGCCGGTGTCCTGTTGAAGTAGTATTCCTCAACGGTCGCCGGCAACGACACGCCAATGCCGGCCTGATCGTCGAGCACCGCCCATCCTACTGTCGGCGGATTCACCGGCAGGTTCGTGAGTTTCACATCTTCCGGAAGATAGAGGGTGTCATCCTGCCAGGCCGCTTTTGGGTCCAGCCACAATCGCCATCCCTGATCCAGATTGGCGGCGTCAGATACCTCCGCACGCGCGAACGAGACGAAGATGAGTTGAAAAACGATACACAGGATCGGAAGAATTTTTACCATATGTTTAGAAGCTGGCAATCAGCAGTTGGAATTGGAATGAGTTGGTTTGCGCCATTGTCGGCGCGAGGGAACAGCCGAGCGTCAACAGGATCAATTTGATTGGGTTCAGTTTCATGAATATTCACGGAATCAACTGCACAAAAAATTCCTTTTGATCACGAGAGATACCGATCTTGAATGAACTTCCGGCGGGCAATGCCGGAGCCTGTCGCAGCAACGCCGCCGTGTCCGCCGTCTTCGCGCCGTTGACGGAAAGAATGACATCATTTTTTCGCAGCCCGGCTTTGGCTAGGGCCGACTCCGCCGGAACTTCCAGCACCAAAACGCCTGTTACACCGGACAGACCGAATGCGGACATCTCGTCTTCGTCGGCAATGTTGCGCACACTGGTGCCGAGCCACGTCACCGTCGCGGCGGTGCGCACGGCTGCCACAGGCGCGGGCATTTTCGGTTGTGACAATTGCGGAACACGCGCGACGGCCTTGAGTACCAGTTTTTGCACGCCGAATTGGTCCATCGGAAAATTGACGAAGCCCAGGGCCAGCGCGGGCGAGCCGTCCTTCACGCGATAGTCGCCGTGCGCCGGATCAATGAATTGCGCGTCGGCCACGATGGAATGTTCATCGCGACCGCTTTGCTGCTGCAACTGCGTCGCGGGCGCGCTGTTCGCTGCGCCGTAATCCTGCACCAGGTTGAAATCCATTTCCGCGCCCCACGGCGGACGGTGCATGTTGGCTGGACGATACGCCGTCCAAACGATGTTGCGCCGGAAAATGTCGCCGCTTTCGTCATACCAGACGTGCGGATCGTAACCGCCGTCCACCATGATGTTGTTTTCGACCACGCGTCCGAAACCCTCGCGGTTCTTGATGCCGCCATGCAGGCAAAGGTTGTTTGTGATGATGTAAAATGATGAGCCGTCGTCGAGGTCAATGTCCCAGCCATGATCGCAACGCCAGCGGTTGTTGGCGAGCACGTTTGGCTTCGCTGCGTCGAGTTTCGGCAATTCCGGAACCTGCTTCACCCACGCGTTGACTTCGCCAATGTTGGGCCGCCAGAAACGGTCGCGTCCCCACGAATTGAACGATCCGTGGTCGCCGGTCTCCTTCACCGTGTCGAAGATGTCGCAAAACTCAATGACGTGCCCGCCCCAGCAGCCGTCGCCGATGTTGATGCCGGCGCGCGGCATGTCGTAAATCGAACAGTGCCGGACGGTGATGTTCTGGGCGAGGTCAATTTCCACGCCGGCGGTTTGTTTCTCCACGCGCCCGGTCAGATGGATCAGGCAATCGTCCACCAGGCAGTCTGCCGGGTAATTGTCGCTTTTCGGTCCGGGCGTGCGATCAATTTCGTCAAGTCGGTGAACCTGGTAATAGTTGAAAAGCGGGCTGCGCGCGGCCTGCGGGTCGCCGACAAAACAAATCCCGCTCGCGCCCGCCTTGGCGATTTGCGTGCCGCGAATGGCGACGCGGCGGTTGTAATTGTTGACGAACACTGCGTTGCCGCCAACCTGATCAATGAAACTATCTTCCAGCGCGCAATCCTCCGCGCCGTTGAAGAAAATCGCCCCGCCGCGATAGATGGCCCAATCCGAACGCAACAGCGGTTCGCGCGTGTCCATGACGGTGCGCGCCGCCTGGCGAAAAATAAGTCCGCGCAACGTGATCCACTTCACCGGGTGCGCCTCGTCGCCGCGAAATTCGACCAGCGTTCGCAGGCGCGTGGCCTCCACGACCGCATTTTTCAAATCGAGTCCGGCGGGCGGGTAGAAATACAGCGTGTGCGTTTTGGAATTCAGAAACCATTCACCGGGCGCGTCCAATTCCTCGAAGATATTTTCCACGAAGCGTATTTGCCGGTGCGCCGCCGCGCCGCGATTGTTCTGCCAGCCGCCTTCGAGCCGCACCTGGCCGTTGGTCTCCTTGCCGGTGATGCGCCAGGTGAAATCGCCCCACAGCGCCGGGTGCATGGCGTGGTAATAACCTCCCACCGGGTCCGACCACCGCGCCGCCCGTTGCGGCGAAATAGCGTCAGCCGCAAACCCGTCGAAGTATTGCGCCTTCGGGTCAAAGTTCGGGTAACGTGCCAGAATCTGCCGCTCGCCGTTGACGAAAATTTCCTCGGTCTGCAAATCCTCCGAAACTTTCGCCCGAAAAACTCCGTTGCTGTAAGGCTGCCAGTCCAGGTTTTCGAGCCTGACACCACCACTGATGACCGGCTTCTCGCCTTGATAATTTTGGAAAACCGCCGGCGCGTCTTTCTTGCCGCTATCCTGTGCGGTGAACACGAGCGCCGCGGGCAAATAGTATGTGCCACCGCGCAGAAAAACGTCGCCGTGCTTCTGGAGCGCCGCCTGCTGCGCGCGTTGTAGCGTGGCGAACGGTTTTTCCAGCGTGCCGGGATTCGCGTCGTCGCCCGACGGCGAAACGAAATACGGTTGCGCGACGCAAAGACACATGGAAAACATCGCCACAGCGCATGCTGAAGTGATTTTTAATTTCACGGCACGGATGGACGTGGTGCGCACGGTTGCGTTTGCACAACGGTCGTCGCCGGCGTGAGACCGTCGGCGGTTGCCGTCAACTTGATTTCGCCGGCGTCGCGCGTGGATTGCACGATGATTTGCGCCAGACCGTTGAACAGGCTGCGCGACCACGGCGGGACGCCGGCGTGCCCGATGATTTTCACGGTCACGTTGGGGTTCAAACCGCCCTGGCCGGCGACGTTGTTTACGCCCACGGCGATGACGTTGTCGCCGGCGTGAATGAATTTTTTGATGTTGAATATCGGTTGCGCCTGCCAGTCGTGCGATTCGCCGACGAACTCGCCATTCACGAAATACCAGCCCTCGTCGTCGCAGCCGCCGAAGCAAATTTGCGCGCCGGCGCCCTTCAAGTCTTCTTCCGTCACCGTGAAATGCGCGCGGTAAATCGCCGTGGTGTTTTCCGTTTTGATCGTCGCTTCGCCGCCGCTGGTTTTGGCATTGAGGTTGTTCCAGGTCGAATCATCAAAATCATTCGCGTACTCCGGCACGGTGCTGCTGTTGTGCGGAACTTTTGCAAGCTGCCAGCGCCAATCGTTGACGGCAACACTGCGTTCGAGCACGGTCGGAACGAACGTGTCCGGCTCGTGGCAACTCGGATCGCCGTTGCCGACGCCGAGAATTTTCCCCGTGCCTTCAATGGCAAAATTAATTTTGTTCTGCGCCACCGGCACCACGCGGCCTTGCGCGTCCAGCGCGGAAACGGTGAACACCGACACGTCCTCGCCGGCGGCATTGATCGTTTTGCGGTCTGGCGTGACTTGAATTTGCGTAGCGTCGCCCGTGGTTTCCACTTTCGTTTCGGCGATGGGCTTGCCGGCGGCGTCAAAGCCTTTCGCGCTCAACGTTCCCGGCGCATATTTCACTTGCCAGCTCAACTTTGAATTTGGCTTCATCACCTGTTTGCCGAGCGACGCGCCGTTCAGGAATAGTTCCACCTGTTTGCAATTGCTGAAGGCTTGAACGAGGATTTCCTGGCCTTCCTTGCTTGGCCAGTTCCAGTGCGGCAACAAGTGCAGCACGACATTCGTCGTCCACCACGATTGGTAGTAATAAAATACATCCTTCGGAAAACCGCACGTGTCGAGAATGCCGAAGTGCGAGTTGATGCACGGCCACCAATACGGCGTCGGCTCGCCACGATAATCAAAACCCGTCCAGACGAACGCGCCGGAAAGCCACGGACGGTCGGCGAAGAAACTCCACCAGCTTTCGGCGGTTGTGGTCCAACCGGGCCAGACAACGTTGTAAGCGGCGACGTAACCGTGCGGCCCGTCATTGGTGTAGATGCCGCGCGTGCCGACGACGCTCGCCTGCTCAGTGCCGACGTTTGGCTGGTTCGGATGCTCGGCGTGATATTTGTCCATCTGCGGACCGTAGTGATAATTCCAACCGCGCACTTCAATGACGGAATTGATGCCGCGGAACACGTCGTCCTCCGGCGAGGCGTAGGTGACGGGGCGCGTCGGGTCGAGTTGCTTAACGTAATCCTGCATCGCGCGCGCGACGTTAGCCGCTTGCGGCGTATCCTGCACGGCGAATTGCTCGTTGGCGATGCACCAAATCGCGACGCTCGGATGATTGCGGTCGCGGCGGATTTGGTCGTCCCATTTTTTCATGTTCTCCGAATCGCTGCCCATCAAACGGCTCTCGTCCAGGACCAACATGCCGAGCCGGTCGCAGGCATCGAGCAATTCCGGAGTGGGCGGGTTGTGCGAGGTGCGAATGGCGTTGCAGCCGAACTCCTTCAATTTTTTTACGCGGAATTCCTGCAACGCATCCGGGATGGCCGCGCCGACGCCGGCGTGGTCCTGGTGATTGCAGGTACCGTAGATTTCGTAATGCTTGCCGTTCAGCAAAAAGCCGTTCGTCGCGTCAAAGCCCACGGTGCGGATGCCGAAAACCGTTTCTTTTTGGTCAACAACTTTGCCTTTCACGGAAACAGTCGTGACCAGCCTGTAGAGTTTTGGCAATTCCGGCGACCAAAGAATGGGCGAGGAGAGTTTCGATCCCAATTTCACGGCGCCTTGTGATTTGCGTTCTAATTTTTCTGACTCGGAAAATCTATTCAGCGACTTGCCGTCGGGCGAAATGATTTCGCAGTTCACAACCGCTGTGGCGGGGTTGGTCAGTTCGTTGAGCAGGTTCGCTTCGATTTGTATCTCCGCGTCGTCCGCCGGCAGGTTGTTTTTAAAACGGGAACAAACAAAGATTCCATCCGGCGCGACGGCCACCGGCGCGGTCTTGTCCAGCCAGACGTGGCGGTAGATGCCCGCGCCTTCGTAAAACCAGCCCTCGGTTTTCGTCGCGTCCACACGCACAGCGATGGTGTTCTCGCCGCCGAAATGCACCACGTCCGTGATGTCCTCGCGGAACGGATAGTAACCGCCCTCGTGACGTCGCACGCACCAGCCGTTGACCCAGACCGTCGCGTCGCGGAACACGCCGTCGAACGTCAGCCAGATACGTTTGCCCTCGTTCTCCTTAGGCAACTCAAACGTGCGGCGATACCAACCGATACTGTTCGTCGGATACTTCACGCCCAAGGTTTTGAAACCGTGGCTGCCGTCGGCGGCCCAGTCGAACGGCAGTTCAACCGCCCAATCGTGCGGCAAATTGACGACGCGCCAGTAAGCGTCGGCGAACTTTTCCGATGCCGGCCCGCCACCGGTCCCGGAGTTTTCCAGATGCAGCGCGTCCGGCCAGTCGTCGCCGAGATGAAATTTCCAGTTCGCGTCGAGCGAAAGATGTTCGCGTGGCGAGTCGGCAGCTGCCAATGGCGTGACGAATAGCGCGGCGCACGCGCCGACAACGAGAGAACCAATCAATATTGTATTTTTCATTTCAATGTTGGTAACCAAAATTCCTGGCATGACACACGTTCGCCCTTACCGGCCAGCACACTACCGGTGTGCTGTACTGCTACGGCCGCACCAACCGGAAGAACACCGCACCGTTCGTCGTGTTCACCGGCATCGCCACCAGATTCGTCTGCACCGAGCCGGTAACGTTGACCCAGTTTGTGCTGAGGCCGACAGCGAGGCTGTTCGTCTGCGACTGCAATTGCCAGCCCGTGTGGTCCACCGGCCAGGCAATGCTAAGCTGCCCAGACACATTGGTTGCACTAATGGCGACGGGCGCGGACGATG
>Ga0116134_1000717_pt1 | contig 17068 bp, 12 predicted proteins | sample June2015DPH_19_5_FD_89737 | JGI IMG/M metagenome (GOLD analysis project Ga0116134, IMG submission 89737) | Peatland microbial communities from SPRUCE experiment site at the Marcell Experimental Forest, Minnesota, USA - June2015DPH_19_40 | ecosystem: Environmental > Terrestrial > Soil > Wetlands... | reverse complement strand
GCACACTGGTTCACGTGAGCCTCAGCGTACTGACAAGCGGGCCTTCGCTGGCCGACCAGATGACTCATCTCGTGGCGCTTGGGAGGGAGCGGGGTTCCCTCACGATGGCGGATGTCGCTACCGCTCTCGACCGCCACGAACTCTCACCCGATGCGCTCGGCGATGTCGTGCGGCTGCTGGGTGATGAGGGCATCGAGCTTATCGACGCACCCCACGAGGAGGTTGAAGAGCCAAGACCCGCGGGGGAGGTGGATCCGGGCCGGCCTGCCGCCACCAGCGACCTGGTCCGGATTTACCTGCGCGAGATCGGGCGTGTCCCGCTGCTGACCGCCGAAGACGAGGTGGAGCTGGCCAAGTCGATCGAGGCGGGCCTGTTCGCCGACGAGAAGCTGCGGGGCGGCTTCCCGCTGCAGGGGGCCGAGGTGGCGGATCTGCAGCTTCTGGTCGTCGAGGGGGAGCGGTCCAAGCAGCGGCTGATCGAGGCCAACCTGCGCCTGGTGGTGTCCATCGCCAAGCGGTATATCGGCCGCGGCCTGGTCTTCCTGGACCTGATCCAGGAGGGGAACCTGGGCCTCATCCGCGCGGTCGAGAAGTTCGACTACACGCGCGGCTACAAGTTCTCCACCTATGCGACGTGGTGGATCCGGCAGGCCATCACCCGGGCGATCGCCGACCAGGCGCGCACCATCCGGGTGCCCGTGCACATGGTGGAGACGATCAACAAGCTGGCCCGTATCCAGCGCCAGCTGCATCAGGACCTCGGGCGGGAAGCGACGCCAGATGAGATCGCGGCGGAGATGGGTATCGAGCCGGACCGGGTGGCTGACATTCAGCGCATCGCCCAGGAGCCCGTATCCCTGCAGTCGCCCATTGGCGAGGAAGAGTCCGACCTGGGCGACTTCATCGAGGACGCGGACGCCGTGGTGCCGATCGAGGCCGCGGCGTTCATCATGCTGCAGGACCAGCTGGAGCGGGTCCTGGACGACCTGTCCCGGCGTGAGCAGCGGATCATCCAGCTGCGGTTCGGCCTGACCGACGGACATCCCCGGACGCTGGAGGAGGTCGGCCGGGAGTTCGGCGTGACCAGGGAGCGAATTCGCCAGATCGAATCCAAGACGCTGGCCAAACTCCGCCACCCGAGCCGCGCGCAGATGCTGCGGGAGTACCTGGATTAGCGCCGGGGCCGCCCGCCGCGGCCCACTGCGCCCATGCCTACCCGCCCGGTGGCCGTGCCCGGCCACCGGGCGGATTGGTTCCCGGCCGCGGTTAGGTGCCGTCCGGGTACAGGCCGGTCCCCGACGCCGGAGGCGGGTTGTAGAGGTCCGCCCCGTCGTTGGCGTAGTCCGTGGACCCGTTTACCCGGTTGCGCAGGCCCGGGATCGTCCCGGCCTTGCTCATTGCCGTCTGGGCGAAGCCCGGCATCTTGTCGGTGGCCTTGTCCTTGACGGTCTTGCCGAGCTCGGCGGCCTTCGAGCCGACCGCACCCGCGGCCTTCTGCACGGCCGGGTTTCCCGCCGCGCGCTGGCTCAGCCTTCGTATCTGCTCATAACGTTCCCGCCCAGCCCGCGCGCCGAGGACATACCCGGCGGCGAACCCGGCGACGAGTGTGACTCGATACCGCATTATGTGCCTCTCTTAACCGTGTGGTCGTGCATCGTTGACTTCCCGCTATCAGCCTTCGTACTCCTTCGCCTATCGCACCCGAAAGCAGCCGCAAGGGCAACACCGCTGCGCCGCCGGCCGCGGATAGCGCGCCCGGCGCGGAGCCCGGTAGGTGAACGGGCCATCCAGCCGCCGGTTTTCCCTTCGGCGTGACGCCGCGCACGACTATCCCGCGGGTACGCTACTCTTAGGTCCCGGCACTGATGGGACGGGCCGTCGGCACAGCGGTTGGAGACGCTGGGCTGCTCCGCGGGGCAGCCGCGCCGACCGGTTCCTGGCATTCGATCTGGGGTAGCTCAATCGGCAGAGCCACCGGCTGTTAACCGGTAGGTTGCGAGTTCGAGTCTCGCCCCCAGAGCTGATCGTGCAGCTATGTGCGTTCGAAACGAACGCCAGCTGCACGCCGGAGATCGCCAGCTGCACGCCGGAGATTATGTGCGATCGCCGCAGAGAACGGCTACTGACCCCGCTTTATCTCCGGGCTATCCTTGGTGCCGCAAAACGTGGCCGGGATCTCGTCAACCAGCCTCGGCATCGCTGGCCCCGGCGGCGACGGCAGCAACGGCCGCCGTCTCTCGTCAGCCCTCCCGTGTGGACCTGCCGCCACCCATCGGCGGCGCCGTGGCGACGGTGGCGTCCTGACCTGAGCGAGCCAGGGCTGACGCGATGAACCCGTCTGCCTTCAGGTCCTCGATGAGTGCGCGCAGGAATGCCTTGGCCGCCGGTGACCGATCCAGGGTGGTGGCGACGGCCTGGCGGATCTGCATGAAGCGCGGTTCGGCCAGCCGCAACGCCGGGTCGCCGGCGACCAGGCGGGCCAGCGGCTGACGGATGCCCGCCACCGCGTCGAGGTGGTGCTCGCGGAACACGTCAACCGCGTCGCCGCCGCGCACGACCTCGGCGTGGGTCAGCGTGCGGGTCAGGTACAGGTCGTAGGCCGAACCCTCCTTGACCCCGATCCGCACTCCCGGGCGGTCGATCTCGGCAGCCGTCGTGATCGGTGATCCCGCGGGTACCGCGTAGACGCCTTCGATCAGGACGTACGGGGCGGTGAACCATACCTCGGCCTGGCGGGCGGGCTCGATGGCCAGGAAACCGATGTCCGCGGCGCCGGTGCGCAGGGCCTCGAAGGACTTGCGCGCGGCGTCGAAACACGCCAGCGACACCGGCACACCCAGGCGCGCCGCGATCTCACGGGACAGGTCGACGGTCACCCCCGCGGGCGCCTGCCCGGTGCCCTGAGCGAGCACCGGGTTGCCCAGATTGATCGACGCCCGCAGTACCCCGGTCGGGGCCAGACCGGCTACGACCGCCTCGTCAGCCACCAGCACTCCCATCGGCACACACGCAGGACCCGGGCCCGGCTGGGTGCGCGCTAGGTCCCGGAGCCGTCCGGTGCCTTGGACGGTAGCAGGGACAGCTGGCCGGAGTGGATGTCGGCGTGCACGGTGTTCCCCACCGTGCGGACCTGGTCCTCATGGCTGCCAACGATGACGAGCTGCCCGGGTACGCCCTGGAAATCGACCGTGGCCACCTGGCCCTCGGTGACCGAGACCGCCCGGTTGGCCGGAGCCCGGTGCGTGCAACCGCGCCTCAGGCCGGCTCCATGCCGAATCGCGCCATCAGCGCGCGTTCCTCCGCCGTGGCCGGCGGCTGCCCGGAGGCCCACAGCCGGTGCAGTTCCTCGAAGTAGGCGTCCATGGCCGGCGCGTGCAGCACGAGCAGCCGGGCCTCGCCGGTCCCGGCATTACCGAACGTATGCGCGGCCCCCCGCGGGACCAGCAGGAAGTCGCCCGGGCCCCCGGGCAGATCGGTTCCGTCCAGGGTGAACGAGATCTGCCCGTCGAGGACGAAGAACGCCTCCGAGCAGTTGACGTGCCGGTGCGCCGGGGGTTTCCGGCCGCCCGGTGGCAGCGTCCGCTCCATCAGTGAGAAGTCGCCGCCCGTCTGCTCCGCCACCGCCTTGAAGGCCATGACGCTGCCGCGTGCGGTCAGCGTGTGCCCCGCGCCGGGCGGGATGATGCCGTTGCCGGCCACACTGCCTCCGCTCAGGCGGTCATGTTGAAGTGGGCCAGCACCTTGGTCGGGCGGACGCGGACGACCAGCTCACCCGGCACCCCGTTGCGCTGCCCGAACTCCTGCGCGCGGTCGGCTCCCACGTACCGCGCCGCGATCGCGGTCGCCGTGCGCAGCAGTTCACCGGGGTCGTCGGACAAGTCGGCCTGCCCCTGGATCTGGACGAACCCGTACGGCTCTTGCTCCAGATCGACGCAGATGCACACGCGCCGGTCGCGGGCCAGGTACTGGCCCTTGACCGTGTCCTTGCCGGTGTTGAAGATCAGGTCCTCGTCCTCGACGATGTACCAGATCGGAGCGACGAGGGGCCGCCCGGCCGCGCTCAGGTAGCTGAACTTCCCGGTCCGCGTGCCTTCGGTGAGGAAGGACTGAACCTCTGGATCTTTGATTGACGCCACGCGGTCAGTCTAGGTTCGCGCCCCCGTCGGCCTCCTGGCGCCCCGGTCTCCCGCCGGCGCCCGCCCCAGTCCGCCGGGCGGCCCACGGCCTGCCCGCGGCCTGCCCGGCCTGCCTCCGGCAAGGCGCATTGCCGGCGCGTTCGGAAGGCCTTGTGTAACTGGACTCGCGCCTGCTGAGTAATCCGTGGCCCCAGCCAGTCGCCGGACCTCGCCGTTGCGGCCAGGCCAGGACCACGGAAAAGGTTCGCGAGCTTCAGATCAAGACCTTCGTCCGAGTCGCATCATGCATTCTTTGCGGCGGCCGGGTCGTAGCCGTCGAGTGACAATAGGCCATTGAGGTCGGCCGGAGCACGCCGATCTCCAGCGGAGTTTCGTCGCGAGCCGGGCCGTCGAGCATGGTCCATGGCCGCCGCGAAAAGTCAGACAGGTGGCGGCTCGATGTCGCAGACGGCCCGCTCCCGGGCGGCGGCCTTCGCGGCCTCGGGGTGAGCGTGGCCCAGTGTGCGCTGGTAGCGGTCCATGGTGTCGGTGAACAGCTCACCGAAGGCTTCCCGTTCCCCGAGGGCGCGCAGATCCAGAGCCAGGTTGACCGCGCAGCTCAGAGTGTAGGGGTGGTCCTCCCCGCTCACCTCCCGCAGCGCCGCGAGCGTGCGCCTGCCGAGCTTGCGGGCCGCTTCGAGGTCGCCGAGTTCGGCAAGGTCGCTGGCCAGGTTGACGGCGCAGCTGAGTGTGTACCGGTGGTCGGGCCCGAACGTGACGCGAAGCTGCTTCAGCGCCTCCTCGTTCATCTGCCGGGCCTGCTCCGGGTCGCCGGTCAGCCGGGTGAGCGCGGCCAGGTTCACCGCCGCGCAGGCGGTAAACGCGTTATCGTTGCCGAGAACTTCCCGGAATCCGCGCAGGGCGAGTTCAGCGAACCCCCGGCCGGCCGTGTACTCATCGAGGCATCTGTGGTCGTTGGCGAAGTTCGTCGTTGCCGCCAACGTCTCTGGGTTGAGGTCGCCGAACCTGCGGCGGTGTCGGTTCAGCACGTCCTCGGCCGTCACGGCGGCCTCCTCGTAGCGTCCGGCCTTGCGCCGCCCTACCGCGAGATTCTTCATGGCACGCAGTGTTTCGGGGTTGTCCGATCCGAATACCTCGCGGTAGCGGCTGTAGGTCGTCTCCTGCAGCGACAGTGCCTCGTAATAGTGCCCGCACTCGCGCAGGTCCCTGGCCACGTTGTTGATCGCGAACAGACTGGAGGATGCGTCCGGGCCCAGCACCCTTGGAGATACCTCAGCGTTGTAGCGGTCGATGTCGAGGGCGGCCTTGAATTCGCCCGCCATCCGGTAGTTCACGGCGACGTTGTGGGCAAGCCGCATGGTTTCGGGGTCGTCCCGGCCGCGATCACGGGTGGCGATCATGAGGGCGTAATCGTCCAGCTCCCGCGCGGCCTGGAAGTCTCCCATCCGGCGGCAGCCGCGGGCGAGCAGACCGGCCGCCCGGAGCGAGTCAGGGTGATCGTTCCCCACGCGGCGAGCGAGCCGGTCATAGACCCTGCGATCCTCGTCCAGCGCCTCGCCGAAGAGGCCGAGACCGTGCAGCGCGTTGCTTCGTTCCCGGCTGGCCAGGAGCAGGTCCCGATCGGTCTCATCAAGGGTCTGGGACCATGCCTTCGCCGCCTCGGTGACCAGGTTCAGGCACGTTCGGAATTCGCCGCGTCGCCAGAGTGCCCGGGCCTCGTGAAGCGTCAGCTGGCGGACGTCCGGATCGGTATCGGCGAACGCTTCGGAGGACAGCAGGTGCGGCAGCAGCGCCACATAGGTCGGCCAGTTCGCGGGAAGCTCTGGATCGCCCGGATCTGCGTCAGCCAGGAGTTGGTGGGCCAGCGCGCGGTAGCTCTCGCGCTCGTCTACGGAGACCACGTCTCGTACGACTGCCTGAACAAGGCGGTGTTGCTGCAGGCTGGGGCCCGCGAACGGACCTTCGCGCGCTGACTCGCTGACCTGGGCCAGTGAGTAGCTCCTGATATCTCGCAAGATGTTCGCACGCTGAATTGGCGAATTCAACGCCGCACGCAGCGTTGCGGGCATTGCCTCCGGCGGCCGGGCGACCAGCAAGCCGAGCGGAATAGGGTCTGGCCCGATGAAAGCGCACAGATTGAGGAGTTTTTCCGCGTCCGGATTCTGTTCGCGGAGCTGGTTCATCGAGACAGTCCACGTCGCCCGGACCGAGACTGGATAATCCTTCGCCCGTGCCGGGTCGAAGAACTCGGCAGTGTGCTCGCGTAGCGACGAAAGATAATCGTCCGCCGTCATATGGGTCGTGAGCAGCCAGCCGGCGGCATGCTCCAGCACGAGCGGCAGGTCCCCGAGTTCCTCGGCCAGTCGGATGGCATCCGCGGGGCTCAGATCCCGCAACCTTCGGTGCAGGAATTCCGTGCTCTCCTCGCGCGCGTAAACGTCCACATCGAGCACATCGGCCTGATTCGCCCAGGATTGGTCCCGGGATGAGATCAGCGTGTGCCCGGGACCGCTGAGCAGGAGTGATCGGATATCGTCGGGATCCCCCGCGTTGTCGAAGATGAGTAGCCAGCGCTGATATGGCTGCCCGGTCCGCAGCGCGTCCAGCACCGCGCGAATCAGTTCGCCAGTCTCCGCCGCCGGACCGCCGAGGTCCAGCCGTGCAGCGAGGTCGGCGAGCGACTGCCGGGCTCCCGCTCGCGTTTCGGAGGGGATCCACCAGACGATGTCGTAGTCGGCGCCGAACCGGTAGGCGTATTCGATCGCGAGCTGGGTTTTCCCGACGCCGGACAGTCCTTGTAGCGAGTGCGGCAGCAGGGCGGTGACATCCGTGGTAAGCCGTCGCCTCAGCTGGCGCAGCATCTCATCACGTCCCGTGAAGAACGGGTTCCGCGGCGGCATGCGCGGGGACCAGATCGCGGGTCGGCGACCAGGGAACCTGGTCATCGGTTCGGTCGCGCCGCTTCGGGAGACCGGAGAGTTCAGCCCGAGCACGCGGCTCAGCAACCGCCTGGAAGCCGACTGGTCGTCGGTGACCTCGCGTAGGTCAACCGGTGAGAGTTGCCAGAACCGAGACGGAAGCTCGCATCTGCGCACCAGCACCGGGATCAGGACCGCTGGGTGCTCCAACGCCCACCTGGCGGTGGCTTCACCGGTCTCGGCGTCCGGCACGACCGCTTGCAGGTAGCTGCTGCTCATCACCGCGATGCACTTGCTGTAGCGACCTGTGGCGGTGCGCAGCGTGTCGAGCAGATCGGCGTCTGGCCCCCCGGTCCAATCAGCGACGTCCACCATGGAGCCAGCTCGCTGGACCTGCTCGCTGATCCATTCCGCCCACATAAGGTCGGGACCCACGTAGCTGATCAGGATTCGGTCGTCTGGTGGCGTCGAAGGTGCGTGACTCTCGGAAGTCATCAAAGCCTCACCTGATCATGGTCCCATTACGCCGAGCGGCAAAACATACGTTAGCGCAAGGTAATGTCGCTGCCGAGCCTCAAGTCTTAATAGGCGGGTATTGCCGCGTTATTACGGAGCTGGCTGAGGGTCAAGGTCATTCCGGCGATAAAACGGTCACCCGACATCGTGAGCGCGCCGGACTGGCTGATCTGCGCCAGGGCGTCTCCGACCGCTTCGCACCAGTATGCGAGTTCTTTCCGGGCAATATCGCGCGGATATGCGTCGCCCAGCCGGAGAGCGGAGTCCCAGTACCCGGCTACAGCGAGGTGCGCATACGCGCCGTGCAGCGCGGCACCGAGCGGGCGCGGGTCGTCGCGCCACCACACCTGGTATCGCCTTCGCTGATCGCCGTTGTGCAGCGCGACGACCTGCTCGAGCGCGGCCAGCTTGGTGTGCTGAAATTCGTGCAGCAGGGTCAGCGCGAGGTGCTCCGCCTGCCGGGGCGGGGTGAGCAGAACGCCGCCGATCGCGTCTGTCGCGGTCGCGCTGTCGCTGTCGCTGCCCGGCTCGGCTCGCTCCCGCAATGGCGTGAGCGCACGCAGTCCGGCGGACATCCCGTCGGCGTGTTCGCGGTGCCGTCGCACAAGGGACTGCCAGGCTTGATCGAGGATTCGCTGCCAGCGGGCCGCCTCTTTCGCGGCGAGCGTCGGCTCGATCCGCAGCCCCGGTGGGGCGCGGAACGGGTCGCAATCGTCCAGCCAGACCGTCAGGCCGCGGCCGCCCGCGTTCGTCCGCAGCACGCGGGCGGGCCGCCATCGATGCGCCGGGGCGCGGACGTCCGGAATCACTGTGCGCCCATTTCCTGCCGGAGTAATCGCCAGGCCCTCGTTTCCCCGGCGAATCACGGCTGCATGCATGCCCCCGCCGCGGACGGCCATCGATCCGAGCATCGGCAGGTACAGCGCGCCATTCAGCACCGGTACCTCGATCTGGAACTCACGGCCTGCGCGGAACGCTGCGCTCGCGGCCAGGCAGGCCAGGTAGTGGTAGGTGGCTTCGGTTGCGTCGCCGCGCAGGCATGCCGCGGCCCAGTTACCGGCGCACGGCAGGGTAAGGACCTCCGCGACTAGGTGTGGATGCGTTCGCTGCACGTCGGAGAGCAATGTGTAGGAGGCCTCGAGAATCGGGACCGCACCAGGTGCCTTGCGGCGTGCCGCGTCAAGCACCGCGACGACGAGCAGCACGCGCCTGCTGAACTGGCCGGCCAGCAGTGCCGCCATCGTGGCGCGATCGCCGCCCCCCGCCGCGAGCAGTGCGAAGTCTCGGTCGGGGATGGTCAGCGGACTTAGCATGGCTGCCGTGACACGGCACCGCTCAGATCCCGGTGGACGCGGCCCGCGACGTGCTCGATCATCCGGCGCAGGTCAGCGCAGTACACAGAAGGATTGCCGAAACCCACCCCGGCCTGGTACCGGTGGGCAAACTGCCCGCCTCCGCAGACATTGACCACCGGGCAGGACCGGCACGTCGGACCGAGCGCGTCACGGCCGAGCCGGGGACCGGCGATCATAGGGTGCTCGAGTGCCTCGTCGAACGAGTGGGCGTGCACGGATAGCCCGGTGACTGCCGCACCGTGGTAGGCGCTCTTGAGCGAGTCCGCCCCCTCGATGCTGCCGTCCGTCTCGATGACCGCAAAACCGGGCACTCCCGCGCCGAGGGCCTCGGTGGCCGGAACTCCTCCGAGCATGAGCTGGATCATCTCGTCAAAGAACCGGATGCTCGTCCCCGCGGCCGGATCGTCATACCAGGCGTCGAAAATAGGAATGAGCCAGTCGGCGTAGGGAGTGTCGCCAAGGTCAGGCCGTCGCGGCGGCGCGTGGGACCAGTTGGCATGCGGCAGGAGGAAGTCTGCGGTGGGTGGTTCGAACTCCAGCAGCGCCCGGTATGTCCCGACGGGATCGTTGTCCAGGTCGATCGTGCACAGGACGCCGGCGAACAGCGGGCGATACGGTTCCGAGTTCAGCAGGTGCAATGCCCGCACAACCTCCGGGTAGCTGGTTCGCCCGTCCGCGTGAGAGCGATGCCGGTCGCTGGCCTGGCGGTTGCCGTCGAGGCTCACTCCGATCCGGACCTGGTACCGGGCGAATAGTTCGAGGAATGCGCGGTCAAGCAGGACGCCATTGGTTTGCAGGATGAGCTCGGCGCGGGTTCCGGAGGGTATTGCGTCCAGAACCGCGATAATGACACGCTCAATGACCTCCGGACCCGCGAGCAGGGGCTCGCCGCCATGCAGGGCGACCTGCACGCTATCGAGCCGGTGCGCGTGCGCGTGCTGGCCGATCCGCATCGCCGCCGCGTCGATAGTTGCCGGACTCATCCTCCGGGGGCGCTGCCGCCAGGTCTGGTCCGGCCCGGTGTACACGTAGCAGTAGTCACAGGCCAAGTTGCAGCGGCTGGCCACCTTGTAGACGAACTCTCGCAGCGAGCCTGCCTGCGGCAGGGCACTGCTCATCGCAGGTGGCTGCTGAAGCCGGCGAGCAGCCCGCTGCCGCGTTCGCCGTCGCGCTGCACCTTCCGCACGGCGCGGCGGAGCATTGGCCGGTCCGTGATGTCATCTGGGTCGAGACCGCTCGCGGAGGGCCCGCACAGCCGCGCGATTCGCTCCAACGTGATGTCGGACAGGTCGACGAGGGGGTCTGCTTCGCCGGGGGCGGGTTCGGTCAACTCGCGGCCTCCGCACTGTTCGGGGCGTTTCCCCGATTATGTCTCGATTGTGTCCCTGCGGCTACTGTGCGGCTGGCGCGCGTCGCTTCCCGGCCGCGTTGAGCTTGGGTGGGCCGTCCGGCTGGGGCGTAGTCGCGGCGGGTGCGGTTGAGTGAGCAGTAGCGGTTACCGCTTCGGACGCCAGTGCCGTCCGGCTACGTATGAGCTCTTTCCGGTTCAGCAGTTGCGCGCGATACAGGGTGTCCGAGCCCATGAGCGTGACAGCAAGGGGGACCGCGAGCAACGCGGCCGCCAGCACCCACCCGTTCCAGCATGTCTCCGCCGCGATGACGGTGATCGCGATTGGTGAGCGGGCGGCGGCGCCGAGGCAAGCGGCCATGCCGACGACCGCCAGCAGCGCGGGCGATGCGGGTACCACGGCGTTCGCCCCGGCCATCTCGCTGAGCCGCCAGAGCGCGGCTCCGGCGGTCGCGCCGATGACCATGCCGGGGCCGAAGACACCGCCGGAGCCGCCCGAGCCGATCGACAGTGATGTGCCGAGAATTTTCGCCAGCGGCATCGCGACCAGTACCAGCAGCGACAGGTGCAGCACGCGCTGCGGACTGAGCACGTCCTGGATGGTGCCGTATCCGGTGCCCAGCACACCAGGGACCAACAGGCCCAGTGCCCCCGTGGCCAGTCCCGCGACGCCAGTCCGCAGCGGGCGCCACTTCCGCCACTTACGGAAGAGCCCCCCTACGCCGTAAAAGGTCACGGCGAAGAGCCGGGCCAGCCCTCCGCAGATGAGCCCGAGCAAAGGGAAGATCAGCAGCTGGGCGAAGGCGGTGATACGCATCCCCGGCACATGGCCGAACATCGGCGTCCACCCGTACACCCCGGAGAACTCCACGTACGCGACACCCGAAGCGATCAGCGAGGGAATCAGCATCGCCCACTCACGGTCCTTGCGGAACAGCAGCTCGACGCCAAGCAACGCCCCGCCCACGGGCGCGCGGAAAATCGCTCCCACTCCTGCGGCCAGCCCCGCCGTGACCGCAGTGCGCGCCTCGTCATAGTCCAGCCCCGCCAACTTGGCGATGAGCGACGCCGGTATGGCCGCGATCTGCGCGGTCGGCCCCTCGGTGCCCCCCGACCCGCCAGAACCGATGGTGATGGCCGACGCGATCATCTTGACCGGCATGGTCCGGAGCCGCATCCCTGCGGGGTCCGAGTTGATCGCGCGGATCGCCACGTCCGTGCCGTGCCCCTCGGTCTCCGGTGCCACGCGGAAGACCAGCAAAGCCGCTACGAGCGCCCCGGCCGCCGCCAGCAGCGGGATCGCCCATACGCGGGTGAACCCGCTCGCTATGTGAAAGCCCCCCGGGCTCGCCGCGATCGTTGCTGGGTGATATCCCCCGAGGGAACCCAGCAGGAACCGGGTACACCATTCCACGCCGCCATAGAAGGCGATGGCCACCCCACCGGAGATCGCACCGATGACCACCCCGAGCAGGAGCCACTTTGGCACCGGCCGCCAGGCGCGCAGGGATGTCATCACAGCGACTCGTCCAGTTCTCGGGCCACCCGGTAACGGGGATGCTCGCGTGGGAGCGAGGGCAGCACATCGGTCAGGATCGCGCGCGCCTCGGCGTCCCGGCCTTCGGCGGCGTACGCACGAGCCATTTCCAGGCGGGCGGAGAGTGTATCGGCATGGCCGGCTCCCAGTGAGGAGGTCAGCACCGCGATCGCCCCCGTCAGCAGATGGCGTGCCTCGATCAGGTCGCCGCGGTGCCCGTCGAGCCCGAACCGGGCGATCAACGCGGCCGCAAGTGCGGTCTGTCGCCGCGGCGTCTCCAGGTCCTCAGGCACCGTCTCGCGCATCGCCTGGCGCAGCATCCTGACGGCCTCGTCCGCGTAGTGTTTCTGCCCGCTAGCCACAGCCAGCTCCCGCATCGCGATCCCCCGCCCCGCCAGATACGCGCCGGTTTCCGGGTGGCCCGGCGGGGCCAGCTTCACCGCTTTCCGGTAACTTTCCGCAGCCTCTTGCCATGCGGCGATAGAGTCGTCGATCTGACCGCGATCGATCAGCGCGGCCCCGAGTCCGGCGTACCGCTCAGCCAGCTCGTGAGCCCGGACACCGTACGATCCCTCCTCGCCGTCCCCGCTGAGGTCGATGGCGCGCCGCATGAGATCGATGGCTTCGTCCAGGTCCCTCTTCCAGGATGACACGGGGCGAGCCGTGGGGTCCGTCCCGCTCATTCCGCGGCGGTATGCGGCTCGCGCCCGCAGCGCCGTGCTCAGATCAGTGAGCAGCTTCGCGCGGTCGTCGCGCGTGAGTGCTTCGTGCGCCGAGGCTCGCTGGAGCCAGGTGACGGCGTTATCGAGGTCTTCCGGAGACCCGCGTCGCAACAGCAGTTCGGCGAGCGTGGCGGCGTAATGCGGGAAGTCTCTATTGCTTTCCCGGATGGGTTTCGCCGCCACTGTGGCCGCTGCCACGGCCTCCTCGATATCGGCGGGCGACCCGATGCGGGCGTGCCGCAGGCCGAGCGCGATCGCGAACTGCTCCAGTACCTGGGACAACGTGAGCGGGGACCCCGCATCCCGGGCCGTCCGGCGCAGCACGTCGATCGCCTCGTCCAGGTCCCCGGGATCGGCGATTGCCAGATAGCGCGTCCGAAGGGCCGTGGCCAGTTCCAGAGCCGCGGTTGTGTCCGTAGGCGAAGCGACCGTCTGCTCTGCATAACTGGTCATCGGACGCGCTGGTGCCGCGGTGGGCCGAAGTGCGGCGATCGCCGCGTCTATATCCATGATCCTGCCGGTCCGCTGGTAACGACGGATCAGCGTGGCGGGCAGTTCGGTGCCGGCTTGAGGAGCGGGTGGTCCTACCTCCGATACGGCGGTGAACGCGCCGGTGATGCGTTCCAGTAGGTGCGTGGCGATCTCGGCGAACGGCCTGTTCGCGGCGGGGATCACCGTCTGCCCTCTAGTGATCGGGACGACGCCCGCGAACTCGTCGGCGCCCCGGCCGAACCGCGCATTCAGTTCACGGGAAACCGTGGTCAGGACGCGGCGGGCGTCGGACCGGCCGAGTCCGCTCAGCAGCAGATCCCGCACACCGGGCGCAAACTCATATCGCCAGCGCCGTGAGTCCTCCGGGTCGCCGGAGACGCCCCGGGTGGTGACCAGCCCGCCGAGCAGCACCTCGGCGAGGTGGGATGGCCCGCTGCCGGGCAGCATGGCCTGCTGGACATGCCGCATGACCGGCAGGCTGAGCGGCGCGGCGGCCAGGCAGGACGCCAGGCGCTGCGCCTCGGGGCTAGCCTGCTCGACGAAGTGCCGGACACGGTCTTCGGCGGTGGCGCCGATCGGCTCCGGTGCGGGTGCGGAGGGCTCCGGACCAGGGTGCGCGGGCGCGAGAGTGACCATGCCGTCCAGCGTCGCGCCTTGCGCGACGCCGACGAGCCGAGCCCAGCCTCGCAGCCAATCGGGTCCGATCTCCAAGACGGGAACGGGGACGGGCGGCGGTGCCGCGGCATTCTTGGCCGCGTCCAGCATCCGGTGCCAGCGCGCCGCGCGCCCGCGCGGTGTGAACTCCAGCTCAGCGTTAGGCGCGGCCTGGCGGACGGCGGTCAGCCGTCCCCGGACGGGACTCAGCGCGGTGCGCGGCCACAACTGCTGGGGAAGCGGCTGCAAGATCGCGACCGGGCCGCCGGAGCCCCACATGCGCAGCGTCCGCGCCATCGCGCCTGAGTACCATGCCGAGCCGGCCCCGTCGGTGAGCACTAGTATCACCCGCCTGCCCGACGGGTCGAGCAGTTCTGCGGGGTTGTGTGGCACCGGATTGGCGTGAGCCGAGTGAGAGACCCCGAGCACTCGGCCGCGATCGGAGTGCACGTACCACCGTTGCAAGTCACGGAAGGCGGCGAGGCGCTGAAGCATGACGACGAGTTCCGCTTCCAGCTTGGCCCAGACGGCCATCGCCGGACCGGTATCCACGACGAGCGTGAGCGAGAATCGTCGCTCGCTCCCGGCCCGCAGCACGGGCATCAGCGCACCGCTGCGCGCGGTCGCCTCGACGGTTGCGGTCTCGTCCAAAGTACGGCGCCGGATGTCGGATGCGCGGAGCTTCAGCGGCCGCAGCGCCCGCATCAGCGCGAGGCTGCCGGGCAGCGCGGTGCTCGCCGGAACCGGAACGGACATCCCCCGGCCGGTGAGGCCGGTCCGGCCCGTGCCGGGTGACGAGGGAAGGTAGATGGGCAGCCGGTCCGCAGGCGCGCGCAGGGTTCCGGATTCCCAGCCATCGGCCTCGTCCTGGGTCTCTGGCTCTGGCTCTGGCTCGAGACGAGCGGGGGGCAACGGCTCGCCCGGCGCCTGCCGTGCGGGCGGAGCCGCGTAGCGGGCCAGCCAGAGCGCCTCGGCGATCTCGAGCGGGGTCACGTCCAGACCCGACCTGCTCAGCAGATCAATAAAGCCCGCGACGTCCATACGCCACCGTCAGGCGAGCCGGTCGAGGTGGCGGAGCAGCGACTGCGCCAGGCGGGTGCGATCGGCCCCAGGTTCGCGCGCGGCATATGACGTCAGGTAGACGGCGTTCAGCAACTGGTCAGCCGCCAGGTCGCCTTCGCTGCGCTGGGCCACGAACTCCTCAAGCAGATCTTGTCCAGCGGCGGCCAGGTCCGGGCCGAGGTGGCTGGCGACGATTCCGGCCAGTTGCTCGGGGCTGGGGACCGGAAGGTCCAGCCGCAGGCAGCGTCGCATGAACGCAGGCGGGAACTCGCGTTCACCGTTACTCGTCAGGACGATGAACGGGAACGCCTTGCATAGCACCTGCCCATCGCGGAGCATGACTCGATCCCCGGCGTCCTCGGTCATCACCTTGACGTCAGGCGCCCGGTCCGCGATCCGGGCGAGTTCGTGGACGGTGTACGCCGGATACTCGAAGAGGTTGAGCAGGTCGTTCGGCAGATCTATGTCGCTCTTGTCGATCTCGTCGATGAGCAAAGCGCGCGGCCGCCCGAACGGGAGCAGCGCGGTGCCCAGCGGGCCGAGCCGGAGGTAGTCGCCGATGCCGGCCGCGTCGGCGGTGCCGTCCTGGCTGCCCAGGTTCACGTCCTGAAGGCGGCCGATGGCATCGTAGGAATACAGGCCTTCGCCCAGGGTGGACCGGCTGGTGATCGGCCAGCGCAGCACCGGGCCCAGCCCGAGCTCATACGCGACCGAGTAGGCCAGCGACGACTTGCCGGTTCCCGGCTTGCCAGTGACGAGCAGCGGGCGACGCAGGTAGAGCGCGGCGTTCACTAGCTCGACCGCCTCCGGATCGGGCCGGTAGCTGCTCGCGATACGCAGGTCGCCTAGTTTGCCGCGCCAGAGGCCGTCGGCGCTGTCGGGACCGGGACCCGGCGGGACCGGTCGCGCCGGGCCGCCATCAAAGGCTCGCCACGGGGGTGGCGGTGGAAGAGTATCTGCTCCTCCATGCGGTTCACCCGTGCCACGGTAGATCAGCCAGTCCGTCAATGTACAGCCAGCCCTCGTGGGTGCGGTCCTCGATGCGGATTGTCCCATAGCATTACGCTTTCGCTCAATATTCCGGGCGAAAGACGCAGGTCTTTCAGTTTCTCCGGCAGTAGGTGAACGGGCTCCCTTGACACTTTCATCCTGGCGGCCTGCCGGAAAAGCATACCGTCGCAGGGGGCGTTTTTCCTGCTGATGCCCGTGTCATCGTGCGCCTCGCAGCGGGCCCGCCGCCACAGCGCGACGCGCACGCCCGCGTCCAGCGCCGCGCTGAGTGCTTCGGTGTACGCGCCGGCTGGTCCGGGCATCCCGACCGTCGAACGTTCGATTTTCGCCTCAAACCAGCGATAAAGCTGCTCGGGTGTGCGCCGCTCGACACAGCGAAGCCACCGTAGCGGTGTGCTGTTCAGCGTACTGAGCCGGTCCCATTTTATTTTCGCGTGGTTACGGTCTTCCGCGTCGTTGAAGCGTTCCCAGTCGCGGATGACGACCGGGTAGCGGTATCCGAGAAGGACATATGACTTACGGAAGACCGGCCACAAGTGCACTGGCTCGTCGAATAGCTCGGGCGGCAGGATAAATTCGACGATCACATGCTCACCGGTAAGCTCGCCGAGTTCCGCCGGCAATTTTCCCTTGAGTCTGGCGATGATTTCGGTCAGTTTGAGCGGTTCGTTTTCCCGCTCGATCAGGACTGCATCCGCGCGGTTCCGCCAGATCGTGTAGACATATCGGCCGGATGCGTGGTCGCACGGCTCGAGCTGCATGACCACGGACATGGGATCGGCCTGTGTCCCCGCTTGCCGGGTGGATCGCCTGGGGTCGGCTCGCCACGCGAGCAGCGGTTCCCGTCTGTCCTGCCGCGTCGCCTCCGCGGTCGACCAGTCGCGGAGGTCAGCGGTCAGTGCCGGGTGGCTGGCGGCCAGCAGTTCGGCAAGGATGATCACTGGATGCGGCCTGTCACGCTCGTGCAGGCTATCGGCCAGACGCAGCGCGACATCGCGTAGCTCTCGCAAGGGCCCCGGATCGGGGTGCATCAGCGTACCGGCGCACTCGCGATACAGCTGGCTGAGCTGGGCCGGATCGGGTCCGGGAAGCCGGGAGAGCAGCCCTAGCAGTTCGGCTTCGCTATCGGGCGGCAGCACGGCCGCGGCGTCCGCGGGCTTTGCGTCCCAGAGCGCCCGCTGTGCCTGCACCCAGTCGCGATGGCCGTCGTGGTAACGGTCGTGGGATCGGAGCATCTCGCCGGCGACATTGCCGGGCAGGTCATAGGCGAGGTGGACGGGGACCGCATACCCGTCCTGCTCGGGACCCGCCAGTTTC
>Ga0116134_1000715_pt1 | contig 17080 bp, 13 predicted proteins | sample June2015DPH_19_5_FD_89737 | JGI IMG/M metagenome (GOLD analysis project Ga0116134, IMG submission 89737) | Peatland microbial communities from SPRUCE experiment site at the Marcell Experimental Forest, Minnesota, USA - June2015DPH_19_40 | ecosystem: Environmental > Terrestrial > Soil > Wetlands... | reverse complement strand
CGCCCGCGAGCTTGGCCTTGCGCAGATGGACGTTGAGGATGTCGATGCGGCCCTTCTTGTCCGGCCGGTCCACCAGGACTTGTCGGTCGAAGCGGCCGGCCCGCAGCAGCGCGGGATCGAGAATCTCGGGCCGGTTGGTGGCGGCGAGGATCACCAGGCCGCTGCGTGAATCGAAACCGTCCATCTCGACCAAAAGCTGGTTGAGGGTCTGCTCCTTTTCGTCGTGGCCGCCATAAGGGCCGAAGCCGCGGACGCGGCCGAGCGCGTCCAATTCGTCGATGAAGATGATGGCCGGCGCCTTGGTCCGCGCCTGTTCGAACAGATCGCGCACGCGCGCGGCGCCGACGCCGACGAACATCTCGACGAATTCGGAGCCGGAGATGGAGAAGAACGGCACCTTGGCCTGGCCGGCGACGGCGCGCGCCAGCAGCGTCTTGCCGGTGCCGGGAGGCCCGATCAGCAGAACGCCTTTGGGCATGCGGCCGCCGAGACGGCCGTAGCGCTCGGGGTTCTGCAGGAAATCCACGATCTCGCGCAGCTCGTCCTTGGCTTCGTCGACGCCGGCGACGTCGCCGAACGTCACGCCGGTATCGGTTTCGACATAGACTTTGGCCTTGCTCTTGCCGATCGACATCAGGCCGCCGCCGAACCCCTGCGTGACCCGCCGCGACAGATACATCCAGATGCCGAAGAACAGCACCGCCGGCACGACCCAGGACAACAGGTCTCGCAACACCGAACTCTCGACCTCGCCGGTAAAGGTCACATTGTATTTCTGCAAATCGTCGGCGAAGCGTGGGTCGACCCGGGTGGTGACGAACTCGCTCTTGCCGTCCAGCGGGTCCTTGAGCGTGCCCTGGATGTAGCGATCGGACACGCCGACCTTGGCGATCTTGCCGTCGTGCAAGAGCTGCTCGAACTGGCTGTAGGGGATGGAGACGACGCTTTGCGCCGCGATATAAAAATATTGCAGGACCATCAGCCCAATGATCGCCGCGACCCAATAGCCGATGTGAAATTGCGTTTGCCTGCTCATATTGCCGATCGGCATCGCGTCAAACCTCCGGCCAAGATCGTCCTCGATCGCGGCATCTCACCCGATCGGCGTCACTAACGTATGAATGCGTAACGGGTTTGAACAGGCGCTAGTGATTACCCTGAGCGGCGAACCGGAAGACGCAGCTCAGTTCGCGCGTTCGCCGCGCGCGGCATCGATGCGGCCCTTGAGCGTGGCGAGGCCGACGGCGCCGAGCACCACGTTCTTGCCGACCACATAGCCGGGGGTGCCGGTGATGCCGAGAGCGCTCGCGAGCTTGGTGTCTTCGGTGAGCGTCGCGGCGACCTCCTCACTCGCCATGTCCTGCTTGAGCCGGACGAGGTCGAACCCTTGGTCCTTGGCGGCCGTCAGCGCCTTGTCTTCGCTCGCCGGGCCGCTTTCACCCAAGAGCTCTTGATGAAACGCGAGATATTTCTGTCCGCCGGGATCCTGCATGCGCACCGCGATGGCGACGCGCGCCGCCGTCACCGAGCCGGGTCCGAGGATCGGAAACTCCTTCAGCACGATCCTCAGTTTCGGATCGTCCTTCAGCAACGCCGTCATGTCCGGCAGCGCGCGTTTGCAGTAGCCGCAGCTGTAATCGAAAAACTCGACCAAAGTCACGTCGCCGTCGGGATTGCCGAGCACGACCTGATGCGGCGAAGAAAACAACGCGTCCGCATTGCTCGCAACCGCGGCGCCGCGATCGGCCGGCGGCGCGCCGCGTGCGGCGGGCGCCGAAGCGCCAGGCGCGGCGCTAGTGCCCGCACTCGACTTCGCCGCCGAACGGCGCTTGAGCACTTCCGCCAGAATCTCCGCGACCGCTTCCGGATGCTTGACCATGTAGTTCTTGGCAATCTCGCCGACTTCGTCGGGATGCGTCGCCAGATAATCCTTGACGATCGCTTCGATCTCGCCGCGCAAATCCTGCGCCTGGCCGGACTGTGCGAACAACAACAATCCGGCGACGATCGCGCCACCGACGAAAAAATGAGGTCTCACGAGCTTTCTCCACTGTTTATCGTCTAAAGAAGCCGCCGCCGCCGAATCCGGGACCTCGCCGCATGAAAGGCCGGCCACGGAATCCGGGTCCTGGCCCGACGAAAGGCCTGCCGCGTACGCCCGGCGGCGGTCCGGTCGGAGCGTGCGGCCGGCGCGGAGCCGCGCGGTGCGGCGGTTCGCTCCGTTCGTGATCGTGATGATGGTCGCGTCCGCGTACGACCGCTGGCGGCGGCTCGGGCGTCACGCATTCGCCGCGACGGCTCAAAGTCTGGCCGGGCGGACAGCCCGCGGGCGGCGCCGGCACGCAATCGCCACGCGCGCTGAGCGCTTCGCCGGGCGCGCAACCGGTGCTGGGCGGGACTGGCGTACAGGCGCCGCTGGTGTCGCGAAACTGGCCCGGCGGACACGGTTGCTTACCGGTCTTGCAGGTGCGGCCGTCGTCGCCGACGAAGCGATTGTTGCAGCATGTGCCGTCCGGCATCGCCGTGTAGCCGGCGGCGCAGGCGCCGAGCGGAATCAGTACCCGGCATTTGCCGCGGTCCCTGGGATCCACACCGCCCGGACAGCACGCGCCGGCCGTCGTCACGTTCGCCGTCGCGCAACAGGAGCCATTGCCGAGCGGAATTTGGCCGGCCGGGCAGCATCGCGGCCCGATCGGAATGAGAATGGGCGGCTGGCATTGGCTTTTGTTTGGACCGCTCGGCACTTGTCCGCTCGGACAGCAGGTGCCGGTCGATGTCATTTGGCTGGCCAGACAGCACGAGCCGCCGGACGGCACATAGCCGGTGCTGCAGCAGGGATTGCCGGCGCTCGGCGTACACGTCGGCGGCGTGGTCGAGCGCTGGCATTGGCCGTTGACGACCTGGCCGCTGCAGCAGGCCGGTGCGCCGTTGGCGCCGGTGTAGACTTGGCCGCTGCTGCAGCAAAAATTGCTGGGGCCGATCGCTGTCTGTCCGGGCCGGCAGCTCGAGTTGGAGCAGGCGGCGTTGGCGGCGAGCGTCGCGACGGAGCAGCACTTGCCGTTGATCTGGATGTTCGGCCGCGCGCACGTAGGCACGCAGGTTCCGGCGCTGGCGTCGCGCAGCTGGTTGGGCTGGCAGCCGCCGCCGGGCGGCGTGCCCGGCGTTCCGGGTGTTCCTCCGCCGGGTGGCGTTCCGGGGGCCCCATGCCTGATCGGCGGCGCGCCGGCGGGAGGACGCGGCGGCTGGGTCGGATAGGTCTCGACGGGCGGCGAGCAACTGCGCAGGATTGCGATATCGCCCATGTGGCCGCGCGCGGCTTCGACTTGTGCTTGGTCCTGGAATTCGTCGATGTAGTCGATGAAATAGCTTTCGAGCGGCGGCGCGTTGTCGGGCTTGACGCGCCAGGCGCCGTTGCCTTGCAGGCCATCGACATGCAGCGGGCCTGATTTGATAAGCCTTGCGGCCAGCGCCGCATCGGACGAATTGCGCAAGTCTTCGCCCGTGGCCCACAAAAAGCCGCCGCACGACGCCGCAACGATCTCGCCGCTGCGGTCGTAGTTGTAGCCGATCGCCACACCGCCATTGCCGTTGCGCAGATCGCGCGGGAAGCCGATCGCATATTCGTCGGGCTGTTCCTGCCAGATGTGACGCGCATCCTGCGGCAAGCCGACCAGCGCGTAACGCAGCACCCGGCCGATCCCCGGAACGGCGAGCGCTTCGAAATCGAGCGCGCCGGTCGGCGCCGGCCGCTCCGCCAAATACATCCGGCCCTGCTCGTCGAATGCGACCTTGGAAATTTCAGTCGGCCCGGATGACGGCGGCACCGCCAGTTCGATCACCGCGTCAGCGTCGAACGCGCCGTCGGCTTTCACGCCGACCGACCAGATTTGCAGGCTGTCGGCGACCGCGTAGTATAAGCGGTGCTGATAAACGGCGAGGCCGAACACGCGGCGCTCGGGCGCGGCGTAGTTCCAGGTCGCGGGCTGTGCGCTGTCGAATTGCGAACTGCTGATATCGAGCCGCTGTTGCGCATTCGACTGCACCGCCGGCAAGCCCTGCGCCGCACGGCCGGCCGCGCCGTGCTCGTAGCGGCCAAGCTCGCGGCCATCCAGTCCGAAGCGATGAATGAAGCCGGTTTCGCGATCGGCGACGAACAGCGATTGCGAGTCCGGATCGAACGCAAGGCCGCCGAGCGCGGCGCCGGAATTGCTCCGTCCATCGAGCACCACATTGGCGAACAGCGTCACCTTGCCGGTCGCGCCGTCGATCTTCCAGATCGAACCCGGGCCGCCTTGCGGGCCCCACAGGCCGTTCATGAAGGTCGCGTTCGCCGCGCCGACCTGAGCGTGCCGCGGCTGCCCGTCGGTATCCGGCACGACGATCGGAAGCCCGTAGGCCGAGGTCGCCGCTGCATAGATGTTGGGCGGCGAATGATCGTCGAGCGCGATGCCGAACACTTGCCCGAGCCTCGCCGCGCTGAAGGTGAAGGGCTTCGGCGCGCCGACGAGCTGCCCTTGCGTGGGTCCACCCATGTGCTGGAGATCGACGACGCGCAGCGCCGGTCCGTTCAGATCGATAAAGGTTTTTTGGTTGGGATCGACGCCCGGCGCGATCTCGATCGGCGGCAACGCGCCGGAGAAGCCGGTCACGGCGGCGTTGCCTTGCGCGACCACGACGCTGGCCGGCTGCTGCGCGTTGAGTTGCGCGGGAGCGGCGCAGACAAGTACGAAACTAAAACTCGCGATGAGCCAAAATCGGATTCTGCGCCGCGCTGGGCGTTGCTTCCGGAGATGATCGTCGCGCCCCGGAGCCATCGCCCACCTATTGCGTGGTCTGCAACGGGGTGCAGGTCCCGTTGGCCGGATCGGGCACCATGCCGGCCGGGCAGCACTGACCGCAGGAGGTGACCTGGTTGGGATTGCAGCACGTGCCCTCCGGCGTCATCACCTCGCCCGCACCGGTACACGGCGGCACGCATTTGCTGCCGACCCGCTCCTGGCCCTTGGGGCAGGGAATTCCGGTCAGCGGGATCGGGCATGGCGACCCTTCCGGATTGTATTGCGACGGCACCGGCGCCACCGCGGGCAAGCCGGTATTGTTGCACATGCAGACTTCGGCCAGCGGGCCCGACGCCGCCGCGGCGGTCGTCCCGCTCGGGCACTCGCACACATACATGACGTAGCCGTTGTTCACGTTGCCGCCGTCGGCGTAGTAGTTCGGCACGGCCACGAGCTTGAGCGGCGCGGGACAGAAACAATAACGGTCGGGCGCGCAGTATTGGCTGTGGCCATCCCAGCCGTCGGTCACGTCGATCGCGATCGTCCCGTTCGATGTTTGTTGGATGACGACCGGCGGCGGATTGACGCCGTTCTGACCATAAAGCGCATTCTGGCAGGCGGGATCGTTGGGGTTCGCGTTGTAGCCCGTGCACGTCTCGATCGGCGGGGAGCAATTGGCCTGCACCGGCGTCGGCGGGGTGCAGCCGCAGCCGCCCCATCCCAGATCCGATTGCAGCCCGCAAATCGCGCCTTGCAGGCATGCCAGCACGTCGCCGCCCAGCTGGCCGACGCCCTGCACCCAATTGCACGCGCACGCCGCGGCGCCGAGCGGGTTCCCGACGTCGGTCAGGGTGTCCTGCACCGTTTGCAGGATGCCGCTCGCCGCCGGATAGTTGCTCAAAATGCTCTGGATGGTGCCGGCGTCGTTTTGCGCGGTGCCGAGATTGTTGAAATCGTTTTGGATCTGCTGGCAAATCTGATTGCCGGTGTTCGGATCCTCGGCCATGACGCCGGCAAGGGCCGCGCCCAACCCCACGACCAACCCGGCGCCGACGCCGTCCGAATAAGCCGCGTCGCACGCCGGCGATGAGATCGCCGACGCGGCATTCTCGACGGCGTTCAAAAAGTCGTTGAAGCTGCAATCCGCTCGGGCCGACGTCGGCAACAGCAATGCCGCCGCTGCGAAAAGCGCCATCCCCACACGCCACACGATGTGCCGCCAAGTCGCCATTGGCCGACCATCAGATTTGAACTGACGTATGCTTGATTACGACCGAAAGCTGCGGCCGGATCATGTCCACGACCGACGACGCGGCAAAAATTCGATGGCGGGTATTTGCACACCGTGCACCGTCATCTGATACCGCCACAAAAAATCACGGTTGTTGCCGGCCACGGAACTGCGACGGTTTGAGGCCGGCGAACTTCTTGAAAAATTGCCCGAAATGGGCGGGTCAAGTGGGAACCCGAGCACACAGGCGAGCAGAAACATCGCCGCGTCATGATCGGCCGCGGGCGAAGACCCAGCGTGCCTTCCTCGACCGCACTCTCGAAACACTGGCGGAACCGGCACGGACCGCGGGGCGAGCGCTGCGCGCGCCGCCGATGTGAGCGCCAAGCGCCGCACTAATGTCCGGGACGGCTGGACGTTGATACCGGCGGCGGTTAGTAACGGGTCGAAGACGGGAGAGTGAATTACTGATGCTCGACAGTGTTGCCGCCGTACTACGCCCCCGAAGCCGCCCCAATGACGGCCCGGTCGTCCGCGTCGCCGAGACCCAGGGCTGATCGATGCCGGTCGGAATCGTGATCGTCGGCGCCGGCCAAGCGGGGCTGCAAATCGCCGAGGCGCTGCGCGCCGAGCAATATGACGGGGCCATCACGCTGGTCGGCGGCGAGCCGCATCCGCCCTATCAGCGGCCGCCGCTGTCGAAAGGTGTGCTGCTCGGCAAGATGGACCCGGCGCGACTGACTTTGCGTTCGCCGGAGGCGATTGCGCGCAAGGACATCGCCTTCATGCCCGGCGTCGCCGTGACGGCGATCGACCGCGGCCGGCAGACGGTGCAACTCGCCGACGGTCAAGTTCTGCCCTATGCGGGACTGGCGTTCGCGACCGGCGGCCGCGCGCGCAGCTTGCCGATCCCCGGCCGCGATCTTGCCGGCGTGCTCGCCTTGCGCGGCATCGAGGATGCCGTGGCGATCGGCGGCGCGTTGGCCGGCGCCGAAACCGTGGTCGTGGTCGGCGGCGGGTTCATCGGCCTCGAGGTCGCGGCGGTCGCGCGCACGCTCGGCAAGCACGTCACCGTGCTCGAAGCCGCGCCCCGCCTGATGGCCCGCGCGGTGTCGCCGCTCCTCTCGGAGGTGTTTGCGGAGTTGCATAAAGGGCGCGGCGTCGACATCGAGCTTGGCGCCATGGTCAGCGAAATTCTCGGCGAAGGCGGCCGCGCGCGCGCGGTGCGTCTCGCCGACGGCCGCACGTTTGCCGCGGACCTGGTGCTGCTGAGCGCCGGCCTGGTCCCTAACACGGAGCTTGCCGTCGCGGCGGGTCTCGACGGCGCGCACGGCATCATCGTCGATCAATGCGCCCGCACCAACGATGCGCGCATCGTCGCCGCCGGCGACTGCGCCGCGCAGCGTCTGCCCGATGGCACGCTGCTGCGGCTCGAATCGGTGCAGTGCGCGGTCGAGCAAGGCAAGGCGGCGGCCGCGAGCCTCGTCGGGCGCGAGCGGCCGTTTACGGCCTCGCCCTGGTTCTGGTCCGATCAATACGACATCAAACTGCAGATGGCCGGGCAGTCCGGCGGGCACGATCACGTCGAACTCCGCGGCGATCGCGCCGATTTTCGCTTTTCCGCATTCTATTTCAGAGGCGAGAACCTGATCGGCGTCGACAGCCTCAACCGGGCGCAGGATCACATGATCGCCCGGCGGCTACTCGACCGCGGGCGCTCGCCGACGTTCATGCAGGTGCGCGACGACGCCTTCCCGCTGCAGTCCCTGGTTTCGCAGCCCGCCGTTTCGGAGGTAAGCTAAGCGGAACTCGATCCTTTCGATCTTGGCGACGTGATTTCGAGATCGGGCGTGTCAGGGGTTCCGCGCAGCGCTCTTATCTCATTGATGAGCAATTTCGCGCCCGGGGATAAGTGATCGTGCGATCGCCTCAGAATGCCGATGGAACGGACCGGATCCGGCAGACTGACGGGCAACGTTACGAGCGAGCCGGCCGTAAGTTCGTAGTGAAACAGGTGGCGCGAGGCGACGGTGATCATGTCGCTTTGAATGAGCAGGCCACGGATGATCGACAAATCGGAAGATTCCACCGCGGCGCGTGGCTGCTTCAGTCCGAGCGACCGCAGAGCGGCGACGGCGACATTGCGGGTCGGCACGCGGTTGCCCGGCAATATCCAAAGGGCGTCCGCAAGCTCCGAGGCATTTAGCGCGCCGCGACCTGCCAACGGATGCCCTGCCCGGGCGATGACCGCCATGCGGTCACTGAACAAGCTTTCTCGCACCAGTTCTTCGCTCTGCGTGCTGCTTTGCAGGGCGCCCAGGATGAAATCGATGTCGCCGCACCGCAGATCGGCCATCAGCGCGCCGAGCGAGCCCTCCACGGTCGCAATCTGCAGGCCCGGATGCAAATGCAGCAGGTTGGCGATGGCGACTGGCAGGATGTAGGTGCGCGAAAAAGGCAGGTCGCCGACGGTGACGCGTCCCTCGATCATGCCCTGCATCTCCGCGAGCTCTGCCGTCGCGAGACGAAGCTGCGCCGTGGCTCGCTTGAGCGAGTGAACGAGCAGCTCCCCCGCGCGCGTCAGCCGCATCCCAGCGGCGGTTCGGTCGAACAGCTTCAATCCCGCGCTCGCCTCGACATTGCGCGCGGCCATACTGACGGCGGGCTGCGAGATATCGAGCTCCTTGGCGACGCTACTGAGATGTCTCGGCGCCGTCAGAGCAAACAGAATCTCGAGCTGGCGTCTGCCGATCGTGAGCGAAAAGATCGGCGCATGGCGCAAGCTCGAACGCCCCGCGGACGAAATAGGGGCCAATGTCTTGCGCGCGGCCTCCATTTCCCCGAGCGCGAATTCGACACGCTTGAGGACGACCTTCCCGGCGGAAGTCAGGAGAACGCCGCGGGCGTGGCGTTCGAACAGCTCCACCCGAAGCGCCGATTCCAGTTCTTCGATGGATCGGGATACCGCCGATTGCGCGCGTCCGAGACGCTCGCCGGCCGCTTTCATGTTGCCGGCTTCGCAAACCGCTTGAAAGACGTGGACGTGTTTGAGATGTGACAGCATCGCGATTGACTTTATCGCAACGCCTTTGCCGTGTCGGCAAGCGTCAGTGGGCTTGGTTTTCAGTAGGCCTGGTTTTCAGTAGACTTGGTCTTCAGTAGACTTGGTCTTCAGTAGACTTGGGTTGCCGCCGCCCGCCTCAGAACTTCGGTGGCCGCCGACGAGGGAATAACCCGGCCGATATTGTTTCTCACCGTCGCGAGCGTGCCTTCATGGCCCGCCTGGCTGTTGCTGCCGACGCAATCCTCGAGGACGACGATGTGGTAACCCCGGAAGAATCCGTCCCGCAGAGTCGAATCGACGCAGACATTCGTCGCCACGCCCGTCATGACAAGCGTACGAATGCCATTTTCACGAAGGTAGTCGTCAAGCTTGGTATTTCTGAAGGCGTTGAAGCTGTGCTTGTCGATGACGACCTCGTCGGGCGCGGGCGAAAGCCGAAAAAAATCGGTACCCCAAGTGCCTTCCAGACAGCACCCTTCCTCGCCGCGCTTAGCGATTTCGGCCGGTCCAAGATATTTGAAATCATAGACGGACCGTATCCAGACGACGCGCATGCCCGCACGTCTCGCCGCCGCGACGACGTCGTCGATCTTCTTGACGAGACCGTCAGCGAAACCGACGTCGTAGTTTCGCCGGCGCTGGAGATATCCGCCTTCCGCGCAGAAGTCGTTTTGCATGTCGACGACCAGAAGGGCCGCCGTTTGCGGATTTAATCGCTCTTCGAGAATGTCCATGAGCCCAGTGAATATTGATGTGCGCTGTCAGTGACGCTGACGCACCTTGTCACGGCGCCGGCATGACGTGGCCGCACTGCTTGCAGGTCCGGAATTCCTCGGAGTTGAAGAAATTGGCATACGCCCGCGATACGGGATCCGCCTTGTAGTCGTCGACCGTGTAGGTTTCCTCGTGCAGAAGCGAGTCGCACGACGGGCAATACCAGTAGAACCGGTCGATTTCGCCGGGCCGCCGGCACCTCTCGACGACAAGCTGGAAGGAGTCCGGCGCAAAGCGCGGCGAGTGCGGCACGAGTGGAGGCTGATAGAGGCAAGATCCCTGCGGGACGAAGGCGATCTCTTCCTTTCCCTGAGGCGTGCGGTAGTGCAGGTTCAAGTCTCCCTTCAGGGAGTACTGGATTTCGTAGCTCGGGTTGACATGAAATTCGCTGCGATATTCGCGGCCCCGGGCAATAAACGCCAGCGACTCGGAGTTCAGCCAAAGCTGATGTGTGCGCTTTCCCGTTTCCAGGAGAAGATTCATGATCTTCTCGAGCTCGACGTTCGGCATGTCCCACATCTGCATGGGCGTGACCAGAGAAAGCGTCATTCCTGGGATCCTTGTACTATCCAACCTGAGCTGGCTCGTTTGATAAGTCGAGGGAGCTCAATGTCGAGCAGAGCCGCGCCGGTCGAGCAAGGCCGACCCGCTTTGCGGGACGCCGTGCCGGATGGACGACATCGTTTAAAACAGCATCGCGGCGGCTGCTGCCCAAGTCAAATCGCCTTGATGGCAAAAGAATTATTGAGATATCGATTTTGCTTATATCAAGGCCCTCCGGCGCAATGCGGACTTGCGCCTGCATAAACAGCGTGTGAGTATTTCTCAATGCCACGCCGGGTCGAGAGATGGAACGTATTAAGCTAATTTAGCAGCGATGGTATGAGACCTTGTCTCGAGTCCGGCAGGCGTCCTCGGCCCCTCATCAGTTTCTCAATTGCTTATACGAAGGTCCCTTCAGATTGCCGTCGACCGCACAAAGGCTAGAGGTTACCGTGACATTCCGCAAGACGATCAAGACAATTCTGCTCTGGGCCGCCGCGACCGTGGCGGTGATATCGAATGCGATCGCGCCGCTCGCTGCGGACGAGATCAAGATTCGGATGAGCACGATCCCCACTTTTGACAATGCGGCGTTTGAAGTCGCGCGCGCCAAGGGCTTTTTTCAAGAGCAAGGTCTCGCACTTGACACCACTCCGACCGCCGGCGGCTCGACTGGCATTCCCGCTTTGGTCGCCGGGCAGCTCGAGTTCGCATCCAGCAACATTGTGACCATCTTGATTGCCGCCTCGCGGGGCCTCAATCCGGTGATCGTCGCCGCTGGCGACACGACCGGCGATGCGCCGCCCGATCTTGCGGGCCTGGTCGCAAAGAAGGGCGCGAGTTTCAAGACCGGCAAGGACTTGGAAGGGAAGACAATTGCGCTGAACGCGCGCAACAACATCCTCTGGCTTTATGGGCGAGAATGGGTCGAGAAGACCGGCGGCGACCCCGCCAAGGTGACGTTCGTGGAAGTGCCGTTCCCGCAGATGGTCGACGCCGTGCAGAACGGACGGGTCGATGCGGCGATGCTGGTCGAGCCGTTCCTTTCCGCCGGCGTGAAAGGCGGAATCATCCAATCGGTCGGCTGGCCTTATTCGGACGTGCAAAAGCGGATTCCCGTCGCGGAGTTCGTCACGACCAAAGCCTACGCCGATGCCAATCCGGACATCATCGCCCGCTTCACCAAGGCTTATAACGAGGGCGTCGACTGGACCAACCGAAACAGCGATACGGCAGAGTTCCGTAAGATCGTAGCGGCCTATACGCATGTGCCCGAGGACCGGATTGCCGATGCCGCCAAGCCGGTATTCGTCACGAAGATGAATATCTCGGGGGTCGAGCGACTTGCTGCGCTGATGAAGAAGCACGGCCTGTTGCAGTCCGATCTCGACGTGAAAGCGATCATCCACCCCTCCATCCAGGAATAGCAGGCCCTTCATCCAGGAATGGCCGGGTGTTGGTACGTCTTTTGCTCTCGTAGGTGCTCCTGGGCGCATGCACCCGTAATCGCACGGGGCCATGCGCCGGTCACCGGAACGCGGCGGGCGGGAGACGCGAGAGCCGATCGCCAATTCGGTCGCGAGGATTGGAGAAGGAACATTGGGTATGCACTGGTCCGCGCGCCGCGGAGCCGAGGTTGCGGCGCAAGCCGATTTCGCCGACGCGATCATCCTCAGCGTGCAGGGCCTTGGTCACAGTTTCACTGTGAACGGGAAAGCCGTACCGGTATTTCAGGGCGTGTCGCTCGACATCGCGCGTGGGGAATTTCTCGGTCTGCTTGGCCCATCCGGATGCGGCAAATCCACGTTGCTGCAAATCATTGCCGGATTACTGCCTGCCGCGTCCGGCCGGGTCGTGTTCGAAGGCCGTCCCGTCGTCGCGCCGCCGCCGGACATGGTCTATCTGTTCCAGCAATACAGTAAATCGCTGCTGCCATGGCGCTCGGTCTGCGCCAATGTCGGCTTCGCAATAAGCACCCGCGGCCTGTCGCGGCGTGAAAAGCGCGAGCGATGCCTCGAGTATCTTCGGATCGTCGGTCTGGACGGCTTTGCGGATCATTATCCCTGGCAACTGTCGGGCGGCATGCAGCAACGCGTCGCGATTGCGCGCGCGCTCGCGGCCGAACCAAAGATTTTGTTGATGGACGAACCCTTCAGCGCAGTCGATGCGCTGACGCGGCTCGAGCTGCAGGCATTGGTGCTCGACGTCTGGACGCAATCGAAGCTGACCATCATCATGGTGACGCATGACGTGGACGAGGCGGTTTTCATGTCCGATCGCATCGCCATGCTGGGCCCGCGACCTTCGTCTGTGACTACGGTCGTTGAAACCAGCCTGCCGCGGCCGCGCGACGCGATCTCGACTCGGGAACTGCCCCGATTCCTGAAATTGCGACATATGCTGCTGGGCACATTGCTGACCCGCCCTGGGGAAGCAGGGAGCAGTATTGCGTCGCGGGATTCCGATCATGCGTAGAGTGCCGCTTGGATTACTCTCGTGCGTCGCCGTGATCGTCTTCTGGCAGGTTCTTAGTGGACGCGCCTTCGTCAATCCGGCGCTGTTGCCGCCACCGTCGCGCGTTGCGCCGGCGGTATGGAACATCGTCGCGAGCGGTTCGATCATCGAACCGCTGACCCAAACCCTCGGGCTTCTCGCGGTCGGTTACGGCGTCGGTTGCGTTCTTGCCATCGGGCTTGGCCTGCTGATGGGATTCAACCGGCATGTTTACAACGTGTTCGAGCCTCTGGTCGAATTGCTGAGGACCATACCCAAACCCGCGCTGGTTCCACCGCTGTTCCTGTTTCTCGGTATCGGCGCCGCGACCAAGATCACCATCGTCGCTTTGGCGGCCTTCTTTCCCGTGCTGATCAATACGGTTCAGGGCGTGCGCGGCGTCGATCCGGTGCTCTTGAATACGGCGCGGACGTTCCGTCGTTCGACGCTTTCGACCATCGCCGAGGTCGTCCTGCCGGCCGCGCTGCCGATGATCCTGACCGGCATGCGGGTCAGCCTCGGGCTTGCCCTGACCCTCGTCGTTCTCGCGGAAATGCTGATCGGCTCGACCGGCGTCGGCTTCCTTATCCTCGACCTGCAACGCTCCTTTGCGATCACCGACATGCTGGCCTGGGTGTTCATTCTCGGCGTCATCGGCGTATCGCTCAACGCGGCGTTCGAGACGATCGAGCATGCGGCGGTGCCGTGGAGATCGAAATGACCGTGGCGAACGATCGCACGTATGTCGCGGACAGCGTCGTGCCGTCGTCGAAGCCGGCGCCTGCGGTCTCGCCTGGCACGCTCAGCCACGCCGGCGGCTGGGCGCTGGTCGCGGCGTTGTTGCTGATATGGGAGGTTTCTGCTCGCTCCGGTCTTGTCAACAGTCAGAGTTGGCCGGCCTTCAGCCAGGTATTGAGCGCCACGGCATTAACTCTGTATTCGGGTGAACTGACCGGCGTTCTGGCTTCGACCGCGATGCGGATGTTGGCCGGATTTGCCATCGGCGGCGGCCTTGGCGTCGTGCTCGGACTGCTGGTCGGCACGATCCCGATACTTCACCGTCTGCTGTCGCCGTTATTCGAGGCGGTGCGGCCGCTGCCGATCCCGGCAATCGTGCCGCCGCTCATCCTCTTCCTCGGCATCGGGGATGAGCTGAAAATTTTCGTGGTCTCGCTTGCCGTGATGTTTCCAGTGCTGGTCAACACGACCGGCGGCATCCGCAGCATCGACGGCGTGCTGATGCAGACGGCCAAAACCTTCCGCAAGGGTGCCGCCTACACGCTGTTGTTCGTGACGCTTCCCGCGGCGCTGCCGGCAATCCTCGCGGGGCTGCGCATCAGCCTGTCTCTCGCGCTGGTAACGACGATCGTCGCCGAGATGATCGCGGGATCGGGCGGCGTCGGCTATTACCTCATCGTCACGCAATACGGCATGCAACCCGACAAGATGTATGCCGCCGTCCTCTGTCTTGCCGCGCTCGGCTACGCACTCAATCGCGGATTTACCTTCCTGGAAGACAGGCTCATCGCATGGGATCGGCGCGGCGACGTGTCCGCTTAAGGCACGAAAGGGCGGAGCGGTGGACACGATATGACGACACAGATCACATGGCTCGGCAGTTCTGCGTTTCGTCTCACGATGGAGACCGGCTACACGATCTATCTCGATCCGTGGCTCGAGAACTCGGACTGCCCCGTCTCCGAGAAATCGCCGGAGCGTGTCGATCTCATCGTGCTCTCGCATGGTCATTTCGATCATGTCGGCCAGACCATGCCGCTATGGAATCGCCTGCGTCCCGTGGTGGTGGCGCCTCAAGACCTGCGGCGCTGGCTCGAACGGCAGGGCTTGGAGCGCGACGATCGCCTCGGCCCCGACATGGGCGGAACGATAGACGTCAACGGCATTTCGATCTCGCTCACCGACGCGCGGCATTCGGGCGGCGCAGCGGACGGCGGTTATGGCGGCTCGCCCTGCGGCGTGGTGCTCAGACTGCCGAACGGCACGTGCATCTATTTCTCCGGCGATACCTGCGCGTTTGGCGACATGCAACTGATCGGCAGCGTTCACAGGCCCGATATCGCGATCTTGCCGATCGGCGGTCACTACACGATGGATCCGGCGGGGGCGGCGCTGGCGCTGTCGCTGCTGTCCGTCGGCAGATGCATCCCCTGTCATTATCGGTATGGCGAGCCACCGCCGCCACCACGCGCGGTGTTGCCGGGCAAACCTCATCACCTGCGCGAGCTTGTCGGCAACAAGGTCGAGATCGTCGCGCCGGCGCCTGGTGAGACCATCTCGATATGAGCACACACGGCACCTTGGGAGGCGTCGAAGATATGCACGCAACATCGCAACATCAGGGAACAGACCAATGATGTCCGAGAAACCCGCCAGATTTCCGCTCAATGCCTGGTATGCGGCCGGCTGGGCGTCCGAATTCCAGCGCACATTGCTGCCGCGGCGCATCTGCGGCAAGGACCTCGTGTTCTACCGCAGCACATCGGGGCGTGCGGTCGCGCTCGATGATGCCTGCTGGCACCGTCTGCTGCCGCTGTCCAAGGGACGGCTCGATGGCGATGACGTCGTTTGCGGCTATCACGGGATCGCGTTCAATCCGCATGGCCGCTGCACGTTCATGCCGTCGCAACAGACGATCAACCCGTCCGCCTGCGTGCGATCCTATCCGGTCGCCGAGAAGCACAAACTGGTGTGGATCTGGATGGGCGAGCCCTCGCGCGCGAAAGAGGAAGCGATTCCTGATATGCACTGGAACGACGACCCAGCCTGGACCAGCGCAACGGGCAACACCATTCACGCGCAATGCGATTACCGACTGGTCGTCGACAATCTGATGGACCTCACGCACGAAACCTTCGTTCACGGCTCGAGCCTCGGGCACAGGGCGGTGGCGGAATCGCCGTTCGACGTAACCCACGGGCCGCACTTCGCGACGGTGACGCGATGGATGCGCGACATCTTTCCGCCGCCGCATTGGGCGATGCAATACGAATACAAATTCGGCAAGGTCGAGCACGTCGATCGATGGCAGATCATTCGGTTCGAGGCGCCGTCGACCGTCGTCATCGATGTCGGCGTTGCCAAGGCCGGTACGGGCGCGGAGCACGGCGACCGCAGTCTCGGCGTCAACGGCCACGTGCTCAATACGATGACGCCCGAGACCGAGACGACCTGCCACTATTTCTGGGCATTCGCCCGCAATTACGGGCTTGAAGATCCGCAGATGACGGAGCGCCTTCGGCAGGACGTGGTGCGGGTATTCGGCGAGGACGAGGTGATCCTCGCCGCGCAGCAACGCGCCGTGCTCAACCACGAGAGGACGCCGTTTTACAATCTTAATATCGACGCCGGCGCGATGTGGGCGCGGCGTCTGATCGATGAGATGATCGATCGCGAGCATGCGCCGCGCCACGCCTTGGCGAGCTGAACTGCTGTCAGGGGGAGGCGCAACTTTGTCGTCCTGGACGAAAGCAACCGTCGCTTCGATCGCCGACGTGACGCCGTCTATCCGCGAAATCCTCTTGATGCCGGCCGCAGGAACGAAGGATTTCACGCCCGGCAGCCATATCGACGTCCGCTTTCATGTGGGCGCACAAGCGGAAGAGCGCAGCTACTCGCTGGTCGGCCTGCCGCGTGACGCGCATTACCGTATCGCCGTCAAGAAGCAGCCGGACGGCCGCGGCGGCTCTCTCTCCATGCACGCGCTCGCGCCGGGCGACACGGTCGAAGTTTCGGGGCCGCACAACAACTTTCCGATTTCGTTCGGCCGTCCGGACTATCTATTGATTGCCGGCGGCGTCGGCATCACGCCGATCGTCGGAATGGCCCTGGCGCTGCAACGGAGCGAGGCGCGGTTCCGGCTCGTCTATGCGGTGCGGGAAAACGCGGAACTGGCATTCGGGGACGAACTTGACGCGGTGCTGGGAAACACCTGGCAGCGCGCGGTCAGCGCGGAGGGAAACCGACTGAATTTGACCGCTGCGCTGAGCGGCGTTGCGCCGGATGGCGAGGTTTATATCTGCGGTCCGATGAGCCTCCTTACCGAGGCCCGGCGCGAATGGAGCCGGATGAATCGGTCAGCGGAGCTCTTGAGATTTGAAAGCTTCGCATCGAGCGGGCATTTTCCAGCCCTCCCGTTTCGGGTGGAATTGCCGCACTTGGGTATCCATGTCGATGTCG
>Ga0116134_1000711_pt1 | contig 17158 bp, 17 predicted proteins | sample June2015DPH_19_5_FD_89737 | JGI IMG/M metagenome (GOLD analysis project Ga0116134, IMG submission 89737) | Peatland microbial communities from SPRUCE experiment site at the Marcell Experimental Forest, Minnesota, USA - June2015DPH_19_40 | ecosystem: Environmental > Terrestrial > Soil > Wetlands... | reverse complement strand
GCGAATGCCGGCAGGCCCGAAGATCCGGCGCCTCCGACAGCGATCATGTAACGCTCGTGAAAGAATGCTCGTGTGGGGACGGGGCTCCGCCCCGTCCAAGCCGAGCCTAGCTCGGCCCCACCACGTCCATGGAAGCGACGCAGGGATGTCGATTGCCGGAAATATTGCCCAGGTGCAAGAACGGATCGCAGCGGCAGCGCGCCGCGCGGGCCGCAATCCAGACGAAATCACACTGATGGGCGTGAGCAAAACTTTTCCCGCCGCAGACATCCGCGAGGCCTACGCCGCCGGACTGCGCGTTTTCGGCGAGAACAGGGTGCAGGAGTTTGCCGGAAAGGCAGATGCCCTGCGCGACCTGCGAGACGCCGAATGGCACCTCATCGGCCATCTGCAGACAAATAAAGCCGCGAAGGCGGTAGAGTTGTTCGACGCGGTGGATTCAGTCGACTCCGTGCGCATGGCGGAAAAACTGAATGCGCTCGCGGAAAGCGCAGGCAAGAAATTATCCGTCCTGATCGAGATCAACGTCGGTGGCGAGCAAGCAAAAAGCGGAGTCGCGCCAGACTCGGACGAACTGGAGCAGATTCTGCAAGGCGCGCCGCGATGGGAAAATCTGAAAATTCAAGGCCTGATGACCGTCCCGCCCTACACAGAAGATCCAGAAGGCGCGCGCCCCTATTTCCGCCAACTCCGTCAGATTCGCGACAGCATCGCCGCACGAGGCCTGCCGCAAATCGGCACCGCAGTCCTTTCAATGGGCATGTCGCACGATTTCGAAGTCGCGATTGAAGAGGGAGCAACGTGTGTGCGCGTGGGCACGGCGATCTTCGGGGAGAGAACAAAGCCTTAACCACAGTTGGGCACAGAGGAAAAGCAGATGGACACGACCGCTGCGAAGCAGTTCTTCATTTCGAAAGTCATTGCGGAGGCTGAGTTTGAGCACGCGAAGCTCTCTGAAATCGAGAAGAAGATGCTCCACTTCACCGAGGTGCATCCGCCGCTTCCCGACATCTACGAAGTCAACGCTGAATTCGAACGTGACTATGACAGCGACGAGTACGAAGCTAAGATCGCGGGACTTCTGAAGAACGCCCGCGACCGGGACCGCAACTTATCTCCAAGCTGGGAACGAGAGTGGAAAGATGCGCTTGAGGCGCTGAAGAACGAGGATCATTACATCCTAGTCTTGCTCTATTGCGCCTTCCCCGAATACCGAAGGTCCTTACGACCGACGCACCGTGTACGCGACTACGTGATCTACATCGCCATAGGTATCGCAGTGGTTGTTGCTTGTATCGCGATCGCCATATGGAGGAAGTAGCCAATTGAACGCCATGCAACAAACGCCAGCGGGCACAACCTTCGCGGTCAAGGTCCACCCGCGCGCAAAAAAGAACGCCATCACCGGAGAAGTGGGCGATGCGCTGAAGCTCGCTCTCACCGCCCCACCCGTGGACGGCAAAGCCAACGAAGCTTGCATAGATTTCTTCGCAAAACTTTTGAAGGTACCTCGTTCCTCCGTTACTATTGCAGCCGGCCAGACCAGCCGGAATAAAGTGATCCGTGTGGCGGGCTTGTCGGCGGAGGATGTCAAGCAGCGTTTGAAAATCTGAAGCACAGCCGAATCACGCTGCCAAGAATCAGGTTCGTATCAGGGTATCGCTTTAGCGATACCGCAGGTCTTCAAAATCGAACGCCCCTTTAGGGGCTGCTCGGGAGCCACGATTGACTTTCTCCGAACGTTTGCAGGAAATCCGCACCGGCTTCGAACGCCCTTTCTGGATCGCGAACATCACCGAGATCTTCGAGCGTCTTTCCTACTACGGCGCCTTTGCTTCGCTTGCTCTGTATCTGCAGGAGAAGCTGAATTTTTCGACGGAGCAAACCGGCACTCTGACTGGCTTGTTCGGCGGCATGGTCTGGTTTCTCGCCATCTTCGGAGGAGCCGCCGCCGACCGCCTCGGCTTTCGCCGAGCGCTCTCGATCGCCTACCTCATCCTCGCCGCCGCCTATTTCCTGATCGGATCGATTGCAGCGTCATGGCTGGCGCCGGTGCGCAACGCCGTGCCGCTGGGATTATTTGTCGGCTGCATTCTCATTCTCCCTGCACTCGGCATTTCGCTGGTGAAACCTTGCGTGGTGGGCACCACGGCGCGAGCCTCCAAGGAGAACGTCCGCTCCATCGGCTACTCGATTTATTACACGATGGTCAACATCGGCGGAGCGCTGGGCCCTCTGTTCGCAGGATGGGCGCATAGCCGCCTCGGTGTCGAGAACGTTTACCGCGTGGCTGCGCTCAGCGTCTTCGCGATGTTTTTCGTGGTCATCCTCTTCTTCCGCGAGCCGCGCCAGGCTGGCGACGCCCCTCCGCCATCGATCGCGACGGTCGCGCGCAACTTCTGCGTCGTGGTCGGTAATTACCGGTTGGTTCTGCCGGTATTGCTGGTCGCTCTGTTACTGCGCATCGGGCTGTTGATCTATCCAAAATACTCCGCGCCTTGGTGGATCTGGTGCGGGCTGCTGCTTCTCGTGCTCGCCGGGATCAGCCGGTTCATGTGGTTCCTCGTGCTCTTCACCGGGTACTGGGTAGTGTTCTGGCAGCAGTACATCAGCCTGCCCGGCTACATTCACGGCTACATCAACTCCAACGCCGCCGTCGAGACCATCCTGGTCACCGACGGCCTGACCGTGATCTGCCTCACGCTGGCGGTGAATTTCCTGACCCGCAGGATCCCGGCATTTCAGGCCGTGATTCTGGGCACCGTGATCACTTCTCTCTCGTGGGTCATCCTCGCCCTGCGTCCGACGCTCTGGGGCGCGGTGCTCTCCCTGTTCGTGCTGGCGCTCGGCGAAATCATTCAGTCTCCGCGCTATTACGAATACATCTCGCGCCTCGCGCCTCCCGGACAGCAAGGCACGTACATGGGCTTCGCCTTCCTGCCCATCGGCATTGGATCGCTCATCGGGGGCTGGTTTGGCGGCACGCTGGTTCACCACTTCGGAGAGGTCACTCATCAACCGGCGCGCATCTGGTGGAGCGTAACCGCGGTCGGCTTGGCCACGGCAGCGCTGCTTTGGATTTATGACCAGACTTTGCGGACAGGCGGCGCAGTTCCCGCAAAATAAATCGCCAGTGGAGCGACGGGCGTCTCGCCCGTCCAGCCGGGCGGGGACGCCCGGCTCTCCACGGACAAATTCGAATCGAAAGCGCAACAATCAGGACTTCGCGACGCGCCCGCAACCAGAGCACTGTGACGCCAGATCACAGCATTTCCCTTGACATTCCTTTTATCATAGGCAAACTCTCCACGAACCGGCAGGCGGAGACGCCGTCGCTCACGAGGAAAATACCCATGCGCGAAATTACTCCTGACTACATCGCGGACCACATCCGGCGCGTGCTGAAGGATGGCGGGTCGGCGCCGCACTCGGAAGAAGTGCAACACTTTTTCAAGGAAGAAGTACGATCGCGCGGCTGGTACACGGCCGAACTAAGAAAATTTGCGGTGCGCTTCCGGCGCAGCATCGCCCGCGAACGGGGAATGGATTTCCTGGTGCAGGTAGCTGACGAGCTCTTCTCTGGCCAAATTCTTGAAGAGAAGGTGATGGCTGTTTTTCTGCTCGAAAAACAAACGCAGAATCTGGGCGACAATGAATTCCAGCTCTTTGCCTCCTGGCTCGACCGCGTCTCGAGTTGGGCTGATCACGACGCGCTGGTGCATGATCTGCTGGCGCCCATGGTGGCCGCCGATCCTGCCCGTTGCCGCCAGGTTTTCCTCTGGGCGAAGTCGCCGAATCGCTGGCGGCGGCGCGCAGCCTGCGTGGCGCTGATCCGGGGAACGCGCGAGCGGCAGTTCTTTGCAGAAATCGTGCAACTGTCGAATCGATTGCTGCATGACGAAGACGACATGGTGCAGAAGGGATTGGGCTGGCTCTTGCGCGAGACGGCCAAGGCCGATCCGAAGCGCACCGTGCCGCACCTGGTGAAGATCCGGAAGAACGCGCCGCGACTGGTGCTGCGGACCGCGTGTGAGACGCTGCCGCCGGCCACGCGGCAACAAGTATTGCGATTGCCCTCAGCTCTCAGCGCACAGCCTGGGAGACATTCCGCTACTTGACGCACTCCACATATAAACTCTCGGCGCGGCGAGACTCCAGTTCGATGCTCTCGATTTCGGGGATGCGGCTGTTCCCGAACGAGCTCACCTCCGCACTGGCAAATCCAGCTTCCCGCAACATGTGGACGAGCGAGTTCCCATCGAACATTTGCCGGTGGTGAGCTCCAGGGTGCAACAGGTCGCGTACCCCGGAAATCAGCAGCAACCTCCCGATGAACTGGTGCGATGCCTTTGGATTCGCGCGGTCCGCGAGATACTCCCGGACCGCAATCGCCAGGTCGGGTACGACTACGCGGAGGACTCCGCCCACGGCCAGAACCCGCCGGCATTCTTTCGCAACCTGTAGAGACTCTTCATATGTGAAATGCTCAAACGTGTGCGAAGAATAGATGGCTCGTACAGAGCCATCCGCGAACGGCATCCCTTTGCGGACGTCCATCCGGCGCACGTCGCGTGGCCAACGCGGAGTGCGGAAGACTTGTCGACCCAGGGGCAATCGTGAGAGCAGGATCGTGGGCGAGTTGTCGATGTTGACCCAACCCCCGATCCCCGAGGTCCCGCAACCGATGTTCAGCTTAAGTTCGTTCGGCTTAGGTTGATCCAACTTAGGTTCGCCCAACTCAGGTTCGTCCAACTTAGGTCCGTCCAACTTAGGTTCGCCCAACTCAGGTCCGTCCAACTTAGGTTCGCCCAACTCAGGTCCGTTCAACTTAAGTTCCGCTACCGCTGCCGCGTGCGGCTTCAATGTCCTTCTTCCTCCAGATATTTCTCCACCTCCAGCGCCGCCATGCAGCCGGAACCAGCCGCGGTGATGGCTTGGCGGTAGCGGCGGTCCTGCACGTCGCCGCACGCGAACACGCCCGGCACTCGCGTGAAAACGTTCTTCTGCGTAACCAGGTAGCCGTCCGCATCGGTTTCGAGTTGGCCTTCGAATATCCTGGCGTTCGGGATGTGTCCGATACCGAGAAACATTGCGCTCGTTGGAAACTCCCAGCTTTCGCCGCTCTTCAGATTGCGCAGACGCAGGGCCGTGACTTCTTTCTTGCCGACATCGAGCACGTCATCCACCACGGTATCGGTGAGAAACGCGATTTTCGGATTGGCACGCGCTCGATCGAGCATGATTTTCGAAGCGCGAAACTCCTCGCGACGATGGATGAGCGTCACCTTGCTCGCAAAGCGCGTCAGAAATGTCGCTTCTTCCATGGCCGAGTCGCCGCCGCCGATCACCGCGATTTCCTTGCCCGAGAAAAAAAAGCCATCGCAAGTAGCGCAGGAAGAAACGCCGTGGCCGATCAGCGCATGCTCGTTTGGCAGGCCGAGCCAGCGCGCCGAAGCTCCGCTGGCAATGATGAGCGTGCGGGTGTAAACCGTCTCTTTGCCGATGCTCAACTCGAACGGTTGTTTGCTCAAATGCTTGCTCAAATCGGCTTTGACCACCTGGCCTATGCGATAGTCGGCGCCGAAGCGCGCGGCCTGCTTGCGCATGTTCTCGATCAGTTCCGGCCCCTGGATGCCTTCGGCAAAGCCGGGAAAATTTTCCACCGACGTAGTCATCGACAACTGCCCGCCCGGTTCATGGCCTTCGATCACGAGCGGCTTGAGGTTGGCGCGGGCGCTGTACAGGGCGGCGGTGTGCCCGGCGCATCCGGAGCCCATGATCACAACATTGCGTATGTCCATAGTAGTTAGAAACCGTGCTAGTAGATAGATTCTGAAAAACAGATTTTCGCTTCAAACCGCAAAGCCGACGTGACCGATTACGGATTCTTCTTGCTGCCGGCGCCCGGCTTGGTCGAAGTTCCCACGCCCATGCGAGCCAGTTCCTCAGGCACCATTTTGCGCGCGCCCAGAGCGTCGCGATAGCGTTCCATAATCGAAGAAGCGGCGTGGAAGATCGGTTCGTACGCGGTCTGATCCGTCGCCGGACTTCCTTCTTCTCCTCCCGTGCAGCGCGCCAGCACCACCGACGATTTCCCAAAACGTTCCAGTTTCACTCGTGAAACCGGCGTGCTGGAAGACAACATCGCGGTCGCCGAAGCCACCGCGGAAGCGCTGTCTTCGATCGAAACCTGCATCATATCCTTGGGTTCGCGCACGCGCAGCACCAGCGTCTCCACCATATTCGTCGAGTCCACGCTGAATGAGTATTGGACATTGCTGAACAGGGTGGCGCCAGGAAACTCGCGCCGCACCCGCACCCAGTCGGCCGCCGAGACCGCACCGGGCGGCAAGGGCTGCATGCCGGGGATCGGAGTGCTCTGGTCGAGTGTGGAGTGCCCGCGAGCCACTTCGTAATCCGTGCTGAACACCGGCTTGCCCGGCACCTTGGCCAGCGCCGACGACAATTCTTTCTGCTCGTCCGCCGAAGGTTTGCATACGTTCAGGACGTTTACTTTCACCGGAGGCTGCTGGGCGAAAGCCGCCATGGCCACAGCCGTCATCATGATCAGAGTTTTGAGAGGGAACACGGCGAAATTGTATCAGGGGAATGCAGAGGTCAGAGGTCAGATTTCAGAAGTCAGAGGTCAGAAGTCAGATTGCAGAGCTGTTGTACTGTTGGATCCACCCACGGGGTTTGACCTCTGAAATCTGACTTCTGACCTCTGACTTCTGACTTCTGCAATCCTACTCGGCTGCCCCGGGTTCGGCCTCGATGGCGCCATGCCTCCGCAGTAACTGCGGCAGATTCTGCGAAAACGCCGAGCGCGGCAGCACCATGTCACATCCCACCTCGTGCGCTTTCTGCTTCAGGTCGCCCTGCACGTGCGAGAGAAATCCAATGATCGACGTCCCCTTCTTCAGCTTGCTTTTCAGTTTCGGGATCAGCGTCAAAGGCTTGGCGTTGGCATTGTTCAAGTCGAAGATAATCAGGGAAGGCTTTTCTTCGCCGTTGCTCTTCAACCGTTCGGTGAGTTCCTTCTCGCTCTTCACGAACTCCACCTTCACGTTCATCTTGCGGCCCGTGTCCTGAATCTTGCTCAGGAAGAACAGGTCTTCGACAAAGGCGAACACGCGTGAAGCCGCATCTTCCCGTGGAGCGGGCAGAGGCTCAGGATCGGCCACCGGGTAGGACGCGGAAAAACCCGGCCGCCGCGGTCCCCGGTTGCCGTTGCCGTTGTCGCCGCCGCTCATATTGGCGCGATAGCTGTGATCCATGGGAGCGGTAAAGATGCCCTGATGCTCCTGGCGCACGCGGCCCATCGGGCCACCCGCGCCTCGTTTCGGCGGACGCCGTCCGCGGCGCCGTTTGTGTTTCCCTCCTCCTGCGGAGGAATGTCCGGGTCCTGCATTCATAGTTTTTCTCTTGTTAATTTTTGAAGTTAATCCCCGGCCTGGATCACAGGCCTGGTTGTTTCGTCTTCCCTTGCGGTCGGCACGTTAATCGTGTGGCACAACGCGTGGCTCACTGCGACTGGCTCACTGCGCGTGGCTCACTATAAATCGGCTACCGGCAGACCAAACCCCACATCGGCTGGATGCTATTCGAGAACGATGTTCCAAACTGTCGTTGTTCAAACTGTCGTTGTTCAAACTATCTAGGCGCCTGGAGTCCTACTTGGCGCGAACGGCCAGCCTGGAAGCATGGCCATTGGGAACATCATGATGTTACTCATGAAACCGCCCACTGCGCAAGGGGGGAGTGCCCTTAGTTTTCCACACCCGGGACATTACCAAAGTGGGCCATTGACTTTCCTCATTGTGCGAAGGGCTTGCATTTCTCCATATCGCCAATGCTGAAGCCCTTTTGAAGCCAATCCATTGACGACTACAACGTGTTGCATCCGTATCTTTTCGAAAGAGCACAGCCGCGCCATTTCGCCTGAAGTTCCTCCCCAGCTGGGCCGATATAAGAAGAGTGAAACCCGCTCCTGCCAAAGAGAAAACCTCCGCCTCGAACTCGCTTGCGCTGCCGGGACAGCGCTTCGTCGCCCGCCAGCCAGTTTTTGATCGCACGCAGAATGTGTTCGGGTACGAAATTCTTTTCCGCAACGGGGTCGAAGACTACTTCAACGCCGACCCGGAACTTGCGGCCCGCTCCACCCTGGACAGCTCCCTGCTTTTTGGCATCAACATGCTTTGTGATAACCGCCGCGCCTTCGTGAATTGCACTCGTGAGGTCCTGTTCAAAGATCTGATTACCCTGCTTCCACCCCACCAGACGGTGGCTGAGATTCTGGAGACGGTTGAGCCCGAAGACCGCGTAATCGCTGCCTGCAAACGGCTGAAATCGTTTGGCTACATGATCGCCCTCGATGACTTCGCACCCAACGATCCGCGCCTGCCGCTTTGCGAGTTTGCCGACATCATCAAAGTCGACGTCCGGGCAACCCGGCCTGAGGAACGGGCTGGCATGATGCGCCGGTTCGGTTCGAAATGCAAGATGCTGGCGGAAAAACTCGAAACGCCCCAAGAGTTTCGCCAAGCCTGTGACATGGGATTCGTTTATTTCCAGGGATATTTCTTCTGCCGCCCCGAAATCGTCATCGGCCACGAAGTTCCCAGCAGCCGCTTGCACTATATACGGCTGCTCGAAATGGTCTCCCGCAGGGATATCGACATGCGCGAACTGGAGAAGATGCTCAAACAGGAAGCGTCGCTTTCGTACCGCTTGCTCCGCTATCTGAATTCCCCGCTCTTTGGATTTTCCCTTGAGATCAAGTCCATCCGCCATGCCATGGCCGTTCTGGGAGAACGTGAGATGCGGCGTTGGGTGCGGCTCGTCGTCACCGTGGGCGCGGCCGAGCAAACCTGCAGCGAACTGGTGCTGATGGGATTGGCGCGCGCCCGTTTTTGCGAACTGCTCTCCAACCGGCTGCAATCGGACACAGATTTGTTCCTCATGGGGCTGCTCTCCATCATGGATGCCATCCTTGAGGTCAGCATGGACGCGCTCCTGGAAAAACTGCCCGTCGACCACGAAACCAAGGCTGTGCTGCTCGGCCAGAACAGCAGCCTCCGGCCGCTCTACCAACTCATGCTGGCCCAGGAATCGGGTGCGTGGGAGCAATCGAGCGAACTCGCCAAACAATTGCAAGTGCCCGATGAGGAAGTTGCCTTAACCTGGTGGCAGGCCCTGCGCTGGGCACAAGAAGCAACCAGCGGCGGCGTGTGAGAAGGACAATCGGGTCATCGGGTCATCCGGTCATCGGGTCATCGAAAGTCAAACGCATGTGAACTTAGATGACCCGATCACCCGATGACCCGATGACCCGATTTTCTACGGTGCTTCGATCAACTCCATCTTCCCATCCCGTGTCCGGTGCAGCACCATCAACGTGCCCTTGGGATCGCGGAATACGAAAACATCTTTGTCGCGGAAGTGCGCCTCTTTGATCGCTTCCTCCAGCGTCATCGGACGAAGCGCAACCGAATCCCGGGCGTGCACCAGGTGCACTTCCGTGGTCCGCGCCACCGATGGAAATTTATGCACGAGGACGGAAAAAGTAGCGTCCTCCGCCAGTCCGAGCGCCGCTTCCATGTTGTCTTCCAACGACTGGCCGTCAAACTTCTTGACCGCCTTGCGCTTCTTGCTCAGCCACTTCGTTTTATGTTTGAGCGCCTGCTTCTGCAGGTGGTCGAGAGCTTCATTGACCGCCGAAAGCATGTCGCCGGTCTGGGCCAGTCCCACAATCGGACCGTTGGGCGGGTCGATCGTGATTTCGGCCTTGTGCTGGCGTTTTTCGACGGCCAGAATCACTTTGGTCTCGAATCGGTCGCCTAGTATTTTGCGGATCTTGTTGAGGCCGTTTTCAACTTCGTTGCGGACATTGGGAGTAATTTTGTATTTTCTCGCGGTATATTCCACGTTCATTGAAATACCTCAAAGTTTCAAGGTTTCAAGGTTTCAAGGTTTCAAAGTTTCAAGGTTTGAGAGACTCGGAGGTACTTTGAAACCTTGAAACTCTGAAACCTTGAAACCTGCTATTTCTTCACCCTTCTCTGATGCGTGCTCGGAATCTTCATATCTTCCCGATATTTCGCGACCGTTCGGCGAGTGACCTGGATGCCCTGCGATTGCAGAATGCGGGTGATCTGTTCGTCGGTCAACGGCCGGCTTGGATCTTCATCTTCGATCAGCTTCTTGACGCGACGTTTCAAAATCAGCAGCGAAGTGCCGCCACCCTCCGGCCCCTGCACGCTCTCCGAGAAGAAGTAGCGCAATTCGAATACGCCCTGCGGCGTGTGCACGTACTTATTGGCGACCGCGCGGCTGACGGTGGAAGGATGTACACCAATCTCTTCGGCCACTTCTTTGATCATCATCGGCTTCAGTTGATCGATTCCCCGCTCCAGAAATTCCTGTTGCCGCGCCACGATCGAGTAGCAGACCTTGGTGATCGTCTGCTTGCGTTGTTCGATGTTCTTGATCAGCTGGATAGCGGATTTGTAACGATCCTTGACGTAGTTGCGCGTGTCGCGGTCATTGCCGTCGCGGGTCAGCAGCCGCTTGTACGCGGGATTCAAGCGTAACTGCGGCATGTCTTCGTCATTCATGATGACCAGCCACTCGTCTCCATGCTTCACGAAAGCGACATCGGGCTCAATCAACCGGGCGGGAACCTTGTTGTAGCGCAAGCCCGGCCGGGGATCGAGCGTGCGGACATAATCGAGCGCCGCCTGCACCGCTTCCACGGGACGCCCGATGGCGCGCGCAATTTCCTTGAACTGCTTCAGCGTCACCGCTTTCAAATGCTGATCGACCACGGCAATCGCGTCTCTCACAACTTGATCGGTCAGGGCGCTGCCATTGCTATGCAAATGCAACTGCCCGAGATGGTAGCGCAACTGATAGAGCAGGCATTCGCGCAGGTCGCGACAGGCGATGCCCGACGGATCGAACTGGCGCACAACTTCCAGCGCTTCGTGCAAATCGGCGACACTGAAACTCGCATCCGGAATCCGAACCGGCGCTGGCTCTGCTGCCGTGGCCGTCGAGTTGCTTCCGTGACTCGCCGCGCTAAGCAGCGGAGCCTCGGTCGCATGAACCTCGGCTGCTGTCTCTGAGTGAACATCCGGGTGAGCATCTCGCTCCAAATTCGTCGCAAGGTCCGGCTTAAGGTCCGGCTCAAGGTCCGTCGCCACATCCGGCGCAACCGAAGACTCTGTTGCAGCGCCTTCCGCCGTCAACTGCGAAAGGCCAAAGTCGGCTGCCGCAAGATCCCGGGGCGCAAGAACAGAAGCTTCAAGGTCGGAAGTCTCAAGATCGGAAGTCTCGACGTCCGGACTTTCGTCTGGACTTTCGGGCGCGGCCTCGGCGACTACAAGCCCAAGCGCCTCCGCTTCACCAACAATCTTGGCCGCCACTTCCACATCGGCCTCGGGCGGCGCCACCGGAGCGATTCCCAGCAGTTCTTCGTCGCTCGCAATCAGGTACCCTTCTTCGTTCAGATTCCCAATGATCTGTTCGGCGGCCCGGTGCACCGGCGGGCGGACAGAAATCGCTCCCAGTTGCCATAACAGGTGGTCGCTCAAGTTCCCCGGCTTCGACAGGAAGTTTTCGAACGAAGGCTTCTCGATCTCTTCCATTTCCCCCGAACTGCGATAACCGGGGTCCAGATAGTCCTGGAAGAACGAGCCAAAATCGATCTCCTCGAAGGGATCCTTCTTCTCATCCGCGATGGTCGCGGGACCCTCCTCCGTGGTGGTGGCCTTGGCGGATAGCCGGTCCCGTTCCTCTTCCTGGCGTCCGACATCATCAAGCAGCGGGACGGCATCTTCCAGCTCTTCGAGCACTGGGTTCTCGACCATCTCGGTATTGATCATGTCCCTGAGCTCGAGCTTGTTGAGCGCAAGCACGGACACCATCTGCACCAGACCCGGCGTCAGAATCTGCCGCTGGGACAACTTGACGTTCAGTTTGTGCTGAAGAAGCACTATTTCTCCCTAAAATTGATTATTCCCCACCCATCCGGCTGCGCCGTGATGCCCGATACAGACCACTAGTACATCAGAGTGTGGAAAATTAAGCTTCTCATGCACCGAGGTAGATCGCGTGGACACGAAAGGTCAATGCGCCCAAGCCTTGGTAACTTGTAAGGACAATGCCTTTGACTTTCAATGACCCGATCACCCGATGGCCCGATCACCCGATTATCCTCACACCAATGAAAAGCTTTCCCCCAAATAAACTCGCCGTACCTCCGGATCACTCCCCAACTCCTCCGGCGTACCGGAGCGGAAGATCCGGCCCTCGTTAATGATGTATGCCCGATCCGTCACCGACAACGTCTCGCGGACGTTATGGTCCGTGATCAGGATCCCGATCCCGCTCGCCCGCAGATCGGAAATGATCTTCTGCAAATCCAGAACGGCGATTGGATCGATTCCCGAAAACGGCTCATCGAGCAAAATAAACGTCGGGCTGATGCAGAGCGACCGCGCAATTTCCACCCGCCGCCGCTCTCCGCCCGACAACGCATACCCCTTATTCTGCCGGATATGCTCCAGTCCGAGCTGGTCAATCAGCTTCTCCGCCTTTTCCCGGCGTTCATGCCAGGAAATCGGCTGGACTTCCAGCACGGCCAGGATGTTCTCCTCGACCGTGAGTTTTCGAAACACCGAAGCTTCCTGGGGGAGGTAGCTGATGCCGTACTGTCGCGCCCGTAAGTACATGGGAACGTTGGTGATATCTTCGTCGTCGTACAGCACCCTCCCGGTGTCGGGAGGAATCAGACCTACGATGGCATAGAAGGTAGTGGTCTTTCCGGCGCCATTCGGTCCCAGCAGGCCCACGACCTCGCCCTGCAGAACCTGAAGGCTAACTCCGGTGACTACGCGTCGGCGACGATAGGATTTCCCAATTTCGTCGGTGGCCAACCTATGCATTTATCGTGCCACTTGCGTCCGTGTGACCGCCGGGGACGTTTCTCTTCCTTCTACGAGCACCCTATCATCGTGTCTGTAGAAAGTCAACGAATCGCCCGTAGTTTTGCCTCGTTCGGCATCAAAAATGCTAGGCGGCCCGCCCGTCAGAACGTACTTGTCATCCGCTGCCGTGTACACCAAACGCTCACCGGTCGCATGCCGTGTCGGCTGCGTGATCACAACCCCGTTCTCTGCGATGATTCGGTCCACCTGCCCGGGCGTTGCCGGATTCGTTCCTGCTTTCGATTCGCTCCGCGGCAGCAGAAATACCGTCATCTGCTGCCCCGTCATTGTCGCGTCGGACTCCTTCGCGATCACCCTGCCATCCAGAAAAATTCTCCGCTCCGTATCGGCGTAGTTCAACCGCGCCGATGTAATGTGTACCGGAGTCACCTTCCCACTCTTGTCCACCTGCACCAGCACGGTCGAAACCGGTTGAGTGAAGCTCCCTTGCACTATCCCCTGGGCGATTAACGATCGATGGTCGCGATCAAATTGCAGCGTGGGAGCCTCCACTACATTCGCGTCTTGCCACAAGCGGGCATCGCCGGTGTATACCGCAATCGAGGGCGAACGATGCGCTGTCATACTCCGGCTGGTCACGTGGATCGGGTCCGAAGAGGCGAGCATCGCGCCATCCGGTTGCGCCTTCAGATCGGAGTACGTGCTCTTGACGTTGCCCTCGGCAATGGCGTCGCCGCTCACCCGGTTCATGCGAATCGTCTGCGCTGTCGTCGTCATGCCGTTGTCCACCACCCGGGGCGATCCGTTCAGCACCAGCATTTGATCGGCAGTCGTGTACTCTCCGCGCTGCGCCCAAGCCTTCTGTGTGCCATCGCTGTAGGCAACGCTGCCTGTCTGCGTGATCGACGCAATGCCCCCTTCTGGCAGAAAGACGACATCGAGCATCCGGCTGGTCGATACGCGATCAGTCTGTCCTGCTGCACCGATCTGACGTCCACCGGTCTGACCGCCACCGGACTTACTCGATCCCGCCTTACTCGCGTCCATTAAGCCGCTGACAATCTTCGCGTCCGGTTCTCCGTGCAGCGTGGCCAGGCGATTCTTCTCCGTAAATTTCGCCGTGAATTTGGCGGCTGTAACCACCGTCTTCTGATTCGCGTCCGGCTGCGTGATGACGATCTGCGGTGGTCCGCTGGTCTCGGCACGCTCCAACAGACGACCGTCTTTCACGATAAAGTCCATCACTGGGGAGGTCATCTCGATGTCTTGCGTGCCTCCCTTTGCTGACGAAGACAGCAGAGCCGCCGATGCCACCCCAGCTCCGCTCTGGTTGTCCTTCTGTGACAGCCGCACGCCGTCTTCGGCATGGACCGTCTTCAGTACTTGCTGCCCGTCAGAGTTGGAGAAGTGCAGCGTCACGCGTCCAGCGGCAGCCTGGGCGGGCTGCGCTCCCTGAGCTTGCGCTGCCTGGCTCTGTGTTGCCTCGTTCTGCGTTGCCTGGTTGGCGATTTGTACATTGCCCGTCAGAATGGCCGTGGTGAGTAGATTCCGCGTTCCGGTCAACCACAGCTCGGCACGGTCGGAACGCTCGTGGGTCTCCGAGCGGCCACGAATCTCGCTTCGCACATCGCCCTCGGCCAGAACGCGGTCGACCGTGTTGTCTTCGCGCAGGAAGAACGTCGCCTGGTCGGACCATGCCTCCTGCTGCTCCCGGCGCATGTGCACTGCGGTTAGAAACACCTGGTGAGGCTGCTTCGTAATTACGCCGTGATCCGCGTTCAAATGAACCGGCTTCGGCCGGTTGACGGTCATCACCACCGTCGACAGCAAGTTCATCGTGCCCGTCTTAGCCACATATTGAATGCCCACCGCCGAACCCGATGCCTGCGGCGTCTGGAACACCACCTTCCCGGCAGAGGAAGCGTCCCCCGTATTCTTGTTGAAGATCAGCCCGTCGGTTTCCAGATGAAGCGGTTCCCGCGTTTGCTCCGGAGGCGTCTGGTCCGAATGCCGCATCCCCTCGGGATTCGCTTCCAGATCGATCAGCACCGTCCCCTTCGCGTTCACATTGCCCGACGTGGGATCGTACTCGAAGTCGTCCCCGGTAATCTGGTCGAAGCGGCTGGCATCCTTGCCATAGACGACGATCTTGACGTTGTGCAACTCCGCCCGTCCGCCCTCTTTGAACTGGACCGCCTTGGAGGCGCTCACCGTAAACTGAGTGCGCCCTTCGATCGACTTGGAGATCGAAAAACCCTCGGCAGTCTGCTGAATGTTCAAGCCCATTTTCGCGGGGATGTCGTGGACAACCTTGCGCAGACGCATTTGCGCATAGAAATACATCCCCGCGACGGTCGCAATCATGAGAATCGCGCCCAAGGCGAACCAGCGGCGCAGCCGTGAAACCGGAAGGACCATGCTCTTAGTCTAAAGGAAAGCGAGCGAGGAGATTGCAGAGGTCAGAGGTCAGATTGCAGAGGTAAAACCACCAATTCAGAACCGGGGCCCCAACCTCTGCAATCTGACCTCTAACCTCTGACCTAGCTCCGCCGCACCAGCGTCCCGGCCAGCAGATCGTGCAATCCCTGCTTGCGTTCCGTGAAGCCCACCATGATATAGCCGATGCCCAGAATCATTGCGGAAAGCCACTTCGCAAAATGCCTTCCCGTCGCCCGCCCGAATGAGATTCGGTTGCCATAGAGATCGGTAACCTTCATCCCGAATATCATCTTGCCCAGCGTTGCCTGGTACGACGAGCTTTCCATAAAAGCCTCGTACAGCCAATTGCCGAAAAGCGACAAGATGAAAGTAACGCCGCCGCCTAAAATAGCAAGCCCTGCATGGGGAACGCCACTCATCATTCCCGCTATCCCGAGACCCCCGAAAATCAAGTGGATCGGAGACACCACAATCCGAATGATGATGGTGTCAATAATGGCAGCGACCACCCGAATCCAGAACCCTCCGTAGCCAACTCCTACCACCGGAGCAACCGCAGGATACGAAGGCGCCGGGGCTGAGTAAGCAGGAGCAAAGTTAGGCGATGCGGAGGACTGAAATCCAGCGGAAGACGACGCCACCGCGGTCGGGACGACGCCGGGCGCCGGGTTCGTGGGCGTTCCACAGCGATTACAAAACTGAGCGCCGGCAGTATTCTGCGCGCCGCACTTATTGCAAAAGAAAGTTCCATTCATGCCCGGCACTATAATCATGGATCGACTTCTTGTCAAAAACCGGAGAAGCGGAGCAAGGACTCTAAGCCGACTTATGGAGTTCCCGACGCGCTGAACCGGAAGGGCCGCGGCAAATGACTTTGGACCGCGGCAAGGTTAAGAGAAGCGCACCGGAGTACGGATTACGCGACCGCGACTGGCTGCAAATCGATAACTTCTTATGGGCATCGTCAATTTCCTCAAACCGAAAACGGCGAAGGGGAACATTAGGCAGCGTGAGCGAGACCTGATGGCGAAACTTGAAAAATTGATGGAGATCGGCGACGAAGACACATTTCGTGAGGGACTGGAAAAAGAGTTCGGAATTAAGCCGGGGGATCCGAGGTATAAAAAGGCTATGAGCGCTTGGCGCGAAGCTGAATAGCGCGGTCTACACGCTTCCCAAAGCTCTTAACGCGCTTGTTTTTCTCGCGTTCCGACAAACCGCATTCACTCATTTGCTCTTCGATGATTGCTGCGATTTTGCGAGCGGCCTCAGTTTTGTTCTTGATGCTGAGCTTTGGTAAGGCCCTGGAAACCATACAGTGCTTTTCCCCGTTCTTTACTAAACTCATACATCCTACTCGATACGTCAAGTCAAACTCTCGTCATCTGAACCTTATCTTCCGAGGCTGAGGTCGGAAAGTGACGAAGGTAATCGCGAAAAACGCTCTCCACCGTCCAAGCCGAGCGCAAGTTCGACAGGTGGCTGCGGTCACAGCGACTCTCTGTTCGCCCTAAAAACTGCGCTCACCGGGCGCGCACCACGTCGCGCAAAGTCAGCTCCAACCCGCCGAATTCAGGATGATCGTTCATGCCGAGCGAGTAGGCAATATCCAAGCGGTCTCCGGCCAGCAACTGCAACCGGTCGCAGGATTCCTTCAGCCCCCAGCCCATAGCTTTGAAGGCGATGTTGTCGCGCCAGGAAGAAGAAGATGATGACGCACCGCCATCCTGACGGGTGCCCCACTCATCGCGCTCTTTGCGATGAGTGGG
>Ga0116134_1000710_pt1 | contig 17169 bp, 13 predicted proteins | sample June2015DPH_19_5_FD_89737 | JGI IMG/M metagenome (GOLD analysis project Ga0116134, IMG submission 89737) | Peatland microbial communities from SPRUCE experiment site at the Marcell Experimental Forest, Minnesota, USA - June2015DPH_19_40 | ecosystem: Environmental > Terrestrial > Soil > Wetlands... | reverse complement strand
TCTGCCTCAGGTCTCGGAGAGTCTAGCTGGCCGCATGGAGATCGTGAGCCTTCTGCCCCTCTCACGGGCTGAAATCCGAGGCAAAAAGCCGGGGTTCCTCAAAGCAGCGTTCGATAGCAAACTCGGCAAACCCGCGGAGCTGATGACCGGCAAAGACCTAGTACAAGCCGTGCTGACTGGCGGCTACCCCGAAATGCTGCGGCGCGAAGATCCAAAGCGACGCCAGACATGGGCGCGGGATTACATAAGAGCCATCGTGCAGCGGGATGTACGCGAAGTTGCCGACGTGGAAAAGCTTGATCAAATGCCAAGGCTGCTGCAGGTTCTCGCCCACCACTCTGGCAGGCTAACCAATTTCACGCAGATGGGCGCCCAAGTTGGGTTTGACGACAAGACGACCAGGAAGTACGTCGCTATTCTGGAGCAGTTGTTTCTTGTCCGAAAGGTGGAACCGTGGTTTCAGAACCAATTGAAGCGGCTGGTAAAGACGCCCAAGTTGCATTTCCTGGATTCCGGTCTACTCGGCGCGCTGTTGGGGGCTACCGCGGAACGGATCGCGAAAGACCGTTCAAGCTTCGGACCGCTGCTGGAGACATTTGTTTTCTCTGAGGTGTTGAAACAGGCGTCGTGGTTCGGTGAGAGCTGCGCTTTGTACCACTACCGGGACAAAGATCAGGATGAGGTTGATCTGGTGATCGAAGCGGGGAATGGTGCATTGGTCGGTATCGAAGTCAAGGCGAGCGCTACCGTGAATGCGGGTGACTTCAAAGGGCTCCGGAAGTTGGCGGACGCCAGCGGCGATAACTTCAAGCTGGGAGTGGTTCTCTACGATGGCGGAAGACCGGCCCCCTTCGGCGACCATCTTCTTGCTGCACCAATGTCTAGCTTGTGGGCGTGACTCAATTTTCGCGGTCTTCGGACAGCGAAGTGGATGCGGGTGTTGCAATACGTCATTACACGAGAACCTGAAAGTGTGTAACAGATGTGCAAGCCATGCTCACTACAGCATTTTCTGAGTAAACTTAACTGTTTCAGTGGGATGAATTTTACACTCGTTGGTTATAAGCAGTTGTCAGGTCCGCTGCGTCTGCCTCAGAGTGCATCTGATGCGGTGAGCTAGCGCCAGCTAGCCGCATATTCTGTAGGTTTTTGTGCTGGTGCCGGGAGGGGGAGTCGAACCCCCAAGGACCGAAGTCCGGCGGATTTTGAGTCCGCTGCGTCTGCCAGTTCCGCCATCCCGGCTCTTCGTGGAAGTGCTTTATTTTACAGCTTATTTCACATTCTCTGTCTTTTTCATCCAAGACAACGATTGTGAAACTGTGCAAGTAAATGTGAAAGTATTCATGGATTTCCACAGATCCTTGTCACTCGCCTGTGAAGTGCTTTGCGGCTCTTCCCGGGCGACGAAGTCCCCCTGGCCAAGCAATAACGAGGACATCCGTACGAGATTTTACCACCCAACGCAGTCATGGCCCCATCTCTAAATGATGACCCGCTGCTATTCGGGGACATTCGCGTCCGAGCGCCTTTCCGGAGTGATTGCGGGCATTGCAACGGTCAGCACATCTTTCCTCGTAGCTTTCGAGCGTTGCGGACCACTAGGGTGCTTTCACCCGTGCAAATAGCCAATCTCGCTATTTTCGATTATCATAGATTGTGAAAATAGCGCGGAACGCTATTTTCGACTATAAGAAGGCGGATTGTGGGCCATGCTACTAACATTCCCGGCCAGAAAGTATCGCAGGGCAGCTATTCCGCCTTTGTGCCGGCGCTCCTGCCTCCTGAACTGAACTGGACACCCCGGCTGATTGGGGCACTCTCGGACGCAGACCGGCTAGTCGGAAGATTAGCGGGCGAAGGTCGTCGGCTGCCCAATCCTCATATTTTGATCCGGCCTTTCGTACAGCGTGAAGCTGTTCTATCGAGCAAGATTGAAGGCACACAGGCCACGCTAGGTGAGTTGCTTGCCGCCGAGGCGGGAGCGATCGTGGATCGAAGTCCCGAGGATCTTCGGGAAGTTGGCAATTACGTAGTGGCTCTCGAGCACGGAATTTCTCGCCTCAAGAAACTTCCACTTTGCGTCAGGCTTACCCGGGAGTTGCACGAAAAACTCATGACGGGCGTTCAAGGTCACCGAGCAGCGCCCGGACGTTTTCGCAGGATTCAGAATTGGATTGGCAAGCCAGGCAGCACGATCGCAACTGCTTCCTACATCCCGCCTCCTCCAGGAGAGGTCGAGGCGTGTCTGGCGGCCTGGGAAAAATTCCTGCATGAATCGACCCTGCCACCTCTCGTGATCATTGCTCTGGCTCACTATCAGTTCGAAGCCATTCACCCGTTTCTTGATGGCAATGGTCGAGTCGGACGCTTGCTCATAACCCTGTTCCTGATAGAGCGCCAAATCCTCCCGACACCGCTACTTTATTTGTCGGCGTTCTTTGAAGCTTCAAGGCGAGACTACTACGACGGTTTGCGCGGGATCAGCGAACGCGGGGCTTGGAACGATTGGTTGGAGTATTTCCTGCTGGGAGTCGCTCGCATGTCTGAAGATGCGTTGAGTCGAGCCATGCGCATCAACGGACTATTGGCGGAGTGGCAGAAGAAAGTCTCGGGAGAATCAAGCAACAACCCGTTGCGTGTAGTTGAACTCCTGGGGGCAAATCCCTTCATCACGATAAAAGGCGCGGCGGACAAATTGAAAATCGCATTTACGACCGCGCAGCGCGCCGTCGAACGACTCGAACGCGCGAAGATCGTAAAACGGATGGGCGAGGCGAAGCGCGACCGAGTCTATTGCGCGACTGCTCTCCTGGATATCCTCGAAGAGCCAGCCCGTCTCAAGCCGCCCGACAGCAAATAGCCCTGAGTGCTGTCAAACCAGAAATTCGTATCGCAACTGTAAAGCTCCTCAGCTCCAGTTGATGGCAGTAGCGCCACCTGCGACTCGTATAATCCGACCATGTTGCTGACGCTCACAACTACGCATAACCCAGCAACGGACTTGGGATATCTGCTTCATAAGAACCCGGCAAAGCTACATTCGTTCGAGCTCTCGTTTGGGAAAGCCCACGTCTTCTATCCGGAAGCGACTACGGAGAGGTGCACGGCGGCCCTATTGCTCGATGTCGATCCGGTGGGACTGGTCCGTGGTAAGCGAGGCCAACATGATGGTGGCACTCTCGATCAGTATGTCAACGACCGGCCTTATGTGCTTTCTTCGTTTCTGAGCGTCGCTATGGGCCGGGCTTTTGGGACGGCCATGTCAGGACGCAGCAAAGGCAGGCAAGAATTGGCTGACCTGCCTATTCCATTGACTGCAAACCTGACGGTTGTGGCTTGCAGAGCGGGCGAGGGGTTGATTCGAGAATTGTTTGAACCTCTTGGATACAGCGTGGTAGTCCAGCAGCACCCACTCGATGAGAAGTTTCCTGAATGGGGCGAGGGGCCTTACTACTCGGTGACCCTGGCTGGGACGTTTCGTTTACAGGATCTCCTCAACCATCTCTATGTCCTAGTGCCGGTGCTGGACGCAGAGAAGCACTACTGGATAGGCCAAGATGAAGTTGAGAAGTTGCTGCGCAAAGGAGAAGGCTGGCTTGGCTCGCACCCTCATAAAGAAACAATTGTGAAGCGCTATTTGCCTCGACAGAGACAACTCGCGCGAGAGGCTCTCGCCAGGCTGACAGAAGAAGATAATCCTGATCCTGATGCGACTGAGGAAGCGCACGCTGAAGAAGAAACGAAGATGGAGGAACCGATCCGGCTGTGGCAACAGCGCATGGGAGCCGTCGTGGCGGTACTTCGCTCGGCGGAAGCCAAACGTGTCTTGGATCTGGGTTGCGGAGAAGGAAAGCTCTTGAGAGTGTTGTTGGAGGAGAAGTCGTTCACCGAGATCGTAGGCATGGATGTCTCCTATCGAAGCCTCGAAATTGCGAGTCAACGTTTGAAACTCGACCGAATGCCCACGAAGCAGAAGGAACGTCTGAAATTGATGCATGGTTCGCCGATGTATCGCGACAATCGTTTAACCGGCTACGATGCGGCGACGGTCGTAGAAGTGATCGAACATCTAGACGCGCCACGATTGGCTGCGTTCGAGCGTGTGCTTTTTGAAGCAGCGCACCCGAAGACGATCGTGGTGACCACACCGAACGCGGAATACAACGTGAAATTCGACACTCTGCCGGCCGGCCAGTTCCGCCACAAGGACCATCGATTTGAGTGGACTCGGGAACAGTTCCAACAGTGGTCCGGTCGCATTTCCGAGCGCTTTGGATATGGTGTTCGGTTTCTGCCAGTGGGAGAAGAAGATCCTCAGGTCGGCGCGCCTACGCAGATGGGGGTCTTCAGTCTGTGAACATAACGATCCCCGAACTCGCGCTGGTGGTTCTGATCGGTCCCTCTGGATGCGGTAAGTCGAGTTTCGCTCGGGCACATTTCAAGCCCACCGAGGTGCTTTCCTCCGACTTCTGTCGTGGGCTTGTATCGGACGACGAGAACGCCCAGGCCGCAACAAAAGATGCGTTCGAGGTGTTGCACTTCGTCGCTCGCAAGAGACTTGCTGGCGGACGCCTCACAGTTGTTGACGCCACAAATGTTCAACCGGAAGCACGTAAACCGCTAGTCGCTCTCGCTCGTGAGTTCCATGTCCTACCGGTTGCGATCGTGCTTAACCTGCCCGAGAAACTATGCCATGAACGTAACCAGAACCGACCAGACCGGCAATTTGGTCCGCACGTGGTTAGAAACCAATCGCAACAACTACGGCGTTCCCTGCGAGGTTTGGAGCGGGAAGGATTTCGGCATGTTTTTACTCTAGCCACTCCTGAAGAGGTCTCGTCGGTCAGCATCGTGCGCCAGCCGCTTTGGAACAATCTGAAGCACGAGCACGGGCCTTTCGACATCATCGGGGACGTGCACGGGTGCTATGACGAGCTAAGCGCACTGCTGGGTCAGCTTGGCTACAAGATCGAAAATGGACCGGATGGACCAAAGGCTACCCCGCAAGATGGGCGAAAAGCGGTGTTCGTCGGCGATCTTGTTGACCGTGGGCCCAAAATCCCTGACGTTTTGCGTCTGGTCATGAGAATGGTCGCTGAAGGAACGGCTCTATGTGTTCCCGGAAACCACGACATGAAGCTAATGAAGAAACTAAAAGGCCGCGATGTACAGATGACGCACGGGCTCGCCGACTCAGTTCAGCAGCTCGACAAAGAGAGCCCCGAGTTCAAGCAAGCTGTCATCAAGTTTCTCGACGATCTGGTCAGCCATTATGTGTTCGACGACGGAAAGCTTGTGGTCGCACACGCGGGCATGAAGGAGGACATGCAGGGGCGTGGATCGGGCAAGGTACGCGATTTTGCTCTTTACGGCGAGACAACGGGAGAGACAGACGATTACGGACTCCCCGTGCGTTACAACTGGGCTGGCGAATATCGCGGAACAGCCATGGTCGTTTACGGGCATACGCATATTGCAGAGCCCGAATGGCTAAACCGCACGATCAATATCGATACCGGGTGCGTGTTCGGGGGCAAACTGACCGCATTGCGCTACCCTGAACGTGAAGTCGTGTCGGTACCGGCGCTGCACACCTATTACGAATCGGTAAAACCGTTCCTGGCCGAAGAAACGAGTGCGCCTGCGCTGACCGCTCAACAGCAACTGGATGATCTGCTGGACATCGAGGATGTAATCGGCAAGCGGATCATCAACACACGCCTAAACCGAACCATCACAATTCGGGAAGAGAACGCCATCACCGCATTAGAGGTCATGAGCCGATTTGCCTCGAATCCAAAATGGCTCATCTATCTGCCACCTACGATGTCTCCCTCCGAGACCAGTAGGCGCGACGGATTGCTGGAACACCCTGAGGATGCCTTCGCTTACTATCTGCACGAAGGCGTGCACAAGGTCGTTTGCGAACAGAAGCACATGGGGTCGCGTGCGATCGTTGTGATCTGTCGTGATGCAGATTCTGCCCGGAAGCGGTTCGGGATTATGGAAGGAGAATCCGGAGCCTGCTACACGCGAACAGGACGGCGATTCTTCAATGACACGACGCTGGAATCTCAATTCTTAGAGCGAGTCCGCCACGCAGTAGAGACGGCCGACATTTGGAAGAGTCTGAAAACCGATTGGGTTTGTCTTGATTGCGAGTTGATGCCGTGGTCGGCGAAAGCACAAGAGTTGCTGCGACAGCAATATGCTCCAACCGGGGCGGCGGCGATAGCCGCCTTGCCCGCGGCCATCACCACTTTGAGAGCGGCGGCGGGCAATCCTGAAATCGCCGCTCTGGCAGAACGATTCCGGCAGCGGGAAGAAGCCGCTCACCTTTATGTCGAGGCATACCGCAGATATTGTTGGCCTGTACATTCTCTGGCCGATCTGAAGCTCGCTCCTTTCCACGTACTCGCGAGCGAGTCAGGCGTGCACACCCCGCATGACCACGTGTGGCATATGGAGACACTTGCCAGAATCTGCGACGCTGATCCTGATCTGTTGCTCGCGACGCCATTCCGAGTTGTGGATCTCACCGACAAAGCGGATCAGGAGAAAGGAATCCAGTGGTGGGAAGAATTGACGGCAAGCGGCGGCGAGGGCATGGTTGTAAAGCCGTTGGAGTTTGTGACGAAGGGACGGAAAGGGCTCGCGCAACCTGCCGTTAAGGTTCGAGGACGAGAATACCTCCGGATCATCTACGGGCCGGAATACACGTTGCCCGAAAATTTAGAGCGCCTCAAGAGCCGAGGTCTTGGCACTAAACGATCGCTCGCTCTTCGTGAATTCGCCCTGGGACTGGAAGCACTGGAGAGATTCGTTCACAAGGAACCCCTCCGCCGAGTTCACGAGTGCGTTTTTGGCGTCCTAGCTTTGGAGAGTGAGCCGGTGGACCCAAGGCTGTAGGACTGCGCCCGGGGAATGGCTAGAGTCAACGTTTTTCTGACGTCCGGATGTGTAAGCGACTCCCTCACGCTGACACCTTTTTTTACTTTGACTTATAAGACGTCGACGGCTCAAAAATCCCCTGCGTCTGCTATTTCATCTAGATGTTGTTTATTTACTTAGACTTACGAGACAGCTGGTGCCCGCTTTTGAGTCCGCTGCGTCTGCCAGTTCCGCCATCCCGGCTTTGGGAAACAAATAGCTGCGGCAGAGCAACTTACGCAGTACAGCGGCGACTGGCGTAGCGCGCTCCAAATCGACCGGAGCTGGTTTTGGTCACAGTTGCCCTGTTCCGTGCAGCCCCAGTATCGCACAACCGCTGCATGGCCTCCAACTGGTGTTGTGGAGCAACGCAATGTGACTTGAATGGTCTTGCAATGCATTAACTCTTTCGATTCGGATATCCACTCCCGCCATGACCAGGCGACTAGCAAACGAATGCCGCAGATCGTGCCAACCGAAGTTCACAATGCCTGCATCCGCGAGTACCCGCGCTAATCAAACTCCGTCTGGTTCGCCACGACTACAGATCCGTCCAGCGGGTTGTCTGTGTAACAGCCGGCCGCGACTCGATCACTGAATACTACGAAGAGCCGCCGGCCGTGATTTATCAACGAAGGCCGCCTGCGGGGCGGCCTTCGCGTCTTCTTCTTGCGTTCTTCCGTCTTGCATTTTCGAGCGCCTGCGGCTACTTCGAATCGATCACACCAAACGTTCCCGCCAGATTGTTGTATGGACCGGCGGCGAAGAAGAGCTGGTTGGTTCTGCCGTTGTTTGCCGAGCCCCCGCCGAACTCAAGCCCCCAGAGTTGGTCGATGGCGATATCCTTGCCGTTCGTGTCTTTGAGGGTGCCCACGAACTGGCCGGTTTCGAGATTAAAGCCGCTGATAGTGGCCGGACGGTTCAGGTTGTTCCCGACCAGAAGAGTGTTGCTCAGCGGTCCAAAATTACTGGGCGCCACGGCGAGGCCATAAGGCTGGTTCAAGGGCGCACCCGACGCGAGTACCTTCACGAATGTCCCATCCTCCCGGAAGACGTCGATTTGGCCGCTCGGGGCAAGGTTTATAAGCGCGAACGTTACATAGACCAATCCGTTGATATCCGCAACGTTGAATGGCCCGTAACCGGCCGGCAGCGTGGGGTCGGTAAAGGTATTGACGAGGTTGAAATTCGCGTCGTATACCTCGACTACGTTGTTGGGAAGGTTAGCCGCATACAACAGATTCCCCGAAGGGCGGTTGGTAATGGCGAGACCGGTGTAGCTTGCGCCGGCCGCCCAGTTATTCACCGCGACAATCGCAGCGTTGGGATTGGACTGCGGAGCCCAGCCACTGATGGTCCCATCCAATGTCGCGAAAATGAAGAACGCAGACCATCCCTCCACCGGAAATTCTCCCGTCCCGTTGAAGACAATTCCAGTCGGCTGGCCCGGGCCTGCGCCGTTGAACGACGGAATCGAGACCACCAAGCCCTGCTTGACTCCCGCGCCATTGTAGAGAGTCGACCAGCCGGAGCCTTGATCGCTGACCCAGAAGGGACCGCCCGCGCTGCGAGCGAGGCCCCAGCCGTTCACCTGCAACGGGTCCATGAATTTGGCGGTTTTTGCCTGATTCGAATCAAGATTCGTGAGTTTATATTGCGCCAGGGCTGCGGTCGAAACCAACATTACGGCGAGCCCGAGGCAAATGGTGAAAGCAATCTTGCGACGCTGCATACAGAATCCTCCTTGTATTATGCGAGCCAGGAGCAGAAAGCGAGTAAGTCGCGGAGTGGCACGATACGCTCGAACTACAACTTTTCCGTCCTGCTGGCAATCGAATGCTAGTTCGCGGCGTCAAGGAGATTGTCAACGCAGTGTCATCTGTTTGTACAATTCTTGTTAGCAAAGCGGAGTTCGGGCATTGGTTCGTTGCCTTCCCGAAAGGTGCAAAACAAATCGAGCGACCTCACGGCCGCCCGATTCGCGGTGTTAACTTGCCTAGTCGTTCGCCTGCGGCGGCTCCGCGACAAGACCGGCAAAGAACGCAAGATTGCTGGGGATGGTTTGGGGTCTTCGAGCAAGAGACCACGCGTGATCAGCGGCACCGAGGTGGTGTTGCCGGCCAGAGCACTCAGGCCGTCCAGATTGAAGAACAGAGTATTGTTGCCGGAATGTCGCGTGACCGTCGTGCATTACCTTTGGGATTCGGTCTGCTCGTTATTGCAATTGTCCTTGTTGTGAGTGAGTTAGAGAGTTATGCGGGGAGCAAGCCTGCTCGGACGTGTACTGCTGAATCTCCCATGGACGCGACCCTTGGCAGCATCCTAAAGGTTTGGCGCAAGCGCGCCGATGGGATAGACAAGTGGGAGTAGGCTTAGGCTCCCGGGCAGGTGAAACAATGGCAATTAGTTCGATTCCAGCCGCAGGCCTTAGTCAGTACGTTCTCGCGCCAAGCAATTCCACTGAGTTGCAGCAGGCATTGCAGACGCTACAAAACAGTCTTTCGTCCGGTGACTTGGATGGCGCCCAGTCGGCATTCCAGACCGTGCAGAGGATAAGCGAAGTCTCGTTGACTGTCAGTGGAAGCAGTCCGTCGAGCAGCTCTCAACTCGCGACCGATCTAGCAGCGCTCGGAGGGGCGCTGAGCTCGGGTGATCTATCCACCGCCCAGTCTGCGTTTACGACGGTTCAGAGCGACCTGAAAAACTCTCTCTCGCCGTCGCAGACAATCGAGACCAGCGCCCCATCGCAATCCGCACACTTGGTCCAGGAACTGCTCAGCACGGTGAATTCGATTAGTTCTTCTTCGGGCCCCTCTGACAGCACGAATTCCGTGTTAGAGGCGGTGTATGGGCAAGGCAGCCTCAACGTCTTCGGATAGAGCTTGGTGATTGAAATCCGAGAATTTAGCGGGACCCGCACTCTTGCCGCGACCCGTGGCCATCGGCACTATCGCCAGGTACGCCGGGTGCAAGAAATTGTTTGAAACGATCCACGCCCTTTCTGCACTATCCCAATAAGTGGAAGACATCGCGCTGTGAGGCGATGGGCCACGGTTTCGGATTCCAACCTGGAAACTCCCGGCTGGGATCCAGATAGAGTTCCGGAGCCGACGGGGAAGCGGCTCCGGCGCTTTGTGTGCAGCCTTCTCCAGAGGCAGCAGATCGGTTCGGCTACCTAGTGATAGGAGTTTTATTCTTCCCAGTGCGCGCCGCCCGCTCCATCCCGCCGACCGGACGTGTTCGGACCTGCCACACGGCTCTGAAACGGGCACCGCTCACGCTGGTCCCGGAAAACGTCCACGTTTCGCCGCTGCAAGTGCTACACTGTCTGCCACTTCCGGTTCCGCGGGGCAAGCTCTTGCAATTTCACTCCTTTGACGAATCCTACGTCGAGCGTCTGCGGGCAGGAGACTACCGCACGCAGGAGCATTTTGGCGCGTATTTCAGCACGCTGATTCAAGTGAAATTGCGCTCTCGACTGCCGTCGCGGGAGGCCATCGAGGATGTGCGGCAGGAAACCTTCGCCCGATTTTATGTGGCTCTGCGCGAGGGAAAAATCCTGCACCCGGAGCGCCTGGGATCGTTTGTTAATTCGATTTGCAACAATGTTTTGCTGGAGCACTATCGCTCGACCGCGCGCCATAGTTCGCTCGATGATGATAATGATGACGAACAGAAAGACTTCCCTTCCCGCGCCATGGATCTGCTGAGTGTCCTTGTCGCCAAAGAAACGGTACAGAAAGTCCGGGAGATACTGGAGCAGCTTTCAGAACGCGACCGGCGACTGCTGCGCGAGGTTTTCCTCGAGGAGCGGGACAAGGACGAAGTATGCCGCGACTTCGGTGTAGACCGGGAGTATCTGCGGGTGTTACTGCACCGCGCGAAACAATCGTTTAAGTCGTTATATAAGAAGAACACGGGAACTGATTCGCCGGAGTTTACTCCGGCGTGATGGCTGTGCAACGCCGGGTCGCGCCGGCGCACTAAGTAATACGAGGGGGCACTAATGAACCACGATGCGGTGGTTCGTCAACAAATGACGGAAAGGTATCTGCTCGACGAACTCGATCCCGAGACACGGGACGAATTTGAAGAACACTTCTTCGACTGCCCGGATTGCGCTCTCGACGTCCGCGCCGGCGCTTTGTTCGTGGAGCAGAGCAAGGTTGTGTTAGCGGAGAAATCCGAGCCGATTTCTAGTGGCTTGCCTGTGCCCGCCCCGGTCCCAGCGAGACCGGGATGGCTCCCGTGGCTGCGCCCGGCGCTGGTCGTACCGGTGATGGCCCTGTTGTTGGTAACCGTCGGATATCAGAATCTGGTTACGTATCCGCAACTGCGGCAGGCATTGAATAGCCCGCAGGTCTTGCCGTGGGCCTCGGTGAATGTCGGCACCTGGGGATCGGGCGGGCCGGTGATTACGACGCGTCCGGGGGAAGGTTTTCTGCTGTTTGTGCGGATCCCGCCGGAAGAAAGTTACTCGCGTTACACGGCAGAGTTATATAATCCGGCGGGAAAGCTGGAATGGTCACTAACGATTCCGGCAACCTCCGCGCAAGACCAGTGGCCAGTGCAAGTACCAGGCGCGAATCGGGGAGCGGGGAATTACATTTTAGCGGTGCGCGGAGTTACCGCTGCTGGCGAAGGCAAGGAAGTCGGTCGGGCATCATTTGAATTGCAAATTCAGAAGTGAGCTCAAACGGGAGGAGCTGACAATATGGCTGCAAATCCGAAACCACCTGTGGGGCCAGGCCTTGTCCTGGAACAATACCATGTTTATCACGCCGAAGCCCAAGTGCTCAGTGGCAACCTGGAACATCCTATCGAGCAGCCGATCGAACACTATGGGCGCGCTGTATTAGAGAATACCCGCCGCGAAGGCCTGATCACGCAGTCGGTTGGCGAGACCACGGTGGAAGGCCTGATTACATTCAAGTCAGGGCACACTCGCGTGTCCGGCACCCAACTCAAGAACAAAAAGGATATCTGGGGCAATGATCACTCGGGCTGGGTGACGCAATCGACAGCGGTAATCGAGGGATTCAACGTGGTTGATGTAATCACGGCCGATCGCGTAGTGGCGCAGGTTTCCACCGAGCATCCGATGATCAACGGCCATGTTCCCAAGGTGACTTTCTTGGGCACGCGCTTCGAGAACCTGCGGGTTGCAGGATACCCTGTCGAGGTGGAACTCAATCTCGGGATCTGCGGCAATAAGCCGGAAGGCGACCGGCCGTATCTCGAAGACGGCGGCTTTCTCGATCGCGTCCAAGGTCAACTTAATAGCATTGAGAGGGATGGCGGCGATCTTCCGGAGGTCCTCGATAAGAAGTACCGTGCCGAGATCGCCTATATCGACGAGCTCAAGAAACGCGCCAATGGGGGTGCGAACGGGGAGCGGAACGGCTATTCTAAGCTGCGATGCACACTGGTCAAAAGCATCGGAGCGATTCCGATTCCGGGAGTGAAGACGTTCGGGAATATGATTTTCATCCCGGGCTTTGGGACCGTATCCTTGGCCGAAGTCGAAGTCGGAATCAACTCCGGCCACGGCGGCTTTTCGGACAAGACGCGAGCTGGTTCTCCGCCGGAGCCAAGCGACAGCAACTATTTCACTCTGAACATGTTCAACATGCGTCTGGGCTGCCCCACGGGCGGGAGCGTCAACGGCCCAACTGCCAACGCCAATGGAACGAACGGCCCCACAATAACGTAGGGCTGTCCATTTTGCTCTTGGCCTGCGCGCTGTCATGCGGCCACAACGACAACCCGCAGGCCGCTTTTGACCATGCTTATAGGGCTCTCCTTCATGGCGATCTGAAACAAGCGCAGGACGAGGCCCATCGAGAATGCAAGCGGTTCCAAGATTCGAGCCCAGAATGGGCTTGGAAGTTCCGAACCCTCGAGGCAAGAGCCGCGCTCCATAGAGGGTTTTACGAAGACACCCTGAAGCTACTCAAGTCAGCCCCAGTGCCTCCCGACGAGCCCGACCTGGCAATACCCGTCTTGACTCTTGTTGGGGAGGCGAATGCCCTTACCCACAACTTCTCTGAAGCAGAGCAGTCGTTTAACGACGCAACGTCGCTGTGCGCTACTTCTGCGTCGGCGAGTTGCGGATATGTTCTCCACGAGCGCGGTATTTTGGCCGACGAACAAGACCAGGCGTCGTCCGCGGAGCGCCTCTATGAACTTAGCCTCGCCTTCGCGCGCTCGCACGGGGATGCATTACTCGAATCCTATGCGCTTCTCAGTTTGGGTTATAGGTCGCTGTCGGAAGGGCGCTTCGATGAAGCAATCGATAGATCGGAAGCTGGATATCAGGCCGCGAGGTCTCTTGGTGCCCGAAGGGCGGAACTCAAGACCCAGAGCAACATAGGCTGGGCCTACTACAAGCTCGGCGACTCCGAAAAGGCTTTAAGGTTGTTCGACGATGCTGAGGAGCTAGCTTCGCAACTGGGAGATGTCTCGGACCGCGACAACTTACTCACAAATATCGGCTACATCTATATGGACGAGGGCAAGTTTGACCTCGCCGGGCAATCGTTTCAACGGGCCTTGAGCCTGGCACAGAGGATTAATGCGAAGGAAGAGATCTACAATGCCCTGCGCGTGATAGCGCGCCTCGACTTGCAGACCGGCGATCTGCCGAATGCGAGCCAGTATGCGCAGCGAGCTGTGGAGATAGCGCGACAAGACGGTAACCATCTCGACGAACTCTATCCCATGCTTGTCCAGGGGCAAATCGCGGCTCGCCGCGGCGATTTCGCCGCGGCTGAGAGCACGTTCCACGCGGTCGAACGGGATAAGAATTGTCCCGTTTTTCTAAAGTGGGAGGCCGAGCACTCGCTAGCCCGGCTCTACGAAGACGAGAAGCATCCTGACGCGGCGGAACGTGAGTATCGTGCGGCCCTCGCCACCTTCGAAGCGGCCCGCGATACGGTGCGGCATAAAGACTCTCAGCTTTCTTTTCTTACCAACGCCTCGCACATCTACGACGACTACGTCCATTTTCTTGTCGCGCGTGGAAAGACGGACGACGCGCTGCGCTGGGCCGACTACAGCCGCGCCCGCACTTTGGCTGAAGGATTGGGATTGCTGGCTAAGGGCGTGTCCACTGGGCCTCCGCCGCTGAACCCTCAGCAAATCGCGCGGCGAGCCGAAGGCACGGTTCTTTTTTATTGGCTGGGCGAGAAGCGGTCTTACTTGTGGGCGATCACGCCGCAGAAGACCAGCTTGTTTACACTTCCTCCCGGCGCGGAAATCGATGCGGCGGTCGGGCGCTATCGCAAGGCTCTCGGCGGACCGCAGGACGTTCTCGCAGCGGCCGACCAAGATGGGCAATCGCTGTATCGCGTGCTGATCGCGCCGGCACGAGCATTGCTGAAGAAGGATCCGAAAGTCTTCGTCATTCCGGATGGTAGCCTGAACAACCTGAATTTCGAAACGCTTCTCGTCTCCGAACCAAAGGCCTCGGGACCGATGCTGTCCGAAGCGAAGTTGCACTATTGGATTGAAGACGTGACGATTGCAAACGCCAGCTCGTTACGGGTGCTCGGCGCGGCGCGCGCGGGCACGCGCACGAGCAAAGAAAAACCCGACCGCGATCTGCTTCTTGTAGGCAACAGCGTCGCGCCCAACGATAAATATCCCGAGCTCCCGAAAGCCGCCGCCCAGATGGAGAGCGTTGCCCGACATTTTCCAGTGGCCGGGCAACGGATACTTGCGCGCGAGCAGGCGACGCCGGCAGCCTATCTGGCCAGCAGTCCAGAGCAGTTTTTCTACATTCATTTTGTGGCGCATGGAACAGCCAGCCGGCTGAGTCCGCTGGACTCGGCAATTGTGCTTTCGAAGATTGGCCTATCGAACACTGTTCTGCCGAAGAGCGAGCCGTCGAAAGACGACGCCGAAAACGATTCCTTCAAGCTCTACGCCCGCGACATCATTCGCCATCCCTTGCGGGCCGATCTGGTCACGATTTCGGCGTGCTATGGCGCCGGCGAACGCGCCTACTCGGGCGAGGGACTGGTCGGGCTCTCCTGGGCTTTCCTCAGAGCCGGGGCCCACAACGTGGTCGCCGCCCTGTGGGAAGCGACGGACGCTTCCACCGAGCAACTCATGGATAAGTTTTACGACGAGCTCGACCAGGGTGCGCGCCCGGATGCCGCTCTGCGCACCGCCAAACTGTCATTGCTTCGGAGCAGCGGATTCCACAATCCCTTTTACTGGGCGCCGTTTCAACTCTATGCGGGGTCGTGACCGGCACGATCGGCCACGTCTCTACGGAGAATCTCTCCGTGTCATCACGGAGTTCTGTAGCGCTGACCGGAACCGGTGCGCGGTTCCGGTCAGCCACAAATCCAGCTCGCTGACAGCTTGCTGACCAATTACTGATTGTCTTCTCTTGCTTCCGCGATGTGGGCCTGGTGACCCGCGTCGGACACAGCCTTCACAAACGCTTCCGCGCTTTCTGGAGTTGACGCATGGCCCGAAAGAATGTTGCGGAACATCATGTGCTTGCCATAAATGGCGCGAGTCGAGTCGTTGTCCTGCTCCACTACCGCGCCTTCCAACGTTAAGCCCGCAAACACGCCTTTCGAGCGCGAGTAAGTTAGCACTTCAGTGTTCAGCAATATGTCAGTTCCGGCGGAAGTATGACGGCCTACCGGGCCCGCTGCCACCGATCCTTCACCGGTCAGCTCGATCTTGCTGGAAAGCAAATGCTGCAAACCACGGTCGTTCATGACCAGCATGACCAGGTCAATGTCTTCGACTCCGATCTGCAATCCCCAACTTCCACCACCAACTGAGACGAATGCGGGAGCGCTCCAGCCTTCGGGCGTGCGGCAGGAGGCCACTCCACGTCCGTGCTTGGCGCCGAAGATGAAGCCACCTTTGATTAGGTTGGGCACGATGACGATGCACTTGGCACCGCTCAACACTTCTTCCGGGATACCTTTGTCGGGGGTTGACATGATCGCTTGGAGCACATCCACGGATTTCTGCATGCGGTCGACCGAGTCTTCACGCGTCGAACCTGCCCACGCGAGAGTTCCAACCAAGCCAATCAAACTCATCAACAACAGCGACATTACCTTTTTCATATGTTGTTCCTTTTGGGGTCTGCGGAACTAAGAGGAGAGGACTTCAGATGGGCTGACTTAGCTCAGAGAACCTGAAAGAGAGAGAAGAAGGGCTCGTCTCAAACGTCATGATCGCTCAAGCACAGGAGAATAGATGGTCTAGATTGCTCACTTTCGTCGGTTCGTCAAGCAGATTGCCCGGTTTCCGCCATGCCGGGCCGACACTTTTTGTGCAGGGGTGAGCAATCTTGCACAGAATAACGAGCCCGGTCGTGTCATCGTCAGTTGAGCAGAGATAGAGGATAAAAAGACCTCCTCAAGAGCACTTCGGCCCAAGCGCCCTGTCGCGAACCATTCGTGCATGGGGAGAAAGAACGAAGGTGGATCGCTGATGGAACGCGCCTTTCGTCGGTTTCGCGATCGTTTTCGCAGACGGCTTGCCGCCATCCGTGCATCCATTTCGAAGATGTCTGCGTCACTTACTCCACCGGATCGCGGCTTCGCCTCGCAAAGGATGTGCCCGTTTTGCGGGCTAATCACGTCGCGGTCCCAGCCGTCTTGTCTGGAGTGCGGGAAGTCGCTCGCTCCGGCCACGACAAGATAATAGATGAGTTTTCGGGGAACGCTCATTTTCGGCGACCCTCAGATGAACAGATGAGCAAAGGAGATCAACATGCTTTGGACGATTTTTGTTGTGCTTCTGATTCTGTGGCTTCTTGGTTTCAGTCTCCACGTGGGCGGCGCCCTGATTCACTTGCTGCTGGTTATTGCGGTGGTGGTACTGATCATTAACCTGGTGAGCGGCCGGAGTGTGGTGTAAGACCGGCGCTTGAGCTTTCGAGGGTCCAAATGAAAAGGCAGTATCTGCACCTCTCCGCTTATGTCTGCGACGAGTGTGCGGGCCCGGTCATAGCGGGCTTGACCGCAGTGCGCGAAAATGAGATATCGAAAGAAGCTGACCTCCGGGAAGTGGGGGCGATCTGCCTGTCCTGCCGCGACTGGCGAAGGCGCGTCAGTTTCGCGAACGCGCGCGGCAGTTTCGCGAACGCGAACCGGCAATGCTCAGCGCGATCCCGCCCGCGATCAGCACGATACTGATCATTGGCGAACCCGTTCACTGTGACTGGTCTGAACCCCGAAGTTCGCGCCCCCAACCTTAATG
>Ga0116134_1000709_pt1 | contig 17189 bp, 14 predicted proteins | sample June2015DPH_19_5_FD_89737 | JGI IMG/M metagenome (GOLD analysis project Ga0116134, IMG submission 89737) | Peatland microbial communities from SPRUCE experiment site at the Marcell Experimental Forest, Minnesota, USA - June2015DPH_19_40 | ecosystem: Environmental > Terrestrial > Soil > Wetlands... | reverse complement strand
TACTACCAAGTGCAGGCCGCCAACCAGATCAGCACCTCCGCCTGGTCAAACACCGCCTCCATCGAGTACACGACGATCCCGGCCGCACCACGCACCCTGACCGCCACAGCCATCGGAACCTCGGTGACACTGACATGGACCATCCACGCCAGCACCGCCCCGGCCACACACCTGCAGATCGAACGCGCGGCCAACTCCAGGTTCACCAGCCATGCCGTCACCATCGCCGTCAACCCGGCACTCCGCACCGACACCGACACCGACACCGACACCGACACCAGCGTGGTACCGCACACGACCTACTACTACCGGGTCCGGGCCGACAACAACGTCAGCACCTCCCCCTGGTCCAACGTCGCCCTGGTCCCCTCATGGGCATGGTTCACCATCCAGCACACGCCACCACCGTCACGAACTACACCCTGGCCAGCCGTTAACCCGCCGGGCAGCCGGAAAACCCGCAGGTGACCCCGGCCGGTGACCGCTGACGTGCACTGCTTCGAGAAGGATGCCGCCGAGAACGACTCTTAGGATCCCAAGGCCGGTGATGACCGCCATGCTCGGCCAGCCGGGACTGGCGGCGGGGGCGGGAACCATGTGAGCCTGGGCCCCGGTCACGAGCGCGGCCCGCGGCAGCGTCAGGACCTCGCCGGGCACTGGCTGGATTAGCTCTCAAGCCCGGTCGCGCTGACATCCTGCGCCCTGCTGTTGCGCAGAACCTGGAAGCCCACGCCAGCCAGGATGGCCGGGATGTTCCGCACGGCGGCCACGTCCTTGGCCCGCGACTCGTCCGACAGCTCCTCCCAGGGCACCAGGTCGGGATGGCTGCGGCCGCCCGGTCCAGGCCCCTGCAGCGACGCATGAGCCGTCCGCTCCATCATCCAGCGTTCGTGCTCCCGCCGGGCCAGCAGCTGCACCTCCTCCTCAGCGAACGCGAAGGTGAGGGCCGGGTCGAAGGCCGGGATCATCAGGCAGCCGATCGTGGCCAGCTTCTCGCCGATCTGGCGCGCCTGGCCGCGGTTGGACTCCTTGAGCCACTCCGGCAGCTCTTCCCACGGGCGCAGCGACAGCCGGCTGCCCGGAACCGCACCCTTGCCGGTGGCGGCGTCCCGTGACGCCGGGGGCACGGCGCGGATGTAAGCGTCGTGGATGGCCCGGGCCAAGTGCTCGGTGACCTGGGTGGTGGTGTAGTCGCTGAGGCTGTTGATGACGCGGTCCTGCGCCGTAAGGCGCGCCTTCATCCGCTGGCACTCGTGCAGGATCGCCCCGGCGTCCAGGAATGTCTGCTCGGAGCGGCGATCGGCGGCCCGCCCCAGGACGTCCTGCCCAACCATGATCACCATCATGAAGATGAGCTGAGCCAGGGTGGACAGGAACGTCATGAACCGGAATGGGTAGGGATCAAACCGCTGCACGCCCGCCTCGGCCAGGCCAATCCAGGCCACCTGGGTCAAGCCGGAAACGTAGAAGATCCACATGCTGCCCAGCCGCCCCGTCAGCCAGGATGCGATCCGGCCGTTGACGCTCACAGCCTGGTCGATGGCCTGGGGCGGTGGCTGCACCCGGTGCTGCTCGATCCAGGGATGCGGGCTCGACTCCAGCAGGCTGACCCCGCGGCTGAGCACCCGGTCATGCCGGTCAAGGTGCTCCTGGAGGTCCGCGACCTGCACGAAGATCGCCTCGGCGTTCTGATACGTCTGCACCGCCCTGCGGTCGGCGGCCATACCCAGCACCCGCTGGCCAACCAAGATCACCGAACACAGCACGAGCTGCACCACATTGTTCAGGAACAGCAGGAAGGCGAACGGATACGCATCGACCCGGTGCAACGGGCCCCAGGTCGCCAGCGCCATCCACCCCGCGACGATGACAAGCACGACGTACAGGGCAGGCATCGAGCCCACGCACCGGGTCACCGCCGCCGCGATGGCCGCGTTGAGGCCGATCTGCTCGTCGGCGATCGTGACCGGGTGCTGCAGCTCAGCGTGTTTTCCTAAGTCCACGCCGCGGAGTCTAATTCGTGTGACGAAACGCGGTTTGCCCCGTAATACGTCCGGGTGACCGGGCCCCGGCGTGGCCAGTATCTGAGCCAGCTATCCGGGCCAGCTATCCGGGCCGGTTACGAGGGCAGTTTCCCGGGCCACATCCGCCGGTGGGCCTCGGTGACGGCCGCGCAGTGCGGGTCGGCGGCGGGCAGCCCGGGAACGATGCGGTCGGCCCCCTCCGCCAGGCGGCATTCACCCGAGGTGATCAGGGGGCATTCGCGTCCCGTACGCTGATCCGGGCCGCTGCACAGGCGCACCTGATGCCCGGCCGCACGGAGCGCGACGGTCAGCCCGTCGTCGAACCAGCTCTTCTGTTCCACCAGAATCCGCTGGCCGGTGACGTCCTTCGGCCAGCCCGGCATGCCGCCGGCCGAGGAGATCTCCAGGCACGCGATCGCGCATTCGTCGGTGGGCTCGGCCAGCGTCCAGCCGTAGCCGGCGAGCAGGCGCAGCATGGGACCGTTGGTGAGGCTGACGACGGCGCGCAGCACCTCGATTCCGGCGTCGCGGGCGCGGCCGACCAGCGCGTCGAGCATGACCTCGCCCAGTCCCGACCGCTGGTACCGGTCGAGGACCGTGACCGCCAGCTCCGCCACGCCGTCGCCAATGGGCACGTACCGGGCTTCCGCCACGAGGTGCTGGAGCTCACTCGGCGGCGCGGCCACGACACAGACGGTGCCGGGCACCTGATTGACGCGGGCGAGCCGGGCCACCAGGCCGGGAGTGGCCAGCCCGCCGTGGAAGCGGGCCCGGAACGAATCCGGGGACAGCTCACGCAGCAGCCGGGCGATGTCCGGGACGTCCCCCGGCGATGCCCCGCGCAGCAGGACCGCCCGCCCGTCCTTCAGCTGGACCTTTCCCGTCATCACCATGAGTGAACGCTAGATAATCCCAGCTGGCCGTCACAGAGACCAAAGCCCCGACTGACCGTACCCGACCGGCCAACCGGCCCGGCTGACTGGCCCGGCTGACTGGCCCGGGCCAGCCGGTCCCCCGCGGTGATACTTTGGCCGAAGGACGGGCCCCGGTTCCATAGCAATCGATTATGTGTTTGAATATATGCTAGGAACAGCATATATGCTGTGACTGAGGTCAACCCGTCAGGAGAAGTAATGCTCGCATCCGTAACCGCCGGTGCGGGTCACCCTGTGGTCGCCGCCCTGCTCGGGCTCGCGGCCGCCGGCCTCGCGGGCATGGTGGTCGCCATGGCCTGGAACGTGCACGTGCGCCAGTTCCGGCTGGCCGAGATAATGGCCCGCCGGCAGGTCGCCGCGGCCGCGGACATGGAGACGAACGCGGGCGAGGGTGCGGTCGCGGGCCCGGCCGGGGGCCCGGCCGGTCACGCGGTGAACGGGACCGGCCTCCCCGAGGCCGTCGCGGGCGAGGGCGCCGAAGGCCCCGGCGCGGCCGGGCCGGCGTCGCCGGTGGTCATCGACGGGCCGGACATGGTGCTCATCGGCGAGCAGGCCCGCTACCGTGCGCGGCTTACCGGCGGCGGCACGGTGGTGTCCTGGGCGGTGGGCGGCGGCTCGGTGTCACAGGCGCCCGACCCGGCCCATCCCGACGAACTGCTTCTGACCGCGGACCGGCCCGGGAACCTGACCGTGATCGTGCGCGTCCGCAAGGGACTGGCGGAGCGCCGCGCCACCAAGGCCGTCACCGCCGAGGAAGGCGTGACCGCCCCGGCCCCGCCCTTCACGCTGCGGCTGTTCCTGCAGGGATGGACGCTGGTCGTCGTCGCGGTGCTGGTCATCGGGTTCGGCGGCGCCCTGGTCGCCCTGGGCAGCTTCACGTCCTCCGACTTCATCGCGCTGGCCATCCCGCTGGTCGCACTGCTCGGCATGGCCGCCGTCGTACGCGGTGCGGGCGACACGCCGGGCCGTTCCGGGCGGGGGCGGACGCCGCCCGGCCTGCGCACCGAGGACCCGTGGTACGGCCTGCCGAGCCACTCCTACCCCACCGCGCGCGCCGGCGAGACCGTGAACCACAACTAAGCGGCATTACCGGCGCGGATATAATTATTACCAGCATATCTATAATCCGGCGCAGGTTATTTTGCTTTTTTGGCGCGGGATTTCTTTTCCGCGGGCGGCACTGTTCAGCGATACTGCATTTATCTTTCGGGTGTAATCTCACCTTTTGCCCTATTGGCCGGCGTTGTCAGTTTTATCCGGACAGGCCTGTTTCGGGACGTCAGCGGCCTGAATGAAGGACCTTTCGAACTAATTCCATACCTGCGGAAGGAATACGGTTCAGGCAGGCGAATGGATCGCCGCACGGGAAAGGAAATAATGACCGGAAATGCCGGTGTGGGCAGGGACGGCCAGTGGCCGGAAAAGGCGGCGCGGTGCTCCGGCGAGCGCCCGTTCGCGCTGCGGTACCGGGCCATCGGCGGCCGTACCCAGGTGATCGTGCGCGGCCACCTGGGCGAGGCCGACGCGCAGCGGGCCTATGAGTACTTCGACGGGGTGATCCAGGACGACCGCCAGCTGCTCACCGTGCGGATGTCCGGGGCATCGTCCTGCGACGGCTACGGCGTCCGCGCCCTGGCCCGGGCCGCCTGCCGGGCGGCCGGCGTCGGCCAGCCGCTCCTGCTCAGCGGCCCGGCCTTAGTCCTGCTCCAGATCGTGAAGACCGGCCAGGCCGGTCACGTTTTCCTGAAATGGCCAAATGGCAGCCGCCTGGAATGGGCTGACCCCCAGGCCGTGGCCGCGCGGCTCGCCCATCTCGGACTGCCCCAGCAGCAGACCTGGCCCTGCTGCTAGCCCCGGGACTGCACTGGTTAGCCCAGGCGCTCCACTAGCTAGCCCAGACGCTGCGCGAGCGCGGCGGCGATGGCGGCCGGGCGCTCCCGCGGGACGAAGTGGCCGGTGCCGGGCAGTTCGGCCCGGTCGTAGGCGCGGGTGAACATGTCCGCGTTGCCACGGCTGGCGGCGGCGATCTCGCAGCCGTCGTCCATGCCGAACAGGAAGCTGGCCGGCACGTCGATGCGCGGCCAGGTGTCCAGCCGGGCCTGGGCGGCGGCGTACCGCGGCCGGCCCGGAGCCGCCCCGGCGCCGTGCCGGCAATGGTGCACCACCGTCTCGGTGAACTGCGCGGTCCGCACGCCCCGCAGGACCTCCCGCATGTCGTCTTCGGGCAGGTACAGCGACGGCGACCAGTCGGCCCAGCACCGGCGGACGAACGCGGCCGGATGCAGCGCGAAGGTCTCGGCTCCCGCATCGGTGCACAGCCAGTAGCGGTACCAGGCCCGTTCGGCCTCGGTGAAGCGCTCGGGCGCGTTGAGATGGCGCATCGGCCCGTAGGCCGTCGCGATCGTCACCAGGCCACTCACCCGCTCCGGGGCGAGAACGGCCACGGCGTGCGCGGCGCGCGCCCCCCAGTCGTGGCCGGCCAGCAGCACCTGATCGAGCCCGAGCGCGCCGAGCAGGTCGATGACGTCGGTGGCCAGCGCGGCGACCTGCCCGCCGCCGGCTTCGTTCCATTTTTCTGAACGGACCTGGGTACGGCCATACCCGCGCAGATACGGCCGCACGATGCGCAGGCCGGGCGGCAGCAGGCTGACCACTGGGTCCCAGGTGGACGGGATGTCGGGGAAGCCGTGCAGCAGCACCACGGGCCGGCCGCCGGGCTCACCGTCCTCGAGGTACTCGATCTCGGCGACCGGGGTGTCGATGAGCGGCATGAACGCACCGTACTGCGCCCGTTCGATCCGGTCGTGCCCGGCCCGCGGGCCGGCTCCCGGCCACGTCCGTTCAGTTATCCGATCACCGGCAGGAGCATGGTGATCAGCACGGCGGGGGGACCGAATGGGCCCGGGGGTCCGCCTGGTTCCAGGCGGGAAAGGTCCAGAAGGCGATGTTCCCGGCGGCCAGGATACACGCTCCGGCCAGGAACTGCCGGGCCAGCGGGCGGGCCCGGGGCGCGCGCGGCTCGCGGCCGGCGGGTGCGGGATCCGGCAGTGCGGGATCTGGCTGGGCCGACAGCCGGGCCAGGGTGACCAGCCCGGCCGCGGTGACGAGGACCGCCAGCCCGACGCCGAAGGCGCCCGGCACGCTCAGCCGGGCCGTCTCCCCGAGCAGGCCGATGCCGACGGCCAGGCTGGCCATCGGGGTGACCACGCTGACGGCCGGCAAGGTGATCATTGGCCGGCCCGCCTGATAGGCGGTCTGGGTGAGCAGGAGCGAGCAGGGGCCGCCGAGCATCAGGGTGTAGGTGGCCCAGGAGGTGACGGCGCCGCCGAGCCCGTGGCTGAGAGCGTGGGTGAAGGTCATGGTGGCCACGGCCATGCAGGCGTCGGCCAGCCCGGCGCCCACCGCGAGCAGGATCGCGCGGCGGCGGCCGGCCGCGGCGAGCCCGGCGGCGGCGAACGGCACCGCGGTGAGGGCGAGGGCAGCGGCGGCGAGCCCGGTGTGCCCCATGTGGCCGGTATGGCCGCCGCGGGCGGTCAGGGCGACGAACGCGCCGATCCCGGCCACGACCGCCAGGCACGCGGCCCAGGTCGGCCAGCCGAACCGCTGGCCGGGGCGGCCGGCCTGGCACACGCGCACGGTCGCCACGCTGAAGATGAGGGAGGACGACATCAGCATCTGAACGATCGTCAGCGGGCCGAAGCGCAGCGCGACGGCGTGGGTCGCGAATCCGCTGACCTCTCCCACGATGCCCAGCAGCCACCAGGGGCGGCGCATGAGCAGCAGGAGCAGGGACGGGCGGCCCGCCGACGTGCCGGGCGCCGCAGCGGCCTGATGCTGCTGCAGCGCGGCGCCGGTCCCGTAGAGCACCGCGGCGATCAGGGCCGCCAGGATCGCTGTCACGGAAGTCCCCCGTTCAGATAAATCACGGAACACCCCGCCCCGGTAGGGGTATTCCGTGCGGCGGTCACGATCACACCATTGACGTTAGAGGGCGGCGGCGGCCCGGGCCATGGGAGTGTCACCCCCTTTAGAGAGGGGGTTAACCCCCCTTTTGAGTCAGGGTGGGCGGAGAAAATCGCCCGCCGCCCCGTGGTCGTTTATCGTCGGGTACGTGAGCGCCCAAACGCGTACCGCCAGGGGCTGGCCGTGGTACGCCAGGTGGCACACCGTGCTGAGGTTCGAGGCCTCCCTGTCCGCGGCCATCGGGCTCGCGGCCGGCCTGGGGTGGGCGGCCGGCGGCGGGTATTTCTGGCCCGGGTGGGTGTGGCTCGGGCTGGCCATCCCGCTGGGGCTGCAGGCCGCGGTCCGCTGGGGCCTGCGCGCGCCGAAGGGGCAGCGTTTCCTGGCCATGCACGCGTCGCTGTCGTTCGCGCTCGGGGTCATGCTGCTGCTCATCTGGCTGCTCGGCGGCGCCCGGTACTTCTGGCCGGTGTGGCCGATCGCGAGCCTGGCCATCGTGCTCGGCGTGCACCACTGGTTCGTGCGGAACCGCCCGAACGCGCGGGAACAGGCGCTGGCCGACCGGGTGGGCGTGCTGACCCGCACCCGCCGCGGCGCCCTCGACGTCCAGGCCGCCGAGCTGCAGCGGATCGAACGCGACCTGCACGACGGCGCGCAGGCCCGGCTGGTTTCGGTGGCGATGAGCCTCGGGCTGGCCGAGTCGCTGCTGGAGACCAAACCGGATCTGATCCCCGGGCTGCTCACCGAGGCTCGGTCCACGGCGGTAGCCGCCCTGGACGACCTGCGGACCGTGATGCAGGGGATCCAGCCCCCGGTGCTCGCCGACCGGGGCCTGGAAGGGGCGATCCGGGCGCTGGCCCTCGATATCGCCGTCCAGGTGACCGTCACCGGCGGTCTGCCCGGGCGCGCGCCGCTGCCGGTGGAGTCGGCCGCGTACTTCACCGCCGCCGAGTGCCTGGCCAACGTGATGAAGCACAGCAACGCCACATCCGCCTGGGTGAACCTGCGGTACGAGGCGGGCGCGCTGTCGGTCGTGGTCGGTGACAACGGCGTGGGCGGGGCCGACGTCGACGGCGGTACGGGCCTGCGCGGGGTGGCCCGGCGGCTGGAGTCCTTCGACGGCACCATGACGGTCAGCAGCCCCGCGGGCGGTCCCACCACGGTCACGATGGAGGTGCCGTGCGAGTTGTCATCGCCGAAGACCTAGCGCTGCTGCGCGACGGCCTGAGCCGGCTGCTGCGCGCGCACGATTTCGACGTCGTGGCGGAGGTCGCCGACCCGGTCGCGCTGGCCGCCGTCCTGGCCCGGCAGCCGGTCGACGTCGCGATCGTGGACGTCCGCATGCCGCCCACGTTCACCAACGAGGGCCTGGTGGCCGCGATCGAGGCCCGGGCCCGGCGGCCGGGCATGCCCGTCATGGTGCTCAGCCAGTACGTGGAGCAGTTGTACGCGCGCGAGCTGATGCTGTCGGGTTCGGAGGGGATCGGCTACCTGCTCAAGGACCGCGTCGCCGACGTGCAGACGTTCGTGGACGCGGTCCGGCGGGTGGCGGCCGGCGGCACCGTCCTGGACCCGAAGGTGGTGGCCGCGCTGCTGGCCCGGCCCGAGCGGCGCGAGCCACTCGGGCGGCTCACGCCGCGCGAACGCGAGGTGCTGGGACTGATGGCGGAGGGCCGGTCTAACGCGGCGATCGCCGGCAAGCTCTTCGTGACCGATAAGGCCATCGACAAGCACATCGCCAACATCTTCATGAAACTCGACCTGCCGATGGACCACGACGACAACCGCCGCGTGCTGGCCGTCCTCCGCTTCCTGCAGGATTCCGCCCCCACCGCCCCGTGATTCCGCTGCGGCCGTTGTGTGCCCGCCTCCGTGACACGAATCTGGCTTAGAGGATTATCCATCCCGTGACAACGATGGCGCCATCGGCCGTTTGGCAGCGCAAGCGGAAAGGAACGGACGGGATCGGGCGGATGGGAAAGCAGCCGACCTCGTCGGCCTCGATGCGGGCGACGACACCGGCGCGCGTCTGCAGCTCGATCGTGGCCTCGTCGGTGGGCACCAGCTGGCACAGCAGCGAGTCCTCGTTGACCTCCATCTCGATGGACAGGTGGTCCGAGGTGAAGGTGAGCGCGCGGATCGATGCGGTCTCGGACCGCACGCTCGGCGAGAGAGCATGGTCCTGGATCGAGTCGTAGGTGAGTTCGGCCAGCTCGGCATCGATGTTGCGCCACGCGTACGCGCTGCGGCCGGCCTCGGTGAAGTCCGCTGGGACCTGCCACTGGGCCTGCAGTGACTCTTTCAGCACGGCCAGCAGCTGGTCGTCGTCCGAGATGTCAGGCATGCCGCCTGCCTCCTATCTCGTTAGCGCACGCCTCCGTGCCCCCGTGGCCCCGGGCTTCGGTGTCGTCCGGCGCCGTGTCACGGAAGGCGGCCAGGGCAGGAGAACGCCGGAGCCGGTTCAGGCAGCGGGCCCGTTGCGGGCCAATGCTCCCGATGGAGATCGACAATTCGGCGCTGATCTGGGCATACGGCCGCGGAGGGTCACTGATCAGCATCGACAACAGCCGCCGGCAGCGCTCGGGGAGCTCGGCGAACGCCGCGCGCACCGCGGCACCCAGTTCCGCCTCGATGATCTCCTGCTCGATGATCTCAGCGGGCTGGTCCCGGGACGTCTGGCCGGCTTCCGGCAGCTCGGAACGGTCATATTTACTTGCTGCCCGCAGGACGCGCAGACATTCGCGCTGGGTGGTCGTGGCCAGCCATCCGGGCAGGGCCGCCGGCTGCCGGAGATTCCCGAGCTGCTCCACCAGCAGGAGCCAGACCGTCTGCCCGATGTCGTCGACGTCGGTCCGGCTCAGCTGGTAGCGCTTGCAGATGAACCACACGAGCGGGGCGTACCGGTCGACGATCTCGTTCCAGGCGCGCTGGTCTCCGTCACGGGCGCGGGCGACGAGATCGATAACCGCCGGATCGTTACGCATAGCCGTCCTCTGCGAGCCCGCTGGAGCGGGGCATGCCCGCATCATTTAACGCACGGCATCATGCGGCAAGATGTCCGGGGATCCCTTGCCCCTCTCGGGGTACAACAGCAGGTTCAGCGCCTCGCGGGCGGACCGCTGTCCTGGTACGGCGCCGGCCGCGATCGCACCGGTCACGATGCCGGCCGCGAAGGAGCATCCCGCCCAGTTAGCGGTGCCGTGGAAAGGTTGCTCTCTGGTTTTCGTCACCTTACCGTCCGCATCCCTGCTGACGACGATGGCGACGTTCCCGCGCAGGTAGGCCTCGGTGAGGTCGACGCCACGGGCATAAAGCGAAATCCACGGCGCGGGATTCGGGGTGAACGGCGCGAGTTTGCCGTCCGCATTGATCGCGCCCACGCCCACGACACCGGGCAGCGCGGCCGGATAGGCCGCCGTAGCGGACGTGACACCGCGAGGCGTTCCTTCGGGACGGTGCTGGTCGGCGTAGCCATTGTTGCCCGCTGCCGCGACAACCACCGTCTCGGGCCCGAAACATCTGATCGCGGCGGCCAGCACGTCGGGCGCCGTGCCGTCGTCGGTCATGAATTCCCCGAACGACAGGTTCACCACGTCCAGTCCCAGCTGGGCCATCTCCGCGATCGCGACCGCTGCGTGCCAGGCCGTTCCGTTGCCCTCGTGGTCAAGCACATGGCGCAGGTAAAGCTCGGCGTGCGGTGCCTGCCGCAGAATGCAGGAGGCGACGAACGTACAGTGCCCATCAAATTCGGTGAAGCTATCCGCTCCCGGGGCGAGCAGGTCCCCGTCGCGGGCGTAATAGCGGTTGGCCAGGCTTTCGTGCCGGAACAATCTCGTGTCGAGCAGGCCCACGCGGGCCGCGCCCATATGCGGGCCGGGCGGCCCGAATCCGGGGACACCGGCGGGCGGGGTGAGCGAGTTACTTCCCGGGGTCGGTTCCCCCTCGCCGCCGATGTGCGGGTAGCCCTGGAGCATGGACGGGCGGTAGTTCTTGCCGATCGTGATCTGCCAGCCCGGGTACTCCCTGGCGAATAGCAGCCGGATGCCCTGGATCAGCAGGGCAAGGTCCGATACGTGGGGCGCCTCCGGATGAGCCGCCTGGCGTTCCTCCTGGAAGCGCCGGAGCGCCTCCCGCACGCGCGAGTCGTCCAGGAGCCCGCGGGCGGCACTCGTCACGCCATCCAGACCGGAGAGACGGGCCAGGCCCAGCAGCGTGCTGATGTCGGTGTCACCCCAGCGCACGCCTAGGTCGGCCAGGACCGTCTGCACGACACTGAGCTCGGCCAGGCCGACGACCAGCTCGTCGTCGTGGAACGATTCCACCCAGCCATGCTTGACAACCATGCTTCCTCCCGCGCGGATGTGGTCAGCGACAGAACTCCTTGCTTGACAGAGGGGGCCACCCGTCCGGTGATACAAGCATGGCGGGAAATTTCTTGACGAAAGCCGGCTTGGCCGTGCCTACAATCGGCTGTGGCAGCAGGGGGGCTGGGCGAGGAGGCGCGCGCGGCGCTGCGCCTCGCGGAGGCACATCCGGCCCAGGCGGCTGCCCAGGCCCAGGTGATCATCCGCCGGGCGGAGCAGGAGCACGACTTCGCCTCGCTGTCAGTCGCCGAGCGCGTCCTGGGCATAGCGGCCCTGCAGCTCGAAGATCCGGACGCCGCGCTGGGACATCTGCGGGCGGCGGTCCGGCTGGGCCGCCGGGCCGGATCAGCCGAGCTGGCGGCCGAGGCCCAGACGAGGATGGCGTTCGCCTTAATTGTGCGCGGGCACGGACGCCAGGCGCTCAGGGAAATCGACCTGGCGCTGTCGAGCCTGACCGGCGTGGCCCGGGCCCGGGCGCGGGCGCACCGGGGCTCGATCCTCAACTACCTCGGCCGGCTCGACGAAGCGCTTCGCGACTACCACGCCGCACTGTCGGTACTGCGCCGGTCCGGCGACCCCGTGTGGGTGCAGCGGGTCCTGTTCAGCCGCGCCGTGCTCCACGGCTACCGGCAGGAGTTCACCGCGGCCGAGAATGATCTGTTCGAGGCCGCGGAGCTGTGCAGGAAGTACGACCTGGACCTGTCGCTGGCGTTCGTGCATCAGAACCTCGGCTGGATCAGCGGCCTGCGCGGCGACGTGCCGACCGCGCTGCATTATTTCGACCTGGCCGAGCAGCGCCTCCGGGCGCACGGCGCGCCCGTGGGCGAACTGCTGGCGGACCGTTCGGAGCTGCTGTTGTCGGTGCGCCTGCTGCCCGAGGCCATACAGGCAGCCGAGCAGGCGGTCGGTGAATTCGAGCAGCAGCGCCGGAATATCCTGCTGCCGGAGGCGCGGTTGCTGTTGGCGCAGGCGGCCATCCTGGACGGGCAGGCCGACCGCGGGCTGGAGCAGGCGCGCGCCGCCGCGCACGAGTTCGGCCAGCAGGGGCGTCTGCGCTGGGTGGCGCTGGCCCGCTTCACGGTGCTCCGGGCCCGGCTCGCCGCCGATGCGCACGCTGGCTCCGGATCCAGCGTCAGCGTCCGGTCGCTGGAGCACGCCGCCGACGATCTGGCCGCCGCGGGCTGGGCGTCGTCGGCTCTGCAGGCGCGGCTGCAGGCGGGCCAATTGGCCGTTCAGCGCGGCTGGGCCAGCCGGGGCCGTACCCAGTTCGAGCAGGCGGCCCGGCAGCGCGGCCGGGGGCCCGCCCTGCAGCGGGCGCAGGCCTGGTACGCCGAGGCGTGGCAGCGGTGGGCCAGCGGTAACCGCGGCGGCGCGCTGGCGGCGGCCCGCGTCACCCTGCGCGTGATGGACGAGCACCGGGACGGCCTGGGGGCCACGGATCTGCGCGCGCACGCGTCCGGGCACCGGGGCGACGTGGCCACGTTCGGGCTCCGGCTGGCCTTCGACAGCAGCCAGCCGGCCCGCGTGCTGGAGTGGGCCGAACAGGGCCGGGCCAGCCATCTGATGCTCCGGCCGGTCCGCCCACCAAGCGATCCTGAGCTGGCCGCCGCGCTGTCGGAACTGCGCACCACCGTGAGCGAGATCTTCCGGCTCCGGGGCTCCGGCGGCAATGCCGCCCCGCTGGCGCGCCGTCAGCTAGTCCTGGAGCGGCGGATCCGCGACTATCACCGCCGCCTGCCCGCGGGCCAGGTATCCGCCCCATCACGTTCGCTGCTGGTGCCCTCGCTGTGTGAGTCGCTGCGTGAGGACGCCCTGCTCGAATTCATATCGCTCGACGGCACCTTGCACGCCGTCACCGTGGCGGCCGGCCGGATCCGGCTCTGCTCGCTCGGCCCGGCGGCACAAGCCGCCGAGCTGATCGACCGGGCCCGGTTCGCGCTGCACCGGCTGGCCCGGCACCAGCCCAGCGACGCCAGCAAGGACGCGGCCCGCATCCTGCTCGATGACGCCGCCAGGCGGCTGGACGCCCTCCTGCTGCAGCCGGTGGCCGCCGAGATCGGCGGGCGGCCGCTGGTGGTGGTGCCCACCGGGGCGCTCCAGTCACTGCCCTGGTCGATCCTGCCGTCGGTCGCCGGGCGGCCGGTCACAGTGACACCCTCGGCCGCACTGTGGAACGGCGCCCGGCCGGCCCCCGGCCCGCCCGGACCCGTCCTGGTCGCGGCCGGCCCGGGCCTGCCCGGAGCCGAGACGGAGGCTGTGGCCGTCTCCGCCCTGCACCAGGTAACCGCGCTGGCGGGGAGCGCGGCGACCGTCGACGCCGTCTCCTCCGGCCTGGACGGGGCGAGCCTCGCCCACCTGTCGGCGCACGGGCGCATTCACCCGAACAATCCACTGTTCACCTCGCTGACGTTCGCCGACGGCCCGCTCACCGTGTACGACGTCGAACGGCTCCACCAGGCGCCACAGGTCGTGGTCCTGGCCGCCTGCGACGTCGGCCGGTCGGCGGTCCGGGCCGGTGACGAGATCATGGGCCTGTCCGCGACGTTCCTGGCCATGGGAACCCGGCACATCATCGCGTCGGTCGTCCCGGTCCCCGACGCCGAAACGGTCCCGCTCATGATCGCCTTCCACCAGCGCCTGGCCGGCGGGGAAAGCCCTATGTCCGCGCTGGCGGAGGCGCAGCAGCAACTGGGGCACAGCCATCTGGCGGCCATGGCCGCCGCGGCCGGGTTCGTGAGCATCGGGACCGATGTAGCGGTGCGCCCGGCCGCCTAGCCCTGCCTTGCCCGGCCCGGTACGCCGATCCTGGTGCGGTGGGCCGCACGTGGGGCTTCTGATGCTGACGGCCTTAGGGCGGTAGCAAGTGGGACGTTCGTCCCTGAGCGTTTCGAGCCGGAACGGGCATGGTGATCAGGTGTTCGCCGCCCATGAGTGCACGGTCGCGGCCCGCTTCGACGTTGCGGCCGCGCGGATGACTCATTTCATTAACCGTGGGGCCCTCCGGGCTGCGTCGGAGACCGCCTACACCGATGGGCTGGTGGCCGGGCTGCGGGTCGGGCCGTTCGGCGAGGTGCGGGGATTGTCGAAGCTGGTCCGCGTGCGGTTCGCCGAGCCGATTCAGCGGGCCAACCAGATCAGGGTGCCCCTCCGGTGGGAGGCCACCGGAGCGGCAGGTGAACTGTTCCCGGTGCTGGATGCGGACCTGACCCTGACCGGTGACGACGACGGTGACGGCGACGGCGACGGCCAGACGCGAATCCGCCTCGACGGCTCGTACCGGCCGCCCTTTGGCCGTGCCGGGGCGGCCCTGGACCGGGCCGTGATGAGCCGGCTCGCCGCCGCGACGATCCAGTCCCTGGTGGAATGCGTGGCGGCCGCGGTCGCTGATCCGGCACCCGAACTGCAGCCGGGCGAGGAATTCGAGGCCCGCCGGTGGCCGGTGACCGAGGCTGAGTAACCGGGCGGTGGGGTCGATCTGGACTGGGTAGCCGGCGCGCAGGGCGGCGACGGTGGCCGGGGGCGTGATGAGGCGCGCCTCGCCGTGCCGGGGCCGCGGCCGGCGGGTTCCATAACCGTTGCTCGTCCAGGTGATCAGCTCGCCGCCGGCGACGACGGCCGGCGCACCCGGAGTGTCCAGCAGGACGAACGCACCGTCGGGAAGGTCCGCCCAGCATGCGGCGTGCAGACGACGCCGGTGCGAGCCGCGCACGATCCGTTCCGCGTGCAGTTGCCGGTTCATGCACGCCGCGGACGGCAGGCCGGTACCGAGGCCGCCGGCCCAGGCCGCCCGGTAGGCGCGATAGCTCTCGCGGCGGCATTCGCCGCAGGGACGGTGCCCGGCGGCGAAGGAGACCGCCTCGTCGTGGAAGTACAGGTGTGTCCAGCGGTGCGGCAGCCACTGCTCGCGCCAGCGGCCGCGGAACTCCAGCGCGCAGGTGATCCACAGGTCACTCGCGTGGAAGCGGACGATCTCGTGACCGGCATGCACGATGCCGCGGTTGCCCGTCCAGGCGCCGCGCAGCGGGATGGCCACGATGTCGCCCATCGGCGTCACCCGGTTCCGTTCCGGCACGCCTGAAATGTACTGCGCAGAGTAACCTCGCGCCACGGGACGGCCCGGCTTGCGCGTGTTACGTTTTAATTGTGATTAGAAGATCTGCGCGGGCCCCTCATGCCGACGGCCAGGTTCCACACGTACCGGGCGTGGCTGCAGTGGTCCCGCAGCACCGCTTCCTGAGCGGGCGCCGGGACCAGCCGGTACCGGGACATGCGAACACACTATCGAATACCGTCGGCATTTCCGGGGAGGTGAAACGGCGTTTCCACCCCGGCCTGAAGGCCGGAGCATCCACGCCGCGATCCCGATGACTGGCCTGTCGCAGGACGAGCAGGACATTGTCGATACCGTGCGGGAGTTCGTCGACCGTGAGGTGCGCCCGGTCGCCCGCGAGCTGGAGCACGCAGGAGAGTACCCCGAAAAGCTGATCGGCCAGATGAAACAGCTGGGGATCTTCGGCCTGGCCATCCCGGAACCGTACGGGGACGTCCAGGTGTCCATGCCGTGCTACGCGATGATCACCGAGGAGCTGGCCCGCGGCTGGATGAGCCTGGCCGGGGCGATGGGCGGGCATACGGTGGTGGCCAAGCTGCTGGTCACCTTCGGCACCGAGGAGCAGAAGCAGCGGTACCTGCCGCGGATGGCCACCGGCGAGCTGCGCGCGACGATGGCCCTCACGGAGCCCGGCGGCGGCTCGGACCTGCAGGCGATGCAGACCACCGCTGTGCTGGGCGAAAACGGGCGGCACGGCCAGCAGTACGAGGTCAACGGGTCCAAGATGTGGATCACCAACGCGCGGCGGTCCGGGCTGATCGCGCTGCTGTGCAAGACCGATCCCGCCGCGCGGCCCCGGCACAAGGGCATCAGCATCCTGCTGGCCGAGCCGGGCGAGGGGCTCACCGTGTCCCGCGACCTTGGCAAGCTCGGGTACAAGGGCGTGGAAACGTGCGAGCTGATCTTCACCGGGTACCGCGCCCCGCGGGACGCGATCCTGGGCGGGGCGGAGGGCGCGGGCTTCGCCCAGATGATGAAGGGCCTGGAGACCGGGCGGATCCAGGTCGCCTCGCGCGCGCTCGGGGTTGCCGCCGCCGCGTTCGATGACTCGCTGCGGTACGCGCAGGAACGCGAGGCCTTCGGCCAGCCGATCTGGAAGCACCAGTCGATCGGCAACTACCTGGCCGACATGGCCACCCAGCTCACCGCCGCGCGGCAACTGGTGCGCTACGCGGCGGAACGTTCCGATGCGGGCGAGCGGTGTGACCTGGAGGCCGGCATGGCCAAACTGTTCGCGTCGGAGGCCGCCATGCAGATCGCGCTCACCGCGGTCCGCATCCACGGCGGGTACGGCTACTCGACCGAGTTCGACGTCGAGCGGTACTTCCGGGACGCGCCGCTGATGATCGTCGGGGAAGGTACCAACGAGATCCAGCGCAACGTCATCGTCTCCCAGCTGATCAGCCGCGGCGGCCTGGAGAGCGGAACGGGCAGCTCTCGGCGCCCGTCCCGGTAAGGTACGCCGGTGCCGGCGCCGAAGTCAGTGCCCTCGAAGACAGTGCCCGCAAAGGAAACCGGGCCCGCAAAGGAAACCGGGCCCGCAAAGGAAACCGGGGCCCCGAAGAAAACCGAGCCCACGAAATCCGAACGGACCCGGGAACGGCTGCTCCTGGCCGCGGCGACCACGCTGAGCCGGCTCGGGTACGCCGGCATGCGGCTCGTGGACGTCGCCGAGGAGGCGGGGGTCCAGGCCCCGGCCATCTACTACTACTGGCCCTCACGTGAGCAGCTCATCGAGGAAGTCGTGACGGTCGGGACCGCCCAGCTGCGCGAGTACGTGGAGGCCGGGCTGGCC
>Ga0116134_1000708_pt1 | contig 17203 bp, 10 predicted proteins | sample June2015DPH_19_5_FD_89737 | JGI IMG/M metagenome (GOLD analysis project Ga0116134, IMG submission 89737) | Peatland microbial communities from SPRUCE experiment site at the Marcell Experimental Forest, Minnesota, USA - June2015DPH_19_40 | ecosystem: Environmental > Terrestrial > Soil > Wetlands... | reverse complement strand
GCATCCACGTCTTCACCATTCACGTGAAAGATGGGAATCGCCTGCCGTCGTGCCAGTTGCGCCGAGAAGCGCGAGGAGTGCTCGTCTCGGGCGTTGGTCGTGAATCCGATCAGGTTGTTGACGATTACGTGGATGGTTCCGCCCACGGTGTAGCCGCCGAGGTCGGCATAGTTGAGCGTCTCCGCGGTGATGCCTTGGCCCGCGAACGCGGCGTCGCCGTGCACCAGCACCGGCAGATACTTGGCCTTGCCGCCTTCGCCGGCGCGGTCCTGCTTGGCGCGAGTGCGGCCCACCGTTACCGGATCGACCGCTTCCAGGTGGCTGGGATTCGACGCCAGGTGGATATGAATTTTCTTTCCGCTCCTAGTGACGTACTCGCCGGTCGCGCCCATGTGGTACTTCACATCGCCCGACCCCAATACGCTGCGTGGGTCGACATCCTCAAATTCCGCAAACACCTGCTCTGGCGGGCGCCTGGCCAAATGAATAATGACGTTCAGGCGCCCGCGATGACTCATGCCCATCACCAGTTCGACCGCGCCGCGCTCGCCGGCTACGTCCAGAACCTCATCCATCGCCGGCAACAAAGAGGTGTTGCCTTCGAGGGAGAATCGTTTGTTGCCGAGATAGCGCTGCTGCAGGGTCTGCTCGAACAGGTCGGCGCGCACGAGCAGATCGAGCGCGCGTTGCTGGTCGACGGCAGCCGGTTCCTTCTCGACGTGGTCTTCGATCCGGCCTTCGATCTGTTGCTGGATCCAGCGTCGCCGCTCCGGGTCGGCTATGTGCATGAACTCCACGCCTACGCTGCCGCAATAAATGCGCCGCGCTTCCTGCGCCCACTGGTTGTCGATCTCGAGGTCGGGATGCGGTTGCGGAGGCAGCAGGCCGAGCGGGTTCAGTTCGGCCTCCAGATATCCAAATTGACGGAACAGTCCAAAGACACGTTCGCGCTCGTAGTTTTCAATGATTGCGGGGGTCGCGGCCCCGCTGGTATTCCGAGTTGAAGTAGCCATATAAGTCTTCTATAGAATAACGGATGAGCCGCCCGGTGTGGCCGATTCAGGCTGGAGGAAGTCGCGCGATGGTTGGATTGGGCGTCTCGCCCGTCCGCCGGGCGGGGACGCCCGGCGCTCCACCAGTAAGCGCTGTGTCGCCGATCACAGCAAGCGGGGCTCGCCGCGAATATTCTTAGAACAAGAGGAATAATTCCATGACCATTCGTCCCGACGCGGCCAAGCCCGGAACCCCTGTCATTCTTGGTATCCCATTCGACGCCAACTCTTCATGGTTGCGTGGAGCGGCGGGAGCGCCGCCGATCATCCGCGTGGCCCTTCATTCGCTTTCGGCGAACTCGTGGACGGAAACCGGCGTCGATCTCGGCGCCGAGGGCGCTTACTGCGATGCCGGCGATTTGAAGTTTACTTTCCAGGAGCCATTTCCGGCGATCGAAACCAAGATCGGCGAATTGCTGGAGAAGAGGTTGCGTCCGGTTTGCCTGGGCGGCGATCACTCGATTACTCTGCCGATCGTCCGCGCCTTCGGCAAGCATGTCCCCGGGCTGACTATAATTCACTTCGATGCGCACCCCGATCTCTACGACGAACTCGAAGGCAACCGGATGTCGCACGCTTGCCCATTTGCCCGCATCATGGAAGAGGGCGCAGCCAAGCGCTTGATTCAGGTCGGCATTCGTACCATGACTGGACATCAGCGCGAGCAAGCGCAAAAATTCGGCGTTGAAGTGATCGAAATGCGGCAACTGCCTGCGCTCGACCGCATGAAGGTGGATGGCCCCATCTACATCTCGTTCGACATGGACGCGCTCGATCCCGCGTTTGCGCCCGGTATTTCGCATCGCGAGCCTGGCGGAATGTCAACCCGAGAAGCGATCGCGCACCTGCAGGCCATCAGCGGGAAAATCGCCGGCGCGGACATCGTGGAGTTCAATCCCGCGCAGGACAGCACCCAACTCACCGCGACGGTGGCCGCCAAGTTGCTCAAAGAGATTCTGGGGAAAATGGTTTTGAACTAGAGCTCGTGGAATGCTGCACGAGAAAGACCTCTTTGTTATAAATTGGCATCCTGAGCGCAGCGAGGGATCTGCAGTTCGCCGCAAAAATGCAGATCCCTCGCTGCGCTCGGGATGACAAATCTAGATGGGGGGCGCCTATATGGAGCGCGGAATCATTGATGTGCCGAGTCGCTACTCGGTGCCCGAAACTCTGGAGCGGCTCGAGGCGATCCTGAAAGAGAAGGGGATAACGGTGTTTGCCCTCGTCGATCACAGCGGACAGGCAGAGAAGGCCGGCCTCAAAATGCGGCCGACGCAATTGCTGATCTTCGGCAGTCCGAAGAGTGGAACTCCGTTGATGGTTGCTGCGCCCCGGCTGGCTATCGACCTCCCTTTGAAAGCTCTCGCATGGCAGGACGAGCACGGCCAAGTATGGCTCTCCTACAATTCACCGGAGTACCTGCAGCAGCGGCACGGCTTTCCCATGGAACTCATGAGGAACATCGCTGGAATCGGCGCGCTGATTCAGACGGCGGTGGAATGATGGCCGATAAATCGATGGCCGATGCTCAAAAGGAAAATTTGCAGGAAGAAGAAAAAGAAGCTGCCGGCCGCGCTGCCGCCAAGCTGGTGCGTGACGGCGACGTCGTTGGACTGGGCACTGGGTCAACCGCCTATTTCGCGGTCGTCGCTCTGGGCGAGCGCGTGAAAGCGGGACTGAAGATTATCGGAATCCCAACTTCCGTACAGACCGGCGAACTGGCGCGCGCAGTCGGCATTCCGCTGACCACGCTCGACGAACATCCGGAAATCGATATCACCCTTGACGGCGCCGATGAGGTGGATTCGCAGTTGCGCTTGATCAAAGGCGGCGGCGGTGCGCTGCTGCGCGAGAAGGTTATCGCCACGGCATCGAAGAAGATGGTTGTGGTCGCGGACTCCAGCAAAGTTGTTGCCGTGCTCGGAAAATTTCCTTTGCCGGTCGAGGTGGTTTCATTTGCGCGAACCGTGGTCGAGAAGAAAATCGTGTCGCTCGGCGCGTCGCCCAAATTGCGCACGAGGCCCGACGGCGGTCCTTACCTCACCGACAATGGCAATCAGATTCTTGATTGCAGTTTTGGAAAGATCGACGATCCGGCGGCGCTGGCGCTTATTTTGAGCAACACACCAGGCATTCTCGAACACGGACTGTTCATCGGACTCGCGAACCTGGCGTTGGTCGGAAGGGGCGACGCTGTAGAAGAAATTCGGCGATAGCGCGTTCGGTCGAGGCACTGGCAAGGAATTTTCGACGACCTGGAACTGAAGAATGCACAAAATCTGTTCTATTCTCGTAGGAGTCTCTGTAATGGCTATTCCAATCAATCTGTCCGCGAAACGAGTGCCCCGGCCGATTGTGAACCCAGTCGTAAGTGAGAACATTAAGTACTCCGCGCAAGGTGACGGACGGAGTGGGTATGTGGTTGCAAACGAGGTCACAACCGGCAACGAACTCTGGAGAGTGGAAATATTCCGCGTTCATTTGGAACCCGGACTAGAGGAAGACGTGCAGTGGGTTTTCATCAGCGACCTGAAACTTCTGGATAGCACTCTGTTGGTGCGAGACGAGAAGTCGCGCTGTTACCGCTTGGACTTAACAACCAAGCAGGTAAAGAAATCGCAGTGCCCGTAGGCTTGTGAGCTGTCGGGCTTCGCCCGACTGGACAGCCGAGGGCGGCTGTCCCTACGTGATGGTCACCCCACAATCTCCCGCAGCGCCCCAAGCAACCGCTCTACTTCCTCCACCGTGTTGAAGTGCACTAGGCCTATGCGCAGAAATCCTCCCAGGCGCTCGACGTCTAACTGTTCGGTGAGGTTCAGCGCATAGTAGTTTCCGTCCCAGGTGAAAAAGCCGCGCTCGCCCAGCTTGGTTGCCAGTTCCAGCGGCGTGTGGCCCTCGATGCGGACCACGAACGTGGCGCAGCGATTCTTGAAAGACTGCGGGTCGCTGATGCCGTAGAGCTTTAATCCAGGGATCGCGAGCAAGCCTGCGATCATCTTCTCGGTCATCTTGCGCTCGTGCTGATGAATCGCTTCGTGCGCGGCCAGGATCGCAGCGCGCCGGGTCGCGACCGCAGGCTGCGCGCGGCGGCCGAGTTCTTCCCAGTAATCCACGCAGGCTTTGATGCCCGCGATGCATTCGTGGTTCAGCGTTCCCGATTCCCAGCAGCCAGGAATATTGTTGCTGCTGGGCCGGACTTTATACGGATGCAACCTTTTCAGGTGCTCGCGCTTGCCGTAGAGGACGCCCATGTGCGGCCCGAAAAATTTGTACGTCGAGCAGGCCAGAAAGTCGCAGTCGAGGGCGCGCACGTCAATCGGCCCGTGGGGAGCGTAGTGGACGGCATCGATGTAACTCAGGGCGCCCGCTTGCCGCGCCAGGCGCACCACTTCGGCGACGTTGTTGATCGTGCCCACCGCATTCGATGCATAGCCGACAGCCACGAGCCGCGTGCGATCGCCGATTTTAGCCGCCAAGTCTTGCATGTCGAGGGTGCAATCGGCTTGGTTAAACTTCACGGTGCGGATGGTTACGCCTTTTTCTTCCAGCGCTTTCCAGGGCGAGAAGTTCGCGTCGTGGTCGAGCAGCGTGAGCACGATTTCGTCGCCGGGTCCGAGTTCTCGCCCGATGGCGCGGCTCATGGCGAAAGTCAGGGTTGTCATGTTCGGGCCGAAAACGATCTCATCCGCTTCGCAATTCAGAAAGTCGGCCATTGCCGACCGCGCTTCCGCGACCATGCGGTCGGTGTTGCGGCTGGTTTGGTAAGCGCCGCCGGTGTTGGCGTTGTTGCGCGCCAAGTGGTCTGCGATGGCGTCAATGACGCGCTGCGGCACCTGCGTGCCACCGGGCCCATCCAGAAAAACCGCGGGATGCCCATGGACGGCTTGCGCGAGGGAGGGGAACTGCGCGCGAACCCAGGTGAGGTCGAGCGCGGTGGCTGCGGACGTCTGTTCAGCGATGGGCATGGAAGACATTCTAATCCTCCGGCGAAAGGCCTTACCACAGAGTACACAGGGGAACGCAGGGGAACACTGGGGAAAGCTGCTTTCGGCCTTCGTTTGTGGACGCCTTGCTCCTTGCGGTTCAAGCTTTTTTCATTGCCGAAGGCCATGTTCCGTAGGGTGCGCTTGGAAGGGCCATTTTTTCGTGCGCCGAGTACCCGTAAATGGCCATCTAACGATAGAATTACCTAAGCGCAACACTCCAAAGCAACGTGGGAATAACATGCTGAGCGTATGGGCTGATCGGGGCGTATTCGTCAGAGCCGTGAGTGTGCTCTCGATAGCCCTGGTGTGCGTGATGGGGACGGTGCAGGCGACGCACTCGCATCCCGAGAACTCGACCACATCGCACCACACCTGCTCGATTTGTGCCACGGCTCATGCCGGGCTTAGTACCCAGACGGTTGCGTCCGCGCCGGTTTTGGTCACGGCAGCGCTGGCGATTCCGGTGGCAGAAGTTTCCGTGAGCTTCCGTCCTGCCATTACCCAGTTTATTCGTCCTCCACCTGCACCTGCGTTCTGATCCCGCGTCCAATTGGTAAGTAGGCCCAAGAGACTGCGGTCTTTGACCCGTGATCTTTGATCTCATCTGTGATCTTGATCTGGGATCGGACTCGCTGGAAAACCCATTGTTGGAGGAATCATGCGATTGTCTTACAAGAGTTGGCTGGTTGCGGCGGTTGTTGCCGTTGCTTTTATGTTGAATGCTGGGGCCGCGAATCCGCAGTCGGGCGGAAGTGCGGGAACGATTAACGGCTCCGTCCTGGACCCTTCGGGCGCGGTGGTGGCGAATGCAAATGTCGAGATTCATCAAGCGGTCAGCGGCTATGACCGAACGACCACTACAGACAGTAAGGGGAATTTCAGTTTCACGAACGTACCGTTTAATCCGTATCACATGACGGTGACGGCGGCGGGATTCGCTCAATACGCGCAGGATGTGGAGACCCGGTCGGCGGTGCCGGTGAATGTGACCGTCAGCTTAACGGTGGCCGGCAGCTCGGACACGGTCACGGTCGAGGACACGGGAGATATGGTGGAGAACGATCCTACCTTCCACTCCGACATCGACAAGGAGTTGTTCGACAAAGTTCCCTTGGGAAGCGGGTCGTCGTCGATGAGTTCGCTGGTTGGTCTGGCAACGCCGGGCATCGCTTCCGATTCCGACGGCCAAATCCACGGATTGGGCGACCACGCGGAGAATTCATTCTCCATCGACGACCAGCCTATGACGGACCAGACCAGCAAAACCTTTTCCAACCAGATTCCGGTCGATTCCATCCAATCGATGGAAGTTATAGCCGGCGCGCCGCCCGCGGAATACGGAGGCAAGACCAGCGTTGTGATTGTAGTGGCCACCCGCTCGGGCCAGGGCGTAACCACACCCCATGGCAGCGTCAATACTTCCTACGGGTCGTTTGGGTCATCCAACGTGTCCGCCGATCTCGCTTATGGGGGTAAGAACTGGGGAAACTTCATTTCCGTCAGCGGCTTGAACAGCGGCCGTTTTTTGGATGCGCCGGAATTCGCGGTGATGCACGACAAGGGCAACGAACAGAACCTGTTCGACCGCGTGGACTTTCAACTCTCCTCCGCCGACTCGATTCACTTGAACTTCGGCTACAGCCGGAGCTGGTTTCAGACGCCGAATTCGTTCGACGCACAAAACGCAACGGCCTGGAGTGGACTGGACGGGCTTCTTCCGTCGATGGAGAACTATGGGGGCATAGCTCCCAACGGCGATACCGTCGGAGCGACCGATCAACGCTCCAAGATTGGGACTTTTAACATCGCCCCTTCGTGGACGCATCTGGCGAGCACGAATTCCGTATTTACTTTAGGCGCATTCGTGCGCCGCGACGATTACAACTACTACCCCAGCCGCGACCCTTTCGCGGACCTCGGGCCGCCGAGTCTTCAGAGACAGTCGGTAGGCCAGAACCGGACGCTCACCAACACGGGAATTCGATCCGATCTCTCCTATGTCAAAGGGGTGAACAACATCAAGGCTGGAGTCACCTACGAACAAACATTTCTCAATGAGAAAGACAGTATTGGGATCGTCGATCCAACCTACAACGCACCCTGTATAACTTTTTCCGCGGACCAGAATCAATATGTCGCGGCGCCTGGACTCACTCCATCGCAATGCCCGGGGAACGTCGGCGCCTACCAGGCAAACCAGCCCGGCACTGTTACCCTTCCCTCGAATGCGCCCGGCTCCGCTCTTTACCCTTATTTCAATCCGGTCCTGGCTCCCTACGACTTGACCCGTGGCGGAGGCCTGTACGCCTTCAATGGTCACACCGATGTGAAGGAGCTTGCGCTCTACGTTCGCGACGCGATCACGGTCGGGCACTGGTCTTTGAACCTCGGCATACGTGGTGATCTCTACAACGGCCTTTCCATCGCGCGGCAGGCCGAGCCTCGTGTCGGGATCGCTTACAACGTCAAGAAGACGAGCACGATTCTCCGCGTTTCCTATGCGCGCACGCTGGAATCTCCCTTCAATGAAAACCTGGTACTTTCGAGCATCGGATGCAGCAATGCGGTCTTAAATCCGCTGCTTGCCTGTTCCAAACCCGAACTCGTGGTCAACCCCTTGAGTCCCGGCTTTCGCAATGAGTTCCACGCGGGGATTGAACAAGCTTTCGGGCGGCACCTGGTCTTTTCGGGCGAGTGGATCACGAAGTACACGCACAATGGTTACGATTTCAGTGTGCTCGGCAACACTCCGATCACTTTCCCCATTGAATGGCACAACGCCAAGATTCCCGGATATGCGGGCCGCGTGAGCGTGCCGAACCTGCATGGTTTTTCGGCGCAGATGGTCTTCTCCAGCGTGGCGGCGCGCTTCTTTCAGCCCCAGATCGGCGGAGCGGGCGCGACCGTCTCGAACAGTACGGGACTCCCGTTCCGCATTGACCACGACGAAAAGTTCAACGAGACAACCCACTTGCAATATCAGCCCTGGAAACGCGGGCCGTGGTTCGGCTTCAACTGGCGGTACGACAGCGGATTGGTAGCGGGCTCAACGCCGTGTCTGGCGCCGACTGCCACGTGCACGTTTTCGACTTCGACGGCGGATGGAGGATCGGACCCCAACATTCCAAGCGGCTCCGTGGCCATGGTTACCCCAGCCAACTTGCCTTTGACCGCCGATCAGGAGTTTCAGGCCGGGTTCACCTGCAACGGAGTGGGCGCAACCCCGACTCATGCTCTTCCGACGGTTTGTCCCGCGTCGGAGTTCGGGTCGGCGCTCATCAAAGTACCGGCGGCAGGGACGGAAAACGACGATCACAACCCGCAGCGTATCGCGCCGCGCAACCTGTTTGACGCTTCGGTGGGCCACGACAACCTGTTCAAAGGTGATCGTTACAAATGGAGTCTGACGCTTACTGCGATCAATGTGACCAATAAACTCGCGCTGTATAACTTCCTTTCGACTTTCAGCGGGACGCACTACGTGACGCCGCGGGCGCTGACGGCTCAGCTCGGGTTTCACTTCTGAGGGACGTTCCTCCCTGGTGAGGGCAGTACGGTCGAAACCGTATTGCCCTTGCATCTTACGCTTCACTTCAAATCCATTCCCGTGACCACGTGACGAGTCATAAGGCGGAGGTGTGCAAGAAAATAGACAAAAAGAGTACGCGGACATGACAACCGCTGCCGGTGCCTGGTTCAAGCTGGAACTCCGGAGGCCACCGATATGCGGAAGCGGAAACCGTTCCTTGCCGTCGTCACGCGGGCTGTCGCGTTTTTCATGACGGCCAGTGTTGTATTCGAATCCTCGGTGCTCGGCGAAATGGTTGCAAACAGGAATTATGGGGCGGAGAATTCCGGGCCGACGGCGGTGGTGGGAGAAAGCTGGCTCAGCCATCTGCATCGGACGTTCGACGAAACCAGCATGGGCAAGACGGGGCGGCTGGGGCCGCCATCGGCCACGCCGGAAGCGGAGTTCGCTCGCTGGCAGACGGGATTGGCGCCCGAGCCTGCGAGTGAAACCGTGACGCTGCAAGGATCGGACCTGTACCGCATGAATTGCCGCGGATGCCACGGCGAGAACGGGCTGGGCGCGCCTCCAGAAATCAATTCCGTCATCAATCCGGTGCGGGCGACTTCGGCGGCGACGGTGATGGAGAGAATGAAGATGGCGGGCATGGACATCAGCCGGGCGGACGCAGCGAAGCTGGCGCAGCAGTCGAAGGGCATGTTGCTCGAACGGCTGCATCACGGCGGGCAGGACATGCCGGCGTTTCCGCATCTGCGCGAAGCCGAAGTGAATTCGCTGGTTGCTTACCTGCGACAACTGGCGGGGGTTCGCGGCGCACAAGGGGAACAGGCCGCGGTGCGGGAGCCACGGGGGCGAGTGGGCGAACACATTGTGAAGTCGACGTGCCACATCTGCCACAGCGCGGCCGGGCCAAACCCCAATCCGCAGCAACTCTATGAGGGAGCGATCCCGCCACTGAATACGCTGGCGCTGCGGACGAGCCGGGCGGAATTCATTCGGAAGGTGACGCACGGGGCGCCGGTCCTCATGGGCGCGACGCCCGAGCTGTATCGGGGCAGGATGCCGGTCTTTTACTACTTGAGCGAAGACGAGGCGGCGGACGTGTACCTGTACCTCACGCGCTATCCGCCGTATCAGTGGGCAACTCTTGATCCAACTATCGCCGCCTCTGCTCCGGATCAAACCGCAGCGGAGCCAGCGCAGCAGGTTACCGGAGCGTCTTTTGTGGCCGACGCCGGGCTCGCGGAAGCTCGACCGGCGACGACGGGCGGGGACGCGAGATTTGCGGCTTTGCCGGTGGTCTTGGCATTGATTGCAATCCTGTTCCTGGGAGTCGGTTTTGGGTTTACGGTGTACGAGTTGAAGAGGCTGTCGGCAACGAACGAGGGTCGTAAGCGGTGTGCCAGCAGAATCGGCGAAGATGCTGTCGCGGAAGAGGAAGGCGGGGAGCACGCCAACGAGCGGGCGGATCGTGAGTTGGTTGCGTGACGAGCGGAGTGCGGCAAACCGCTTCTCTATTGCAGTTTTGCGTATTCCGCTTTGGCTTCGTGGAGGAGCGGGACGTCGGGATCGGCATCTTTCCAGTCGGCAAGGAAATTCTGGTACGCAATGCGAGCTTTCGCGGTGTCGCCCTGCTTCTGAAACACTCGTCCCAACTCCAGTTGAGCGGCAACGAACACGATGTCGGGGCCGCTGCGAGATTTGAAATCCAGGACTTTCTGAAGATCCTGCTGGGCCTCGGCGTAACGTCCGGCCTGCTTGTAGGCAATGCCTCGGGCGTAAAAAACGCCGGCGTTGGCGCGAGCATACAGGGCAGCCGTATTCAGGAAGTCGATGGCCTTTGCCGGGTCGGCCTTGGCGGGATTCGCGGGCCGCAGGGCGGCGACCGCGCGAATCATGGGAACGGTGACGTTGACCGCCATGGTGTCGTTCGGATGGGCGCGCTGAATTTCGTCGGCCAGTGCGAGCGCTTTCTGATCCTGGCGCAAGATGGCGAAGGTTGTGGCCGCACTCCCCATCACGGAAAGAGCTCGGGATAAGCGGAGCGCGTCGGTAGCGCCGCCGTCAGCCTCGGCGGAATTACCCGCTAAGGCTTCGCCACCGCTCATTCCTGCCTCGATTTCGGCCCGGCCTTGCAGGTGCAGCCGATCCAAGGCCTCCTCGGCTTGGCGGGCAAACTCGCGCGCCTGGCGCATTTGCCCGCGAGTGGCGGCGAGGCTGGCTCGGAATTGGAGAACGCCTAACTCTCCTTCCGGAGCCGCCAACGAACTCTGCAGCTCCTTCTCCATTTCGGCGTCTTTGCCCTGGGCCCAGTCCAAATTCGCCAGCATCACACGGAAGGCCTGACTGGTCCCCTTGCGCTGGAGTAAGGCGTCGAGGGTAGTGCGCTCTTCCTCAATCCGGTTCAGTCCGCCATAAGCCATGGCGACATTGAAATAGGCGGCCGTCGAATCAGGGTCGATCTCCGCGGCATGCTTGGCGTTTTCCAGCGCGTTGTCGAATTGTCCGAGCTGGTTATAGATATTCGCCAGATTGGTGAAGGGGATGGCATCGCGCGGGTAGGTCTGGCGATAGAGTTCGTAGGCGGTAATGCCTTTGTCGTACTGGCCGCTGTCGGAATAGTAGTGCGACATGATGTAAAGCTTCTCGCGTTCGCTGGCCCGGTCGCGCAGCTCGAAGGCCTTTTGGCGGTTCTGCTCCGACAACGCGGTCTGCCCGAGATTGTTGTAGACCGCACCCAGGCGGGCATAGGCCATGGCGAAATTAGGATCGAGCTCGATAGCGCGCTGGTAGTCGGGAACTGCGCCCAGTTCGTCGCTCATGTTGTGTTTGGCGTCGCCCAGGCTCAGTGCCTTCAGCGCGTCGAGCGATGAAGTGGTGGCCTGGGAGAGAGACATATCGTACTTCTGCACCATGGACAACGATTCGCCGAGTTGACCGCGCAGTTTAGTGGCGGCGCCATGCAGCGCATTCAACACATCTTCTTTTCGGTCCGCCTGAGCCTGTTGGCGTCCGAGCGAATCGCCGGAAGAAGCGTTGGTTGCTTCCAGAGTGATAACGTACTGGCCTCCGACGCTGTCAATGCTGCCGTTCAGCATGGCTTTGATACTGTCGCGCTGACAGATTTCGCGGCCGACCTCGGTGGTGATGCGGTCGCCGGGGCTGCGGCCCATGAACTGCAATGTCTGGCGGATCCTCTGGTCGGGGAAAACGTTCAGATACGGAGATTGGCCGAGATCGACGGCCAGCGCCTTCTTGAGCGTGCCATCGAAGACGGGGTCGGCGGTGGTGTTTACGAAATCGGCAATCAGGATCGAATCTTTTTCCGTGAGCGCGTGGCCGCGCTTGAGAAACACGAAGGCAATGCCGGCGGCGACCACCGCAACGATCAGAGCCGGGATCAGCCACAGCGGCAGTTTTCTACTTCGAGCTAGCGCCGCTGGTTTGCGGAGGGAAGAACTGGAGGCGGTCGCGGCAGCAATCGTGCCCGATTCGGAGTCGCGTTTGAGGCGCTTCAAGTCGGAACGCACGTCGGCGGCGCTCTGATAGCGCAGGTCGCGGTCTTTTTCGAGCAGCTTGTTTAATATCGTTTCAAACTGCGGCGGCAAGTCGGGATTCAGGCGAAGCGGCGGCGTCGGGGGACGATTGAGAATTGCGTCGAAAATAACGGCGGAGGTGTCCCCGCGGAAGGGCAGCTCACCGGTGGCCATCTCATAGAGCACGGCGCCGAACGAAAACAGGTCGGTGCGGGCATCAAGATCCTTGCCCCGCGCCTGCTCTGGAGACATGTAGGCGACGGTGCCGACGGTCGATCCGGGGCTGGTCAGGACGGGATCGTCCACGGTCGCGGCGGAACCGATGGTGGCGGCAGACTGGAGGGAAGGCTTGGCAGTGCGCTTGGCCAAGCCGAAATCAAGGATCTTGGCCTGATTGCGACTGGTAACGAAAATGTTGGCGGGTTTGATGTCGCGGTGGATGATGCCCTTGGCATGGGCGGCGTCGAGCGCGTCGGCGATCTGGGTGCCGAGATCGATTAATTGCTCAACTTCCATGGTTTGGCCGTGGGGCTGGCCGTGGATGCGGCTCTTGAGGGTTTCGCCTTCCAGCAATTCCATGGCGATGAAGTGGCGTCCGCTGTCTTCGCCAACCTCGTAGATGGTGCAGATGTTCGGGTGGTTCAGCGCGGAAGCGGCGCGCGCTTCGCGCTGAAAACGGTCGAGTGCGAGCGGATCTTTTTCCGTTTCCGGAGGCAGGAACTTGAGCGCGACATGGCGACCCAAGTTGATGTCCTCGGCTTCGTACACCACGCCCATCCCTCCCCCGCCCAATTGCGAGAGGACACGGTAGTGGGAGACGGTCTGGCCGATCATGGTCTGGCCGATCATCCGGGAAACACTCCTGGGAGAGAGACACTTATGTTAGGCCCGCGAGTTCCGGCAAGTCAAACCAGTTGCCAGTGGCCAGTTGTCAGTTGTCAGTGAAAACGGCTCCCAGCGAAGGTTTAACTGGCGACCGGCAGCTGGCAACTGTCTTTTGTATGGCTTAAGAGCCGTATTCCGGTGTTCCGAGGGAGGTTGTAGCGCCGGAAGGTCACCACCCTCCATTACGGAAGTTTACGGCCAAATATCCGAATGCTTTCCTGCCCCTCCGGTGCCTGTTATCAATTAGGTATTCGCTTATTTTGCCCCGGGGAAACTGCAACCCGGCTTGCCGGGCAGGAGTTCGTCAGAAATGAAAAGTCGCCCTCAATCGTGGAGGGAAATGAGCGTTGCACCACGCTTTTTTATAGCCGTGGTCGTGCTCTGCGGGACGGCCGTCCTGACCTATACGATCTTGCACGGCAGAAGCGAGAATCCGCTTAAATTTTTCTGTTATCTGGTAATTGCGCTGGCGGCGTCGCGGCTCAAGGTGAACCTGCCCGGTATTACTGGGACGATGTCGGTGAACTTTCTCTTTGTGCTGCTGGGCGTGCTGGAACTGAGCATGTCGGAGGCCATGGCGCTGGGCTGCGCCGCGGTGGTAGTGCAGTGCTTCGACCGCGATCGTCCGGTTCCGGTTCAAATCGTCTTCAACGTCTGCTCGACGGCGCTGGCCATCGCGGTGACCTTCTCCGCATATCGCTACTCCATGGCGCACAGCGCGGTGAACAACCCCTCGACCTTGCTGTTTCTGGCGGCGTGCGTTTACTTCGTGGCCAATACGCTTCCGGTTGCGGTCGTTATCTCATTGACCGAGCGCAGGTCGCTGCGGAGGATCTGGTCGGACTGCTACTTCTGGAGCTTCCCGTACTACCTGGTGGGCGCGGGCGTAGCCGGCATGATGAGCTGGCTGCACGGCTTTACCGACTGGCAGACGTCGTTGTTGACACTTCCGGTGGTGTACCTCATCTACCGTTCCTACCGCCTTTACCTGGGCAAACTCGAGGACGAGAAGCGGCACGTGGAAGAGATGGCCGACTTGCATATGCGCACCATCGAGGCGCTGGCCCTGGCCATCGAAGCCAAGGATCAGACGACGCACGACCACCTGCAGAGAGTTCGCGTCTATGCCGTCGAAGTTGCGAAGGAGCTAAAGGTCGACGCGGAGGGAATGGAGGCCTTGCAGGCGGCAGCCTTGCTGCATGACATCGGCAAGCTGGCGATTCCCGAGCACATCATCTCGAAACCGGGCCGGCTGACGCCGGAAGAATTCGAGAAAATGAAGATCCATCCGCTGGTGGGAGCGGAAATCCTGGAACGGGTGCGGTTTCCATATCCGGTCGTGCCCATCGTCCGGGCCCACCACGAAAAGTTCGACGGGACGGGCTATCCGCTGGGATTGCGCGGGGCCGGGATTCCGATTGGCGCCCGCATTCTGGCGGCGGTGGATTTTCTGGACGCGCTGGCTTCGGATCGGCAATATCGGCGGGCGCTGCCTCTGCATGAAGCGATGGCGCGCCTGGTGGATGAATCGGGGAAATCCTTTGATCCGCAAGTGGTCAAAGTGCTCGAACGAAGATACGTGGAGCTGGAGCAACTGGTGCACCAGCGCACGGATAGCCTGGGTAAGCAGAGATTATCCACGGGAGTGAAAGACCAAGACCCGAAGACTGAGCCGGCCATCAAGCCGGCGGCGGGGTTCGAGTCGCAAGGGAAACGGCAATTGCCGGAGCGCAGTTTTCTGGGTTCGATCGCCGCGGCACGCCAGGAAGCGCAGACTCTTTTCGAACTCAGCCAGGATCTGGGAGCGTCGCTCAGCCTGGGCGAAACGCTCTCGGTGTTTGCGGTGAAGCTGCGCCGGGCGATGCCCTACGATGCGATTGCGATCTACGTCCGCCACGGCGATGAACTGGTGCCGGAATATGTGAATGGCGACAACTTCCGGCTGTTTGCTTCGCTGCGCATTCCGATGGGACAAGGGCTCTCGGGGTGGGTGGCGCAAAACCTTAAACCGATCCTGAATGGCAATCCTTCGGTCGAGCCCGGTTATCTGAACGACGCTTCGAAGTACAGCACGCTGAACTCAGCGCTCGCGGTTCCGCTCGAGGGTTTGCAGGGCGTGGTCGGGGTGGTCGCTTTGTACCACGCGGAAAAGGACTTCTTTAGCTCCGACCACCTGCGCATTCTGCTGGCGGTAAGTTCCAAGATGGCGCTGGCCATCGAGAACGCGATGAAGTACGAGCAGGCGGAGAGCTCGGCGGTCACCGATTACCTCACCGGCCTGCCCAATGCGCGCTCCCTGTTCCTGCAACTCGACCGGGAACTGGCGCGGTGCAAACGCGACAACCAAACGCTGACGGTGATGGTCGCCGACATGGACGGCTTCAAGCAGATCAACGACCGTTTCGGACACCTGGAAGGGAACCGCGTACTGCGGCTGTTTGCGCAATCCCTGAAGGAGACCAGCCGCGAGTACGACTATGTCGCGCGCATGGGCGGCGACGAATTCGTGGTCATCGCTCCTGGACTCACGCCAGAAGCTGCCGCGCGCAAAGCGGAACAGATGCGCGAACTGGCGCAACAGGCTGGAAAGGAGATCTGCAACGAGGACATGCTATCGCTGAGCGTGGGCAAGGCGGTGTATCCCGAAGACGGGATGGATGCCGAAAAGATCCTTTCGGAAGCCGACAAACGCATGTATCTGCAGAAACAGAGGCAGTCGAGTCCGAAAAACCTGCGTCTTTATCCCCGGGTACGGGGCCGGGTCACCACGGAGATTTCTGGAAGCGGTCAAGCGTTCGCGATGCTGGGCATTGTTACGAACCTGAGCCTGGGCGGTTGCTATGTCGAAACCAGTGGCCTGCTGTTGCCCGGAACGCAATTGAAACTCACCTTCTCGCACGAACAAACGAAGGTTTCGATGGACAGCGAAGTCGTACGCATGGACATGGGGATCGGCGCGGCGCTGAAGTTCAGTGAACCGGCGCACGAAGTCCGCGCCGCCTTGCAGCGCATCCTGGAGCAGTTGGCTGCCGCGGAAGCGGTCGTGGATTTGAAGCGCAGCCACAACGCTGTTGCCGGCGGCACACTGTAGCGACTCTTCCGCATCACGCGAGAACCGTGCTCGGACGAATCTCGCTCGACCGAATTTCGATCGGGCTAATCTGGATCAGCGGAACGCTACTGCCTGACGTGCTGCGTGGTTTCGACAGCCCTTGTCGCAACATGTTCGCCGTCGGCACGCCCGTCCGGTAGAACGATTTTTCGCAATCCGCGGTGGATGGGCCCCGCATGCTTCCTTCCACATAGGCCAAGCCCGGACAACGCGTGCAACTGGTGACGTGCGAGCACGACGAGCAGACGGTCAGGTCTTTGGCCTGGATCGAGCGCACCTCGTTCATCTGAGGAGAAAGATTCCAGATATCCAAAAACTTCTGCTGGCGAATATTTCCCGTGGGAAGCGGAAACTGCACGCAAGGAAAGACGTCGCCGTAGGGCGAAATGTAGCAGAAAGAATGGCCGGCGCTGCACGAGTAACCCTCCAGGTCTTCTTGGGACGGCGGTTTCGGAGGAGCGCAGAACTCTTCCTGGCTGCCGACCAGCGCAGGATTGCGGAAAATTTCCGGGAGTTCTTCTCCTGGAATGCGCAACGAGAGAACCGACGTGTCGCCGTCCATCATGGGCGTGATCGTGGGATCGAGTGTGTACTGCACGCCGAGTTCGGCGGCAAGTTTTTGCACTCCGCTGTGATCGGGAGAATTCACCGTCATCAGCACATTGGCGATGGTCACGCGCAGCCCTTGTTCGCGCAAGAAGCGAATGGCTTTGATGGTGCGCTCGAACGAGTGCGGCAGCTTGGTGATGGCATCGTGCACTTCGGGACGGTGCGAGTAGACGCTGATCTGGACCGTGTCGATATCCAGGGCGCGGATTCGCCGCGCTTCTTCTTCGTGGATCATGACCGCGTTGGTCTTGATCTTGACGTTGAACATGAGCCGCCGGGCGTATTCGAGAATCTCAAAAAAATCGCGGCGCATAAAAACCTCGCCGCCGCTGAGAGTGAGAAAAAAAACGCCCGCCTCGGCCAGTTGATCGAGCACACCCTTGATTTCGGCGGTTGTCATCTCGCCGTGGTCGTCGTGATCGAGATAACAATGCACGCAGCGCTCGTTGCAGCGATAGGTGACATCCATGTGCACGGCGAGGGGGACGCCGAGG
>Ga0116134_1000707_pt1 | contig 17206 bp, 14 predicted proteins | sample June2015DPH_19_5_FD_89737 | JGI IMG/M metagenome (GOLD analysis project Ga0116134, IMG submission 89737) | Peatland microbial communities from SPRUCE experiment site at the Marcell Experimental Forest, Minnesota, USA - June2015DPH_19_40 | ecosystem: Environmental > Terrestrial > Soil > Wetlands... | reverse complement strand
GGCGTCATCCTGCTCTTCATCGGTATCCCGGTCTACCTCGCCGACCAGTGGCGCCGCACCCGCAGGGCTACCGCCGGCGCCGCGACGCCAACGACGAGCGACAGCGTTTAGCCCGCTCTCGTGCCCTGTTCCCGCTCGGCACTGCCCGCGGTCACCCCGGTGGAGGGCCGTCATCCGCTGCTGGCCGACCGACTCGGTGGCGGCGAACACTTCCTGCGCCTGGCTGATCGAGCGGCTCGCGACGCGGAGGCGTACCGGGCCCGGGCGAAGGCGGATCTCGCACGAGGCGGCAAGCACTGCTGGGCGCCGCCCGAGCCAGATAAGTAGACTTATCCGACCGGCTTAGTTGATAATAGGCCCTGTGCCTACCGGGGGCCGCGGCGAGGGCAGCGAAGACCGAGTCCCCGGCGGCCTCGTACACGCTGAGCGCCGCACGCTCCTCTACCAGTACGAAGAAAGGGGCCATGCAAGTCGCACTCGCATCGTGCCGTTCACCCGACGCCGCCACGAACGAGGACTTCGTCGCCGCTACCGCCAGCGTGGCCGTAGTGCTGGATGGTGCTTCCGCGCCCCCCGGAGTTGAGACCGGCTGCGTTCACGGCACACTCTGGTTCGTCCGCCGACTTGGTGCCGCACTCTTGGAGGTTCTTTCGACGCGGACGGAACAGGCGCCGGTGGACAATCTTGCTCAGGCAATTGTCAACGTGAACGCTCTGCATATCAACGCGTGCGACCTAAGGCATCCCGGGAACCCCTCATCTGCGGTCGCCATCCTCCGTGAGCAGGAGGAGACGATTGAATTCCTCCTGCTTGGAGACACCACCGTGCTGCTCGATGAGTCGGCCGGCGTCCGCGTGGTCACCGATGACTGGCTGGAGAAGGTTGCCGGGGGAGAGCAAGCAGCGCACCAGCAAGCCACGGGGTCAGCTGCCCAGGGCAGCCGCTCCGGCGCGGTTGTCGGGCCAACAGGTTACGGCCGCCAGGACGGCTTCTGGAGGGTCAGCAGCAACCCTGATGCTGTCAACTATGCCGTGACCGGCGCCATTCGCCGTCGAGGCCTGCGTAGGGCGGCCGTGCTGAGCAAGGGAGCCGCTCGACTGGCCGGCCGTTTTGGATTAATGGACTGGCCGAGCTTCCTCGATCTGCTCGACAAGCGTGGCCCGGAGGCGCTCATCGACCGATTGCGGGACGTCGAGCGATCCGATCCTGATGGGCAACGCTGGCCGCGTGGCGAGGTACACGACGACGCCACGGCCGTCGTGTGCCACTTCCGAGACCCGGCTCGAACCGGTCGTGGAGATCGTCGATGACGAGTCTGGTCTCGGCGCGGTCCCGCCGCTCGGCGATGATCTTCTGGAGTGCCGTGGGTATCTGCGATGCGCTGCGGGATTCACTCGACGCGCGGCTCAGCCAGCCCCGCCCTGACGCGGGCCAGCGCTCCGCCCGCCCGGCCGCTCGTGCCTGCGGCAGCCTCATCGGCCTGTCCTGACGGGACGCGGCGCCACCCACTCTCACATCCTCGTAAGGAGATCATCATGACCGATCATGCCCCTGAATCCGACACCGCCGCCTGGTCATTCGAGACCAAGCAGGTGCATGCGGGAGCTGTGCCCGACCCGACGACCGGGTCGCGCGCCGTGCCCATCTACCAGACGACGTCGTATGTCTTCCGCGACACCGAGCATGCCGCGAACCTATTCAGCCTGGCCGAGCCGGGCAACATCTACACGCGCATCATGAACCCGACAAGCGATGTCGTCGAAAAACGCCTCGCCGCGCTCGAAGGGGGGGTCGCGTCCGTGGCGCTCGCCTCCGGTCAGGCAGCGGAGACGCTGACGGTGCTCACCCTCGCCGGCGCCGGCGACCACCTGGTGTCGAGCGCGTCGCTGTATGGCGGGACCTACAACCTGTTCCACTACACGCTGCCCAAGATCGGGATCGAGGTCACGTTCGTCGAGGACCCGGACAACTTCGACGAATGGCGGGCCGCCGCGCGGCCGAACACCAGGCTGTTCTTTGCCGAGACCATCGGCAATCCGCGCAGCAACGTCCTGGACATCGAGGGGGTCGCGGGCATCGCCCATGAGGTCGGGGTGCCGCTCGTCGTGGATAACACGGTGCCCACGCCCTACGTGTCCCGGCCCATAGAGCACGGCGCGGACATCATCGTGCACTCGGCGACCAAATTCATCGGTGGGCACGGCACGGTCATTGCGGGCATCGTGGTGGACGGCGGAACGTTCGACTTCGGCGCGCACGCGGACCGCTTCCCAGGCTTCGTCGAGCCGGACCCGAGTTATGGCGGCCTCCGGTACTGGCCGGCTCTCGGTCCCGGGGCATTCGCGGCGAAGCTGCGCGTCCAGCTACTGCGCGACACCGGCCCGGCGATCTCACCGTTCACCAGCTTTCTCCTCCTACAGGGCCTGGAGACGTTGTCGCTGCGGATCGAGCGGCACAACGCGAACGCTCAGGCACTGGCCGAGTGGCTGGAAGCCCGCGATGAGGTCGAGGCCGTCTACTACGCGGGCCTGCCATCCAGCCCGTGGTACGCGGCCAAGCAGAAGTACCTGCCGCGTGGCGCCGGCGCGGTGCTGGCCTTCGAGCTGCACGGTGGGGTGGCGGCCGGCCGGCGGTTCGTCGACTCGGTGCGGCTGTTCAGCCATCTGGCGAACATCGGCGACGTGCGGAGCCTGATCGTGCACCCGGCCAGCACGACGCACAGCCAGCTCTCACCCGAGGAGCAGCTCAGCACCGGGACCACGCCCGGCCTGGTGCGCCTCTCGGTCGGCATCGAGGGGATCGAGGACCTGAAGGCCGACCTGGAGGCGGGGTTCCGCGCCGTCAAGTCCGTGGGCTGACAGTGAGCCGGCAAACGGGTCCCCCTCCTGCCACGGGCGCATGGCAGGAGGGGGACCCGCCGGGCCGCCGTCAGTGGGTGACGCTGCGCCGCCCTTTGTGGCTGGAAGCCAACGCCTGCCTGCCGGAGGTGCGGCTGGCGTACGAGACGTGGGGCACGCTGGCGGAAGACCGGTCCAACGCGGTGCTCGTCCTGCACGCGCTCACTGGCGATAGCCACGTCACCGAGCCTGCCGAGCCCGGCCACCCCACCCCCGGCTGGTGGCGAGAGCTGATCGGGCCCGGGCGGGCGCTCGACCCGGCCAGCTGGTACGTGGTGGCGCCGAACGTGCTCGGCGGCTGCCAGGGCAGCACCGGGCCAAGCTCCCCCGCCCCGGACAGGCGGCCATGGGGCAGCCGGTTCCCCATTCTGACCATCCGTGACCAGGTGGCGGCCGAGGTGATCCTCGCCGACACCCTCGGCATTGCGAGCTGGGCCTTGGTCGTCGGCGGCTCGATGGGAGGCATGCGCGCGCTGGAGTGGTCCGTCGGCCACCCAGATCGGGTCAATGCCCAGTTCCTGCTCGCCTGCACGGCCGCCTCCTCAGCCGAGCAGATCGCCTGGACGGTGCCGCAACTGCACGCCATCCGGGCAGACACCGGCTGGCGAGGTGGCGACTACTACGACGCCCGGCCCGGTGACGGCCCCCACCGCGGCCTGGGTGTGGCGCGGCGGATCGCTCACGTCACCTACCGCAGCGAGCCGGAGCTTGCCGCACGCTTCGGCCGTGACCACCAGGACGGCGAGCACCCCTGGGAAGGGGGGCGCTACGCCGTCGAGTCCTATCTTGACCACCATGCCGACAAACTCGTCCGGCGATTCGACGCAGGCAGCTACGTCACGCTGACCGAGGCGATGAACAGCCACGACATCGGCCGCGGCCGCGGCGGAACGGCCGCCGCACTGCGCCGTGTACGGGCACGCACCCTCGTCGCGGGAATTGACAGCGACCGCCTCTACCCGTTCGCCCAGCAGGAGTACCTCGCGGTCGGCATCCCCGGGGCGGGGAGCGTGCGCGTCATCACGTCGCCGTATGGCCACGATGGCTTTCTCATTGAGGCGGAGCAGGTCGGGGCCTGCCTAGGGGAGCTTCTGGCCGCCATCCCGGGGCACGCGCGGGACGGCGCCACGGCGACCCACCGCGGCTCGGTGCCGCGCTCGTCCCCGCTGTGACCAGACGCTCCCGACCACGGAGATCATCACGCCTGTCATCGAGACCAGAGGTATTGGCATGACGCAGGCGGCGGGCAGCCGACCGTGCGCGTGCTGCCCGGGCGAGCATCTCAGCCCGGCGTCCCGGTCGCGGCCCCGCTGCGGTTCGGGATCTCGCCGGTTGCCGCCCACGGGTGGACGCCGTACTGACGCGGTACGGCAGCGTGGCTCACGTCCAGAGGCCACCGCGCCTGTCTTCAACGCGTTTGGCCTTGTGCGTTGCCCGCGGCAGGCTGCCCGCCGGCAGGACGGCCACGATGGCGCTTACTCCGGTCAGTGCCTTCAGCCGCCGGCCGAATCGTTCTGCGAGGTCATCATCGGGCTCGCTGGAATCGTGTGCGCGCTCGAGTTCCACGGTCAGTTGATCGAGGTGCCCGAACCGCTCTACCACCAGCCGGTACTCTCCTGTGTGGCGTTCATCGCCGCGTACCAGCGCCTCGACGTCGCTGGGGAAGATGTTGACCCCCTTGATGATGAGCATGTCGTCGAGGCGCCCGTGCACGCCGCGCATGCGGATCGACGTCCGCCCGCAGTGGCAGGGCGCCGAAGTGAACGAGACGATGTCGCCGGTGCGGAACCGGATCATCGGCCGCGCCGACTTGCGCAGGGTGGTCAGCACCAGCTCTCCGCGCTCGCCCTCGGCGACTGGGCCGAGCGTGGCGGGGTCGAGGACCTCCACCAGGATGTGGTCCTCGGCCCAGTGCAGGCCGTCCTTCTGTTCGCACATGCCGGCGCAGGAGCCGAAGATGTCCGACAGCCCGTAGTAGTCGTAGACCGATGCACCCCACAGGTCCTCGATCCGTGCCCGCGTCTCGGGGATCGAGCCGCCCGGCTCGCTGGCCACGATGATGCGCCGCACGGCAAGGTCCCGCCGCGGATCGATGCCTTCCGCGACCGCGGTCTCGCCGAGCGACCAGGCATAGGACGGCGTGGTCCAGATCGCCGTCGCCTGGAACTGCCGGAGGATCAGCAGCAGGCGCTCGGACGGCAAGGTACCAGCGTGAATGCTCAGGGCGCCGAGCTTCTGCGCGCCGAGCACGCACGGACCGCCGACGAACAGCGAGAAATTCAGCGAGTGGCAGTAGCGGTCCGCTGGCCGCAAGCCCGATGACCAGAACTGACGTGCCTCGTAATCGATCCAGTCATCGAAATCACGGGCCGTGAAGGGGGAGGCCGTCGGCACCCCGGTCGATCCGCTCGATGCCGACAGATAGACGACGTCGCGCTCCGGGACCGCAACCAGGTCGCCGAGCGGCGGGACGGCGAGCTGCCGGTCGCGCAGCGCCTGCTTGTCGATGAACGGGAACCGCCGCACGTCATCGAGGCTGCCGACCTGGCTGGGATTTACGCCGGCGGCATCGAACGAAGCCCGGTAATAAGGCGAGCCACGGTAAGCGTGCTGCAGATGCGCCTTCAGCAGCTCCAGTTTCATGGCGTCCCAGTCCGCGCGGGTCTGGGTTTCGAGGGGCGCGTCCCAATAGGGTGCGTCGTCGGCAGGTGCGTGCGTGGGCTGCGCTGTCATCGGCGATTTCCCTCGAGGCGAACAACCGTGGGCGACGCCGACGCCTCGGGCCAGGTCCAGGGCATTTCACAACAGCGCCGCGTGCTGCTCCCGTCAGCACGGCTGACGGGCCGCATATGGTGCCCTGCCGGCACCGCCCATTGTGCCCCTAAGCGTGGCAGCGGATCCGCAGCAAAGTCAACTAAACCTACCGATTTAGGGGTTACCTTTAAGCCTCCGGCGCCGGCGCAATGGCCGCCTGCCACAGCAGGGGGACCAGGATGGGCCCGGCCGCTCCGATCCCGAAATCCGGCGGGCACGCACATGGCGGATCTAACGCCGGCCGACGATGTTAGCCGAATCGGTGGTTACTGTCGGTAGTCTGGCTCGGGCGGTGAAGGCGGTAGAGCCGTCGGTCGGGAGCGCCGCCGCCGGGCGGGCGTCTGGGCGGTGTGCCTCGTGCGCTTCTTCCGCGTAGGGGCAGCCGGGCGTGGACCTGTGATGTACCGCCGATGTACCTGGTTTGGCCTCAAACGCCAAACGGTGTAGTATCCGATTGGATACGTTATCTCATTGGATACATCTGGCAGGATGATGGAGCCAGGCGAGTTGCTTGAGCAGGTTCGGGTCAGTGCTGGCCTGAGCCAGGAGGAACTGGCGCGTCGGGCGGGGACCTCGCGGACAACGCTGTCGGCCTATGAGCACGGGCGGAAGTCGCCGACGGCGGCCACGTTGGCCCGGCTCCTTTCCGTGGCGGGGTGGGAGCTGGCCGCGCGGCCGCACGTGTCATTCACCCAGCAGCCGTCCCCGCGCGGGAAGCCGGCGTGGGTTCCGGATCGCCTGCCGCGGCTGGACGTGGCCCAGGCCCTCGCGGTGGTGGAGCTGCCGTTGCACCTGAACTGGTCGGCACCGGGGCGCGTGTTCGATCTCAGATCGCGCGCCGATCGCGCGCGTGTGTACGAGACCGTCCTGCAAGAGGGGCGCCCCGCGGACATCCTGGCCTACATCGACGGCGCGCTGCTTGCTGACCTGTGGGAAGACCTGGTGCTGCCCCGGGCGGTCAGGTCAGCGTGGGAGCCGCTAGTGCGGGCCGCTGGCCGGGCGGTGGCCTGATGGGGCCAAGCGGCGATCCTGGCGCCGAGGGCAATCGGGGGCTGGCCGCCTTCCAGCTGGAGGTCGCCAGGCTGTTCTTCGCGCTGCCCGCTAGCAAGGGATTCTTGCTCGCCGGGGGAGCGGCCCTGCTCGCGCAGCACCTCACCACACGGCCCACCGAAGACCTCGACTTCTTCACCGCCCCCGAGCGCGGCCACGTCCCCGCCGCGCGCGACGCCCTGGAGGCGGCCGCCCGGCAGCAGGGCTGGGGCACCGAGCGGATCCATGACAGCGACACGTTCTGCAGGCTCATCATCCGGAGCGCTGCTACGAGCGTGCTCATCGACCTCGCCGTGAGCGCGCCACCAGAATTCCCGGCGTCCGCGACGGCAGCCGGGCCGACGCTCGCACCCGAGGAACTCGCCGGGCACAAGCTCCTCGCGCTGTTCGACCGGGCGGCCGCACGGGACTTCGCCGACATCTACGTGCTCGCCCACCGCTTCGGCACGGACGTGCTACTAGCCCGCGCCACGCAGATCGACGCTGGCTCCGGCACCAAGGTGCTCGCAGACATGCTCGCCACCCTCGACCGCTTCACAGACGACGAGATACCCGTGCCCGACGGCTCATCGGTGGACGACTTGCGTGCCTTCTACGCGACCTGGCGACCGGAGCTGATGGCGTAAGCCGAGTCCGGACGGCGGCCAGGCGGCCAGGCGGTCGGCTGTTGCCTGTGCTGTGCCAAAACCCTGAACATGGTCTGACCTGCTGCTTTACGCTCGGCGCTCGCGCTGATACATAAGGAATATGACTCATATCATATTCTACTAAATCAGTCGGATTTATATACTTATGGCATGAGGTCATTCAGGTCCTTCAAGGCGCGGCACCGTGTTGGCTGCAGGCGCGCGTGCAGCGCCATATGCTGCTGACCTCATCTCACACCGTCAGGGGCGACGGAACGCGGGACGGTGACACGCCAGGGCCCGGGGCCGTGCCCGCCCTGTCGGTACGCGGCCTGACGAAGACATACCGCGGCGGGTTCACCGCCATCGAGGCCCTTGATCTCGACATCCCTGACGGGGCGTTCTTCGGGTTGCTTGGTCCCAACGGCGCGGGGAAGACGACGCTGATCGGCGCGGTGTGCAACCTGGTGCGGCTCACCGCGGGCGAGATCCGGGTGTTCGGCCATGGCCACGAATCCCGCGAGGCGCGCCGGCTCGTCGGCCTGGCTGAACAGGAGATCAACCTCGACCGGTTCCTCAACATCGGCGAGATGCTTGTCTATCATGCCGGCTACCACGGGATCGGGCGCCGGGAGGCCCAGCGGCGCGCCCGCGAACTGCTGGACCTGTTCAAGCTCGGGAGCAAGGCGAACAGCCGCCATACGGAATTGTCCGGCGGCATGCAGCGCCGGCTGCTGCTGGCGCGGGCGCTCATGCACCGGCCCCGGCTGGTCATCCTCGATGAGCCGACGGCTGGTGTTGACGTCGAGCTGCGGGCCGAGATCTGGCGGTACACCCGCATGCTGAACGAGCTCGGCGCGACCATTCTGCTGACCACCCATTACCTGGAGGAAGCCGAGGCGCTCTGCCAGGAGATCGCGCTGCTGCGCGCCGGGCGGATCATCGCACGCGGCAGCCCCGAGGCGCTCCGCCTCCAGTTTGGGGTCGGCGATCTCGCCGGGGTCTACGCGCGGGCGATGGCGGCCGAGGACGGCGCGCGAGCGGCCGGCGGGCCGCCGTGAGCAGCCGCGGCGGCTCCCAGGCCAGCGGCACCGCTCAAGTCCTGGCCCCGCTGCCGTCCGGGACGGCTTACCGGGCGGAGCGGCCAGCCTTCGTCTGGCTGGTCGAGCGGGAAGTGCTGCGCTTCCTCAAGATCTGGCATTTTACGATCGTCGGGCACGTCGTCTCGGCCCTGTTGTTCGTCGTCGTTTTCGGCTTCGCGCTCGACGGCCGCGTCAGCGGCGTGCAGGGGATTCCCTATAGTCAGTTCATCTTGCCCGGCTTGGCTGCGCAGGCGATGCTCAACGTCGGTTACATCAACGGCACCACGAGCCTGTTCGAGGCCCGCCATTACCGGTATGTGAATGACGTGCTCGCCAGCCCGCTCCGGTGGTGGGAGGTCAACGCGGCACTGGTGGCGGGCGGGATCGTCCGGGAGGTGCTGACCGGGGCCAGCGTCCTGGCGGTAGGAGTGCCGCTGACCGGCGTCGGCGTACGGCGGCCGGCGATCCTTCTCGCAGCGGTGGTCGCGGTCCTGATCGTCGGGGCGCAGCTCGGCGTGCTCGTAGGCTCTTACGCCCGCTCGCTGGATCAGGTATACGCGATCGAGACCCTGCTCGTGCTGCCGCTGGGTTTTTTGGGCGGCATCTTCTACCCCGTCAGCCGGCTACCCGGCCCATGGCAGGTAGCCAGCGAGCTGAATCCGGCCTTCTACGTCGTCCAGTCGTTGCGGATCGGGTTCCTTGGCAGGGGAGATGTACCGTCCGGGCTGGCGCTCGGTGTCGTGTGCGCCCTCGCCGCCGCGCTCACCGGCTGGTCGGTTCTGATCTTCAAGTCCGGATCGCTGCTCAAGCCATGAACCCCGCGGGGTGCCCAGGCGTGCGGCGTGGCACGCAACCGGGGAACGTCTCGGCCGCCGCGGGGAGCCCCGTCCGCTGCCTGTCCTGCCCGGCCAGCCGTTCAGCCGCCTAAATAGCCCATAATGTCGGTCGGAATTATTGACTGCATCTTTTGAGGTTGATATTTTGAACATGAGAACCTGCGTAGCCACCCGCAGACGCTACGTAGATCATGGGCTCGTCGCGAGCATGATCTGTTCGTCGTCACGCCGACGGCTTCGCGCCACGAGCGCTGATGGGGGTTGCTGCCACCACTCGCCTCAGGAGCCACCATGCCGGATACTTGCCTTACCCATGCTGCCCCCGGCATCGCGGCGGGGAACAGTTCCTGATGGGGCGTGACGCTATGGCGCTCGCGGCCCACGGTGACGCGGACGTGCTGGTGCTCGGCGGCGGCCCGGCCGGAACGTGGGCGGCGATCGCCGCGGCCCGGGCGGGAGCGCGGGTGATTCTCGCCGACAAGGGCTACTGCGGGACGAGCGGCGCCACCGCATCCGGAGGAAACAACCTGTGGTACGTGCCGCCGGACGGAGCCGCGCGCGAGGAGTCCATCCAGCGCTTCGAGCAGGCCGGCGGCATGCTCACCGACCGTGCGTGGATGCTCCGTACGCTCGAGCTGACTTGGGCTCAGGTAGCCCAGCTGGACCACTGGGGATACCCGTTCCCCACCGACGCGAAGGGCTGCGTCCGGCGCAGCTCGTTGCAGGGTCCTGAGTACATGCGGCTGATGCGGCGGCAGGTCAGGCGGGCAGGCGTGACGATCCTCGACCAAAGTCCCGCCCTCGAACTGCTCGCCGACGCCGACGGCGTCGTCAGCGGTGCCCGAGGCGTGCACCGACAGCGAGAGGACGCTGGATGGGCGGTGCGCGCCGGGGCCGTGGTGCTCGCGACGGGAGGCTGTGCGTTCTTGTCCGGTGCGCTTGGCTGCAATCCCAACACGGGGGATGGCCACCTCATGGCCGCCGAACTGGGTGCCGAGATGTCGGGAATGGAGTTCTCCGCCGCATATGGCATCGCCCCGGCATTCGGAGCACAGACGAAGGGCCGGATGTACCAGTTCGCGCGTTACTACCACGCGGACGGCACCCTGCTTGACGTGCCAGACGGTCTGTCCGCCAGGTTGGCGGTCTGCCGTGCCACGCTGGACGGCCCCGTCTACGCCCGACTCGATCTCGCCCCGTCGCTGATACACGAGGCGATGCGGTGGGCGCAGCCCAACTTCTTCCTCCCCTTCGACAAAGCCGGCGTCAACCCGTTCACCGACCTGTTCGAGATACGGCTCGTGCTCGAGGGCACCGTGCGCGGTACCGGTGGCATCGCGCTGGCGGGCGACGGCTGCGAGACCACGGTGCCTGGCCTGTACGCCGCCGGCGACGCCGCCACCCGTGAACTGGTGACCGGCAGCAGGTCCGGCGGCGGCAGTCACAACGGTGCCTGGGCGATGAGTTCAGGCACTCTGGCGGGCCAGTCAGCGGCGCTGTTCGCGCGGCGGCCCGTAGGGGGGCACAGTCAGCTCCGTGGCGCCGGCCGGGCGGGTCTGCCTGGTAAAGACGCGGAGCCCGCTCCCGCTGACCCCGTTCCGCCGGACGAGGTGATCAGGAATGTGCAGGCGGAGGTGCTGCCGCTGGCCAGGAACATGTTCCGGACCGCGTCCGGGCTCCGCGACTCGGTCTGGAAGCTGGACCAGGTGTGGACCGACCAAGTGCCGCAGCTGGGCCCGCGCCCGGGACGGCAGCGTGCGAGAGAAGCGGCCGCGATGACCGCGCACGCCCGGTGGATGTACGCCGCGGCCCTGGGCAGGCAGGAGTCGCGCGGAATCCACCGGCGCGACGACTGCCCCGGTACCGACCCCACCCTGGCCCGCCGGCTTCGCGTCGGCGGGCTGGACGAAGTGTGGGTGGCCGCCGAGGCGGGCTAATGATCGAGATCATCTCGGCGGTGAACTGCATCGACTGCGACAAGTGCGTCGAGGTCTGCCCGACTAATGTCTTCGACGCGGTGCCCGGCGGGCATCCGGTTATCGCCCGTCAGGATGACTGCCAGACGTGCTTCATGTGTGAGGCATACTGTCCGGTCGACGCGCTGTTCGTGGCCCCGACCAGCAGCCCCGCCCCGCCGGGGACGATCTTCACCGATGAGGCGAGGCTGGCCGCTGACGGCCGGTTCGGAGAGTACCGCCGCTGGATCGGCTGGGGCTCGGGACGCCGGCCGGGCAGCCTCCAGGATCGCAACGCCGAGCTCGCCGAACTCGCGGCCCCCTATCTCGGCGGAAACCTTCTCGCCTGACATCCAGCGCAGGTGGTCCTCCCAGCGGCCCGCCACCAAGGATTCGCCAGCTCATTTGCGGTCGCTTCAGGCGGAATCCGGGACCACAGGGCCGAATCGGGCTGCGGGCACGGTCCCATCTGCTGTGGTCGGTGAATCCCGTGGGGTGCTGGTCTCGATCAACGGCGAGTCGATCGCCTGCGGGGGCCGGACCCCGGGGTTATCCGCTACTAATCTGGGGCCGGCTGGAAAACATGTAATCGCTATCGTGTTAGTAGGTTTTGTGGTTGACCAGAACACACTTCGCCGCCGGGGTACCGGGCTCATCGCCTGCGACCCGGACGCGGCCAGCCCCGGCTATACCCTGTTCGCCCCGCTGACCGGGACCGGCCAGGTTTACCTGGTCGGGCTCGACGGGACCGTGGCACACCGGTGGGACCTGCCGTACCGGCCGGGATGTCACGCGCGCCTGCTGCCGAACGGCAACCTCGCCTACAACGGAGCCCTGCCGGACGCGCCCATCCTGTTCCCGGGGTGGCTCACGTACCATGGCGGCGTGCTCTGCGAAGCCGACTCGTCCGGTGCCATCGTGCGCGAGTACCGCGACGATCTGCAGCACCACGATGCCTACCACTACGGTGACGGCCGTGTCCTCTACATCACCGTAGAACCGCTGGCTGGTGCCGCGGCCCGCGCCGTGCCCGGCGGCGTCGCGGGCAGCGAAGCGGGCGGCATCGTATACGCGGACGTCATCAAGGAGATCGACGCGAGCGGCGCCGTCACCTGGTCCTGGCGAGCGGCAGAGCACCTCGACGCTGCCCTGTACCCCCTGCAGCCGCACTACCGGCGTGAGCACTGGCCGCACATCAACGGCGTCTACCCCTTGGCGGACGGGACCGTGGTCGCCAGCCTGCGCAGCGTCTCCACTGTGGTCATCATCGACCGGGCTGCCGGCGAGATTATCTGGCGGCTTGGCCCGGACACGGTCGCACAGCAGCATTGTCCCAGCGAACTGCCGGACGGCTCGCTGCTGCTGTTCGACAACGGCGCGTTCCGCGATGGAGAGAACGTCCCCTACTCGCGTGTCATCGAGGTGGACCGGGGTACGCGGGCGATTACGTGGGAGTACCGTGATTCGCCGCCAGAGAACTTCTTCACGGCGCTGATGGGCAGCGCCCAGCGGCTGCCGAACGGCAACACCCTTGTCACCGAATCCATGTTCGGGCGCATCTTCGAGGTCGACCGGAACGGGCAGGTGTGCTGGGAGTACGTGGTCCCGTATTTCTCGGCCTATCACGACGAGGAGGCGGCCAGGCTCTTCCCCGACGTGACTAACGCGGTCTTCCGCGCGTACCGGTACGCGCCGGACGAGGTGCCATGGCTGCGGGGATAGACGCCCTATTCCAAGGGTCTGGCCCGCGCGGCGTGCTGAGGCCAGCGGGGAGGGTGGAAGGAAGAACACGAGACCGGCGGCCTGGCGCTCACGGCACTGGTCACGCACAAGACCGGTGACCTGGAGCCGGGCCGCGCTGGTCTGGCGTGGCCGATCGCTGCCGAGAGCCCGAGACCGAATGTTCGGTGCGCCGGCTTTAGCATGCGAATCTTCTGACCGTGGTTGGAGTCTTTTCGGTAGTCATCGTGACTAGCGAAGTCGTACGCTGCGTCGACTTCTTCTGGGCGCTCGGCGTGCCCCTAGAACATGAGGACCAGGGCGACGGCCTCCTGCACGCAGCTGGAAACCGGACACCCTCGATCGTGTTCAGCTCGCCAACCTCCTGGTCGCGGCGCTTCAACATCTCGATGCCTCGGCAAGGACCACCACCGTCTAGCTGAGGCCAAGCTTCCCCAGAACCACCCGGCTTCAGCCCCGCTACCATTTGGCTAGCCTGCCAGGCTCAAAGCGCGATGAGGTTAATCTCCCCGTCGCCTCTTGCGAGGAGGGTCGCATCGATGGCCGGTCCCCCATCACGCCGCTCCGTTCCCTTCGGAGGCAGGATCGGCCGTACCCCTGCGGAGTCGGTGTCGTGGTGGCCGGCACCGCTGCGGCCACCGGTAGGCGCGCCCAATATCGTAGTCGTGCTCGTCGACGACATGGGGTTCAGCGACATCGGCCCGTTCGGTTCCGAGATCGCCACGCCAACGCTGGATCGCTTGGCCGAGCGCGGCTTGCGACTCACCAACTATCACACGACCCCTGTGTGCTCACCGGCTCGGGCCGCCCTGATGACCGGCATCAACCCCCATCGGGTCGGCTACGCCAGTGTGGCCAACTATGACCCGGGGTTCCCCGGCTACACGATGGAGTTGCCCGACGACGTTCCAACGCTGGCCGAGTGCCTCCGCGATGCCGGTTACGCCACCTTCGCCGTAGGGAAATGGCACCTGACCCGGGACGCGTCGATGCAGGACGCGGCGTCCCGGCGTTCTTGGCCGATCCAAAAGGGCTTCGAACGCTATTACGGGGTCCTCGAGGGGCTCACGAACCTTCACCACCCCCATCGTCTGGTGCGCGACAACAGTCCCGTCGAGGTGGACCGCTATCCGGATGGCTACTACCTGACCGACGACATCACCGACGAGGCCATCGGGATGATCAAGGCGCTGCGTGCAGGGGACAGTGACAAGCCGTTCTTCCTCTACGTGGCGCACAGCGCGGTCCACGGACCGCTTATGGCCAAGCCGGAGGACATGGCCCGCTACCGGGGCCGCTACGACCAGGGCTGGGACCGGGTCCGGGAGGAACGTTTCTCCCGCCAGCTGGCCGCCGGGCTGTTCCCCGCTGGCACCGTCCTCGCACCCCGGAACTTCGAGCCGGGCTGGGACGTCGGCCCGTGGGACGAGCTGCCCGCCGACGAACGGAAACTATTCGCCCGCTACCAAGAGGTCTATGCGGCGATGGTCGACAACGTCGATCAGAACCTGGGTCGGCTGCTCGGCACCATCGCAGCGCTGGGGGAGCTCGACAACACGGTGGTCGTGTTCACCTCCGACAATGGGGGAACGGCAGAGGGAGGCGAGCGGGGGACGCGCAGCTACTTCAAGCAGTTCGTGGACTACCCCGACGGAGTTCCCGTGTGGCCCGGCCGAGACGTGCCCCGAGACCTCGAGCTCATTGGCGGACCTCGTGCGCTGGTCCAGTACCCGAGGGGTTGGGGCATGGCCTCTAACACGCCGTTCCGGCTGTACAAGGCTAACACCCACGCCGGCGGTATCCGCGTGCCCTTTCTCGTATCCTGGCCGGCCCGGCTCCCTGGCGCCGGCGGCATCCGCACCCAGTACCAGTACGTGACGGACCTGTTGCCCACCCTGCTGGCCGCCGCTGGCATCGATCGGCCATCCGAAGGCGCCCGGCGTCCCGCCCGATCCCTGGACGGTTCGAGTTTCGTGGCCAACCTCCACGACCCGGGCCGACCTAGCGACCATACCGAGCAGTACGTCGAGTTCGGCGGCAATCGGGCATTCTACCGCGACGGTTGGAAGCTCGTCTCCCTCCATACGCCGGGCGCCCCCTACGACGACGGGGAATGGCAGCTCTACGACATCCGGTCCGATCCCACCGAGCGAATCGACCGGGCCGCTGAACACCCCGAGATCGTCACGGAGCTAGCCGCCGGATGGGAGGAGGCGGCATGGGTCAACGACGTGTTCCCCCTCGACGACGGGACCGGCTACCTCACCGTAATCCGCCGCCCCGACGAGGACGCACTCCGCCGGCCGGTGGTGCTACTGGCCGGGACGCCCACCCTGGAGCGGTATCGGTCGGCAAAGCTCACCACCTTCCGATCCTTTCGTGTCGAGGTGTCGATCGATCACGGGCCGGCCGACGAAGGGGTACTTGTCGCCCACGGCGATCAGGGCGGCGGGTACGTGCTCTATGTGGAGAACGGTCGCCTCGGATTCGGTTACAACGAGTACGGGAATCTTCTTGAGGTCGATGCCGGCGTCCTCGACGAAGGCAGCCGCCTCGTGGAGCTGGACGCCACGGCCGTCGAGGGACTTGCCTGGGACTTCCAGGTCCTGGTCGACGGCGCCGTGCGCGGCCGTCTCGACGGTGCGGCCATGCTCATCGGCGAGGCACCCTTCGAAGGCATCAACGTCGGGACCGACCGTCGCTCCCCGGTCTCATGGCCGCTCTACGAACGCCATGGCCCCTTCCCCTACCAGGCCACGCTGCACCGGGTCATCTACCGCCCCGGCGCCCCCGCACCCTATGATCCCGAGACTCTGGTGGGCCCTCTGCGCCGGGCGGCCTCGGCGTTCGAGTAAGTGAGGACCAGCGCGCCGGCGCCTAACAGGCCTGGCGGAACCCGTTGGCTGAATGACGAACCAACAGGTCAAGCGCTATTTATCAGTTGGCTGGGTGGCGCAACGCCGACCATATTCCCCTTTCTGGATCGGACAAGTAGATTTTTGTGCATGTCGTCTACGAGTCCCGCCTGTGCCGCGGCGGCACCGGAGGCACTCGGCCGCCGCCCTTGAGGCGCCGCGCCCGGCGCTGCCCTGCTGATGGTGGAGCGCCTCACCCGCCTCGCCGACGGCCGCCCGGCGGACCTTGAGTACATCAGGGTCCGCGGGGACCGGGTGGTGCTCCACGGTGAGGTCAGCCGCGGCGCATCGGATGACCTGCTGTCAGCGCCGTTACCTGCTATAGAACAGGAGTTCATCATGCCCCTCGTGGAGACGAGAGCCGACGTCCCGGTGACCATCGACGCGTCCCTGTGCGTCGAAGGCTGCACGCTGTGCGTCGACATCTGCCCCCTCGACTCGCTGGCCATCAGTCCAGATAGCGGCAAGGCGTACATGCACGTGGACGAGTGCTGGTACTGCGGTCCCTGCGCGGCCCGCTGCCCCACCGGCGCCGTGACCGTCAATATGCCGTACCTGCTGCGATGACCGAGCCTATAGACATCCCGCCGCCCGGGCAGCGGCGGAACTGAGCTGCGACGTCGCGGTGGTCGGCGGCGGTACGGCGGGGACGATGGCGGCGATCACGGCCGCCGAGATGGGCGCTTCGGTCCTGCTCCTGGACAAGGCGCACGTCCGCCACTCCGGTGCCCTGGCCATGGGCATGGACGGGGTCAACAACGCCGTCATCCCGGGCAAGGCCACGCCGGAGGATTACGTCGCCGAGATCACCCGCGCCAACGAAGGCATCATCAACCAGCGCACGGTGTACCAGACCGCCTCCCGCGGCTATGAAATGGTGCGGCGTCTGGAGCAGTACGGGGTGAAATTCGCCAAGGACGCCCACGGTGATTACGACGTGCGGCGGGTGCACCGGTCCGGCAGCTATGTGCTCCCAATGCCCGAGGGCAAGGACATCAAGAAGGTGCTGTACCGCGTGCTGCGGCAGCGCTCGATACGCGAGCGGGTGCGCATCGAGAACCGGGTCATGCCGGTCCGGGTGCTGACGGCGGCCGGACGCGCCGTCGGCGTGGCCGGATTCAACACCCGCACGGGCGAGTTCGTGACGGTGTCGGCGGGCGCGGTTATCCTCGCCACCGGTGCCTGTGGCCGGCTGGGCCTGCCCGCCAGCGGCTACCTGTATGGGACCTACGAGAACCCCACGAACGCCGGGGACGGGCACGCGATGGCATACCACGCAGGAGCCGAGCTC
>Ga0116134_1000706_pt1 | contig 17220 bp, 13 predicted proteins | sample June2015DPH_19_5_FD_89737 | JGI IMG/M metagenome (GOLD analysis project Ga0116134, IMG submission 89737) | Peatland microbial communities from SPRUCE experiment site at the Marcell Experimental Forest, Minnesota, USA - June2015DPH_19_40 | ecosystem: Environmental > Terrestrial > Soil > Wetlands... | reverse complement strand
TAAGATGTTAATTTTCCCGCAAAAGATGCTGTGCCGACAAGGGTCAGGGAAATTTGTCTGCTGAAAATTCAGTGATCAGGTTCAAACTGATCTCTTTCGGCTGATTTCCTGCAGTATGATCTCGGCTGCCCTTTCCGAAGGATGCGTGCCGCCGCTCCCTTGCTTCAGTTTAGGTCGTATCGCCGCTAAGCACTCGATCATGCGCGTCCGCGGCTCGCCGTCAGGGATGATCTTGTTCATCTCCGTGACGATATTTTCCACGGTGAATTTGTGCTGCACCAGTTCCGGGACGATCTCCTCTTCCGCGATCAGGTTGACCATCGCAAAATAAGGAACCTTCACGCGCGGCTTGCCCAGAGCGTAGGTGATTGGGGATACACGGTACACCATGACAAATGGAGTGCCCATAAGGGCGGCTTCGACCGTAGCGGTGCCGCTGGCGACGATTCCGGCGCGCGAATGAAACAACGCAGGGAGAGCCTCGGGAACCAGATGAATATGTCGTCCGCCGGGTAGGGGCGCGGCTTGCCCCGTCTGTGCCGGCGGCGCCTCGATCAATTCCCGAAGAAACGCCGCATCGAGCGTGCGCGCGACCGGCAGCAGGAACTCATAGCCGATGCCCAAGTGATCTTTCTCCAGATGATCTGCCGCATCGAGAATTGTCGGCAGGTTCATGCGCACTTCCTTGCGGCGGCTGCCCGGCATCAGGGTGATCCATGGTTTGGCGGCGTCGAGGTGATTCCCGGTCGCATATGCTTCGCGAGTAATCGCAGGCGCGGGCAAATCGGCGAGCGGATGGCCGACGAACGTCGCGTCCACTCCGCGATCGCGATAGAACTTTTCTTCGAAGGGAAAAATCACCAGCGCTTTATTGACGTACTTTTGGAGCAGCTTGACGCGTCCCTGCCGCCACGCCCAGAATTGCGGGCAAACGTAGTAAACCACCGGAATGCCGCGCCGACGCATCTGCCGCGCCACGCGCCAGTTGAAAGCCGGCGAGTCGATGACGACGGCCAGCGCCGGATGTTTCTCGTCCGCCGAACGAATTAGTTTCCGATAGAGGCCAAGAATTGTCGGCAGACGGCTCAGAATCTCGGTGATGCCGACCACCGCTAGGTCTTTCGCGTCGACAATGATTTCGCACCCGGCAGCGCGCATGCGTTCCCCGCCCGCGCCGAAGAATTCAAGCTGCAAGGCTTGCGTGGTGGCGGGGCTTTTCCCCGCCGGGACGGGGCCAAGCCCCGTCACCACACGAGCCGGACTGGATGCGCGGTGACGAAGAGCTTCAATCAACTGCGCGCCATACATTTCTCCCGAGGCTTCACCAGCGGAGATGAGAACTTGCACGGGACACATTGTAACGGGATAGATGGGCCGGCGTTCAGTCGTCCGCGTTCGCCGTGACCGAGGGAGCCCCGGCCGACATCTCCTGGTCCTTATACTGCAGTTGATAGAGCTTGTAGTAAATCCCGCGCTGGGCCAGTAGTTGCTGGTGCGTCCCCATTTCGCGGACCTGGCCTTTGTGCATCACGATGATCTTGTCGGCGCGCTGAATAGTCGAGAGCCGGTGTGCGATGATCAGCGACGTCCGCCCTTCTACCATGTGGTTGAGCGCGTCGCGCACCCGGAACTCGGTCTCCGTATCCACGCTTGAAGTCGCCTCATCGAGAATCAGAATCTTCGGATTATGCGCCAGCGCGCGCGCGAAACTGATCAACTGCTTCTGGCCGGTCGAAAGCGTCGAGCCGCGTTCGCGTACTTCCTCCTCGAATCCTCGCGGCAAGGTTCGGATGAATTCGGCGAGGTTGACGTCCTCCGCTGCCTGCTCCACGTCTTGGTCCTGAATGCGCGCCGTCCCCAAGCGAATGTTACCCGCCACCGTGCCGCTGAATAGAAACGGATCCTGTAGAACGACGCCGAAGCGGCTGCGCAGATCATCGAGGTTCATCTCCTTGATATCGACGCCGTCGATGCGAATCGCGCCCCGCTGCACGTCGTAGAAGCGCATCAGCAGCGAGATCAGCGTAGTTTTGCCGGCGCCGGTATGCCCGACGACGGCGATCGTCTCGCCCGGCTCCAGCGCAAAGTTAACGTCGCGCAAAACCCAGTCGGGCTCGGTTGCCTGGGAAGGAGCTTGTGTGGTGACGGGGCTTTGCCCCGTCCCGGCGGGGCGGAGTCCCGCCACCACACGACCCGTTTCTCCACTGGCGTTATACGCAAACCATACGTGGTCGAATTCAATCCGCCCCGGGCCCTGTGGCTGTTTCGCGATCGCTGGCGAGGTCACTTCAATTTTCGTGTCCAGCAGCTTGAACACGCGTTCGCCCGCCGCCATCGCCGATTGCAAGATGTTGTACTTCTCGCTCAGGTCCTGAATGGGACGGAAAAATCGCTGCGCGTACTGCATGAACGCTACCAGCACACCGATGGTCGCCACGCCTCGAATCACGTCATTTCCGCCGAACCAGATGATGCTGGCGATGGCAACCGCCGAGAGTATTTCGACGACGGGGTAGTACACCGCATACGCCATGATGGCGTCTTTAAACGCCTCCATGTGCGAGGCATTGATGTCGGAAAATTTATTGAAGGCGCGCTTCTCGCGATTGAAAAGCTGCAGCACCAGCATTCCCGAGACGGCTTCCTGCAAGTAAGCGTTGATCCGGGCAATCGCCGTGCGGATGCGGCGGTAGGAATCGCGCACCTTGTCGCGAAAAATCTTGGTTGCGTACACGATCAGCGGAAGCACGGCGAAAGTGATGAGCGCCAGCTTCCAGTTCATCTTCATCATGATGCCGATAATGCCGGCCAGGACGAAGACATCCTCAAAAATGGAGACCACACCCGCCGTGAACATTTCATTCAGCGCGTCGACGTCGGTGGTCACGCGCGTCACCAGGCGCCCCACCGGATTCTTGTCGAAAAAACCGACGTGGATGTGCTGCAAGTGGCGGAAAATCTGCCGGCGCAGATCGAACATTACTTTCTGCCCGGTCCACTGCATCAGGTAGGTCTGGATGAACTCCAGCGCGAACGTGAAGACGAGAATTCCGACATACAGTCCGCCAATCTGCGCAATACCGGTCAGGGGAGCGCTGCTCAGGCGGTCGCCAATCCAGGAATGTGAGTTGGGCACCTTCGCCAGGTATTTATCGATGGCGATCTTGGTGAGGAACGGCCCCAGCACGTCCAATCCCGACTTCAGGATGATCGCCCCGAGCGCCACCACCACGTGCCACTTGTACGGACGCAGATATGTAAGCAGCCGCCGCATCAGCCGGCCGTCGTACGCTTTGCCTAATACTTCTTCTTCCTGATTGGAGGCCATTGGTGGCAGAAGAGAACCAAATCCAGGGTCACTCTAAATCGATCACTCTAAATCAAAGACTGCCCTAATAAAGACTACCTTAATCAAGATTACCCCAACAGCACTACTCCAAGTAGATGGCCGAACCGGCGCGCTGGATGGAAAAGGTTCGGCTCCCCTCGCCGTCGAGCGGCGAAGGGATGGCGATGAAAGCTGCAGGGCCACGCTCCGGCGACGCTTGGGTCGGAATTTAGCGGAGAGCAGAAAATACGGGAACGTTTCGGCAGCAGGTGCGATCAAGACCTGTTCGACCGCGTTGCGCGCGGGGTCAGCTCCTGGCATATCTCTCTAACTTACTCAAAAACAAGAACAATCGGGCGCGGACGCGCGAACCGCATCCCGGCAAGTAACTAGCCGTATGGTTACGCGACTTTCCGGAAGTAAGCGGGTTTCTATATCCGTATGACAGATCGTTTCTCCCCATCAATTCTTTACCTGGAGACTGGAATGAAAAAGTTCCGTGCATTGAAATTGACCGTTGTTGCTGCCCTGCTCGCAACCCTCACGCTGGTTGGTTGCGGCTCTAACTCCTCGAACTCCACTCCGCCGGCACAGGCTGGCAACGTGTTCGTCACCGGCGAAGATGCGCCCCTGGCCTCGGTGGTGGGCTTTGACGTTACCATCAACACCATCACCCTGACTGGTACGAAAAGTTCTCCACAGGTGCTCCCGAATCCAACCACGGTAGACTTCGCGCGCCTTATAGGTTTGCGGTCTCCGCTCGCGTTCAGCGCTGTTCCTGCGGATACTTACAGCAGCGCGACCTTCGTGCTGGTAAGCCCGGTCATTTCTTACGTCGACATGACCCAGAATCCGCCGGCCCTGAATACCATCCCCGGCACGATGCCTCAGTCTCCTTACTCAGTGACGGTCAATTTCCCTACTCCGATGGTTGTGGGGAATAATGGCCTGGCTGGGCTGAAGATGGAATTCGATATCCGGCAATCGCTGGTCGTCACTAACGGAGTGGTTACCGGCGCGGTAAACCCGGTCATCTACATCAAAGCCACGAAGGCGAGCGATCCCGATGGCCAAGTTACAGATCTGACCGGCGGGTTGGTCTCGGCCGATCAAGCCAATAACTCATTCGTAATGCAAGGGCCCTATGGCCGCCAGCTAACCGTCTACGTCAACGACGGCACCCAGTTCAATAGTGGTTGGAACATGAGCGATCTCGTGCCTCCAGCGATTGTCGGGGTCGAAGGCGCATTTCAGGCGGACGGCAGCTTAATGGCCACCAGCGTGGAGGTGATCACCACCGCCCAGTCGTTCATCTCCGGGCGCGTTCTGCAGGTTACGCCCGCCTCTGGCGTTGCGCAGTCCGTGACCATGTGGGTGGGAGAAACCGGCGCGGATATGGTCAACGACGTGGATACGATCATGCCGAATATCGACATCAGCGCGGTTTCCAACTACGAAATCTGCTTCCTCGATGGCGCGCTTACCAACGCTCTGTTCAACGACACATCCATTGAAGTCGGCCAGAGAATCTTCATCGGCGGCAGCTACGTAAACTCCACGTTTACTCCGACGATGATCTCGCTGCGACGTCAGGGCGTCTACGGCACGTTGGTGCCGGGAAGCGTCACCGTAACCAACAACAACGCCGGATCCTTCAAGCTTTCAAACAACGGCTTGGTAGGCTACGCTGCTGGCGGGCCAGTGACCGTTTATACCGGCAACGATACCGTGTTCTTTAATCTGAGCGGCCTCAGCGCACTGGAAAGCGACACTACCGCGGTGCCGCTGGTGACGCGCGGTCTCCTGCTCCAGGACCCCAACAACGCCGGCAATCTTGCGTTCTTTGCCGGTCTTGTGGCGGAACCGTCGCAGGCGAACTCGAACTAACTCGGCAAGCGAACACTGCGAATCGGGCGGCCGCAAGGCCGCCCATATTTTTTGCTATTGCAAACCAAGAAGATGGAAAAAGCGATGGGAAAGGAAAAGAAGGAAACACTTGAACCAGGATCTTCCGCACAGCGGCGGTCCGCCTCTTAAGGTAGTGGGTCAGTGTGAAAGACACATTCTCCCTGCGGCTAAAGCCCCTATTGATTTTGCGGCAGTTACGGCACGGCTGAAGCCGTGCCCTTTCAAAACAAATTCAAACTGACCCACTACCGCCTCTTACGCCGTTTCCTGCTTCGCCACTGTTCCAAGCGCCCGCTCTTTTATTTCAATCTCCCGGATCTTGAACTTCTGAATCTTCCCGGTCACCGTCATCGGGAACCCGTCCACAAACCGGATGTGCTGAGGAATCTTGAAGTACGCAATCCGACCCTCGCAGAACTTGCGGATCTCGTCCTCGGCGGCATTTTCGCCCGCTTTCAGCCGTATCCACGCCAGCACTACTTCTCCCAGTCGTTCATCCGGAATCCCGACCACCTGCACCTCGGCCACCTTCGGGTGGGCATACAAAAACTCTTCCACTTCCCGCGGATAAACATTCTCCCCGCCGCGGATGATCATGTCCTTCGCCCGGCCGGTCAGGTGAATGTATCCGTCCTCGCGCATCACTCCGAGATCTCCGGTATGCAGCCAGCCGTCGCGATCGACTGCTCGTGCGGTTGCCTCGGGCTCGTCGTCATAACCCTTCATCACCATATATCCGCGCGCACACACCTCACCTCGTTCACCAATCGGGAGGGTGCTGTCATCCAGTATCGACACGATCTTCATCTCGGTGCAGGGCAATGCCTTGCCGACCGTCGATACACGGATTTCAACGGGATCGTCCACTGCCGACATCGTCACCACCGGCGTGCTCTCGGTCTGGCCATAGCCGATCGTCAACTCCGGGCAATGCATCTCGCCCATCACCCGCTTCATCACTTCCACTGGACACGGTGCGCCCGCCATCATCCCGGTGCGCAGTCTTGTCAGATTAAAGGCCTGGAAGTCGGGCAGGCTCAGTTCTGCGATGAACATGGCAGGCACGCCATAGAGCGATGTCGCACGCTCCGCCTCCACCGCCTCGAGCGTGGCGCGGGCGTCAAATGTCCAGTTCGGAAGGATCATTGCTGCCCCGCTCGCCAGCGCCGACATTGTCCCGATCACGCACCCGAAGCAGTGGTACATCGGCACCGGAACGCAGATGCGATCTCGCTCCGTGTAACGCATGCCTTGCGCCAGAAACCTGCCATTATTAACCTGGTTGCGATGCGTCAGCAGCACTCCCTTCGGCATACCGGTGGTTCCCGAGGTGTACTGAATATTGGCGACGTCTTCGGGCTGGATCGCGACCGACCGGATCGCGACACGGTCCTCGCGCTTGGCCCGCAGAAACTCTTCCCATGCCGCCGTCCCGAAAACAATCACGTGTTCGAGCGACAGCGTCTGACCATGCCGCGCCTCCGCGAGTATCTGCGCATACTCCGCGCGGCCGTCGCGCTCCCAGAGAAACAGTGCCTTCATCCGCGACTTGAGTAGTGTGAACGCCAGTTCATGGGTGCGATAAGCTGGATTCACATTCACCAGGATCGCTCCCGCCCGGGCGCAACCCAACTGCAGCATCACCCATTCCACGCAGTTGGTGGACCATAGCCCAACCCGATCTCCGGGCCTGATGCTGAGCGACCACAATCCGCGCGCGACCGAATCCGCCAGTTCGCGTAGTTCGTGCCAGCTATACCGTTTCGATTGATGACGGGAAACCAGGGCCAGGGAATCGCCCCAACGTTCGACGGCCTGATCGAGCACCTGCCCGATCGTCTTCTCCCATAACGGGTGGTCGGGTCCACGCGAATGGCTGAGCATCCTTTCGCCCTCCCATGCCTTTAGACAGTCTTCTTGACGGACCGCGCTCCGGCAACGGTCTGGGCAGCCTTCGGAGGTTTGCCGTCATGGCGTTTGCCGCAACTCGGGCATACGACCTTGGCATTGTGATCGGCCATCTCGTGCAGGAAGGCTGAAAACGCCTGGCCACAGTGTTTGCACAAAAGATCAACTTTGTCATCGCTCATATTCGTTCTCGTTCTCGTTACAGCGGGCATTTGATTTGCCGAGTCCTTGGCAGCGGGCTCCTAGAGCTCTATTCTAAGCCACGGATAAGTAGCGTTGTCCCATACAATAAGCGACAGCGTGCCCCTTGGCCTCTACATCTCGGTCCCCTTCTGCCGGACCAAGTGCAGCTACTGCAACTTTGCCTCCGACGTGTTTTCGAAGTCCGCGTATGAAAACTACGTTGCCCGCCTGCTCGAAGATATCGCCAACTCGCACCGGCTTGCGGCGGACTTAGGCTGTGTGCTCGAAGAGACTGCCGACTCCATCTATCTCGGCGGAGGAACTCCGTCCATCCTCGAGGCCGCGCAACTGTTGCGCATTTTTGCGACCGTGCGCAGTCATTTTGCGATTACGCCCGATGCCGAGATCACGGTCGAGTGCGCTCCGGGCACGCTGACGCCCACGCTCATCGAAACCTTGCTGCAAGGTGGAGTGAACCGGGTCAGCCTGGGGGTGCAGTCCTTCGTCGATCAGGAAGCGCAGTCTGTGGGGCGTTTGCACAAACGCTTGACCGTCCTCGAAGAGATTGGTCGCCTGCGGGCGGCGGGGCTCGCCAACATTAACATCGACCTGCTTGCCGGGTTGCCGCACCAGACAACGGACAGCTGGGCTTACTCGGTATCAGAGATGATTGCGACGGGTGTTCCGCACGCCAGCGTATACATGCTCGAAGTAGACGAAGATTCTCGCCTGGGCAGGGAACTGATTGCCGGAGGCGCCCGCTACCACGCCCGCTTCGTGCCCAACGACGACGCGACCGCGGATTTTTACCAGCAGGTATGCGAAATGTTAGCCGCCGCCGGCATCGTGCAATACGAAATTTCCAACTTTGCCCGTGCCGCCGCGCCGTCTTGCGCGAGCGAGTTACGAAGTAACGAGTCGCGCCATAACTTGAAATACTGGACACGCCAGCCCTACGTCGGCTTCGGCGTCGATGCGCACTCCATGCTAGAGCGAATTCCGTTTGCGGAGGGACGGGCGCCCTCGCCCGTCCACGTAGGGACGACCGCCAGCGGTATCGAGGCCGACCGTTGCCAGGCCGTCCGCTTCGCCACCCCCGACTCGCTGGACGCCTACATGAATCGCGCGCCGCGCACGGTAACTCCGGTCTCCGCGCAGGCAGCGCTCGAAGAAAGCTTTTTCCTCGGTCTGCGCCTTAACCGCGGCATCGATATTGAACGGCTTCAGCAAGGAGCCCACCCGGAGGTGGTTGCCGTCTGGGAATCCGCGATTCAGCAAGGCATGCGAGAAGGTCTGCTCGAGCAGCAAGGTGCGACCCTGCGCCTCACCGCGCGAGGGCGCCTTTTATCCAATGAAGTGTTTGCCAGATTTCTTGCTGAGGAAAAAGTGGGAACCGGCCACGTGAATCCACGTTAGTTGACCGATCGGTGCCTTTCGGCGTTGATCGCTATTTATCCGGTCCCCACCATTTCATAAACTCTGGGGAGGCCGATCCCCAAGATGGGAGGCTCAAATGCCAGAGCCTGTATGCCGGCCTCGCCCGAAAGACTCATCCACGCGAAAGTCGCCAACGATTCAAGCCGATCATAACCACGAACCGCGCAAAGCGAAACATCACATCGGTTACACGCCAAAGAGTTCCCGAAGTTACGTTGCATTAGAGAAGAAACAAGCGAGGAAATAGTCGTGGTCGTTGCGATAGCGTAAAGGTACTAAGAAACGCACTTATGTTTCACGTGAAACACTTCTGTGCGCAAACAAAGGATTTAGTCGAGGTTTTTCAACGAGCAGGCTCCCGGCCCGCGAGCATCGCCGCACGATCCACAGGGCGCCGCGGACCCTGCCGAGAAAGAGGGCCGGGTCCCCGTTCCGCTCTTCGCCGCCACGGCGAAAACAGAGAGCTGGGTTTCCAGTTTCTTGCTCTGGCACCTTGGGCACTCGACTTTTTGTTTGCCGAAGACCAGAGCCTCGAACGGGTGGCGGCATTCCTTGCAGACGTATTCGAAAATGGGCATGAAGAAAACTCCGAGAAAAAAACTGCTGTCTTCTATTTAAAATCAAAGTGTGGGTACTTCGCAAACGCCCGAGGAGACGCGTCCCTTCACGCCACGCCGCTGGTTGCGCGGCGGACACGTGCAAACGGTTGCCAGCTTCTTAATCCCGCGACGTTTTCATCTGCCCGCGCCCGAAGAGCGGTTGATCGAAGTGGCGTCCGGCGTACAGGTGCTTTGCCATTGCCATTGGCAAGCGGATCGAGCGCACGCGCTGACCGTCATTATTGTTCACGGACTCGAAGGGTCGAGCGCCTCGCAGTACATGCTCGGCATGACCGAGAAGGCGCTGGCTGCGGGAATGAATGTGATCCGCTACAACCAGCGGAACTGTGGCGGCACGGACGCGCTCGCTCCGGTGCTCTATCACTCGGGTCTGTCGAATGACGTCGCGGTAGTGGCGCGCGAAGTTATCGCGCGCGACGGCGTTTCGCGCCTGGCGCTGGTTGGATTTTCGATGGGCGGCAACATCGTGCTGAAGTTGGCGGGGGAGTGGGGATCGCAATCGCCGCCGCAGTTTCGCGCGGTTGCGGCGTGTTGTCCGGCGATTGATCTGGCGACGTCGGCGGACACGCTGCACCAACCGGCCAACCGACTTTACGAAACCTATTTCTTGTGGGCGCTGCACCGGCGAATGCTGCAGAAGGCGCGGCTTTTTCCCGATCACTTCGACGTCAGCCGACTGCGTGGCATCCGAAGTCTGCGCGAGTTTGATGACAAAGTGACCGCTTACTATTGCGGCTTCACTGGAGTCGACGATTACTATGACCGCGCTTCGGCGGCACACGTGGTCGAGCGGATCGCGGTGCCGGCGCTGATTTTGTACGCGGCGAATGATCCGTTCATTCGCATCACGGCGGAGACGCGGCGGAGGATTTCGTCGAACCAGAACATCAGCTTCGTCGAGACGGAGGATGGCGGGCACTGCGCGTTTGTGGGGGCGCCTGATGGACGTTATGACGACGGTTATTGGGCGGAACATGAGATCGTGAACTTTCTGCGCAGGTTCTAATGGATCCGCTCTGGGGGATGAGGTTCTGATGGATGCCGACTTCTCGATCGAGGTGGGGCGGGAAGATCCAGTGCTGGATTTTCCGTGGAAGGATCCGGCGGGCAAATTCGCTTATGTTGACCTTAAGCGGCGTCCGGAATTGATGGCGTCGATCGAGGAGGCTGAACAATTCCCCGAGTTGAAAGAAAGTCTTCGGACGTTGAACTCAGCGCGGAGCATGGTGGAGACGGCGAAGTGCGATGCCTGGGCGGCTTCGGAATTGAGTCCGGAGGAAGAAATCTACAATGCGCCGCACAAGTTTGCGAGTTATGTGGACGTGGTGTTTTTTGACATTGATGCACGTCTATCCTTGTCTGCTCACGAACAGTTGGCCCGGAAGCTGGTTGAGTTGCTACGGAGAGTGCCGGAGACTCCGTCAGCAGTGGAGGTGTGCATACGGCGGTGTTACTTCGGGGAGAATAACGGCGTCCGAGAAGGTTTTTACTTCACCTTGTATGTGAGCGGCTACGGAAACGACGACGCCAGCGCGCGTCTGCATTGGGGAGTGACGCTGAAGCTGATGGGGAACGCGATTGTGCAGCTGTCGGCGGGCGCGGGTGGGGTGAGAGGAGGCTGTAGGGGCTAAACAGCGCTCGAACGGACGGGGCCCTTCGGCTGCGCTCAGGGCAGGCTCCGCCCCATCACCGCAGGCCTAACCCTACGCGGGTTGGACTCGGCCGGTCATCTTTTTCCAGCTGATCCTCTTCCAGTCAAACTTTTTCCAGTCGATTCTTGTGCGCACGAGGGAGAGGATCAGCATGAAAACAGTAATTTCCAGCAATCCTCGCGAGGCGGTTGCGATGGATTCGGCTCTTTTGGGGAGAATGGAGAAGCGTCCGTAGACGAATTCTATGTGGACCCAGTAGACGAGTAAGGACGTCTGGCCTAGCTGGATTAGCGGGCTGAAGCCTCGTGTTGCCAGTCCCCAGCGGCACCAGGCATAACTCAGGAAGCAGATTACCAACAACATACCTATGCGCATCATGAGAAAGTTCGGGCTGGTGTGCCAGTAGTCATAAGTGGAGTAAAGATGAAAGGAAGAGTGGTCGAGTTGGCGCGCTGCCAGGATGGCTACGGCTCCTACACCTGCGAACTGAACCAGAGTTTTGGCGATTTGGGTACGGGCTTGATCGCTGAAGAGAATGAATCCGGCGGCCAGGCCGGCGAAGGCGAACGCGGCCCAGGGGAATAGCGGAAAGAGCCAAGGGCGGGGAGCTCCCAGGTTGTGGCATCCGTTGATGTAGGACTCGAGGGGCCAGGGCAGCCAGGTTGGACGCCAGGTGGTGTAGAGGGGCGGAGTTAGCAAGGCGATTAGAGCGGCGGTGGCGAGTGCTGCGGCGACTATCGCGAACCTAGAGCTGCCGGGGACGCTGGCGGCTGCCGAGCTTTGCTCGGCTTGGACGGGCGAGGGCGCCTGTCCCCACGGGTGCTGGACCATGCCGCAGAGTAGCGCCATCAGCATCATGGATAGGCCGATGATGTTCAGCACATCCACACGGAGTAAGTCGGACCACGGGGCCCATCCCCAGGCGATGAGAAATTCCTGCAGGCGGAAGAGGAGTCCGAAGGCAAAGATTTCGGCGCCGCGACGGAGCATGCTGCGGGTGATCTGGGCGGGACTCAGGTTTTTACGGATGAGTTTGTCAGTGACCAGGGCGAAGGAAATTCCAGCCAGAAAAAGAAAGAGCGGGGCGGGCAGCGTGCCGAGAATTTGCGATCCCTTGAGGAAGCTGGTGTTGCGAGCATCGCCGCCTAGCCACGCGTCGTAACAGTGCGTCTGGAACATCAGGACGCAGGCAAGGCCGCGCATCCAATCGATCCAGGCGAGACGGGAAGAGGGAGCCGAGGTCACGGACGAGAGTGTAACGTGCGAGCGGGTGTGGGGCCAAGATAAAAGGCGACGGGCGAGAGCCTGCCCTGAGCTTGCCGAAGGGGCACGCGTCTTTCCGGCAGCTATTCATATAGATGGGTGTGACGTGCTCGTAGTCCGGCATGCTAGCATTTTCCAGGAACCTGGTCAGGCCCATCATGAGACAGCGTCAGCCTCTTACGATTGTGCAGTTCGTCGCCCGACGTGCCGCACTGCTGGCCTTGCTTGCGGTGCTGGACTTCGTTCCGCCACAGCTTGCTTTGGCCAAGGATGAGCCTAAGTGGATCGAAGTGCATTCCACGCATTTTTCTGTGCTGACGGATGCGGGGGACAAGCGGGGGCGGGAAGTTGCTTTGCGGATGGAGCAGATGCGCGCGGTTTTTGGCCAACTGCTTCTCAAAGACAAGCTGAAAATGCCGGTGCCTATCACCGTCATTGCACTCAAGAGCGACAAACAGTATGGCATGGTTGCTCCGGCGAAACAGAGCATGGCGGCTGGGTTTTATGTGCCGGGACCGGATCGAGTTTATATCGTCCTGGATCTTTTTGAGGCGGATTCCTGGCGAGTGGTGGCGCATCCGCTGGCCCATTATCTGCTGAATTACAGCTATCCTCCGGCGCAGGGGTGGTTCGATGAAGGGCTGGCGGAATATTTTGGGTCGATACAGATCGGCAAGCAAGTGGAAATTGGAGGCGATCCAGAACTCGCGCCGGAGTGGCACGAAGACATCTTCGATGAAATGCGGCGCGACCCGAATGTGCCACAGTCGCTGACGCAGTTACTAAGTTCTCCGGTATGGCTGTCGATGGTGGACCTGTTCACGATGAAGCATGATGGGTCGGGGACGCGCGAGGGGACACACAACACCTTGTATTACGCGCAGTCCTGGATGGTTGTCCACTATTTCTTGAACAAGAACAAAATGCCCGAGGCGGGGACTTACTTCGATCTTGTGCTGAATCAAAAAGTGCCGGTGGAGAAGGCGATGGTGCAGGCGTTTGATATGTCGCCGGCGCAACTGGAAGACGCGGTGAAGGACTATTTCAAGACGCTGAGCGGGTTGGGCATCGCGCTCGATCAGGCTAAGAAGCCGACTGCAAGTCCGGTGGACATTCAGCAGCCCGATCATTTCGTTCTGCCGTTTGACGCGGACGAAATTGGAATGGCGGTCAGTCCGGTCAGGGATGAGGAAGCGAGAGCGGTGATTGACGACGTGATGGCGCGCATCCCGGAGCATCGCGATCAAGCGTTGCACGATTTGCAGCAGCTGACGGCGGATCCTAAAGATAATGAGGCGGCGCATCGCGGGTTGGCACGAGACGATCTGCGGCAGAAGAAGTTTGACGCGGCCGACAACGAACTGGAGAAGGCGACGGAGTTGAATCCGCGCGACCCGTGGATTTGGTATTACCGTGCGGCGGTGAAGTATCAGAAGGCGCAGGCGACGCGACAAGAGATGCAGGGGCTAGCCAACATGATGCAGGACTTACGGTCAGTGACGGATTGGTATCCTGAGTTAGCCGATGCTTATAACATGCTGGGCGTGGCGCGAGTGGAGGGAGGCGGGATCAACTCGGCGCTGGAGGCAGAACGGCGGGCGATCGCGCTGGCGCCGCGGAATGTAGAGTATCAGTTCAACCTGGGGCAGATTTATGTTGCGGGGAAGAAGTGGGATCTGGCGCGGGAAGTGTTTACGCGGCTGAAGACGGGACCGGATCGGGCGGCGGCATCCGCGGCGAAGCAGCAGTTGGACGATTTGGAGACGCTGCAGAAATATGGAGTGCGTCCGCAGCGCGCCGGGGAAAGCGCGACGCCTGGGGGTGCGGCGAGCACTCCTGGGGCGGGGACGAACGCGGCTTCGCGGAGCGCGAACGCAGCGCAAGATCAAGATGAAGATACGGATGCGGCGTCGAAACCGGCGGCCCCTAAGCCGGGTACGACTGGGCCGGTGCAATTTTTGAAAGGCAAGATCGTGAGTAGCGATTGCTCAAAGCCTCCCGAGGCTACGGTTACTATCTTGAGTGGGATGACGACTTACAAGATGCATGCTTCGGATTACAAATCGTTGCTGGTGATCGGGGAGGAACAGTTTTCGTGCGAGTGGAAGAATCGTCTTGTTTCGGTGAATTATCGTGCGGTGGGGAAAAACGGAGGAGAAATCGTCTCCCTGGAAGTGCGGTGAGAATCATTGACCGGGAAGCGGAACCTGGGCAGGCGCGTTGTTCTTGATTTCGTAGAAGAAGTGAGTCTTGAAGCAAGCGATGGTTCCCTTCGAACCGACTGCCCAGCCATTTTCGCCGTGAAAGCTGACGGCGTTTAGATTCAGGTAGTCCGTATGTTGCCAGTGCATAGTCTGGCTGGGCTCCTCGTGGCTGATGTCGGTGCCATTCGCACCTACTGCAGCGAAGTCGGCGCCGCCGAATCCGCCGACCGCCGAGCGGAAGCCTCCCGGTTGCTGCTCGGCAAGGTGCCAGGTTTCTCCGAAATCATTTGAATAAGCGGCCACGCGTTTCGCGCTGGCTGGTTCCTTGTAGTCACCTCCGACAGCCACTACCAGGAAGCCTCCGCACGCCACGCTGAAAATTCCGCTGGACGCGCCGCCGCTGGCAATCGGCGTGTCGACTGCGGTCCAGGAGCGTCCGTGGTCAGCGGAGCGAAAGATTCGAGCCGCGCTGCCGCCTCCAGTGCCAAAGTAAATGTTGCCATCCTCGCAGATGGTGATGGCGCTGTTGCTCGCGGCGAACGCTCCTTCTTTGGGAAGGGCGGCGGGCATCTTGTCACGCGGCAATTCTTTCCAGTGCTCACCGTCGTCGGTGCCTAACACAAGGAATTTCCCTTCGACCGGATCGCTCAGCGCCAGGCAATGCGTTTTTGAATCGCAGGCCAGCGAGTCGAGAAAGAAGCCGGGACGTTTGTCGGTGTACTGCAATGTCCAAGTCTTGCCGCCGTCGGTAGTCTTATAGATACGGGATTTATCGCCGTCGCCGCTCGACATGACATAGGAGGTATCCGCGCCGAACGCCGCGATGCCACGAAAATCGAGATCGCCTCCTCCCGCCACGCGGAGTTGCTTCCACGTCCCTCCATCGTCGGTTGAGCGCAGAATGACTCCGTTCGAACCGGAGGCCCAGACGACATAATCGTGTTTCCCAGTGAACTCAAAGCTGACGCTGACACCACGCAGATTGGTGTCGAGGCCACTGGTCTGAACGGACCACCACGAGTCCGAAGCGGAGATACCAGGAGTCGGGCTTCCAGCGGCGATGACGGCGAAGATGATGACGAGCGTGCGCACCGGGCAATTGTAGAGCAGCTGTCGTGATTCGAGCGAAATCGCTTCTTGCGGGCCTGGAGGGGTATGAGAAATTTCGCAATGTCGCGAACGGTCGAGATAGGGGTACAATCGGTGCCATTCTTTGATGTCAAGAAGGAGATTCGCGATGAAGCGCTTTTATCTCTTGTTTCCATGCGTGCTTGCAATGCTGATCGTCTGGGCAGGATGCCACGGCGGCGAGGGGAATACGATCAAGATCGGCGTGGTGACGTCGCTCACCGGGAAACAAGCGGCGTTCGGTCAGGCGCACAAGAATGGATACACGATCGCGCTCGACGAGATCAATGCCAAAGGCGGTCTTCTGGGGAAGAAGGTTGAACTCGATTACTACGACGACCAAAGTAAGCCTGACCAGGCGGTGCAGGGCGTCTCAAAGCTCGTCGACCAGGATCACGTGACTATCATTCTGGGGGCTTACTCGTCGGAGAGCACGCGCGCGATTGTGCCGGTGGTTACCCAGAAAAAAATTCCTCTCATCATTCCGACTGCGGTAGCTGACAACGTGGTGGAAACCGGCTCACCCTGGGTCTTCCGTATTTGCGCCGGCGCGGAATCATTTGCCGCCGCGACCCTGGATTTTCTGAAAAACAATGGCGACCCCAAGACCCTGGCCATCGTCTCCGAGAACACGAACTTTGGGCAAGCGAACAGCAAGTCCATGACCGAGGCGGCGAAGGCGGCAGGCCTGGACCTGGTGGACAGCGAGTCTTATCAAGACAGCTCGCCGGATTACAAGTCGCTGTTGCAGCGCGTGAAGAACAAGAATCCCGAAGTGGTTTACTTCGCGTCGTATTTGCTCGATGCGAGCACACTGATGCGCCAGGCGGAGCAGGTGCGCTTGAATCCCAAGTACTACACCTCGGCGGGAACGGGGTTTGCAGCGGCGGAGTTTCCTACGCCCGACAAGGGCGCCGGAAAATATGCGGAATACACATTTTCGGTTTCGCAGTGGCTGCCTTCGGCGAAATGGAAAGGCTCTGCGGAGTTCGATGAGAAGTTTTTCAAGCTGACCGGCGCCCATCCGGCTTATCACGCGATCGAGGCCTACGCGGCGCTGGTGGTGGCGGCAGCGGCAATCGATGGCGCGAAATCGGCGCAATCCCAGGCCCTGCGCGATACGCTGCGACAGATCAATCTCGCAGAAACTCCGTTTGGCCCGGTGAAGTTTGATTCCCGCGGGCAAAACTTACATCCAGTGCTGGTCACGCAGGTGCAGGAAGGGAAATACAAAGTGGTTTGGCCTCTCGATGCCGCCGAGACCAAACCCATCATCCCGACACCGGAGTGGTCGAAGCGCCAGTAGGGGATTTCACCTTCGGCCGAGAGCGATCGCGGAGTAGAATTCGGCAAGCCTTGTGGGGTGCTGTTTTTCGCAGAGAAGGAGCTGCCGCGTCTTGTGAACTGGTTCTATTCCACTATCCAGGCCATCCTCAACGGCCTTTTGACGGGAGCGCTCTATGGCCTGATCGCCATGGGCATGGCGCTGATTTTTGGCGTGATGCGCATTGTGAATTTCGCTCACGGCGCATTCCTCATGCTGGGAATGTACGCGACCTACGTGCTGTTTCAGACCACCGGCATCAGTC
>Ga0116134_1000704_pt1 | contig 17229 bp, 13 predicted proteins | sample June2015DPH_19_5_FD_89737 | JGI IMG/M metagenome (GOLD analysis project Ga0116134, IMG submission 89737) | Peatland microbial communities from SPRUCE experiment site at the Marcell Experimental Forest, Minnesota, USA - June2015DPH_19_40 | ecosystem: Environmental > Terrestrial > Soil > Wetlands... | reverse complement strand
TCAGCCGCTGGCACGCCTCTTCGAGTGCATCGTGGCGGCGCTGCAGCACGGTCCGGGTATCTTCCGGCCCGGCCTTCCCCGACAGGGCATCCAGCACCACCGACAGCGCGGCGGCGCACGCGGGCGTCAGGTCGCCCTGCACCCGCCCGGCACCTCCGATGGTCGTGTCCAGCCACAGCGCCCGGTCATTGAAGCCCCCGTCGTCATCACCGTCGGGGCAGGTCCGGGCCCGTTCGATCATCTCCTGGGCCAGCGCGCCGATGTCATGCAGGTCCGCGCCACCGAGCGCGGCCGCCAGCAGGATCTGATCCGCGTCGGCCCGGAGGCCGTCGGGGAGCTGGCCGGTCCAGTCGCAGATCTGCCGCGCCCACGAGGCCGAGATCTGCCCGGCCGCCAGCGCGCCCGCGATCACCGGATGCGCGGCCAGCCGCCGCGCCCACCCCGCCGCACCCTTGGTGATCTTGGTGACGGCCCGCAGCCAGGACTTGGCGCCGAACTGCCCATCGGCCTGGTACCCGTCCTGCGCGGTGCCCTCACCAGTTCGGCGAGACAGCGCACCGGAATGTGAGGCTGGCACGTCGCCTGACATTCCGGGCGGGTGTGTCGTCGTACTGCTGACAAGAACACACCATCCAGCCGGAGGAAAGAACCAGCATGGAACCGCGTCTCAACCTGCTCAGCAACACCGTAACGGCCAAGTTCGCCAAGTATCTCGTCTCGGCGAGCAAGGTGGTGACCGATTCGGCCCTGCCGGCCGCCACACAGGAACTGGTGAAGCTCCGGGCCAGCCAGATCAACGGCTGCGGCGTCTGCACCGACATGCACACCAAGGACGCCGAGCACGCCGGGGAAACCCAGTTGCGGCTGAACCTGGTCGCGGTCTGGCGGGAGGCGACGGTCTTCACCGAGGCCGAGCGGGCCGCCCTGGAAGTCACTGAGCAGGGCACCCGCATCGCCGACGCCGCCACTGGCGTCACCGATGAGGCCTGGGCGAATGTGGCCAAGCATTACGACGATGACCAGCTCGCCGCGCTGGTCTCGCTCATCGCCGAGATCAACGCCTGGAACCGGCTGAACGTCATCACCCGCCAGCCCGCCGGTGACTACCAGCCCGGCCAGTGGGGATAGCTTCCCGGACAGTCAGGAAGTTAAAGGTGCTGAGCGAACCGCGGGGGCCGGGAATGACAACGGGACGGCCGCGGAGCGGCCGTCCCGTTGCTGGCTTTGAGAGGCCGAAGAGCGCCCGGGCTCTGGGAGATTTTCGGGTTACCGCACCCTGCAATTCCCGGAACTGGAGCGCTCTTCGCCATGTGGCATCATCGGCGCAGGCCTGGTGACCGGCCGGTTAGCCGGCGAAGCTGCCGAGGGGGAGGCCGCGGACGCCGGGGGTGGCGCGGAAGATCGCGCCGGCCTGGGGCTCGGCGCCGGGCGGGAGCTTTTCCCGGGACGTGGTGATGAAGAGCTGGTCCAGATCCGGGCCGCCGAACGTGCACGAGGTCACCTGGCTCACCGGCAGGTCGATCACCGCGTCGAGCGTGCCGTCCTCGCGGTAACGGTGCACGGCATGGCCGCCGTACAGGGCAACCCATATCCCGCCCTCGGTATCCAGGGCCATCCCGTCCGGGGCGCCCTGGTCCGGGTCGACGTGCACCACCGGGCGGCGGCCGGACGGCAGCCCGGTGGCCGGGTCGTAATCGAAGACGTCGATGCGCTGGGTGGGCGTGTCGATGTAGAACACCTTCTCCCCGTCGGCGGTCCACGCGATGCCGTTGGAGATCGCCACGCCGGTGAAGACCACCGATATCTCACCGCCGGGGGCGAACCGGTAGAGCGCGCCGCGCGGGCTGGTCCCGTCGTAGGCCATTGACCCGCTGAAGAACCGGCCCTGGCGGTCCACACCGCCCTCGTTCATCCGGCACGCCGGATCGGTGAACGCGGTCCGCTCGGGGCCGATCTGCCCGTCGCCGTCGATCAGCACGAAGCCGTGCTCGACCGCCGCCACCAGGCCGCCTGCCGCGCGGGGCCGCATCGCGGCCGCGACGGTGCCAATGTGCAGGCGGTCGATGGACCCGGCCGGGGTGAGGGTGAGGATATCGCCGGCCAGCATGTCGACCCAGCGCAGGACGCCGGCGAGCTCATGCCACAGCGGTCCCTCGCCGTGGTGGGCCGCGGGTTCGGTCAGCTGTTCAGCCTTCATAAGCGTCCTATCGTACGGAGCCGGGAGCCAGCCGAGTCGGGCGGGCGGCGGACAGCCGGCGGGGCCGTCACGCCGGGCGGCTCAGGCGATCTCCGCCTGAGCGGTCATCTGCCGCGCACCCTCGATCGCCCGTTCCGGTCCGGTCAGATCGACCGGCAGTACGACCGGGGTGTCCTCGCTGGAGGAGCCCAGCCGGAGCTCGATGCGGCCGGGCTCGACGATCCGCGTCCCGCGGCGGCCGACGAACGACATCAGATCGGTGTGCAGCGCGAACCGGACCTGGCCGCTCCGGCCCGGTTCCAGCGTGACCCGCTGGTAGCCGATGAGGCAGGCGACGGGCCGGGTCACCTGCGCCACCGGATCGTGCAGGTAGACCTGAACAACCTCGCTCCCGGCCCGCTCCCCCACATTACGGATGCTGACCGAAACGGTGACCGAGCCGTCCGTGGGCACCTCGGCGGCAGGCAGGTCGCCGGCACCCGGCCGCCACTCGGTGCCCCGGTCGATGCCCCGGCATTCGGCGCTCTCCCACCGGAACGACGTGTAGGAGAGGCCGTAGCCGAACGGGTACAGGGCACTGGGGTCGACGGAGCTCACCTCGCTCCGCTGGGCCAGCCGGGAGCCGAGGTAGGTGGTGGGCTGGGCGCCGACGTGCCGGGGCACGCTCACCGGCAGGCGGCCTGACGGGTTGACCTGGCCGGCCAGCACCCGGGCCAGGGCGGGGCCGCCTTCCTGACCGGGAAAGAAGGCCTGCACCACGGCGGCCGCCCCGGTGAAGGATCCCAGGGCGTAGGGCCGGCCGGTCAGCAGGACGAGGACCACGGGCGTCCCGGTGCCGAGCACGGCCTTCAGCAACTGGCCCTGGAGCCCCGGCAGGTTCAGGTCGACGGCATCACACCCCTCGCCCGAGGTCCCGTGAAATATGCCGGAACGGTCGCCCATGACCGCGATGCACACGTCGTGGCTGACGGCCAGCTGTACGGCGGCCTCGATCCCGGAAGCATCCGGGTCGTCGACGCCGCAGCCCGGGGCGTAGCTGATGACGCGGTCCGGCAGCTCGTGGCGCAGGGCGGCCAGGAACGTGCGGATCTCGACGCCGATATCCAGGTCCGGGAATTTGACGCCCACATGGCTCGGGAACGAGTAGCAGCCGAGCATGGCGTACGGGTCGTCGGCGCGCGGGCCGACGACCGCGATCCGACGGCCCGCGATCCGACTGCCCGCGGCCAGGGGCAGGGTGCCGTCGTTGGCCAGCAGCACGACCGACTGCTCGGCCAGCTGCCGGGCCACGTCCCTGGCCGCCGGGGGGGCCAGGTCAATGGCGGCACCGTTCCCGGTACGGCCGGCATCTCCTCCGGCCAGCACGGGCGGCTGGGGGTCCCAGGACGGATCGAGCAGGCCGAGCTCGCATTTCTGCCGCAGGACCCGGCGCGCGGCGCGGTCGATCAGGGCCTCCCCGACGTCCCCCCGTTCCACCGCGCCGATGAGCGGCGCACCGTAACAGCGGACGCTCGGCAGCTCCACATCGACGCCGGCGGCCAGGGCCAGCGACGCCGCGTGGCCCGCGTCGGCGGCCACCCCGTGCAGCAGTTCGAGGAAGCTGATGCCGAAGTAGTCGGCGACCACCGTGCCGCCGAAGCCCCAGGTGTCCCGGAGCACGCCGGACAGCAGGGCAGGGTCAGCCGCGGTGGGGATGCCGTCGATGGCCGTGTAGGCGTGCATGACCGACCGCGCTCCGCCGAGCCGGATGGCCATCTCGAACGGCGGCAGCAGCAGGTCCGCGACCTGACGGGAGGTGACGGCCGCGGGCGCGAGGTTCCGGCCGCCGCGTGAGGTCGAGTAGCCGGCGAAGTGCTTGAGCGTCGACACCAGCCCGCTCGATTCCAGGCCCCGGACGTAGGCGGTGCCGACCGTGGCGACCAGGTAAGGGTCTTCACCGATCGTCTCCTCGGTCCGGCCCCAGCGCGGGTCGACGGTCACGTCGAGAACGGGCGCCAGCCCCTGATGGACGCCGACGGAGCGCATGCCGGTGCCGATCTGGGCGGCCATCCGCTCCACCAGCGGCGGATCGAACGTGGCTCCCCAGGCCAGCGGAACGGGATAGATCGCGGCCGTCCAGGCGGTGAACCCGGCGAGGCACTCGTCGTGCGCGATCGCCGGGATGCCGAAGCGGCTCGCGGCCATGACCTCGCGCTGCAGCCGGGCCAGCTGTTCCGCGCCTTCCTCCGGGGCCACCGGGCGGGTACTGAACGGGCGGGTCAGCTGGCCGAGGCCGTCCCGGATCACCTCCGGCCAGCCGGCCGGGGACGCGTCGGCGGACAGGTCGTCCTGATGGGGGGCCACATTGCCCTCGCCGGTGTCGCTATCCAGCCAGACGCTGTAGAGCTGGGCCGCCTTTTCGGCCAGCGTCATTCGCGCGAGAAGGTCATCGACACGCTCAGCGCGCGGCACGGTGACATCACGCCAGACGGGCAATTCGCTCCGACCGGCCTTACCCCCCGGAGCGCCGTCCACCCTCGGAGCGGCGCCTTCGCCCCCCGGATTGGCGGCCTTGCCGTTCGTCAGCGAGCTGCCGGCCCGGCGCTGGTCCAATCGCTTCTCCTCGCGTTGCGGCCATCTGCGCTCCCGGCGACCCCAGCGAACTGGCGCGGGCCGACCGGGGAGGACGCTCTCGCTGGGAGTAGACCTGACCGTCTCCGAAGGTGTCAAGATATTATCGGTAAGTTTTCGATCACAGGACCGTATGGATGACCATTAACGATCACTCTTCGGCGTCCAACTGGCCGCGAAGTGGCAGCGGCGGGGCCGATAGTTTCGACATACTGGATGCGGGCGTGCGAGGCGCGGCGGTCCCGTGGCGGGACGGGCGCGCGGTCAGCGGGCCGGGCTGGACGTCGACTCGCGCAGGATCAGCTCGGTGGACAGTTCGACCCGCCGGGCGCGCAGCGGCTTGCCCTCGATCAGGTCACCGAGCATGGCGGCGGCCGTCCGGCCCATCTCCGCCAGCGGCTGGCGCACCGTGGTCAGCGGCGGGGACACCCAGCGGGCCACCGGAAGGTCATCGAAGCCGACGATGCTCAGGTCCTGTGGCACGCGCAGCCCGAGCTGCCGCGCCGCTTCGTAGACGCCGAGCGCCTGCTGGTCATTGCCCGCGAAGATCGCGGTGGGCGGCTCCGGCAGGCCGAGCAGCTCCCGGCCGCCGGCAAATCCGCCCTCGTGCTGGAAATCACCGTGCCGGACGTATTCCGGCCGGAACGGCACCCGGGCCCGGTCCAGCGCGGAGCGGTAACCGTCCAGCCGGGCCCGGCTGCACAGGTAGTCCGGCGGACCCGCGATGGCCGCGATCCGCTGGTGGCCGAGCGAGGCCAGGTGATCAGTGGCGGCCAGGCCGCCCGCCCAGTTGGTGGTGCCCACGCTGGGCAGGTCGGCGTCGGGCAGAATGACCGGATCCACCACGACCAGCGGGATACCCTCGCCGCGGAGCTGTTCCAGCTGCGGGGCGGTCAGCTCGGAGGTCACCAGGATGACCCCCTCGGTGTCGTGGCTGGCCAGGGCGCTGGTCCAGCTCGCCGGGCGGGCGCTGCCGTGCCGCACCGCCGAGACCGCCACGCCGGTCGCGTGAACGGCGGACCAGTCCTCCACGCCGCGCAGGATCTCCACGGCCCAGGGGCTGTCGAGGCCGTTGAAGATGAGGTCGATGAGCCCGGAACGCCGGCCCCGGCGCGCACCGTGCACCCCTGGGCGGTGATAGTCGAGCTCGCCGAGCAGCCGCTCGACCCGTGCCCGGGTTTCCGGGGCGACATCGGGGCGCCCGTTCACCACTTTCGAGACGGTCGGCAGTGACACGCCCGCCTCGGCGGCGACGGCCGCCAGGGTGGCCCGCCGCCGCGGCGCTCCCGCTCCGGCGCTCGCCACGTCCTCCGTGCTCGTCACGGTCTGCTCACCCCTCCCGCGGACCCGCGGGCAGCCGATCGTCGGGGATTGATCCGGCGCCGGGATTGATCCATCGAAACGTTCGGATCGTTATCGTACCGCACGCCCTGGTCCGGCTGCCGCTGTCCGGCCGCAGCACAAGATCCAGCTGGTGCCCCCCTTCTCTTTCTCGGGGCAGGGCTTCTCAGGGGCAGCACCGCCAAGCGCCCCGCGCCGATCGGCCCGGTTTTCGGACTTCGGGCCGGGACCTGCCGAGATCGTCCGCATTGCCCCGCATCACGTCCGTTAAGGAAACAACTGAGCCCGAGCGGCACGGCCCGGGGTCCGGTAATCCCGTCGAAACAAAGGGTTGATTCCCCAAAAAGGAGTCCCTAGTATGACCGGCAATCCGAAACAATTACTAAACATTTCGGAAGTCCTGCAGCGGCCGGGAGGAAACCATGTCTCCAGCACGGGGATCGAAGCCGAAAAGCGCCAGCCGGCGGTGGCCGCTGACCGGGACGGGGGCCGTGGCGGCGGTGGCCAGCCTGCTGCTCGCCGCGTGCGGTTCCGCCGCCGGGAGCGGGCACAGCGGGCCGGGCGGGACGAACGGCACCTCGGTCACGGCGTGGATCGTCACGACGGGCCCGAGCCCCATCAACACGGTGATCAATCAGACGGTCTCGGCCTTCGAGAAGAGCCACCCCGGCGACCACATCACGGTCAGCTACGTCGAGAACCAGTCGTACAAGCAGAAGCTCCAGCTGGCCATGGGAGCCGGCAACCCGCCGACCATCTTCTGGACCTGGGGCGGCGGCCCGCTCAAGCAGTACATCGACGCGGGCGATATGCAGTCTCTCGGCCACCCCGGCTGGACGGCCAGCTTCCTGCCGTCATCGCTCGGCGCGGTGACGTTCGGCGGGAACGTGTACGGCGTCCCGATCGAGGGGACCCAGCCCGTCTACTTCTTCTACAACAAGACCGTGTTCGCAAAAGCCGGCCTGTCCGGATTCCCGGCGACGTGGAGCGCCCTGCTGGCCGACGTCCGCACCCTCAAGGCCAAGGGCTACATACCCATCTCGCTGGCCGAAGGGGATCAGTGGCCCGGCCTGATGTACCTGGAGTACCTGACCGACCGGATCGGCGGCCCGTCCGCCTTCGACGCGATCGAAGCGGGCCAGGCCGGCGCCTGGTCCAGCCCGGCCGTCATCCAGGCGCTGACCGACATCCAGCAGCTCGTCCGGGCCGGCGCGTTCCAGAGTGGCTACGATTCCCTCCACTACAGCGGCGGGGGCTCCGACGCCCTGCTGTACAGCGGGAGGGCCGCCATCCAGCTGATGGGCGACTGGGACATTTCCCAGGTCCTCGGGCTCAACAAGAGCTTCGTAACGGCCGGTCACCTCGGCCTGGCCGCCTTCCCCGCGGTGGCCGGGGGCAAGGGCAACCCGTCGGATCTGGCGGGCAACACGGCAAGTTACGTGGCCATCGCCAGCCACGCGACCAGCGCGCAGAAGAAGGTAGCCGAAGCCTTCCTGCAGGACGAGCTGGCGACCTCTTCCTACGCCAAGGCCTCGGTCGGCGCGGGCGAGGTACCGGTCATCAGCGGCGCGGCTCCGCTCTTCGCAGGCCAGCAGCTCGCTTCGTACGACTCGACCATCTACTCCTCGGTGCAGCAGGCGCCGAGCTTCCAGTACTCCTGGGACCAGTCGCTGAGCCCCGCGGAAGCCACGACCATGCTTACCAACCTGGCGCAGGTCTTCGAGCTGAGCCAGAGCCCGCAGAAGTTCGCCGCCACGATGGACAGCCAGCAGGGCGCCTCCTAAACCGTGAGTATCACAGGCGACAGGCGGACCAGGCGGGAGATGCGGCTCGCGGACCTCATCGGCCTGACCCCGGCGATGACGCTGTTCGGGCTGTTCATCCTGCTGCCCCTGCTGGCCGCGTTCGTGCTCAGCTTCTTCCGGTGGAACGGGCTCGGCGCGCCGCACTGGGCCGGCGGGGCCAACTGGGTGCAGTTCGCCCACGATCCCGTGGCCGCGACGTCCCTGGTCGTCACGGCCAAGGTGGTCGCGCTGAGCTGGGTCGTGCAGACCCCCCTGTCGCTGGCGCTCGGCCTGTTCACGGCCGGGCACCAGCGGTACCGGGCGGTGTACGCGGCCTGCTACGTGCTGCCGCTGCTGCTGTCCACGGCCGGGATCGCGCTGATGTGGGAAGCCCTGCTCGATCCCAACTTCGGCGGCCTCGCCGGGCTCTCGCACTCGCTGAACCTGGGGTTCCTGCAGCAGAACTGGCTCGGCAACGCCAACCTCGCGCTGTACGTCATCGTGGCCATCATCGCCTGGCAGTTCATCCCGTTCCACACGCTGCTGTACCAGATGGGCCGCAGGCAGATCCCGCGCGTGCTGTACGAGGCGGCGACGCTCGACGGCGCGAGCGGCTGGCAGCTCTTCTGGCGGGTGACCCTCCCGCAGTTGCGGTACACGATCGCCACCTCCAGCACGCTGATGATCGTGGGCGCGCTGACCTACTTCGACATCATCTACATCATGACCGACGGCGGGCCGGGCTATACGACCCGCGTGCTGTCGCTGGACATGTACCAGGCCGCGTTCCAGCAGGACCAGTTCGGTTACGCGAGCGTGCTGGCCGTCGTGCTCGGTGTGCTCGGCGTCGGTATCGCGATGCTGCTGATCCGGTTCACCGGGTTCGCGTCGATGGAAAGCCAGCAGGAGGGGGCCGCGTGAGGGCGGGCCGCCTCGCGGTCTTCCTGCTGGCGACGGTGTGGCTGGTCATCGTGCTCGCGCCGATCTACTACATGGTGCTGGCCAGCCTGCGGAGCCAGGGCAGCTACCTGACCGTCAGCCCGTGGCTGCCCACCGGTGGCCTGACCGCCTCCGAATACGGCACGGTCTTCGCGGCCGGGCTGGGCCGCTATCTGCTCAACAGCGTGATCATCACGGCGGCCTGCATCCTGCTCACCCTCGCGCTCTCGCTCGGCGCCGCGTTCCGTATCGTGCGGAAATCGTCCCGCGCTTCGGGGGCCGCGTTCCGGCTCCTGCTCATCGGCCTCGCCATCCCGATTCAGGCGATCATCGTGCCGCTGTACCTGCTGATCGACAAGCTGCACCTGTACGACACGCTCGCCGCGCTCATCCTCGCGATGAGCGCGGCCGCGGTGCCCGTCTCGGTCCTGATCATGGTGAGCTTCATCCGCGACATCCCGCGTGAGCTGATCGGGGCCATGCTGGTGGACGGCGGCACCGAGTGGACGGTGTTCCGGCGGCTCATCTGGCCGCTGGCGCGGCCGGTTCTGGCCACGCTGAGCATCTACGACGGGCTGAACGTCTGGAACAACTTCATCCTGCCGCTGGTGCTGACGCAGAGCAGCAACGTCGCGGTGCTGCCGCTCGGCCTGACCAAGTTCGAGGGCCAGTACGCGATCGACGTGCCGGCGGTGATGGCCGCCGTGCTGCTGTCCGTGCTGCCCCTGGTCGCCCTCTTCGTCGTCATGCGCAAGCAGGTCATGCGCAGCCTGGGCGCGATCGTGCTGCGCTGACAAATAGGCGCTGGGCCGGTTACCGGGCCACTCCGGCGCCCAGCCGCCAGCCGCGCGCGGTGGAGGGGGCCTGGGCGAGCCCGCGGCGCCGGCGGATCGACTCGTTCAGCATGTTGAACAGGATGTCGACGGCGACACCGAGTATCAGGATCACGATCATGATCGAGATCACGCCGACCATGTCGGTCTGGTCCTGGTCGGAGGACAGCAGGACGCCGATGGACGGCGAGTTGGGCACGATGACGAGCAGTTCACCGGCGAACAGGCCGTGCCAGGCGAAGGCCCAGCCCTGCTTCAGCCCGGCGACGAACGGGGGCAGCGCGGCCGGCAGGACCAGGTCGCGGTACAGCGCGAACCGGCGCAGGCCCATGCTCTTGCCCGCGCGCACCAGCAGCGGCGGCGTGAAGTCGACGCCGGCGATGAGCCCGTTGGCGATCGACGGGGCCGCGGTGATGATGACCATGAACAAGATCGCGGTCGTGTTGTTGCCGAACAGGATGATCGCAAACGGGATCCAGACCACCGACGGGATCGTCTGCAGACCGGTGATCATCGATCCGACCGCGGCGCGCACCGGGGGGACCCGCGCGACGACCAGGCCCACGAGGGACCCGATGACGAGGGCCAGCGCGAACCCGATGACCGCGCGGCGCAGCGTGGTCCCGATGGCCTGCCACAGCTGCCCGTGGCCGAGCTGGTCCCACAGCGCCGGGAGCACCTGCCCGGGGCCGGGCAGGATGTCGTGCGGCTTCACCTTCAGCACGTAGACGAGCTGCCACAGGCCCAGCACGATCGCGATCGCGAGCACCTTGGGCCACAGCGCACGCCAGATTTTGCCGCCCAGCTCACCGGGGGTGCGCTTCGCGCCGTCCCCCGGGCCGGTCTCCAGGTTGTCCAGGCCGGTGAGCGCGGCCGCTTCCTCCGTATCAGCTGACATGGCGCATCACCTCCTCGTTCAGCTTTTCCCTGATCTGCAGGGCCCGCTCGACGGTCTGGCCGGAGTCGATGCCACGGGGCCGTTCGATCCCGATGCCGAAGTCCTCCAGGACGCGCCCGGGACGGCTGCTCAGCAGCACGACCCGGTCGCCGAGGCGGACGGCTTCGCGTACCTCGTGCGTCACGAACAGCACGCTGAAGCCCTGCCGCCGCCAGATGCCCTCCAGCAGCTCGTGCAGCAGATCGCGGGTCATCGCGTCCAGGGCCCCGAACGGCTCGTCCATCAGCAGCACCTCGGCGTCCTGGGCCAGCGCGCGGGCCAGCGCCACGCGCTGCCGCATGCCACCCGACAGCTCGTGCGGCCGCTTGTCCGCGAACCCGCCCAGGTGCACGGACTCCAGCAGGTCCCGGACCCGCTCCTGTCGTTCCTTGCGGCCCACGCCGTTGGCCCGCAGCGGGAGCGCGACGTTCTGCGCCGCCGTGTACCACGGGAACAGCGCCGGCTCCTGGAACATGAAGGCGACCCGGCGGCCGCCGCTGGAGACCGTGCCGCTCGTCGGCGCCTCCAGGCCCGCGACCAGCGACAGCAGGGTGCTCTTGCCGCAGCCGGACGCGCCGATCAGGCAGACGAACTCGCCCGGCGCGACCGACAGCGACACCCCGTCCAGGGCCACCGTCGCGGATTGTCCCTTACCGAAGGTCTTGGAGACATCGGTGATCTGGATCGCCGGTTCTGCACTGGCCCCGGGATCGGCCGGACGGCCTGCCGGGGCAGGCCCCGGGGCTGGCACCGGGGCAGGCGACGGTCCGTCGAGCGAGGTGCGCTGGTCGGTCTGGCTCATCGGTTCACCTCACGAATTGACTTGCGACTCTCCGGCCGCTTGCAGCAACTGGTTGAGCGGCCCGAGGTCGAAGATGCCGCTGAGGCTGGTTGACTTCAGCAGCCCGACGGCCTCGGCCTGCTGCGCATCCGTCGACAGCGTCGACGCATCGGGGTCGTCGGTGAAGGTGATCTCCTTGAAGGCCGCCGGCAGCACGCTGGACTTGATGCCCTTGCCGGACAGCGCGGTCAGCTCGGCGTTGGCCGAGGCCTCCGCGGCGGTGGTGTCCTTGGCGATGTAGTCGTTGGCCTCGATCTGCCCCTTGAGCAGGTCGCTGACGATTGACGGGTGAGCCGCGAGGAACGTCTGCGTCACCACCAGGACGGTCGTCACGCCCGGCTCGGTGAACAGGACCTTCCCGCCGTCCTTGACCATCTCGACGTCGTACGGCGACGGCTCGGACGCCCCGGCGATCTGGCCGGACTGGAACTGCAGCACCGCGGCCGAGTTGGGCGCGGTCGGCTTGATGGTGACGTCTCCCCCGCCGGTCGTCGTGGTGGCCAGGCCGTTCTGCTTCAGCCAGTACCGGACGGCCACGTCCTGGGTGTTCCCCAGCGATGGCGTGTCGACGATCTTTCCCTTGAGGTCGGCCGCGCTGGTGACGCCGGGCTTGACGACGACCGACGCGCCCCCGGTGGCCGCCCCAGAGATGATCTTGATAGCGGTGCCGTCGGACTTCTGGAAGGCGTTGATCGCGGGGTTCGGGCCGACGTAGGCGGCGTCCAGCTGCCCGGCGAGGATGGCCGTGGTTTCCTGGGTCCCGCTGCTGTACACCGTGGTGGTGAGTTTGCCGGCGCTACCGAGATTCTTGCTGAAAAAGCCCTTTTGAATGCCAATTAGGGCGGACGCGTGCGTGATATTGGCGAGCAATCCGAGCCGTACGGTGACGGGAGCGCTCCCCGAGCCTGAGCTGCCGGAACTTCCGGAGCCGGCAGAGCCGGACGAACTGCAGCCCGCCAGAACTAGCGCCCCCACCACGACCGCGCCCACACTGGCGCCGAAAACTGGTCTCCGCATTAGTCTCATTTTCTATCTGGTTTATAGGTAATGCAGGGATTCTACTACACCGGACCAGGAGGAAATATAGGGATCAGCGCCGGGGCGGGGACACCCGATGCGCGCGCATCGGGATACGGCGTGCATCGGGGATACGGCACCGCCGCGCGGGGCGGCCCTGCTCAGGCGGCCCTGCTCAGGCGCCGGGCCACTGCGCGGCCGTACCGTTCAGTCGCCGCCCTCCTGTTCCACGTTGACGCCCTCGACGGACTTGAAACGCGACAGGCACTGCTCGAGCCGGGCGATGTCCGCGTCGGACGCGCTGGCGACGTTGAACCGTATGTCGTAGGTGCCGCTCGTGGCGTTGGCGCCGGTCGGCATCGGTTCCGGCGCGGAGTGGGGGATGTTCGAGCACGCCGCGCGCGCCTGCATCATCGCGTTCTGGGACGTACCGGCGCGGAACCCCACCACCAGTTGCTGCTGCCCCATGGCGGCGTCGAACTTCGCGCACCCGGCGGAGGCCAGGACCGCCGCCGCGATCACGGCCCCGGCGGTAACCGCCCGCACATCGACTACCCGGCGTAGTGCCCACATGGGGCCAGCCTATGCGGCCCAGCCTATGCAGCAACGCCGCTTCCCGAGTGCGCGCCCCGGTACGGTAACCACGTGAGAGGCTGACCGGAGACAAACCGCGCCCCGTCCAGCACTTATGTCCTTCCCGACCACATTCGTCACCAAGGATCACGCCATGCGTGATCACCGGAGCCGCACGGTCCCGGCGGTGATTTCTCAGACTGGTAGCACGATGCGATCAGCACGGCACATTCTCATCGTCAACGGCCGCAAGGTGCAGCAGCCGGTGTTCATCATCGGCGCACCGCACTCCGGCACGCACCTGCTGGCCCGCGCCATGAAGCGGTCCGACGGGGTGCACCTGACGATCGGCCAGTCCAGCGTGCTGCGCGTGATCTACGCCTTCGCCCGCCGTCCCTCGATCCACGACGGCCGGGGGGAGGCGGCCGCGTCCGTGCTCCGCGACGCGTTCGGCCAGGGCTGGCGGATCACGCCGCACGGCTGCATGGAGTGCGTGCCGGAGTGCCGGGAGGCGGCCGGGATCACCGACGGGATCGGGCCGTGCGCGACCGAGCGCGGCCTGCAGCTGTACGGCGACGCGAGCCCCGACCTGGCCTACTGCGCGGAGGCGCTGACCAGCACCTTTCCCGACGCGCGGATCGTGCAGTTCATCCGGGACGGCCGGGACGTGGTGGCGTGCATGCTGCGCGACCCGGCCATCCTGTCGTGGTTCAAGCCGAGCATGGCCAACATCGACGCCGAGTTCCCCAACCCGTTCTTCGGCGTGGAGACGGAAGAGGACCGGGTCGGCTGGCCCGGCCTGTCCCCCGCCGGCAAGTGCGCCCTGCGCTGGCGGGGAGCGGTCCGGCAGGCGGCCCGGCTGCGGCGCAGCCTGCCCGCGGAACAGCTGTTCACGGTGCGCTACGAGACGCTGATCGAGCGGCCCGCCGCGACCGCCTCGGCGATCTCCGAGTTCGTCGGCGTCTCGCTGCCCGCCGCTCAGATGCGCGAACCGCGGAAGACGCCGACGTCCATCAGCGTCGGCGGCTGGCGGCGCGCGCTGTCCCCGGATCAGGCCGCCGACGTGGAAATGATCGCGGGCGAGGAACTCCGCCGGGTCGGCTACGCCCTGTCCGGCGTCCGCCGCCCGGCCTCCGCTAATTTATAAAGCTACGGCGAGTGGCGGCCCGAAGGCCCGACCGCCCAGCGAGCCGGGCCCTCGCGGCCCGGCCAGTGGCGGTGCCGCCGGCGAGCACCACACGCAGGCTACGGCGAAGCGCTCGTTATCGGCCCAGCGAGCCGGGCCCTTGCGGCCCGGCGAGTGGCCGATGTGTCGGCGAGTTACCGCAGCGGGGCGCGGAGCGCAGCGGGGGGGCCGGGGGGTCGCCCCCCCGGGCTAACGCTGCGCTCTTGGGTGGCGAACTGCGTGTGGTACAGCTCGGCGTAGAGGCCGTCCGCGGCCAGCAGTTCCTCGTGGGTGCCGCGTTCGGTCACCATGCCGTGGTCGATGACCAGGATCTGGTCGGCGTCCCTGATCGTGGACAGCCGGTGCGCGATCACCAGCGAGGTCCGCCCGGCGAGCGCGGTCTTCAGCGCCCGCTGCACGGCGGCCTCCGATTCGGAGTCCAGGTGCGCCGTCGCCTCGTCCAGCACGACCACGGTCGGCGCCTTGAGCAGCAGCCGGGCCAGCGCGACCCGCTGCTTCTCCCCGCCGGACAGCCGGTAACCGCGGTCGCCGACCACCGTGTCCAGCCCGTCCGGCAAGGAGGCGATCAGGTCCCAGATCTGCGCGGCGCGGCACGCCTCGATCACCTCGGCTTCGGTCGCCCCGGGCCGCGCGTACAGCAGGTTGGCGCGCAGCGTGTCGTGGAACAGGTGCGCGTCCTGCGTAACGACCCCCACCGCGTCGTGCAGCGACGTCAGCGTGACGTCCCGCAGGTCGTAGCCGCCGATCCGGACCGTGCCGGAGTCGGGGTCGTACAGCCGGGCGGCCAGGTTGGTGATCGTCGTCTTCCCGGCCCCCGACGGCCCCACCAGCGCGGTCAGCTGGCCGGACGGCGCGGTGAAACTGACCCCGCGCAACACGTTCGGGGTGGCGTCGGCCCGTTCCGGGACCGGCAGCGCGATCGACTCCAGGGACGCCAGGGAGACCTCGCTGGCGCTCGGGTAGCGGAACGAGACGCCGTCGAACTCGATGTCCGGGGCGGCGCCCGAGCCATCCCGGGCCGTCGGGTGCAGGGTTGTCGGGGGCACGGTCGTCAGGGGCAGCGTGACCGCGCCGGGCTTCTCCTCGATCAGCGGCTTGAGGTCGAGCACCTCGAAGACCCGGTCGAAGCTGACCAGCGCGGTCATGACATTGACCTGGACGTTGGACAGCGCGGTGGCCGGGCCGTACACGCGGCCGAGCAGCGTCGTGAGCGCGACGAGCGTGCCGAGCTGGAAGGCCCCGCGGATGATCAGGGTGCCGCCCAGCCCGTACACCACCGCGGTGGCCATCGCCGCGAGCAGGGTCAGCGAGATGAAGAACACCTGGCCGTACATGGCGATGGTGACGCCGATGTCGCGGACCCGGGCGGCCCGGCCGGCGAAGATGTCGGACTCCTCTTCCGGCCGGCCGAACAGCTTGACCAGCATCGCGCCGGCCACGTTGAAGCGCTCGGTCATGGTCGAGCCCATCTCCGCGTCGAGCTGCATCGACTCGCGGGTGAGCCGCTGCATCCGGCGGCCGATCCGGCGGGCCGGCAGGATGAACAGCGGGATCAGCGCCAGCGCGATGAGGCTGACCAGCCAGGACAGGTAGAACATGGTGATCAGGATGGCGATTAGGGACAGGAAGTTCGACACCACCGAGGACATGGTGGACGTGATGGCCTGCTGGGCCCCGATCACGTCGCTGTTAAGCCGGCTGACCAGCGAGCCGGTCTGGGCGCGGGTGAAGAACGCGATCGGCTGCCGCTGCACGTGCCGGAACACCTGCGTTCGCAGGTCGTAGATGAGGCTCTCGCCGATCCGCGCCGAGAACCACCGGTTGGCCACGCCGAGAAACGCGTCGAACAGCGCGACACCGGCGACCGCCCCGGCGATCCCGATCACGATCGCGTCGTTCCTGGCCAGGATGCCCTTGTCGATGATGTCCCGCAGCAGCAGCGGGTTGACCACCGTGATCAGCGCGTCCAGTACGGTGGTGATCATGAACGCGGCGAGCGCGCCCCGGTAAGGCCGCGCGTAGGAGATGATCCGGCGGACCGTCCCCTTCTTGAGCTTCTGGCGCGTCACGGACGGGTCCTGACGGAAGGACCTCATCATCGTCATGCTCGTCCGCGCGTTGTACATGCGTGCGGAAACCTCCGTCCGGCCGCGGATTCTTCCCGCCGCGGGCGCTCACTCCGTCCGCCTGCAGCGAACCGCCCGCCGGCCCCGCCGGCCTCGCCGGCCTGTGGGGCCCACGGGCCCGGGCCGGGTTAGCTCATGCGCTCCCGCCGGCGCGGCGCTCACGCTGGAGGGCCGCCTGTGCGGTCCGTTCGGCCGCCGCTTGCTGCTCCAGCGTACGCTCGGGCGCCCCGGCCAGCAGTCTCTTTGTGGCCCGGGCGGTGGCCGCGTCGGGCGTCAGCAGCGCCTCGACCAGGCTGGCGACGGCGGTGTCCAGATCGGCCGAGGGCACGACCATCTCGGCGAGGCGCAGTTCGCGGGCCTCGGCCGCGCCGACCATGCGCGTGGTGAGGCAGAGTTCGAGCGCTCGCGGCAGGCCAACGATGTCGACAAGTGGCTTTGTCCCCGCCAGGTCCGGGACCAGGCCGAGCGCCGGCTCCTTCATGCACAGCAGCGCGTCGTCGGCCAGGACCCGCAGATCGCAGGCGAGGGCCAGCTGGAATCCGGCGCCGAGGGCGTGCCCGCGGACGGCGGCGACCGAGACGATATCCGGCCGGTGCAGCCAGAGGAACCCAGCCTGCAGCCTCTCCAGCCAGTCGGCGAAGCCCGGGCTGAGCGGGTCGGCCAGATCCTCCCCCGGCACGCCGTCCGCGGAGAACAGCCGCAGGTCGATCCCGGCCGAGAACGACGGGCCGTCGCCGCGGACGACGACGGCCCTGACCTGCGGGGGCAACGAGTCGCCGATCGCGGCGAGACCGCGCCACATGGACGGGGTCATCGCGTTGCGCCGTTCCGGCCGGTGCAGTGTC